>Ga0070683_100006022_pt1 | contig 10164 bp, 5 predicted proteins | sample KBSC713LmetaG_FD_64662 | JGI IMG/M metagenome (GOLD analysis project Ga0070683, IMG submission 64662) | Corn rhizosphere microbial communities from Kellogg Biological Station, Michigan, USA - KBS C7.1-3L metaG | ecosystem: Host-associated > Plants > Roots > Rhizosphere ... | reverse complement strand
TATTCGAACCAGGCCGAGTTCTGGATTCCGGCGACGCTCAAAAGTGATGCCGCCGGTCCCGTGGAACTGACCGCGCAGGTTCGTTATCGCGCCTGCGATGACAAGCAGTGCCTGAATCCGAAGACCAAGACGGCTACTTTCAAGCTTACGGCGGCTTCCGCTGCACCGGCTATCGATCCTTTTGCAGTTCCGCCCGGATACATTGAAGTGAAACCCGGCGCGCCACCGGTCGAACGGGTACCAGAAAAGGTGCCTGCTGCCTCCCCACAGCAGGGAATCGTAGCGTTCGCGCTGACCGCATTCGGATTCGGACTTGCGGCGATCTTCACCCCGTGCGTTTTCCCGATGATCCCGATCACGGTCTCTTTCTTCCTGAACCAGCGCGGGGGCTTCGTGCAGGCGCTGGTGTTCTCGCTGGGCATCGTAGTGCTGTTCTGCGCGCTGGGATTAGGAGTCACGGCCCTGGCTGGACCCGTCGGTATCTCACAGCTCGGGGGAAATCCGTGGGTGAACGCGTTTATCGCGGGAGTGTTCGGTATCTTCGCGCTTAGCTTGCTTGGAGCGTTCGAAATTACCCTGCCCTCCAGCATGCTTACCAAGCTCGATAGCGCGTCGCGCCGCGGTGGCTACTTGGGCACCCTGCTCATGGGGTTAACGTTTTCCCTGACATCATTCGCCTGCGTAGGACCTTTCGTGGGACCACTGCTGGCGTCGTCCGTGCAAGCGCAAGGCGCACAACCGGTGGTTGGAATGGCTGCGTTTGCGACGGGACTCGCCTCGCCGTTTTTCTTTCTCGCGGCATTCCCCTCGTACTTGAAGAAGCTCCCCAAGAGCGGTGGCTGGATGGCGCGGGTCAAAGTGGTAATGGGATTTGTCCTGCTGGCAGTGATGCTTAAGTACCTGAGCACCATCGATCAAGTATTGCAATCGAACTTACTAAGCCGGGAGCGGTTCCTGGCGGCCTGGTTTGTGTTGTTCGCAATGGCGGGTTTATACCTTCTCGGACTGTTGCGCCTGGAAGGGATCGAAGCCGAGGATAAGCTCGGGATTGGACGGCTCTCCTTCGCGTCGCTTTTTCTGATTTTCGCCGTCAGCCTTCTGCCGGGCATGTTCGGCGCTCCCCTAGGTGAGCTCGAAGCCTATGTCCCCGCGGCGACCGGCGGAATCAGCGGAAACAATACGACGGCGGGCGGTCTTCAATGGATGAAGAATGACTATCGCGCCGCTCTCGACCGGGGCCGTCAGGAAAACAAGCTGGTGCTGGTGACCTTTACTGGTTACGCCTGCTCCAATTGCCACTGGATGAAGGCGAACCTGTTCCCGCGACCGGAGATTGCCGATATCGCGAAAGACCTGGTGCTGGTGGAGCTATACACCGACGGGTCGGATGCGGCATCGGAAGAGAACGCGAGGTTGGAAGACACCAAATTCGCCACCACGTCCACGCCCTGGTTCATTCTGCTCGACGCCAATGAGAATGTGCTCGCCACCAGCGGATATACGCGTGATACTCAAGAGTTTCTGGCGTTCCTAAGAACGCGCTCGAAAGCATGAAGCTCCGTTCCCTTCCGTACTTTCTGGCGATTGCGGTATATGCCCAAGCTCCCGCAGCAGCGCCTCTGCGAGGCTTTCCTCCGGATCAATGGAAAGCCCAGCACGACCGCGAGGAACAAGCCAAAGCCATCCCGCAGGCCGAGCGGCTGCGCATCTACATGGACCGGATGGCGGCCAAGCCCCACCACGCCGGATCGCCTGGATCGAAAGCTGTCGCCGACTACCTGGTTGCCCAACTCACGGAGTGGGGTTTCGACACGCGCGTCGAAACCTTTCAGGCATTGATTCCCTACCCCACCACGCGCACGCTGGAAATGACCGCACCGGTCCGTTTTCGGGCGAAGCTCGCCGAGCCCGCAATTTCCGGGGACGCGGGCACGGCTCAGGAAGGCCAGCTCCCGCCGTTTAACGCATATGGGGCATCCGGCGATGTGACGGCGCCGCTGGTCTATGTGAACTACGGCCAGCCCGAAGATTTCGAATACCTCAAGAAACTTGGCGTCGACGTTAAAGGCAAAATTGCGATTGCGCGTTACGGGCGCAGCTGGCGCGGCCTAAAAGCGAAGCTGGCGCAGGACAACGGAGCGGTCGGCTGTCTGATCTATTCCGATCCTCGCGAAGACGGTTTCTTTCAGAGTGACGTGTATCCGCAAGGTCCTATGCGCCCAGCCGATGGCGTGCAGCGCGGCAGCGTGATGGATATGGCGCTCTATCCCGGCGACCCCCTGACGCCCGGCTGGGCGTCCGAGCCCGGCTCCAAGCGCCTGACGCGCGACGAAGCCAAGACACTGCTCAAGATTCCGGTGTTGCCGATCTCCTGGGCGGACGCGCTCCCCCTGCTCCAGCAACTGACCGGTCCGGTGGTTCCGGAATCCTGGCGCGGGGCACTTCCACTGACCTATCACTCCGGCCCAGGTCCCGCGATGGTGCATCTGCAGGTCGATTTCGACTGGTCGACGCGTCCGCTGTATGACGTGATTGCGACTATCCCCGGATCAGTGGCTAAAGACCAGTGGATCCTCTACGGAAACCATCACGACGCTTGGGTCAATGGCGCCAGCGACCCGGTCAGCGGCGCTTCGGTTCTGCTCGAAACGGCGCGGACACTCTCGGTTTTGCGCAAACAAGGCTGGCAGCCCAAGCGCACGATCATGCTCGCTTTGTGGGACGGCGAGGAGTACGGCCTGCTAGGCTCCACCGAGTGGGTCGAGAAGCACATGGACGAGCTGGATCGCAAAGCAGCGGTTTACATCAACTCCGATTCGAGCGGACGAGGTCCGTTCATCGCGGGTGGATCTGCCTCGCTCGAACCATTTATCGCTGAAGTGCTGCGCGACGTGACTGATCCAGCGACCTCGAAGAGCCTGCTGGATGCCGTACGCGACCGCCGAACACCCGCGGTAGCCATCGCAGGCGGCACTCCCGAAACGCGGGAGCGGGAGTTTCACGTGGACTCACTTGGATCGGGGTCCGACTATGTGGCGTTTCTGGATCATGCCGGCATCGCCAGTCTCAACCTGGGATTTTCAGCGGGCGACGGTGTCTATCATTCCATCTACGACACCCCGGCCTGGTATCAGCAGTTCTCTGATGGAGACCGCACGTACAGCAAAACCCTCACGCAGGTGATGAGCATCGCGCTCCTGCGGCTGGCTGACGCCCCGGTACTGCCGCTCGACTTTGGCTCGCTCTCCGCCAGTGTGACCCGCTGGATCGAGGAGATTCGCAAACAACTGCCGCGCGCAAGCGCAAAGGTTGACCTGCGCCCCATCTCGGCTCAACTTATGCGGCTCTCGGCGGCGGCCAAAGCATACGACGAGGAATTATCGGCCTGGAGCAAACGCGGCGTGTCTACTTCCGAAAAACTTGCCAAGGTGGACGAATCCATTCGCAAGACCGAGCGCACCCTGTTGACCACGGACGGACTTCCCCGCCGGGATTGGTACCGCAATCAGATTTACGCTCCCGGAATGCTCACGGGGTATGCGGCCAAGACCCTGCCCGGGGTCCGCGAGGCGGTGGAAGCCCAGCAGTGGGATGAAGCCAATCAGCAGGTTCACAGGTTAGCCGAAACTCTGCGCTCGGCTGCGGCTCAAGTGGAAGACACGACGCGTCTGCTCAAGCAAACGCAGTAGGGTGGCGCACGATAGAATCTGAGGATGGCTTGCCGAGTCGATGCCGCAGCTTGGCCCGCAGCAGACACCGTCAACCGCTGGCTGATCCCGGTTGGAGCGGTCGCCGTCCATATCTGCATCGGATCGGTGTACGCGTGGAGCACCTTCAACCGTCCCTTCCAAGGCTTGCTGCCTAATGCCCCGGCGTGGTTCAGTCCGCCCTACACAACCTACTCGACTGCTCTGGTTCTATTGGGATTGAGCGCCGCGTTCGGTGGTCCCTGGGTGGAGCGCCGTGGACCCCGCGTGGCTGCGACCGCGGCGGCAGTCCTGTTCGGCTGTGGGCTGCTGATCGGCGGGATTGGACTCGCGCTAAGCCAATCGATCCTGGTGTTCCTGGGCATGGGCGTCATCGGCGGAATGGGCTGCGGGCTGGGTTACATCGCACCCGTGAGTACGCTGGTCAAATGGTTCCCCGACCGTCGCGGGATGGCGACGGGCATGGCCATCATGGGGTTCGGCGGAGGAGCTGCCTTAGCCAGTCCGCTAAACGTTCGCTTGATGAATTCACTCGGCGTCCCCACGGCTGTCATGACGCTCGCGGCCATCTATTTCGTCGCGATGACGATCGGCGCGCGCATCCTGCGGCGTCCGCCCGAGGGCTGGAAACCTGAAGGGTGGAATCCTCCTGAGAAGGTTTCAAAGCAAAAGAGCGTTACCCGCAATGCCGCACTGCGAACCCCGCAGTTCTATTTGCTTTGGACCATGTTGTTTATCAATGTCACGGCAGGCATCGGAATCCTGGCGCAAGCGTCGCCTATCGTGCAGGATCTCTTTCAGCAGACTCCTGCGGAAGCGGCGACGTTTGTCCTGTTGCTCAGCATCTTCAACCTGATTGGCCGCTTCTTCTGGGCGTCCAGTTCAGACTATATTGGCCGCCGGAATACCTACACGACGTTCTTTGCCGTGCAGGTGGTCCTGTTTCTCCTTATCCCAGGTATTGCAGGCCGCGGCGATTGGCTTTACTTTCAAGCCAGTCTGTTTGTTGTCGTCAGCATGTACGGCGGAGGCTTTGCGACGATTCCGGCGTTCCTGGCCGACATCTTTGGGCCCGATAACGTCGGCGCGATTCACGGCGCGGTGCTGACTGCCTGGAGCGCGGCCGCCATTGCCGGGCCGGTGATCGTCACGGAGCTGTCGAATCGTGCCAAAGCCGCTCTCGCTCCGGGGGCGAGCCATGTTCATATTTATGACGGGCCGCTCCAAGTGCTTGCGGGACTACTGGCGGTGGGCTTTGTGCTGACGCTACTGGTCAGGCCGCTGCGGTCTTCCTAAACTTTTAGGTAAGACTATCGAATCGCGGCTCGATTGGCGAAGTCCAGAACCAGCGATGGAAAGATCCCCAGGAGCAGCGTACCCGCGGCCGAGCCATAGACTGCGATTTGAAGCAGCGCTCCCGCCGGAGGAAGGGTTTCGACGCTCTCGCCAGGCTCGCGAAAGTACATGACTACTAGAATCCGCAGATAGTAGTACGCGGCGACTGCGCTGTTGAGCAGTCCAATCACGGTAAGCCAGATCAGCTTGGCGTCGAGTGCGGCTTTGAAGATATAGAACTTACCGAAGAAGCCGCCCGTTAGCGGCACGCCGATCAGGCTCAGCAGGAAAATTGTCAGCATCGCAGCCATCCCTGGCTGGCGCTGAGCGAGCCCTGCGAAATCGTCGATACTGACGTATCTCTCACCCTTGCGGGAAAAATAAGTCACCACCGCGAACGCTCCAATGTTGGTGAACGCGTATGCCGCCAGGTAGAACATAGCGGCTGCGGATCCCGTTCCCGAGTTGGCGGCCACCGCAACCAATACATAGCCGGCATGTGCGATGGAGCTGTAGGCGAGCAGGCGCTTGATATTCGATTGCATGATGGCGGCGAAGTTCCCGACCAGCATGGTGGCCAAGGCGCAGACCCATATTGCCGGCGCCCAACTGGATGCGATCGGTTCAAGGCTGCCCAGAAAGATGCGAATCAACACTGCGAAGGCGGCTGCTTTCGGTCCCACGGTTAGAAACGCCGAGACCGGCGCGGGCGCGCCTTGGTAGACGTCGGGAGCCCAACCCTGGAACGGAGCAGCGGAGATCTTGAAGGCCAGTCCCACAAAGATGAGCGCCGCAGCCACACCGATCAGCACCTCAGGCGGCGGGGTACCGGATATCAGGGACGCTCGAATCTGCGTCAAATTAGTGGATCCCGTGGCGCCGTACATCCACGCCACACCGTACAGCAGAAACGCCGTCGCGAAGGAGCCCAGCAGGAAGTACTTCAGCGCCGATTCGTTGTTGCGAGCGTCATCGCGCAAATATCCGGCCAGAATATACGATGCGATGGAAGAAATTTCGAGGCCGATGAAGATCATCACCAGTTCATTGGCGCTGACCATCACGCACTGGCCCACGATGCTGAATAGCACCAGCGCGTAGTACTCGCCGCTGTCCTGATTTTCGCGGCGCAGATAATCCGTGGAACTGAACACCACCAGCAGACCGACCACGACCACCAGGGTCCGGAAGAAGGTCGCCATACCGTCGATCACCAGCATCCCTTGGAATGCCGGTCCCGGCGACGCCATCAGTGCGGTAGGCAGCGCCAGCACCAACGCGAGGATTGCGATTAATCCAGCACCGGTTCGCTTACCCTCGGGGCGCAGCGCCTCCATGAACATGATCAACACTCCGGCCAGCGTCAGAATTAGCTCTGGCAGGAATCGCGCGTAGTCGGCATTGGTCGGCAGGAAATTAGCGATTGGCACGGGATACCTCCACGACTGGCCGGGCCGGTATCGCCACCCGCTCTGTTCTGAGCTTTTTGGTTTGCTCCAATATTGCCGTGTTCTGGACGCTGATCGAAGGCAGGAAGCTCTGCGCAAAGGAACCCATCCAGACCATCAGGATTACTAGGGGCAGGATCGCCGCCCATTCGCGGGTCGACAAATCGGGCATATGGTGTGAGAGCGATTCTGAAGCCTTTCCGAAGAACGTCCGCTGATACAGCCACAGCATGTAGCACGCCGAGAAGATCACGCCCAGCGCCGCGAACACCGCCCATCCGAAGTTCGCGCTGGCCGTGCCTTGCAGGACCAGGTATTCACCGACGAAGTTATTCAAGGTCGGCAGTCCAATGGACGCTAGAGTCGTGATTAAGAAAATGATGGACAGGTTCGGCGCGGGCGTAGCCACACCTCCATACGCCGAAATTTCCAGTGAATGCCGCCGTTCGTACAGATAACCGACCAGGATGAAGAGCGCTCCGGTCGAGATGCCGTGGTTAAGCATCTGGTACACGGCGCCGTCCAGGCCTTGCTGAGTGAACGAGAAAATTCCCAATACGACGAATCCCAAGTGGCTCACCGAGGAATACGCCACCAGCTTTTTCATGTTCGGCTGGACCAACGCGACCAGCGCGCCGTAGATGATACCGATGATCGCCAGACCCGCAATCCAGGGCGCGCAGCGATGCGCCGCATCGGGGAACAGCGTCACGCAGAATCGCAGCAGTCCGTAGGTGCCCATCTTCAGCATCACGGAAGCCAGCATCAGCGAGCCTGCCGTGGGCGCTTCGACGTGCGCGTCGGGCAGCCACGTGTGCAGCGGGAACACGGGGACCTTGATCGCAAAGGCGAGGAAGAAAGCCAGGAACAAGATCAGCTCCGTCCGCGGGTCGAACACCAGGCTTCCGGTCTGGATCATCCCCTGGATCTGGCCGTAGTCGAACGTGCCGGTGCGATTGTATAAGAAGATAATCGCGCCCAGCATCAGCACCGACCCGGCCATGGTGAACAGGAAGAACTTGACGGCCGCGTAGATGCGCCGCTCGTGTCCCCAGATGCCGATCAGGAAATACATCGGGACCAGCGAAACTTCCCAGAATACGTAGAACAGGAACAGATCCATCGACACGAAGACGCCGATCACGCCGAATTCCAGCAGCAGCAGGAAGGCGTAAAATTCCTTCACCCGCTTATCGATGTAGTTCCACGAGACCAGCGCAGCGATGGGTGTCAGCAGCGTAGATAGCAGCACCAGCCACAAGCTAAGCCCGTCGAGGGCCACGTGGTAGCGAATCGGCGGATAGCTGATCCACTGAATGTCGGTGCTGAAGGTGTGGCCCGACGGGTACTGAAACCAGTACGGCATCAGCAGCCCCAGCGACACGATGAAAATCGCTGAGGAGAGCACCATTGCGGCCATGCGGCTGGATTCCTTGGGGAGAATCAGCAACAGCAGGAATCCGACGAGAGGAAGGAACAAAACGACGTCCAGTAGCGTCATCGCGATGCTCCCATGAATCCGATATAGGCAATCGCGAGAACCGTACCTGCGATGACCCATGCCGCGTAACTGCGGATATAGCCGGATTGGGCGCGCCGCAGAATACCGCCAAGACCGCGCGCGGTGGAACCGATTCCGTTGGCTAGGCCATCGATCAGCCGAACGTCACCCACGCGCCAGAGAAGCTGCCGCGATCCGCCGACGATTGGCTCGACCACGGTGGAGTCGTAGAACTCGTCGACGAAGTATTTGTTGTAGATCAGGTTATGGACGCCCTTAAAAGTGTTCGCTATCGATTCCGGCAAGCCTGGCGAGACGACATAGAACAAATACGCCACGGCGATGCCGCCCAACCCAGCGGCCGTGGCGACATATTCCAGCCAGCGCGCCGGTTCGCCTTCTTGCAGTGGGAACAGAGGCTCCAGGAAGTGCGGGATGTTGATGAACCCGCCTCCGAGACTCAAGATCGCCAGGATCGCCAGAGGGATCCACATGATAGCGGGCGACTCATGCGGCTCGCCATGGCCGTGATCATCGTGCCCATGATCATGACCTGCAGCCGGCTTGCCCTTGTATTCGCCGAAGAATGTCATGAAGAACGCGCGGAAGACGTAGAATGCGGTCATCCCGGCGGTGAACACACCCATCCAGTACATCCAAGGTGCGTGCTCGTAGGCCGCTTCGAGGATCAGGTCTTTACTCGCAGCGCCGGATAAATACGGGAAGCCGGCAATCGCCAGGCTTCCGCATAGCAGCGTCACCATCGTGATCGGCGTATATTTTCGCAGGCCGCCCATGTGGCGCATGTCTTGTTCGCCGGAACAGGCGTGGATCACGCTGCCGGCACCGAGGAACAGGAGTGCCTTGAAGAACGCGTGGGTCATCAGGTGGAAGATTCCGGCTGAGAATGCCCCGACCCCTAATCCGACGAACATATAGCCGAGCTGCGAAACAGTCGAGTAGGCGAAGACTTTCTTGATGTCGTTTTGTGCGAGGCCTATAGTTGCTGCGAGGAAGGCCGTAGTCAGCCCGACGATCGCGACGATATCCAGCGCCCAAGGCGAATGCAGGTAAATCTGCGATGTCCGCGCGATCATGTAGACACCCGCAGTGACCATGGTCGCGGCATGGATCAGTGCGCTGACCGGCGTCGGGCCGGCCATGGCGTCCGGAAGCCAGACGTAGAGCGGAATCTGCGCGGACTTACCGGTTGCGCCCACCAGCAGAAGCAGCGAAATCGCCGTGAAGATGCCTGCCGTAGCTTCGACCGGCATGCTTTTCACCTTCGTCATCACCGTTGTGAAATCGAGCGTGTTGAAATGAAACCCGATCAAGAATATCGCCAGCACGAATCCGAAATCCCCAATGCGGTTCACGATGAAAGCCTTGTTCCCGGCGTCGGTCGCGAACTTTTCCAGGAAGTAAAACCCGATCAGCAGGTAGCTGCACAGCCCCACGCCTTCCCATCCGACGAACAGAATAAGGAAATTCGCTCCCAGCACCAGGATCAGCATGAAGAACATGAACAGATTCAGGTAGGCGAAGAACCGGTAATAGCCGCCTTCGTGCGCCATGTAGCCAGTTGCATAAATATGAATCAGGGCACCGACGCCGGTGACCACCATCAGCATGACGGCGGTTAGCCGGTCAATCGCGAAATCGACGCTGATGTTCAGCGCGCCGGATTGAATCCAGGTGTAGTAGTGTTCTTTATAGGTTTGCTCCAGGCCGCCACTGAACGCGCCCAGTGCGTTAAGAGTTTTCACCACCCACAGGAACGACAGCACCACGGAACCGACCGCGATCGCGTTGATCACGGGCTTCGCTAGGCGCTTGCCGAAAATCCCGTTCAGCAGGAAGCCGAGCAGCGGAAGAATAGGAATGAGCCAGAGTTGCATCTTTAGTTCTTAAGAGAACTGACCTCGTCGATCTCCAGCGTTTGCCGGTTCTTGAAGACGGTAAGAATGATCGCCAGGCCAACGGCCGCCTCGGCTGCCGCCACCACCATCACGAAGAAGCTGAAAATGTGGCCGTCATTGCGCTTCAGCACGTAGGAAAAGGTCACAAAGCTGAGATTCACCGCGTTCAGCATCAGTTCGATGGACATGAACACGGTGATAATGTTGCGACGCAGCAGGAAACCCAGCACGCCCAGCGCGAACAGAATCGCGCT
>Ga0070683_100006021_pt1 | contig 10165 bp, 10 predicted proteins | sample KBSC713LmetaG_FD_64662 | JGI IMG/M metagenome (GOLD analysis project Ga0070683, IMG submission 64662) | Corn rhizosphere microbial communities from Kellogg Biological Station, Michigan, USA - KBS C7.1-3L metaG | ecosystem: Host-associated > Plants > Roots > Rhizosphere ... | reverse complement strand
GCTCAACCCGCCGTATTTGTTCGCGGACTACACCGCGCTTGACGAGCGCGGTCGCCACGGCGGCCGTCACGCCGAGCCGGGAGAGGACGAGGGATTTTTTTTGCGGACGAAATTGTTGCGCGAGAAACTGGTAGAGTCGCGCTTGTTGCGGCGCTTTTTTTTCGAGCGCGGCAAGTTCCTGGACGCCGAGCTGGCTGGCGACCGCGAGTAATTTCTCGTGCTTCACCGTCGCGCCGTTGCGCACCGCCGCCGGCAGCATCGTTTCGATGACCGTATCGAGGCCGCACGCGTAATAAACGGCCATCCACCGCGCGAGTTCGAGCAAGTCGGGCGGCAATGCCGCGAACGGGTGCAGCACCTGGGTCAGCGATTTGAGTTTCTCGAGCGGAAAATCCCGTGGCGCGCCGATTTCGCCGACGATGCCGAGCCGCGATGCCCGCAACACCGGCATGCGCACGAGCGAGCCGACGGTGATGAAATCGCGCTGACTTTCCGGCACACGGTAGTGGAGGACCTTATCGAAACCGGCCAGCGGATGGACACCCACGATCATCCCGCGGATGACGGCGGGCGATCCGGTCCGACGCAAACCCGATGTGGATGAAATAGGCCGGACGGCACGCCGGCTGCGGGCTCGCGCGTGCATCTGGGATCATCGCCGCAAGGTGGCCGTCCGCATTGGCTCCGTTTTTACGAACGCATTGACACCCTGCGCGCCGCTTCAAACAGTCGCCTTGTGAATATTCCAGTGGCGCGCGATCGGTTTAGGAAGTTTCTGACGCAAAAAGGCCTGCGAGTTACCAATCAGCGACTCGCGATTTTTGATGCCGCGCTGGCGCAAACCGAACATTTTACCGCCGAGCAATTGCTCGATTACGCGCGCGCCATCGACGATTCAGTTTCCCGCGCAACCGTTTATCGCACGCTGCCAATCATGACGGAAAGCGCGTTGCTGCGCGAAGTGGACATCGGCAGCGGTGAAAAATTTTATTATCCCAACGAGGAAGGCAGCAGCACGCAGGTCGCGCAGGTGGTCTGCCTCGATTGCGACAAAATTTTTGAAATCAGTGCTCCATTCATGAGCTGGTATGGCAACACGGTTTCATCGAAACTCGGCCTCACGCCCGTGTCCCAGCGCCTTCAGGTGAGCGCGCATTGCGACACGCTTCGTCTCAAGGGCACCTGCCCGCGCCGCACCTGAATTGATCATGACGCGTCCGCACGATCACGACTTCGAGATCAAGTTTTTTGAATCCGTGCTGAGGCGCGATCCGGCTTACGCCGACGTGATTGAAATTCTCGGCGGGCTCTACACGAAGCATGGTCGCGTCGTCGACGGTCTGCGCATGGATCGAAAACTCGTGCGGCTTCAGCCGACCGATCCGACTGCACACTACAATCTCGCTTGCAGCCTCGCGCTCGTGAAACGGACATCCGACGCGTTGCGTTCGCTCAAGCGGGCCGTCGCACTCGGTTACCGTGATTTCGACTGGATGCAGCAGGATCCCGATCTCGAAGGTCTCAAAAAGCACCCGGGATTTGTGGAGCTGATCAATCAGTTGAAACCACAAAGCTGAGCCGGCGCCGGCGAGAGCCCGCGGCTCGTCGGCCGCCGTTTGCGACGACGCTCGGCCGCGGCAATCTCGGCGCGCCGATTTCGTTTACGATTTGCGCGCGAACGGCCGTGCCGCACTGTCGCGAGATGGTTCATCGCCCGCTGTTCGCGTGTCTCGGCGCGCTATTTTTTGCGTGTGCCGTCCATGGCACCGACGAAGTTCCGCTCTCGCGATATGATCGCGTCGAGATTGCTCCGACCAAAACCTCCATCTACATCGGCAGCGTCGCGATGACGATGCCGGTGTTTGAACGCCATCACGGCAGTTACGAGTCGACGTACACGGCGAAGGTTTTCCCGTATTTTTTTTATAACGAAAAAGGCCGGCTCTCGATCGATCTTCCCGATGACGGCCTGCGCCGGCTGGAGCGCGGCGAAGTGGTCCAGTTCCAGGGCCGCGGCGTGAGCACCGACGGCGAGGTACGTCATATCGAGGGGCGCGCGATTCCCACGGACGCCCGCAGCGGCCGGATCAAAGTTCGCGTGTTCGTTTCAAAAAAGATCCAGCTCATCTTCAACACGACATATCGTTTTTCCGACGGTTAGGTTTTATTTCGCGGCCGCCGGTCCACGGCCGCATTAGCGCGCACACGGAGACGACGGCGCACGTGAGCTCACGCTTCCGCCCAATGAAACACCACCGGTCTGTCGACCGACGGATGCAGGCTTTGGTGCACCGGACAGCCGCGAGCCGTGTCCTCGAACAGTTGGGCGAGGTCGTGCGATTTGGGAATGGGCATCCAAATTTGAGTCGCGAGCCGCACGACGCGCCGCGGCGCATCGACGGACATTTCCTTCGTGATCTCGTATTTCAAGCCGCGCAGCTCCAGGCCGTGTCGTCGGGCGACAATTGCCATCGTGGTGGCGATGCATGTTGCCAACGACGTCGCCAGCAAATCCGTCGGTGAGAACGCCGCGCCACGTCCCTGGTTGTCCTTCGGCGCATCGGTGTTCAATATTTGACCGGAAGGTCCGTGAATCGCGATGCAGTGCAAGTCGCCTTGATATTCGCCGGTGATTGTGACCATGCCGCAACATGCGGCGGCTTCCCGCCTGATGGCAACCGGTGGATTCGAGAATATTCGACGGCGCGATCGCCAACGAGTGGGGCCGCTTCGCCGCCCGCTCACTCTTGCGACTGCTCGTTGCGTCCAGCCGGAGCGCCTACAATGCCGCCGCTGCCCACGACGGAACCGGGATGTCACGGTCACGCGCGAGGTCGGACAGCAAATTCTCCAGCCACGGCCGGCTACAGACGCAGCGGCCGAGCCGCACAACCTTCCGGTCGCCCGATCCGATCACTTCATAGCTTTCAATCCGCGCGGTGATCGGTTCGCGTTCGCCGTGCAATCGACATTCCAGCTCGATCGTTTTGTCGCGCGAATTGATCTTCAACGTCCGCACCTCGCCATAACGCGCGATCCGCTGATTGACGAAAGTTCGTGCGGCTTGACTGGCCAGCGCATCCTTGGCGGCGGTGAACATGGGCGGGAGGAAAAGGCTTCGCGTGAAAACGAAAAACTTCCGCGATCGCAGCAGGCGAGCCTAGATCCGCAACGGGCGCAAATTGTTCCGCTCGTCGCTCCTGCAAACTCGCCCGCGATCGATCGCGCGGAAGGTCACGTTATCCAACCGCCTCGCACGCAGGCGCGGATGCGGACGCGCTAAACGGCGCTGCGAACCGCTCCGGCAAACAGATGTCCGTCGGGTGTTTGTCGTCCGCCGCTCACCGCCGCGCCCATGAAACTCTCTTCGACTCATCTGAAGCGTTACCGCGAAATCGTCGCGTTGCTGTGGAAATACGGCCGATCGGATCTGGCGCAGCAGATGACCGCCGGCAGCGATCTCGGCCCCGTCGAAACGCCGCCGAACCAAAACGAGGCGATGCCTGAGGAACTGGTGGACGACCTCGAAGCGATGGGACCAGCCTATATCAAACTCGGTCAGGTCCTCGCCGGACGCCCCGATCTCCTCCCCGAACCGCATCGAGTCGCACTCGCACGGCTTCAGGATCGCGTGAAGCCGTTTCCGTACGACGCAGTCGAGGAGATCGTGATGACCGAGCTCGGCGCGCGAATCTCGAAAGCCTTTTCGCGTTTCGACATTGAGCCGATCGCCGCGGCGTCGCTCGGTCAGGTGCATTATGCGGAGCTGCGCGACGGCCGACCGGTGGTGGTCAAAGTGCAACGGCCAAATATTCGCGGGCAAATCGCGGAGGACTTCGAAGTGCTGGCGGAGATCGCCGCTTTCTTCGACGAGCACACGACCGTCGGCCGGCGTTACCGTTTCGCCACCGTCCTCGAGGAATTTCGGCGGACCATTCATCAGGAATTGAATTATGAATACGAGGCGCGAAACCTCGCCCTGTTCAGGGAAAACCTGCGCGAATTCCCGCTGATCCGCGTGCCGGCGCCGATCAACGGCTATTGCACGGGCCGCGTGCTCACGATGGATCACATCCGCGGGCGAAAAATCACCTCGATCAGTCCGCTCGCGCACCTCGACCTCGACGCCGCGCCACTCGTCGAACAGTTGTTCAAAGCCTATTTGAAACAGGTCCTGATCGACGGACTTTTTCACGCTGATCCACATCCCGGAAATGTTTTTATCACCGAGGACAATCGCGTGGCGCTCCTCGATCTCGGAATGGTCGGGCACACCGCACCGGGCATGCAGGAGAGCCTGCTGAAATTGCTGCTCGCCGTGAGCGAGGGCCAGGGCGAGGAGGCCGCCGACATCGTCATCCGGATGAGCGAGCAGCTGGACAATTTCGATGAAGCCGAGTTTCGCCGGCAGATCAGCCATCTCATCGCCCTCCGGCGGGATCAGGGTTTGGAGCAGCTCAAGGTGGGACGTTCGCTGCTCGACGTCAGTCAGCAAGCGCGCAACAACGGCCTCTTTGTGCCGGGCGAACTCGCGCTGTTGGGCAAGACTCTGCTGCAACTCGACGAGGTCGGACGCATCCTCGAGCCGACCTTCGATCCCAACGCCGCCGTGCGCCGAAACGTCACCGAGCTGACGACCCGGCGATTGAAGCAGGACCTGACGAAGGCGAACATTTTCACGTCACTGCTCGAGGCCAAGGAATTCATCAACGCCCTGCCTTCGCGCCTCAATCGTATCATGGACGCCATTACGAGCGCCGAGCTGGAGGTAAAGGTGAAATCGGTCGATGCTCCTGTCGCGCTCGACGGCATGCAGAAAATCGCCAACCGCATCACCACCGGCGTCGTGCTCGCCGCGCTGATCATCGGGGCGTCGTTGTTGATGCGGGTGCCGACGACGTTTCAGTTATTCGGGTATCCGGGCTTTGCCATTCTGCTTTTCGTCGGCGCCGCCGGAGGCGGGATCTGGCTGGTCGCGAGCATCTTCGTGCAGGATTACAAGAGCTGGAAAAAAATTTCGCGGTAGGGCCGCGGAAAAGCGCGCCCGCAAAAATCACGGTCGGATTCCGCCGGTCATCCCTGCGATCCCGGCAGGGATTCGCGCGATTCTTCGCCGGCAGCGAGGCACCGTATCCATACGTTGAACTCAGCGTCGCGCCGGCTGTCTACCATCGGGTGCAGACGCTCGACACGACCTCATACTGGATCGAATCCGCGTCCCTGCCGCGCTTTCCGAAGCTCGGACGCAGTCTGGACGTCGATGTCGTCGTGGTGGGCGGCGGAATCACCGGGATCACCGCCGCGTATCTTTTGAAACGCGCCGGACGAACGGTGGCGCTCGTGGATCGCGCCCGCTGCGCCTCGATCGACACCGGCCACACCACGGCGCACATCACCGCCGTGACGGATCTGCGTTTGTCCAAGCTCGTCAGCACATTCGGCGCAGATTGCGCCAAGGCCGTGTGGGATGCCGGTGCGGCCGCGATCGACCAGATCGTTGCGAATATCCGCGGCGAAGGAATCGGTTGCGATTTCAAATGGGTTCCCGGCTACCTGCACGCTCCGCCGGACGACGAGGCCGCGAAGGACCGCGACGTGGAATTTCAACGTGAAGCCGCTACCGCCGCGAATTTGGGGATTCGCGCCGAATATTTGCCGGCCATTCCTTTCTTCGACGTCCCGGGCGTCAAGTTTCCGCAACAGGCGATCTTTCATCCGCGCAAATATCTCAGCGGTTTGCTGCATCAGATTCCGGGCCGGGGATCGCACGTTTTCGAGGGAACCGAGATCGAGGGCGTCGATCGCAAGCCGCTCGCGGTCACGAGTGGAGATTTCAAAATTCGCTGCGAATATCTGGTTCTCGCGACGCACACGCCGCTGACCGGCAATTCCGGCCTGATTTCGTCCCTGCTTTTCCAAACCAAACTTTCCCTCTACACCACCTATGCGCTGGCTGCGAAAATTCCCGCGGGCTTGATTCCCGAGGCATCGTTTTGGGATACGGGTGATCCGTATCATTACCTGCGAGTCGATCGGGATCGCGACGGAGATTATGCGATTTTTGGCGGCGAAGATCACAAGACGGGACAGGAAACCAATACCGAAGCGATTTTCTCCCGCCTCGAGGAACATTTCCGTCGCATCGTACCCGACGCGCACATCGATCATCGCTGGTCCGGTCAGGTGGTCGAAACGAACGACGGGCTGCCGTTCATCGGCGAGACCGCTCCGCACCAATTTGCTGCAACCGGATACAGCGGCAACGGCATGACCTTCGGTACGCTCGGCGGAATGATGGCGCTCGATGCGGTGCTGGGTAAAAAAAATCCGTGGCGCGAAATTTTCGACGTCAACCGGAAAAAAATTCGCGGCGGCGCGTGGGACTACATCAAAGAGAACAAGGACTACCCCTATTATTTGCTGCGCGACTGGCTCGGGCGCGCCGAAGGCGATTCGCTGGCCGACGTCGGTCGCAATCAGGGAAAAATCCTGAACTTCGACGGAAGGAAAGTGGCTGCGTACCGCGATTCCCACGGGCAGCTCACGCTCTGTTCTCCGGTGTGCACGCATTTGAAATGCATCGTCGGATGGAACGACGCCGAGCAGACTTGGGATTGCCCGTGCCACGGCTCGCGTTTTCGACCAACTGGCGAAGTGATTTCGGGTCCCGCCGAGGAGGCGCTCACCAAACTGCCCGAGCCCACGCCGGGCGAAAAACGGTAGGCCCGAAGCAGCTCCCCGCTCGCGCGACCCTCAGCGTCCTGCCGTCGCAAAATGGATGCGGACTTCTTCCGCGTTTTGATTCACCAAATCTTTCGAGAGGGCGCGCTTCAGTCGCCGTCGCGTTTCGGGCGAGAGTTCTTCGATCACCGCATTGTAGAGCGATGGCGTCGCCGCCAGATCCCAGCTCGCACCAAGGCGGCTCCGCAGAAATTTATCGATTTCAGCGGCGATCAACCGGGCGGCGCGGCGGCTTTCCTCGCGCTTTATCGGAAGGCGTTCGTCGATCGACATGCCCGGTGAACCAATTCCCGCGGTTCCGCCCTTGGAGCCCGGAAAACGCCCCGCCGCGTCCGTCTCGTGCGCAGTATAACTGCCTTTTCCCGCGGGAAAATCCATGGCTTCAACAATTGTGAGCCGCGGCGTCTTTTGCGCGGGTGCTTTGATCTCCGCATAAATCCGCAGGTGACCGCGATCCAGCGCGACAATGAAATGGTTGTTCATGGAATCTCCCATCGAACGCCAAACACGCGTTGATGTTCCGCGCGCCGCTTTTGAACCGGCCGGTTGAGGCGTGAGATCGGGCGGCTGAGGGATGGGCGCATCGGTCAATCCCCGAATCGCATTTGCGCCGGCGTTTTTACCGGCTATAAAAAAATATATAATTGCCTGCAACCGGCCTGTAGAGCCGGATTCAGGTCAACGGCCGACGATCAACCACCCTCGGCGACGAGGTGCGCTCCTCCTGATTTTTTGGTGAGTTCTCCGATGGTACAGATCTGGGCACAGGTTTAGGATGAAGTTCACGTTTTGGTATGATCCTGTTTTCGCCAACCGCATTATGCGTTCGCGCCGTTCGCCGATGGTCGTTCCGATGACGCCAGTAAACCGCTTTCGCGACCGCAGCGAAGCTGGCCAGGCTCTCGCCCGGCACCTCACGGCTCACACGAGCCAGGGCGATGCGCTCGTCCTCGCCTTGCCGCGCGGCGGCGTGCCGGTTGCGCAGGAAGTCGCGCAACATCTGGATCTGCCGTTGGACGTGTTTGTGGTCCGCAAACTCGGTCTGCCTGGACACACCGAACTCGCGATGGGCGCCATCGCATCCGGCGGCGTCCGTCTGCTCGACGATTTGCTGATCGCGGAACAGCGGGTTTCGCCAGCGGATATTGCAACGGTAACGGCGTACGAAACCGCCGAGTTGAAACACCGTGAACGGCTTTATCGCGGCAATCATCCTGCACCCGAAATTGCGCGACGCCACATCATCCTGATCGATGACGGAGTGGCCACCGGCTATACGATGCGCGTCGCCGTCCTCGCGTTACGGCGGCTGAATCCGGCGCGGCTCACCGTGGCTATTCCCGTCGGCGCGCCGGAGACCTGCGTCGCGCTGGCCGGCGTGGTCGACGACCTGATTTGTCCGGTCCAGCCAAATCCCTTTCACGCGGTCGGCCTTTGGTACGATCATTTCCCGTCGATCACGGACAAACAGGTTCGCAACAGTCTCGCGCAAGCTGCCGAGGTCGTCGCCGCCCATCACGGCCACCGTTAAGCGCTGGCGCCGCGCCGGATCACTCGCCTACTTCGCGGCCGCCGGGCAAAATGCCGCGACGGTGCGCAGGTCGTCCACAAATTGCTGATACGCTGCGTCGCGGTCCGGCGGCCGGGCGCGCAAGATCGACGAAGGGTGAACCGTCGCGACCAATCCTTTGGCTTGCGGCACCGGCGAATCGAGCACTTTCCCGTGTTGCTGCGTCACCCGAAAATTGCGCCCCATCAATGCCTGCGCCGCGGTCGCGCCGAGCGCGACGATGAGATCCGGCTGAATCAATTCCAATTCCGCATCGAGCCATGGCCGGCATGCGGCGATTTCACGCGCGTTGGGTTTCTTGTGCAGGCGGCGTTTACCCGAACGTTCCCATTTGAAATGCTTCACGGCATTGGTCACGTAAACGTCGTCGCGATCGATTCCGGCCTCGTCCAATGCCCGATCGAGCAGCTTTCCCGCCGGACCGACGAAAGGATGACCGGCGATGTCCTCCCGATCACCCGGCTGCTCGCCAATCATGATGATTCGCGCCGTCGCCGGGCCTTCGCCAAAAACCGTTTGCGTGCCGGTCTTATAAAGCGGACAACGGGTGCAGCGACGCGCGTCGGCCCGGATTTTTTCGAGAGTGCCCTCCGCACTTTTCACGCAACAAAATGCTACGCGTTCCCCGCGCGGCAAGTGACGCGCAGAAATTTCATTTTCCGCCTTCGCCCGGACTCACGCGCTACCGAAAATCATGCGACGCTTGCGTCGGCACTTCATCCCGATTTAGCGCCTCGATCGTCTCCGCTTTCACGTGAATCACTCCGTCTTGAATTTGCAGCCGGCCCACCACGCCAAGCGCCGGTTCCTCGTTGATCACCATTCGTCGCTGCTCGAATAAATCCGGCATCACCACCACGTTCGCGATTCCGGTTTCATCCTCGAGCGAAATAAAAACAAACCCCTTCGCCGTTCCCGGCCGCTGCCGACAAATCACGCTGCCCGCAACTTTCACGCGATCACCATGAGTACCCAGCGGCAAATCGGTGGCGCGCCACACCTCGGAAAGTCGCTCGCGCACCAGCGCCATCGGATGCTCGCCGACCGTGAGATTCAATCCGCCGAAATCCGCCTGCATGCGCTCCGGTCGCGTCATCGGCGCCAGCGGCGACGCGTCCTCGGCGGTCAAGCCATTCGTAGTTTTCCCATCAGCCGCGCCATCTGGCGGGGCGAGCGCACCATGCGCAAGATCGACGCGTTGAAACAAACTTTCCTCCGCTGACCACGCCGCCTCCACCTGCCAGAGCGCCGCGCGCCGGTGACTCGCCAGGGCGTGCAATGCGCCGACCGACGCGAGCGCGCGCCGTTCCCCCGCGATGAATTTCGTGCGCGCCAGAAAATCGCCGATCGATGCAAACGGCCGCACCGCGCGTTCCGCCAGCATCGCGCGCACCCGTTTTTCCTGCACGCCTTTCACGTAACGCAACCCGATGCGAATCGAGTTTTCGCTTTCGACCGTGCACTCCCATTGCGACGTCTGCACGCAAACCGGCTTCACTTTCAATCCGTGCCGCCGCGCGTCCTGAACCAAGGTCGCCGGCGAATAGAATCCCATCGGCTGGTTGTTCAGCAGGCTCGCCGTGAACTCCGCCGGCCAGTGCACCTTCAACCACGTGCTCGCGTACGCCAGCAGCGCAAACGAGATCGCGTGACTTTCCGGAAAACCGTAAGCGGCAAACGAGGTGCATGAATCGACGACTTTTTTCACGACCGCTTCGTTGCGTCCTTTCGCCCGCAACGCCGCGCGTAATTTCGCGAGCGCTTTTTCGAGCCGCTCCGTGTTTCGCGTAAATCCCATCGCCCGGCGCAATTCCTCCGCCTCGCTGCCGGTGAAGTCCGCAAGGTCCATCGCGA
>Ga0070683_100006015_pt1 | contig 10168 bp, 8 predicted proteins | sample KBSC713LmetaG_FD_64662 | JGI IMG/M metagenome (GOLD analysis project Ga0070683, IMG submission 64662) | Corn rhizosphere microbial communities from Kellogg Biological Station, Michigan, USA - KBS C7.1-3L metaG | ecosystem: Host-associated > Plants > Roots > Rhizosphere ... | reverse complement strand
GACCTGCGCCAGTTCGCTCTTGCGGTCGGAGATCTGGTTGTCGGTCAGCACCAGCATGCTGACGCCGACGAGCGCCAGCACGAGCGCGCCGAGCAGGATGTAGGCGACCGGGCCCGTGCGCAGCGGCGCGTTGTCGCCGTGGCGGTCCTCGACCGGGATCAGGTTGACCGGGCGCATCGCTCAGTGCTCCAGGGCGAGTCCGTAGGGAAGGGTCAGTCGTGCCGCAGCCGTCTCGTCGAACTCGGCGAGGGCGGGCGGGCGGGCGGCGCCGATCGGCAGCCCGAGCAGCTCCTCCATCCGCGCCGCGAGGCCGGGGATCGCGCTGCCGGGACCACTGAGGACGACCTGCCCGACCGGCACGGCGCTCTCCTGCGCTCCGTAGTAGTCGAGCGAGAGGCGCAGCTCGTCGACGAAGGCGCCCACGCCCTCTTCGAGCACGCGCCGGGCGGAAGCGATGACGTTGGCGTCGCCCTCGACCCCCTCGAGCGGTGCCTCCAGACCGACGTGCGTCAGCCACTGGGTTGCGTGCTCGGTGCTCAGGCCGACCTCACCGGCGAGCCGGCCGGCGACCGACTCGAGGCCGATGCTGGACACCCGGGTGAAGAGGCAGGCACGGCCGCGGGCCACCGCGAGGTTGATCGCGTCGCCGAGGTTGCAGTAGAGGACGGCCTCGCTCTGGGGTGCGGGCGCATCGAGCTGCTGGGTGGGCGCATCGAGCTGCTGGGTGGGCGCATCGAGCCGCTGGGTGGGGGCGAGACCCGCCAGCGCCCGGATCATGCCGAAGGCGGAGAGGTCGACGCCGACCGGCTGCAGCCCGGCGCTGCGGATTGGCGCGAGGAACGAGCGCACCATGTCCTGGCGCGCGGCGACGACGACCACGTCGAGCTGCGGCTGCGCCCCCTCCTCCGCCGGCACGCCGCCGACGACCTGGTGCTCGAGCACCGCCTGGTCGAGCGGCATCGGGATCTGTTCCTGGGCCTGGAAGCGGACGGCCGCCTCCATCTCCTTCGGGTCCTCGATCGCCGGCAGGCGCAGCGTGCGCACGATCACCCGCTGGTTGCCGACCCCGAGCCGCACGTGCTTGGAAAGCTTGTTCTTGGCGAAGAGCTCCTTCAGCGCCTCCGCCAGCGCACCGGCGTCGGCCACCTCGCCCTCGTGGAAGACACCGGCCGGAAGCGCCTGGATCGCCGCGCCGCTGACCGGCGCGCCGCCGTTCTGCTTGATCTCGGCGGCGGCGACGCTGCCCGCCTCGATATCGAGGCCGACAACCGCCGAGGGCTTCTTCTTTCTGGTGAGCTGGAATTCCATTGAAGAGGTCCGGGCGTCTCGGGAGGCGTCCGCCCTCTCTCAATCGACAGAAAGGGCGCCAACCTTTCGCCCTGCAAGTACCTAGAAGTAGAAGAACTGGACGCCTGTTCGGCCCCATCCCTCTTCGATGAAGCTTTTTGGTCGCCCCAGCGACCAAAAAGCTTCACGCTAGAAGGTGCTCAGGTACAAATCGACGAGCTGGTCGCCGGCGAGCAGGCCGACGACGCCGCCGAGGGCGAGAAAGGGACCGAACGGGATCGCCCGCTTTCGCGCCGCCGCTCCTTCGCGCGCGATCATCGCAAGCCCCACCAGCGAGCCGGCCAGCAGCGCGACCAGGATCGCCGGGGCAACATTGCGGCCGAGGAAGATGCCCATCGTGGCCGCCAGCTTCACGTCCCCCAGGCCCATCCCGCGCGGGTAGGCGAGCGCGGCGAGGAAGAGCAGGCCCCCTGCGGCGGCTGCGGCGATCGCCCGCTCCGGCAGGCTGCCGGGATCGGCGACGGCGGCGATCGCCGCCCCCACAATCGCGGCGACGAGCAGGATCTTGTTGGGGATGATCCGCCGCTCGAGATCGGTCAGCGTGATCGCGACGAGCATCGTCACGAAGACGAGGCCGAGGGCGATCTCGCCGCCGTCCCCCCACAGCACCAGCACCGTGGCCGCGTAGAGCCCCCCCAGCGCCAGCTCGGTCAGCGGGTAGCGAGCCGATATCGGGTCGTCGCAGCAGCGCGCCCGCCCCCTCAGCAGCGCCCAGGAGAGCACCGGCACGTTGTCGTAGGCGGCGATCTGGACACCGCAGGCCGGGCAGCGCGAGCGCGGCCCGATGATCGATTCCCCGCGCGGCACCCGGTGCGCGACCACCGTCACGAAGCTGCCGGCCATCAGCCCTCCGAGGAAGGCGATCGCCGCGGCGGCGCCCACCCGCTAGCCGCCTTCGATCGGCGTGCTCGTGTCGACCTCGATCCGCGTCGGGTAGGTCGGGTGGTCGTACATGATCGGGATCGCTTCCGCGTCGGTCGCCTGGCGTTCGAGGCTGAGCGCGATGCCGAGCCGGTCGCCTTTCGGGATCGTGTACGGGACATTGTTGAACGTCATCGTCAGCCGCACCTTGGTCCATGCATTTCGCGGCCAGTAGGTATTTCCTTCCAGCGACGGCGCGTAGAACCAGTGGTCTTCGGCTCCGTTCATCAGCTTCGTGTCCGGCGGCGAGGCGTTGTCATCCCGCTTGAAGAGGAAGACGCAGAGCTTGCCGGTGCGCAGGTTGTCGTTGAGCGTCCGCGTGTAGAACTCGAGCGTGACCCTGCCGTTCATCTTGAATTCCGCTTCCATCGGGTCGGTCACCCAGCGGTGCGTGCGGGCCTCCGGGTTGGTCGTGATCGTCGGGTCGTAGTGGCATCCGCTCGTGTCGTCGACGCGGATCTGCACCCCCTTGTCGGTGTCGGGCGCGGGCTCGAGGTAGGTGTCGGTCGCGTAGTCGTAGAGCCCCGGCGTGCTCGGGTCTTCGGGCGTCGGGTCGGGCGGACCGCCGAGCAGCAGCGCGTCCGGCGCTCCGTGCGTTTCGCCGTTCTGCAGTCCGTCCGAGCACTTGCCGAGCGTGTTGTGGAGCAGGTGGTCGCCGCTGATTTCCTGGCGTTCGGTTTCCCCGCTGGCCGCGCACGGCGTGTCGCTGAGGAAGAACTGCTGCGCCGTCACCAGGTTGCCTTCGGAATCGGGCGCGGGATCCTTTTCGGCACTGTCGGTGGGGTCGACGAAGTTGGACTGCGCTTCGACGTAGCCCCGCTCGCCCGACTGGTTGCCGGGCGTGTTGAGCTTGACAGCGACGATGATCTGCTTGTAGTCCTGCGAGGTCGGGCATGCGGCGCCGCATGCTTCGTCGTTGCGCCAGACGATGTAGCGGTGGATCGCGCCGCTGACGTCGCCGATTTCGAACGATTCGGAGGGTTTGATGGCTCCGCCTTCGATCGTTTTTTCCGGTTCGCCTTCGATTTCGCCACCGTTGACGACGAGCTTGCGGTAGGTCCCGACCGGTTCGCGGCTCACCGCGAAGGTCCCCTGCGAAGCGTTGACCCGGTAGTTGGGGTCGAGCTGATCCGTGGAATGTGGGGGTTTCTGTTCGAGCGCCAGTTCTTCGTCGGAGTGGCTGCGCAGCGCCTCCAGTTCCTGCTGGACGAGGTCGAGCGCCACCTGGCTCGCCTTCGCCCGCTGCGTGTTCCGGGTCGCGGCGCTGAGCATGCCGAAGGTGACCAGCGACCCGATCACCAGCAGCACCGCCGCGACCAGCACCTCGACGATCGTGAACCCCGCCTCGCTGTTCGCCGGCCGTCGCATCAGAGGGCGAGCGTGGCGTTGCGCAGGCTGGCGCCGTCGGAGATCGTCGTGCCGCCGCCAGCGGCGCCGTCCGGGTTGGGCATGTGCAGGGTGACCTTGATGAAGGTGGCTTCGGCCGCGTTCGGCACGTAGCTGAAGACGTCGCTGCTGTCGATGCCTTCGAAGATCCGCGCCGCGGTGCCCGTGTAGACGCCGGGGGCGGCCTCGGTCCGCGTGCAGTAGGTCGTCGCGCAGGTGTAGGTCACCTCGCACTTGATCGACGGCGAGCTGCTCGGCAGCGTCCCGGTTCCGCCGCAGGTCGAGTGCCTGACGTAGGTCTGGAAGGAGACCGAGGAGGCGGTCGCGTTGTCGACCCTGACGCCGTCGCGGATCTCCCGCGTCAGGCGCTCCAGCACCCAGCGCGCGGTCGAGATGTCCTGCGAGCTTTCGCTGATCCTCGGCTGGTCCTTCATCGCCGAGATCACGAGCGAGCCGACGGCCCCGAGCACGACCACGCCCATCACCGAGGCGACGAGCAGCTCGATCAGGGTGAAGCCCGCCTCCCCGCGGCAGCTCCCCAGCCTCGCCTTCAGCGCCGCCCTCACCTGACCACCTTGAAGGCGCGCTTCTGGGCGGCGAGCTCGGCAGTGCCGACCGCGTTCACCGCTTTCACCTGGAAGACGTGCCGCCCCAGCTTGAGCTTCTTCAGCGTGTCGGGCGAGCCGCATTCCTTCCAGCGCTTGCGGTCGAACTTGCAGAGGAACTTGGTCCCCGGCTGTTCGGTCGCGTCGACGAAGCGGAAGACGACCTTGCGCTTGCGCGTCTTCGAGGCCGGCCCGAAGGTGATCCGCGTCTGCGGGGTGACGAAGGTGAAGCCGTGGCCGGCTCCGCCGCCCCCGCCCGTGTTCCCGCCGCCGGTGCCGGTCGAGCCTCCGCTCGCGCCGCCGCCTCCTCCACCGCCGCCTTCCGAGCCACCGCCTTCGCCGGGGGGCGGCGGGGGCGGTTCGGGCGTCGCCTGCGTGTAGGAGACGCCGTTGGAGCAGGCCGAGACGACGCCTTTCACTTCAGCCGTCGCGTAGAAGGTCGTTTTGGTGCCGGCCGCGACGGTCACCGGGATCCCGGCGCCGGCCAGTTCGGCGTCCGTGCCGCCGGGCGGCACCGGTTCGCCGGAGCAGTTGGAGGTCGTGTAGACCTTGATCGCGGCGCCGCTTTCGGCCTGCCCGAGCAGGCGCGGTTCCGTCGTTTCGCCGGAGCCGGCCGGGTTGGTGCCTTCGAGGAAGGGAGGTTCCGGCCCGATCACCAGTTCGCTCGAGTTCTTGACCGAGACGAGCAGCGTCTTCGCCGAGGAGCCCGGCGACTTCGGCGCCGTCCACGAGTAGACGTCTTCCTCTTTCAGGAAGTCGTCGTCGGCCGCCAGCCGTTCCCGGGTGACGAAGAAGCCCATCGAGCCGTCGGCGGAGACACCGTCGAGCCCGGCGGAGAATTCACCGTTGCCGCCGAGCGGCCCGGTCGAGACCAGCATGGTTTCTTCGCCGACGCGCATGTAGACGTCGGCGAGCGTGTCTTCGTCTTCGCCGAGCAGCGCTTCCGCCGTGACGAAGTAGACGTGCGAGCCATCGTGGGAGGCATCGACGAACGAGGCGTTGGCCGGCCCATTGCGGCTTTCCGGCCCGGTCGAGACCAGCGTCGTCACGCCACCCGAGCGCTCGTAGACGTCCTGCGAGGTGTCGGTGTCGGCGCTCGTCAGCGCTTCGGCGGTGGTGAAGATCACCGCCGAGCTTGAGCCGTCGGGCGAGGCCCACTCGAAGCTGGCGGGTTGCGGCCCGTTGCCACTGGTCGAGCCGGTCGAGACCAGCGTGGTCGTCGTGCCACCTGAGCGCTCGTAGACGTCCCGCACCCCGTCGGTGTCGGCGACCGGATCGACCGCTTCGCTGGTTTCGAAGTAGACCGCGCTGCCGTTCGCCGAGGCGCCGGCGTAGGTCGCGTTGTTGGGGCCGTTGCCGCCGCTCAGGCCGGTCGAGACCAGCGTCGCCGGGCTCGACCCCGACCAGTCGTAGACGTCCTGCGAGGTGTCCGTGTCGGCCCCGGAGATCTGTTCGTTGCTCTCGAAGAAGACGTGGGAGCCGTCGCTCGAGGCTCCCCGGAAGCTGGGATCGCAGTTCTGCCCGGAAGGCAGCCCGGCTGGGCAGGTCACCGCCGCCGAGACGAGCACCGTCGAGCCGGTTCCCAGGTCCCGCTCGTAGATGTCGAGGCGCCCGTCTTCGTCGCCCGCGACGAGCCCTCCTTCGCTGGTGAAGAAGACCTTTTCCCCGTTTTCGGAGGCCTTTCTGAAGATCGCTTCCTTGGGCCCGTTGCCGCAGTTCGAACCGGCGCAGGAGGAGTCGCCCTGCGAGACGAGGATCGTTTTGCCGGCGGCGAGGTCGCGCATGTAGACGTCGAGGCTGCTGTCGCCGTCGGCGCTGTTCAGCTTTTCCGTCGTCGCGAAGAAGACCCGTTCGCCGCTCGGGATCACGCCGCCAGCGACGAAGCCCGCCGGCGCCAGCGGCCCGCCGCAGCCCTCCGTCGCGCACGAGGAGTCGCGCTGGGAGACGAGCGTCGTCGTGTTCGTCGTCAGGTTGCGCATGTAGATGTCTTCCAGCCCGTCTTTGTCGCTGGAGAGCAGCCCCTCTTTGGTCGAGAAGAAGACCTTTTCCCCGTTGCTGGAGACGCCGTCGTACTGCACCGGCAGGGCGTCGTTGCCCCCCGCCGGTCCGATCGAGACCTCGCGCGTGACGTATTCGCCCAGCGCTTCGTCCTTGGAGCGCACGTAGATGTCCCGCTGGCTGTCGGTGTCGCCGGGCACCATCTTTTCCGTCGTGCTGAAGAGAGCCAAATGCCCGTCTTCGGCGATGCCGTTGTAGGTGACGGCATCGGCGCTCGCGGACGCCGCTCCGAGCGCCAAGACGAGGAGCGCGATGCTGAGCGCGAGCGCCACCCCCAGGGTGACACCAATCAGGTTTCGCGGTTGCATCGGCATCGTCTGCGGATATCGGCTCGATTCGGCCATTCGTTTAGCCATGCGGCCGTGATTGGCCAAAAGCGCGAGGGGCGGGCCAAACCGGCCCGCCCCTCGGAGCTTCACGCTTGGCTAGGCCAAAGCGATGCGATCAAGCGGATCAGCCGTTGCCCCAATCGCCTGCGCCGCCGCCTTCACCTGGGCATCCCCCGGTTCCAGCTGCGGTGCAGGGATAAGACATAGTGCCGCCTTCGTTTTTGATCGTGAAAGTGTTGCTGTTCTGTTCGTTTTCGACGGTAACTTCATAGCCTGTTCCGCCGCCAAGCACGGTGACAGACAATGGCGCCCCTTCAGGAAGCGTCGGCTCGATGTTGTGAAGCTTTTCAGGCGTCGCTTCTGCGTATGAGCCGCTGTTGTCGGTCGCATAGGTCTCGATCGCGACCTGCGCCGAGTGTGCGGTCTCCTTAGCCTTGGCGTCGCCGGCCTTTTCCTTCTGGTTGAAGAAGGCGGGCAGCGCGATCGCGGCCAGGATTCCGAGGATGAGCATGACGACGAGGAGCTCGATCAGCGTGAAGCCGGCCTCGCTGTCGCCGTTGAGCCGGGCGCCAACCTTGGCCCGGAGATTCTGGATAAACATCAGGGACCTCCTAGGTTCCTAAACGTTGAGCCAGAGCCCCGTCGCATCTCAGCCACGTGGTGTCTGTCGACCCCGGTGGTAGCCCGGCCGACTCCCCGCAGGGAGCCCCGACAGCTTTGCGCCCCCGCCTCACAGCGGGTTTGCCTTTGGCACCGAGGCACTGGCAGATTCATCACCTGGCCTTAATCGACCGCCCCAGGCAGTCCTTGATCCCTGAAACTAGGACTTCATCTCCCCAAAACTCGGGTGGCGGTCAGAGATCCCGGTCTCAAGGCTCGTCGATACCGGCGCGGACAAGTTCCGTGCTGCCAAGCTACGAGCAAGTCGCGACCGGAACCAACTCAACGAAGCTGGGCTTCGGCCCACCTGCCGACTTCATCGACCATCGTGACCGTAGCCCTTCGGTCGAGGGGCTCGGTATCCAAGATCTCGTCGTAGCGCAACGGCACCGCGTGCTCGGTTAGCGCGACCACCTCGGAGGTGTCGAACGGAAACTCCCCCACCGCTGCGGTGACCTCTGCGACCAGGCGGTGCAGATCGTGGGTGTACTCGAATTCGACTCCCCGAGACCCGAGCACAGCCTTGAGCCACTTCTCAACTGCTTGCTGAGCATGAAAGCCGATGATCTCGTCGCTGATCTCCTGATTCGGGGTGAGCAGTTGCATCGCCCTCGCGTCGTCCTCCGCCTTACGGGCGAGAACGGCCGCTTCGGCCTTCGGGTCACGCTCCGACAAGGACACGGCCTCGGCGCAGCGCCTCGTTGACCATGCTTCCGCGAACCCCGGCCCTCTGGTCTGCATACTCGGCGCTCAGGACTATGAGGTCGATCGGAACGCCGAGATCGCCAAGAGCTTGGCGGAGTCGCACGAACTCCGTTCGGCGGCTCTTCAACCCAGGCTCGATGACGAGCAAATCCAAGTCGCTGTCAGAACGACCCTCGCCGCGGGCGCGGGAGCCGAACAAGATCACCTTGGCGTCGGGCGCGGCTGCGGCCAAACGGCTGGCAGCCTCTGCGATTAGGGCGTCATCGGTCATAGGCGCTCACAAACGAAGCGTAGCCGCTGCTCGGGCGTCCCCGTCCTGGAGCCTGAGTAGAAGGCCGGCACCCCGCGCAAAGAAGTGCGGGGACTGGGCCGCAGGGCAGGCCTACGGCCGACACCCCAACTTTGGGGTCGGACGGGTGGAGGGCTCCGCACTCGTCGATCAGCACCGGAGACGGATCGTCCAGCAACCGCGACGGGTCAGCCTCGCGATGCTCCTCTGTGCTGGATCGTCAAGCGCATGGGAGATAGAGCGACGCCGCCTTGCTGCGGAAGCAGCACGCGGAATGCTCGGCCGCGATCCAAGCAGATCGTTCAGCGACGAGCTGATCGCCCAACGGCGCGCAGCCACCCGAGCCGAAGAGCTCGACGCCGTCGCTCGGCACCACGGTGCCAAGCTGAAAGGTGATCGTTCCGGTCTCCCCCTCCGCGGCAGACTTCATCCGCTGACGCGTGACTTGAAGCGACACCGCTCCAAGTTGACTCTTCGCCCGCTTGGCAAGCTCTTTTCCCTGCAAGAGCCGACCTTAGGCTCTGCAATACCTTACCGGTGGAAAATTCTCCTCTAATAATGAGCGAATATTCGGTATTGAGACTCTGTTAGTTCTTATATAAACCTCCTTCGATTCCGCAGGTTCACCAGTCGAGGGAGGCAAGGATGTGTAGGGAGCGGTTCGTTGAGGCAGGACGTCGGCATGCCCCACGAAAGCGGTCGTATCAACATGGCGTCCGCGGATGCCTAGTCGGAGTCCTCCTTGCTGCCGCCCTCCTTATGGGCGGCTTCGCAACAGGGACGGCAGTCGCCGCCGAATGCACCGATACGTGGAGTGGACCGGAAGGCACATGGACAACCGCTGGCAATTGGTCAACGGGCAAAGTGCCGACCGAAACAGACGTCGCCTGCATCGGCTCGGGCAAGATCGTCAGAGTCAACTCAGGGACCAACAAGATTGCAGTTGTTCAAGGCGAAGGAACTCTGAAGATCGAAGCGGGGACGCTGGAAGTCCTGAGCAACTCGGAGGTTTCGCCGATCAAATCCTTGACGGTCACCAGCACGGGAGTCCTCACCGGCGCCGGCACCGTAAAAGTCTCAAGCTCATTGACCTGGAAGGAAGAAGGGACGATGTCGGGCTCCGGCTCGACGATCCTCCTCTCGGGCGCCACCGCAACGCAGTCCGGCTCCCGCGTCTCGCTCAAACAGCGCCGCTTCGTCAACGAAGGCACCTTCAACCTGACATCAGGCGGGATCGCTGCGTCCGAAGGAGCCGAACTCCTCAACAGCGGCACCTTCAACGCCAATGGCGGCAACCCCGTTGCGATCTCGGCCGGCACCGGCGGCTCCTCGATCGTGAACACCGGCACCTTTCAAAAGACCGGGGGGGTCTCAACACAGACGGTCGAACCATCGTTCAAAAACGAAGGGACTGTGAAGTCTTCCTTCCAATACCTCGCTTTCAGCGGAGGCGGCACCTCGTCCGGATCGCCCAAATGGGAAGCCACTGGAACGGCCAACCTCAAATTCACCGGCGGCACCTTCACGATGAGCAGCGGCTCTCTCAGCGGCCTGGTGGTCATAAGCGGCTCTGGCACCAGCGTCAATCTCGAAGGGCTGAATCCCGAAGCGGCGCAGATTGAAGTCTCCGGCGGCACCCTGAACGTGCCGAGCGGATCGACGGGCATGATCGGATTCACTCTGAACTCCGCTTCTACCCTCACGGTCAAAGGCACTCTCGCCGTCACCACCGCCACCGTTAACAAAAGCACGCTCACCGGCGCCGGCACCGTAAAAGTCTCAAGCTCGCTGACCTGGAAGGAAGAAGGAACGATGTCGGGCTCCGGCTCGACGATCCTCCTCTCGGGCGCCACCGCAACGCAGTCCGG
>Ga0070683_100006011_pt1 | contig 10170 bp, 8 predicted proteins | sample KBSC713LmetaG_FD_64662 | JGI IMG/M metagenome (GOLD analysis project Ga0070683, IMG submission 64662) | Corn rhizosphere microbial communities from Kellogg Biological Station, Michigan, USA - KBS C7.1-3L metaG | ecosystem: Host-associated > Plants > Roots > Rhizosphere ... | reverse complement strand
CGCTCTACCCGACATTGCGCTGTATGACGAGTCGGATCTGCGGTATCTGGGCGTTCAGTTTGAGATGCGACTGAAAGCATGGTTCATCCAGCAGGGCTGTACTGAAATGGAGCTGCCTCCGAGAGTGGCTCGCAGGTTTGACTTTGTGGGAACCGCGCCGAATGGCCAAACGGTGGTCGCCGAAGCCAAGGTGACGCGACGAAGAGTCCTGCGGTCAACGCTCGTCGGTTGGGTTGCACAATTGGTCGATCGAGCGCACTCGGAGTTCCCTGACGCACGCATGGTGCTCGCGATTTCCGGCCCAGGTCTTGTCGACTCGGCTCATAGTTATGCAACCACCGCTCCAGTAGAGGTCTTCTTGGAGCAGAGGCCCGGCGAGATCGAACTCGTCACGACTTGATCACGCCACGCGGGTAACGCGGACACCATGTGGCAGCCGACCCTTATGCGGCAAAGAATTCCATCAGCCTCGGATACGGCGGAAGCGACGCGCATGGGAGAGCATCTCGTGTGCCCGTTCATCCGAGAAGCCTAGTTCGATCAGGAGCACTGCCTCGATCAAAGCCTTGAGCTGATAACTGAGTCTCAGCAATTCCAGACCTGATGGACCCGGCTTGTCTAGTGCATGAGCCATGTCGTTGCGGGCTCCCGCTACCGTTCGGGCGAATTCATCTGCCGAAGTGCCGCCCGCCCTCACGATCTCGACGCCTGCTACGCCAGCGCGATCTACGACGTCACGGATCCGCTCCTCTAGACTCACCTCGTTGGCCCAACGCAATGCGCGTTTCGCGAGCCGGCGAGGCCCCCCGGTGACGTCGGCCAGGATTAGCGTCGAGTACTCCTCGAAGACCTTGGGCGGGTACGTCGTTCGGTTCAGCCGACGCCGGTGGTAGCCCTCGACTCCTTGAACGTAGTTGAGGAAGTCAGTTTCGAGGTACTGCGTCGAGATGTGGAGCGTGGAGAAGTAGTGCGTAAGCACCAGACCGAGCTCGGTCGTTAACGCCATCCATCTCAGGACATGCTTGCGGAAAGCGCCTCCGAAGTCGCTGAGCGTAAAGAGCATCTCATGATGGTGCGGCGCGTCCTCAGCGTCCGGGTTCTCTACGTGCGCGTAGATCAGCTCAACCTCACGCGAGAACCGAGGGTCCTGAGGGTCGGCCGAAGTGCGGTAGCCGATTAGCTTCTCCACAGTCACGCTCTCGGCGACCCCCAGCGTGACGAGGTTTCGTAGAGCAAGAACTAGGCGCTGGACGTATTCGAGTTCTTGCGGCTCGCGAAACGTCAGTTCGAACCTCGTGTCCTGACGGAGCGTCTTCTCGCGGGGAAAGAGAGTTGTATCTCCCGTCTCTTTTAGAGGAAAGGAAAGTTGGACGCGAGTCCCGTCATGCAAGGTCGCGCGACATGTGCGCGGCGGCTCGTAGACAGTGGTCCGACGCATCCCTCGCTGACGTCGCGACCAGTCGCGCTCGAAGCCGGATATGGCCGTCCACGCATGGAGAGACGTCAACCAGATCCCGAGCCAATCGAATGCGAGCGGTTCGCCTTGCGCAAACCAACCGCCGAGACAGATTACGCGTGGCCAATAGCGATCGCGTTGCGTGCGACCGATGAAGACGCTGCTTGAGTCGCTGCGGCCCGCCAGGTCGCATCGCTCAAGGGTAACGAGGGTCTTGCCGTCTTCGGTTGCCCCGAGGATGCGGGGGACAACACCTGGGCGTTCCGGGCCGAGTACTGATTCGCGCAGGCGCTTGGTCGTTAGAAGGGTGCCGTCGAGTTCTAGACGCGCTCTGTCACCAGAGAGCGTCAGCGTTCCGGGAACGCCTCGCTGAGGGCGCCACGTCGGGAGGCGCCACATGCCCTGGAAGACCCGTTCGGGGCGCACAGGATCCACGATACGAGACTGATGTCAGGGCCGCAGGCTCGACATCTCCCCGCAGACTCCAGCGACCGGGCCCCATCGTCACGACCGTCGCGAGGGGGTGGGTACCCTCAACCGGATCCACTCGCGTGTGCGCGCGTGCGCGCGAAGGAGACGGATCGCGTGCGCGGCCACCGCAGCCAGCGGATCGATCCCCTCGCCATATGCCTCTTGACGCGGGACGGAGGTCATGCTTAGGGTGTTCCGTCTATGGAGAGCCCTGTTCCGGAGAGCAGAACACAGGCGGTTGACCGCGCGATCGATGTTCTTGACGCCCTTAAGGACGCAGGCCGGCCCGTGGGCGTCAGAGCCCTCGCATCAACGGTTGGGGTGAGTCCGGGAACGATGCATCGCCTCCTGTCGACTCTTAAGGAACGCGGGCTCGTCCAGCAGGACGAAGAGAGCCGGGCGTATTGGCTTGGTTGGGGGCTCGTTGACTACTCGAACCTTCTACTTCGCGCGTCGTCGCGAATCGCGGAGATCGCCGCCCCCTACGCTGAGAGGTTGAGTGACCTCACGCGCGAGACGGTGACTGTCCAAGTGCCGGCGGGCGTTTGGTGCGTGTGCGTCTTTGAGATCAACGGAAGCCATGAGTTGCAGCGTCGCGTGGGTGTGGGGCGCCGGATTCCGTTGTACGCAGGCGCGAGCGCGAGAAGCATCCTCGCGTTCCTGCCTAAGGACATCGTGGAGCGCGTTCTTTCGCCCGACGCCCTGGTCCAGGTCGCGCCGAATACGATTGTCGATCCGCGGGTCGTCCGGGAGCATCTTGCCGAAATCGCAGCGGCGCGCCTCGCGTGGAGTCAGGAGGAGTCGGCGCTCGGTATCGCCGCTCTGGCGAGCCCGTTGCTCCGGCACGATGGAACCGCTGCGGGGAGCCTCTCTATCTCTGGGCCCGTCGAGCGGTGGAACAGGACGTCCATGGCGGCGTTTGAGGAGCCGCTGGGACAGGCAGCAGCGGAGATTTCGGCGCTTCTTGGGTATCGCGTGCCGGCGTCCACAGATCTCGAAGTGGTCGTTTCTGACCAATCGTCGAACGGAGGGTGATGTGAACAGCACCACCGCAGGAGTCAGTGTCTCCCCTGACGCCGCACGCCAGATCTACCGGGAAGCAATCGTGATCGATGGCCTCGGCCCAATTTTTTGGTACCAGGAGGACTTCGACGCATACCTCGATCGCGTGGTCGCGTCGGGGGTGACTGCGTTCAACCACACCTGCTCCATCCCCTACGACTTCAACCCTGACTCGATCGACGAGCTCGCCAGAAAGCTCGAGAATTGGGAGAACGCCGCCGCGCGGCACCCAGACAAACTCTCGGTTGCTCGTACGGTTGAGGACATCGAGCAGGCGAAGGAAGCCGGGAAGGTCGCGGTCATCTTCGGAATCCAGAATCTTGGCCTCGTCGGCGACGACGCCGGGAACGTCCGGCGGCTCCATGACCTTGGAGTCCGGATCGCTGGCCTGACGTATCAGGCCGGCAACAGCGTCGGCGGTAGCAACGGAGACCCCGTGGACGAGGGTCTCACGGCTCTGGGCCGGGAGGTAGTCGCGGCCATGAATGAAGTCGGCATTCTAATCTGTGCCTCTCATGCTGGCGAAAGGACCGCTCTGGAAGCGATCGAGGAATCACGTGATCCGGTGGTCTATTCACATATCAATGTCCGCAATCTAAGAAACGTCCCAAAGAACGTTCCAGACGAAAACATCGATGCGATCGCCAGGTCCGGCGGCGTAATCGGAATCGCAGCCTGGTCGGCGACGGTGAGCGAGACACCCAATCCGCATCTAGACCAATTCCTCGCACACATCGAGTATGTCGTCGACCGCATTGGCGTCGACCATGCAGCAATTGGTCTCGATCTCTCCGACGGACTACCCAAGGAACGCCTGGAGTTGTTGAAAGCGAACTTCTCCAAGATCAGCGACACCCCGTGGGAGCACATGTATGTGGAGGAGTTGAGCGATGTGGATAAGTGGCCCACGGTCGCAGATGGGCTTGCAAGCCTTGGATACGGCGAGACTGACATCGTGAAGATCCTCGGAACAAACTTCATGCGTGTCTTCAAACAGGTCTGGAAGTAGTTCAGCACCGACGCCCTGCCGTCCCCAGAGAGGAGGAAGTCAAATGCGGACATTTACGTGGAGCCGCGTAATGTCGGCAATTATCGTCGCCGCGGGTGCTTGCGTGCTTGTCGCAAGCGCGACTGGTAAAGGAACCGCTCAGCAGGCACAGACGCCAGTGCGCGGTGGCACGCTTGTCGTATCGCTGGCAGGCGACCCCGGAACACTAAACCCTGACCTCAACACCTACAGCACGCATGCCGTCGAGATCGCACGAAACATCTTCGACACGTTGGTCGCATACAACTCGAAGTGGCAGACGATCCCGGATCTCGCGCGAACATGGAAAGTCTCACCCGATGCGAAGACTGTGACCTTCCATCTCGCTAAGAACGTTAAATGGTCGGACGGTACGCCGTTCACTTCCGCAGACGTCAAGTGGACATATGGCGCGATCAAGACCCAAAAAGGGTGGGCCATCGACTACTTGAGCAATGTCCGGAGCATCCAGACACCGGACAAATACACCGTGGTGCTCAAGCTATCGCACCCAGATGCGAGCCTCGTCTCCACTCTGGCCGACCAAGGACTCTCGATTCTGCCCGCTCACCTTTACAAGGGGACGGACTGGAACAAGAATCCTGCGAACCTAAAGCCGGTCGGAACCGGACCGTACATCTTCGACTCGTACACGCCGGATGCCCAGGTTGTGCTGAAGGCGAATCCGAAGTACTTCCAGGGCGGCCCCTACCTGGACAAGCTTGTCTTCCAGGTTACGCCGGATCAGGCGACGGCGCTTGCTGCTCTTCAGTCGGGTCAGGTTCAGTTCACGACTAACTTTGCACCACCCGGCACCGTGCCAAGCCTGCAGAAGAACAAAAATGTGCGTGTTGACTTCTATACGTATCCAGTCATCGCGTACCAGGCATACAACCTGAACCGGAAGCCTCTCAATAACCCGCTCGTGCGAAAAGCACTCGCGTACGCGGTCGACCGGAACGCGATCAACAGGATTGCGCAGAATGGTCTTACCACGACTGCAAATCACCTCTATCTTGAAGGTGCCTGGGCGACTTCTAAGGGGGTTGTCCTCCCGAAGTACAACCCGACCCTGGCCAACCGCCTGCTTGACCAGGCAGGGTTCAAACGGGACAAAGATGGCAACCGCTTCAGTCTGGAGTACCTGATCTACACAGGCTACGGCGTCGAGCCAGTTGCCGACGTGGTAAAGGAACAGCTGAAGAAAGTGGGCATCAAACTAAACATTGATGCGCTCGAGTGGGGCAGCTACGTCACAAAGGGAACCGATCGCAAGGACTTCGACGTCATGTTTGGGATGGGCTTCACCGGTCCCGACCCGAGTCTAATCGGTCCGTTCGTGAAGTCCGGTGGATTCTCCAACGTGAGCGGATACAGCAATGCCACTGTGAACCACCTCCTGCAGAAAGCGGTCGCGACCCCTAACGAAGCGACCAGAGCGAGGTATTACAGGCAGATTCAGCAGATTCTGCTCCGCGATATGCCTAGGCTGCCGTTGTTCGACAGGAAGGTCCCGTTCCCCGTAGCGGCAAATTGCCACAACTTCTGGACAGACTCGAACCCCGAAGCATGGAAGCAGCAGGGAGAGAGGTCGTACTGGAAGGTTTGGTGCAGCAAGTAGCACCAGACTCCCGGTATCGGGCGCGGGACAATTCCCGCGCCCCTTACCAACTCTCGGTTGTCCGGATGAGAGCTCGGCCGAGCAACCCATGAACTGGCCTGCCTACCTCACCCGCCGGATTCTTTCGATCGTGCCGGTCGTCGTCGCGATCGTCGTTCTGGCGTTTTTGCTCATCAACCTCGCTCCGGGAGATCCGGCGCGTGTCCTGGCGGGCGAGCGCGGCAACCCCGAGTACCTCGCCTACGTACGGCACAAGTACGGACTTGATCACTCAATGGGTTACCGCCTGTGGAAGTACGGCGAGGCGGTTGCGCAGGGAGATTTCGGGACATCGCTCGCCTATCAGCGACCCGTGGCATCTCTGATCTTTGATCGACTACCGGCAACGCTCCTTCTGATCGGCGCAGCCCAGGTCATCGCGATCTTCGGGATCCTCGCGGGGGCTATCGCCGGGGCCCGGCGCGGCTCTCTCTTCGATAGAGCAACTTCCATCTCAACGCTTGTCGTCTACTCGACACCCGTCTTTTGGACCGGGTTGATGCTCATCATCTTGTTCTCTGTCGAGCTTCGCTGGTTGCCCGCCTCAGGAATGACCTCGCCGCTTGCACCGACTTCGGGCTACGGGCACTACGTGGACGTCCTACACCATCTTATTCTCCCCGCCTTCACCCTGGCGATAGTTTGGTACCTGCCGGAGTATCTTCGGTTGACACGCGCCGGAGTAATACAGACGATGAATGAGGACTTTGTCCTGACGGCGCGCGCAACCGGGCTCTCCGAGCGCGCCGTCCTCTTTCGTCACGTATTTCGCAATGCGCTCCTTCCAGTCGTCACGCTGGTAGGACTGCAAGTCGGACTCGCTATCTCAGGCGCAATCATCACAGAGTCAGTGTTCGGATGGCCAGGGCTAGGGCGGCTGACGTACGAGTCGATTGGAACCCGCGATTATCCCGTCCTTCTCGGAATTCTCTTCTTCACCGCAATTAGCGTCGCTTTTATGAGCATCGTCACCGACGTGGTCTACGCCCTTCTCGATCCACGCGTCAAATACGCATGATTGATCACGAGATCCAAGCGCCTGCAGCTTTGCCTTCGACGCGCAAAGGCCCGACACGAGTGGGTCGCGGCTTCCGGGTTCTGCTAGGGCGCCCATCGCGCACCATCGGAATTGCGTTGATCGCACTCGCTGCAATCGCCGCCGTTTTTGCACCGGTCGTCGCGCCATACGATCCATTCGCGCTTGCCGGAACGCCCTTCGATCACCCAAGCTCCCAGTTTCTGCTTGGTACCGACAACCTGGGAAGAGACGTCCTGAGTCGCGTAATCTGGGGCACACGAACATCGCTTCCCTTCGCCGTTGGCGCAGCCGGCATATCGCTGATATGCGGACTCACTTTTGGTTCATTGGCCGGATACTACGGCGGCGCGATCGATCACCTGCTGTCGAGAATCTTCGAGATATTCGTAATGATTCCGATGCTGGTGTTGCTCATCGTCGTTGCGTCCCTCTACGGCCGACACCTCAGTTTCACGATGATCGTGATCGGATTAGTGATTTGGCCCGCTAACGCGAAGATTGCGCGCGCACAGGTTCTTACCATCAAGACTCGCGGCTATGTGACCGCGGCGCGGGGCGCAGGCGCATCGGACTGGTGGCTTCTGACCAGGCGCATCATCCCGAATGGGATTTCACCGGTGATCGCCAATAGCGTCATGCAAGTCGCGGCGGCCTTGCTGATCGAGGCGTCGCTTGCCTTCCTGGGGCTTGGGGACCCGAACGTCGTGAGCTGGGGTCAGATGATTCAGGACGCCCGGCCGTATCTTCAAATCGCATGGTGGTCTGCGGTGTTTCCGGGCATGGCTTTAGCGCTGCTCGTCTTGGCGTTTCATCTCATCGGAGAAGGCTTTGAAACTGAAGAGAGCCATCGGTCAGTCTTCTGATGTCGCCCCCAAGGGCGTGACTGGCCCAACGGACAACGAGCCGGCCGACGGGTCGCAGCCTACCGCCGAGGTCCTCCTGGTGGAGAATCTGCGTGCCACATACTCGACGGCCCATGGATTGATCCGAGCTGTCGATGGCGTGAGCTTTAAAGTCGGCCGCGGCGACCGAATCGGCCTCGTGGGTGAGTCTGGATGCGGCAAGACGACGATGGGACGAGCTCTGCTGAGGCTGCTGCCTCCGAACGCAACTGTTGAGGCGGACGCACTTACATTCATGGGACGAGACGTCCTTTCGATGCCCGACTCAGAGTTGCGTCGTGTCCGGTGGGGTGGCATCAGCATGGTCTTTCAGAACGCGCTAAGTGCCCTTAACCCGGTGAAGAAGATCGGTTCGCAGATCGCAATCCCGATCTCGACTCATATGAGTCTGTCTCGCGGGGACACGCGGCGCCGCATCTATGAGCTGCTTGAAATGGTCCGGCTTCGACCTAATGTCGCAGGTCTTTATCCGCATCAATTAAGTGGGGGGATGCGTCAAAGAGTGATGATCGCGATGGCCCTCAGCTGCGATCCTTCGCTGGTGATTGCCGACGAACCAACGACATCACTTGACGTCGTGCGCCAGGATGAGATACTCGCGGAGATCGAGGAGCTCCAAGCTCGCCTTGGCTTCGCGCTCATCATTGTGACGCACGATACGGCGATCGTCGCGGAGACCTGCGATCGAACGCTGGTGATGTACGCAGGCACGCTGGTCGAGGCGGGACGAACCTCAACCGTCCTCGGGTCGCCGAGCCACCCGTACACGCTTGGACTAGTCCGCTCCGCACCAGGGCTCGAGGACAGAACCGAGCTTTACACGATTGGCGGACGCCCGCCGGATCTCACTCACCCACCGACCGGGTGCCTCTTCCACCCCCGTTGTTCCTACAAAGCTGCCATCTGCGAGCGTGAGTCGCCGCGCCCTCGAGGAATTGCCGGAGGAACGAAAGTCAGGTGCCACTTTGCCGAGGACGTCAACGCAGCCGCATCGGATCTCACGCGAGATGCAAATGCTTGAGGGGCGGAATATCTCCCGCCACTACGAGGCCAGAGAGGGCGTCAGCCTCGGACGATCTCGCGCGACGATATACGCCGTCGACGACGTCACGTTAACCCTTCGGGAAGGTGAGATCTTTGGTTTGATCGGAGAAAGCGGCTGTGGCAAATCCACGCTCGCACGTGTCTTCGGCCTCCTTGAGAGTCCGACCTCCGGCGATCTACTTTACGACGGCCGGCCCGTACGCAGTATGGGTCGACGAGAACGACGGCGACTGCACCGAAACGTTCAGGTCGTGCTGCAAGACCCGTACGACTCGCTCGACCCGCGCGCCTCGATTCTGGACATCGTTGCGGAGCCGTTGGACATCCATCGCCTCGCGAAGTCGCGGCACGACCGAAGACGTCAAGTCGAGGAAATGATTGAGACCGTCGGTCTCCGCGGCGGTGACGCACTCCTCCGGGCGAAGCCACGAGGGTTGAGCGGAGGTGAGCGACAACGCATAGCGATCGCGCGCGCAATGGTGCTGCGTCCACGCTACATCGTGGCCGACGAGCCACTCTCGATGGTGGACGTTTCTGCGCGCGCCGAAATCATGAACGTCATCTTGCGGCTCCGCAGGGAGTTCAACACCGGATTTCTGTACATCACACATGACCTCAGCGCCGCTCAGCATTTGTGTGACGAGATCGCGGTCATGTATCTGGGAAGAATCGCCGAGGTTGGCCCGACCGACGAGGTCCTCAGGAGTCCCGCTCATCCCTACACCAATCTCCTCGAAAGCGCCATCCCGGATGCGGATCCAACTCGAACACGGCCTCGTGTCGCGAACACAGGCGAGACCCCGGAACCACGGAACCTCGAGCACGTCTGCGCCTTCGCGCCACGGTGTGAACTCGCAACTGACGAATGTGTCCAAACCCGACCCGAGCTAACTCAAGACGGATCACGTTCTGTTGCCTGTTTCCATCCCCTCAACACAAAGGATCTTGCAGCGACCGAAATGGGAGGAAGACGTGGTTGAAGTCCCTTGGACGTCCTTCGATGAAAGCACAGGTGCGCGTGAGGCGCGCGGAGACTCAACGCTTCATGAGCTCGCCAGCCACCTCAGGCAGATCGACCTTGCCGACTGCGACGACGACGCCGTTGAGTTCGCAAAGACCGCGTTCTTGGATCTCCTGGCGGTGGCAGTCGGGAGCAACAGAAGCGACATCTCGACGTTCGCGCGTCGCGTCGCGGCGGCGCAATTTGGATCGGGCGACTCAACTATCTGGGGTTCGATCCTCAGAACATCGCCAACTGGCGCTGCGTACGCAAACGCATCCGCCGCGAACGCCCTCGATTTAGAGGACGGCGCACGCGATCTCGCGGGTCATCCTGGATCCGTCGTCGTGCCGGCTGCACTCGCCGTCGCCGAGTCCGTTGGATCGCGCGGCGCGGAGCTCCTGCAGGCGCTCATCGTCGGCTACGAGGCCGCAATTCTCGTCGGTGGCTCCAGGCGGCCTTTCCCCGACGATCGGTGGCCACACGGGTGGGAGAGCTACGGGCCTGCT
>Ga0070683_100006010_pt1 | contig 10170 bp, 8 predicted proteins | sample KBSC713LmetaG_FD_64662 | JGI IMG/M metagenome (GOLD analysis project Ga0070683, IMG submission 64662) | Corn rhizosphere microbial communities from Kellogg Biological Station, Michigan, USA - KBS C7.1-3L metaG | ecosystem: Host-associated > Plants > Roots > Rhizosphere ... | reverse complement strand
CGCGACATCGACAAGGCCAACGACTACAACCGCAACCCACTCGGCACCGGTCCGTATCGGATCGTCGAATGGAAGACCGCGAATACGTCCTCCTCGAAGCAGTCCCGAACTATTGGCGCGGCGCCCAGTACCCGAAGATCAAGAAGATTCTCTTTCGCTTCATCGCCAATACGTCGACGCGGATCAACCAGCTGCGATCGGGCGAAGTACAGGTTGTCGCGCTCATTCCTTGGGACAAAGTCCGTGAGCTCAAGGATCTTCCGGCGATTCGCCTCAATCGCGTCCTTGGCAACGGCTACGAGCACGTCACGTTGAACGAGAACAGGTTTCCGCCGTTCAGCGATGTCCGCGTTCGTCGCGCGCTCGCGTATTCGGTCGATCGCGCGACGATCGTGAACACGATTCTCGAAGGCGAAGTGACGATCGCGAACGGACCGATCCAGCCGCTGTCGTGGGCGTATGAGCCGAACGTCGCGACATACAACTACGATCCCGCGAAGGCGAAGTCGCTGCTCGAAGAAGCCGGATGGAAGGTCGGCGCGGCCGGAATTCGCGAAAAGGACGGGAAGCCGCTCTCGTTCACGCTCATCACACAGGCTGGATTCGCGATTCGCGAGAACGTCTCTCAGGCGATTCAAAAACAGTTCAAGGACGTCGGCGTCGACATGAAAGTGAAGCTCATGGACGGCACGTCGATCAGCGGCGTATGGTTCGCCGGCGACTTCGACGCGATGCTCCACTGGTGGCAGCTCGGCGCCGATCCCGAGATGACGCTCATGTTCGCAAGCGACCGCACACCGCCGGCCGGGCGCAACATCAACTATTTCCGCGACGCCGATCTGACGAAGCTCCTCTACGCGTCGGACCGAACGGTCGATCAAGCGAAGCGTCGCGACCTTCTCCGCGAAGCTCAGCGACGCATCGCCGATCAAGCGGTTGAGATCACGTTGTACAACACGTCGAAGATTGACGCGGTGCCATCAACGCTCGTGAACTTCAAGGGCAATCCGACGAATGCCGGCCCGTTTTGGAACGTTCACGAATGGGAAATCTCACCAGCCAAGAAAAACTAGATGACGACGCCGCGCGAGCGAGTGGACGTTCTTATCGCGTCGTGGCTCGACCAGCGCCACGCTGATCGCATTGCCGCCGCCGAGCCGGATCGGGTGAACGTGATGTACGAGCCGGACATTCTTCCGACGACACGCTACGAAGCCGATCATCACGGTCCGCACCGCCCGATCACCGACGCCCAACGAGCGCACTGGGCCTCGCTGCTCGCACGAGCGGAGATCTCGTTCGATTTCGACTGGGAAAAGCCGAAAGAAATGCTTCAGCGCGCGCCGAACCTGCGCTGGGTGCAGTCGTCGAGCTCCGGCATCGGCCCGATGCTTGATAACATCGGTGTCGCGGCATCCAACCTCGTCGTTACGAACGCGGCAGGCATTCACGCGAACCCGCTTGCCGAGTTTGCGATCACGGCGGCGTTATACTTTACTAAAGAGATTCCGCGCCTCAACGCCGAGAAGGCGAAGAAGGCCTGGAATCGCTACTGCGGTTACGAGATCGCCGGCACCCGCATGATTGTCGTCGGACTCGGCGGCGTTGGACGACGCGTCGCGGAGATCGCGTCGGCGATGGGAATCGAGGTCGTCGGACTTCGCAGGTCGGGCGATGCGCCGCCGGGCGTCACCCGGATGATCGACAGCGACGGCCTCGACGCCGAGCTGCCGAATGCCGACTTTGTTGTGATGATCGCGCCCGATACGCCGCTCACGCGAAACATGCTCGATCGTCGCCGGTTGGCACTTCTGCCGCCGCGCGCGGTGATCGTCAACATCGGGCGCGGCTCGACAATCGACGAGACAGCCATGACCGAGATGCTCGCGGACGGGCGACTCCGTGGCGCGGGGCTCGATGTCTTCGCGAAGGAGCCCCTGCCCGAAACGAGCCCGCTCTGGGATTTGCCGAACGTCCTCATCGTTCCACATTCCGCGAGCACCGTGCATCAGGAGAACGATCGTCTCGTGGATCTGTTCATCGAGAATCTTCACCGCTATTTGGACAAACGTCCCATGGTGAATGTCTTCGACCGGGAGCGCAAATACTGATGTGCAACGATCGAGTCACCCCGAGCGCAGCGAGAGATCGCTTTCTCGGCGAGGTTGCGGAACATCTTTGGCTGGATAGCGATCCCTCGTCGCTGCTACTCCTCGGGATGACGATATGACCGTCCGCGTCGGAGTATTGGGCGCCGGGGCCTGGGCTGATTTCGCACATCTCCCCGGCTACAAGCGCGACCCGCGGTGCGAGCTCGTCGCGATCGCTGATCCGATGATCCATCGCGCGAAAGCATTCGCTGAAAAGTTCGGGATCCCGAGCTACTACGGCTCGCATGAAGAGTTGATCGCCCGCTCCGACATCGATCTCGTCGACGTCTGCACGCCGAGTGCGACGCATTTCGAGCTGACCTGGGCGGCATTGCAGGCGGGGAAGCACGTACTCTGCGAGAAGCCGATCGCGTATAACTATCACGATACCCAGCGCGCGGCGGCGCTCGCGCGCGAGAAGAAGGTGAAGACAAAAGCCGGCTTCACGTTCCGATATTCGCCGGCGATGCAGTACATGAAGCGGCTGATCGACGAAGGATGGGTGGGCGAGCCGTTCATCTTCAACGGCTACGAGCAGAACTCGCAGTGGATCGACCCACAGACGCCGCTTCGTCAGGTCGATCACACGGCGGATCAATCTGTCATTCAGGTCTCGTCCCTCGAGGGATACGGCGCGCCGATCATGGACCTTGGGCACCTGTTCATGGGCAGTCGCTTCGAGCAAGTCGTCGGCACGATGAAGAACTTTATTCCGAATCGCGTCGTGCGCGCGACCGGAACGATGATGCGGATGAACATCGACGACGGCGACATCTTCATCGGCGAGTACGCGAGCGGCGCGCTCGGATCGATTCAGACGAGCTTCGTCACAGTGGGGAATTATCCGGGCCTCGAGGCACGTGTGTACGGCAGCAAAGGTGCGCTCATCTGCCGGCTCGTCGAAGAGAACGGGATCTGTGAATCGTTGAAGGGCGCAACAGCCGACCAAGTAGAGTTTCGCGAGATCGAAGTGCCGAAGTCGTTCTACCCGCCAGGCGGAAGTAAGCGTGAGTCATGGCGGTCGCTTTTCTATGCGAATCTCATTCGCAACTTCCTCGACGAGATTCTCAGTGGAAGCGATGAAAATCAGGGCAACTTCGACGACGCTGCGCACGTTCAGGAGCTGATCAACGCGGTCGAGAAGTCGTTCCGTGAGCGACGTTGGGTGTCGATCCCGCTGAACGACTAGACGATGCGTTTCCTGGTTCGCCGGCTCGCCCAGACGATTCCGCTCCTGCTGATCGTCTCGGTGCTGGTGTTCGTGTTGATCCACGCGACGCCCGGCGGACCACTGACGCTCTATTTAGAGAATCCGAACGTTCGTCCGGAGGATATTGAGCGTCTCAAGCGCCAGCTCGGGCTCGATCGCCCGCTCACGGTTCAATATTTCTCGTGGCTGTGGGCGTTCATTCGCGGCGATTGGGGATTCAGCTACGCTGACGGTCGTCCGGTGATGCAGCGATTGGTCGAGCGCATGCCCGCGACACTCGAGCTCATCGGAACCTCCACCATACTCGGCGTCGTCGTCGCGTTGGTCGTCGGCGTCGTTGCGTCGGTGAGGCGTGGCTTTGATCGCGTGACGACGATCGCGGTCGTTGCCGGGATTTCTCTGCCGGTCTTCTGGTTCGGTCTCGTCCTGCAGCTGGTATTCGCCAATGCGCTCGGCTGGCTTCCGTCGTCCGGACGTTCAACGATCGGAGTGAGTGGCTTCGGAGATGAGGTCCTCCATCTCGTTCTTCCGGCGATCGTTCTCGCAAGTGCGCAGGCCGCCGGATGGTCTCGCTATTTACGCGGGTCGATGCATCTCGCGCTCGCGATGCCGTTCACGACGGCCGCGCGTGCGCGCGGGGCTAGCGAATCGCGCGTAATTCTCCGGCATGCGCTGCGGTATGCGCTGTTGCCGTTCGTCACCGTCGTACTGCTCGACGCGTCGATCATGGCGAGTGGCGCGGTCGTCACGGAGAGCGTGTTCGCGTGGCCTGGCGTCGGCGGTCTGTTCACGGAATCGCTCGCGAAGCGCGACTACACCGTCCTCATGGCATTCCTCATGTGCGGGTCGGTGGTCGTCGCCGTGCTGAATCTCGTCGCTGACGTCGCGATACACGTGATCGACCCGCGGACACGCGAGGCCGCGTGAGCCTCTTTCGCCGCGCCGGCCGGCGTCCAGCGATCGTCGTCTCGGCTATTCTCGCGACACTGCTGCTGCTCGCGATTCTCGCGCGAGTTGTCGCGCCATACGGCTTCGACGCGATCGACCTCGCGCATCGCCGAGCGTCGCCGTCGACGTCGCACTGGTTCGGGACGGACGAGCTCGGGCGCGATTTGCTGACGCGAGTCATCTTTGGCGCGCGTGTATCGCTCGCGATCGGGATCGTGTCGGCAATCATGAGTGCGGCGATCGGGGTCACGATCGGCGCCATTGCGGGATACGCCGGCGGATGGGTCGATGACGCGTTGATGCGCTTCACCGATGCGATGTTGTCGATCCCGCGCTTACCTCTTCTGATGATCGCCGCGGCGGTGCTCGAACCCGGCGTTCCAACGCTCGTTGTCCTTGTGGGAGTCGTCGGGTGGATGGAGATGGCGCGCGTCGTTCGCGCGGACGTCGTCTCGGTCAAAACGAGCGACTTCGTCGCCGCCGCGCGCGCACTCGGCGGTGCGCCGCGTCGCATTCTCAGCGACCACGTTTTACCGGCGACGTTCCCCGCGGTGTCCGTCGCCATGACGATCGCCGTTGGTCGCGGAATTCTTCTCGAAAGTGCGCTGAGTTTTTTTGGCGTCGGTGTGCAGCCGCCGACGGCGAGCTGGGGAAACATGCTTTATCAAGCGCAGACAACGATGGTGACGGAGCCGTGGCTCGGCATTTTCCCCGGTGCGTTCATCTTCCTGACAGTGCTCTGCTTCAACGTCCTCGGCGACTACTTCCGACCGGCGCGTTAGCGGGCGGCAGGGAAGCGACCGTCCGTCGTCCTGATGCGAGCGCAGCGACGGGACGTCGTATCGGCGTGACAGTCACTTGTTGAGATACCGCAGCGCATCCTGCGCGGCATGGAATCCACACATGCCATGCACCCCGACTCCCGGCGGCGTCGACGACGAACAAAGGAACACTCCGTCGATCGAAGTTCGATACGGGTGTAACGCAGCAATCGGTCGCGAATAGAGCTGCGCGGCATCGGCGGCCCCGCCCGCGATGTCCCCGCCGACGAGATTCGCATTGCTCCGCTCGAGATCGGCGGGCGTCGTGATACTTCTCTCAACAATGCACTCGTGGAATCCAGGCGCGAATCGCTCGATCTGCGCCTCGATTCGCTCGCGCATATCGAACGTCGAGCCGTTCGGCACATGGCAATACGCCCACAGCGTGTGCATCCCCGCCGGTGCTCGCGTCGCGTCGAAGAGTGACGGCTGCACGACGAGAACATATGGCCGGTCGGACACGCGTCCCTCCCACGCATCGCGCTCCGACTCTGCGACGTCGGCGAACGATCCGCCGAGATGCAACGTGCCCGATCGCGCACACTCTGCTGCTCGCCAGGGGACTGGGGCGTTCAACGCCCAGTCCATCTTGAACACACCAGGCCCGTATCGAAATCGCGACAGTCTCCATTTGTAGAGTCCTCTCATCCGATCGCCCGCCATCCTGATCAGCTGCCTCGGTGTCACATCACACAGCACGACGCGCGACTTCGGCAGCGCATCGAGCGACTCGATCGGCACGCCGGTGACGATCTCACCGCCGAGCGAGCGGAGGTACGCCGCGAGCGTGTTGCTCGTTTGTTGCGCGCCTCCCCGTGCGACCGGCCAACCGACCGAATGCGCCGCAAGGATCAACCCGAGCGCATACCCGGACGTCGCAAGCTTGTCGAGCGGAACCATGCTGTGCGCCGCCACACCCGCGAACATCGCGCGTGTTCGCTCACTCTCGAACTTGTGCCGCGCGAGACTCGACGCCGATCGGCCGGCGAAACGTCCGAACTTCGCCATCATGATCGGATGACGCAGGCTGAACGGGCCGAGCAGCGCATCCATCAGCTGCTCCGATGTCTCGACGAATGGTTCGATCAACTTTCGATACGCGCGACCGTCCTTTCCGTCGAGCGCCGCAGCCGTTGCCTCGATCGACCGTTCGACGACAACCGCCGAGCCGTCGTCGAGCGGGTGCGCGAACGGTGCGGAAGGAAACGCGAACTCCAAACCAAAGTCCGCCAATGGAAGCGTCTTGAAGAACGGCGAGATCGCGACGAGCGCATGCACTGTCGACGCGACGTCGTGTACGAAGCCGGGACGCGTCAGCTCCGCCGACCGCATCCCGCCGCCGATCGTCGGCTGCCCCTCGTAAACGCGGACGGAATAACCGGCTCGTGCAAGGACGATCGCCGCCGCGAGCCCGTTCGGACCGGAGCCGATGACGATGGCGTCGAGAGACGCCCGTGCGCTCACCACTGCGTCAGCGATTGACCGGGAGCTCCTGAACCCAGTGAAACCCTCGGCCTATGAGGAAAAACTTATTGAGATCGTGCAGTGTCATCGCGATCTGCACGTTCTTGCCGCTGATGCTGCCCTCGAAGCGAAGCTTGTTCGGCCACGTGCTCTGGTACGTGAGCTTGCCTCCGCGCGAGGTATCCGCACCGCCGCTCAGCATGATCGTATGCGCAACCGTGTCGATCTTCGCGCCAAATCGGTCGAACGTCTGGTCCATCTTCTGGAAGGTCGCACCACTTGTCGCCTGGAAGACAGCATGGCTGTATCGAGTGCTGTCGGTCGTCAGCGGCGGTCGCATGACACCATCGACTGTCATCGAGTCGATGTCCCAAACCCCGTACAGGGCGGACTTTGGCGCGCCTCCCCCGTACTGGTACCAGCTCTTGAATCCACCGTAGATACTAAACCCGAGCGCCCAAGCCGTGAATGCGAGCTGCGCGATGAGCCATCCCCTCTGAGCCCGCGGCGTGCTTCCGTACCTCGGCGCCGCCTTTGTCTCAACGGGACGATTGAACACGAACATGTTGAGCAGCCGCGGTATCTCCGGCGCGAAGAGCACGGTGGACATCACGACGAGGTGAAACGCGAACAGCTTCACCGGAACGTCGTACGTCATGTTCACCATCCACACGCCGAATGTCACGCCGAAGGTGACCAGCGCGCCGAGCAGTGCAGTGTAGGGCAAGAGAAGCAGAAGACCGCCGAGCACTTCGGCGGAGCCGATGAATCGTTCATAACCTGGCGCGGCGCCGATCGAATACCAGATCACACCCATCGGCGAGAAGTTCCCGTATGGCTCGAGCAGCCGGCTGAGGAAGATCGTCGGCATCTGCAACGGAAATACTTTCGCGAAGCCGTACGAGAACATCGTTGTCGCCAAGGCGTAGCGCAGAAACAGCGAGAACCACTTTAGAAATCTATCATGACGCGTCGCGCTCGTTCGAAGCGACCAAGCGATCGCGACGAGGAGTGACACCACCACCATCGTGAACGACTGGCTCCAGTCGAAGGCCGTATCCCCACTCCCCGTCGGATGAACGGTTGGGTTGATGTTGAGCACGTACGTCCCGACCCAGATCACGAGCTGTTTCATCGGCGTGACTTTGCCGAGGTCAGCCGCCGGTAACCCTGGGATCACCAAGAAGCTGCCGAGCATCTGCGTCGTGAAGAAATACCAAACGAAGTAGACGACCGCGAATCGGAATGCGAAGCGAGCGACTGCCGGCCAAGGCTTCGCTTCCAGCACGGGCGAGGCAACGGGCGTGTATCGCGCCCGCGGCATGAAATCCGTGATTGCTGTCATTCGGCTGCTCGAGTGTTGGTTGGCTATTATGCCCCGCCGCTCAGCCGACAGCAATTGGAATTGTGCCTCCGTGGCCCGAACAGTTCCGTTGTTACGCCCGGCCGAGGTGGGCGTTCAGTCGGCCCGCAGCGCCTCGAGGGGATTCACTCTCGCCGCTCTCCTCGCCGGGATCCAGCTCGCGAGAAACGCGAACGCGACGAGAATCAGCGTCGCACTCGCCAGCGTCCCAGGATCCGTCGGCGCGACATCGAACAGGAACGACCTCAGGAACCGCGCGACCAGCACGACGAGTACGAGACCGACCACAATCCCAATTCCACTCACCGTGAGTCCCTGACGCGCCACCATCGCCGCGACCGCGGTCGGCTGCGCGCCAAGCGCGATCCGAACGCCGAGCTCACGCGTTCTCAGTGTGACCACGTACGCGATGACGCCATACAATCCGACGACGCCGAGGATCAGCGTCACTCCGGCGGCTACGCCAAGCACGACCATCGTGAACGACAGCTGCGCGATCGACGCATCCGCGGCCGACCGCATCGACCGAACGTCGAACGTCGGCACGGTCGGATCGACCTCGCGGATCGCTTGCTGGATCGCGCGCGTCGTTGCCGCGACATCACCGTTCGTTCGCGCCACGATCGCCATCGTGCGCGCGAGTTGATTGATGATCGTGTCAGTCGACACGCTCTCGGGGAAATACACGACGCGCGCCGGCCCTGCCGCGAGCGACGTATCGCGCGTGCCGCCGACGACGCCGATGATCGTGTGCCACGGCGTGCCGGGCAGCTGACGGAAGCGCTTTCCAATCGCCGACTTCCCGGTGGAGTCGTGAAAGAAATGCCTTGCCGTCTCGGTGCTGATGATCGCCTCGTCGTAGTGCTGGCGATCGATTCGGTCGAACGGTCGGCCGGCGATTAACGGAATACTCATCGCGCGGAAGTAGCCTGCATCGACCGTCGTGTAGAGCTCGAGCGGCGGCACCTGTTTCGTCGACGCGACATCGCCTTCGATCCATACCGGATCCATGTCGATCCCATGTGACTCGAGCGGAAGACGAGATGTGACGCCGACATCCCGAACGCCCGGGATCTGCGCGACGCGATCCGTGACCTGCGTATAGAATCGCACAATCGCCGAATCCTTTGGGTACCGCAGCTGCGGCGCCGACAACCACACCGTCGCAACGCCGTCGACAGCGAATCCCGGCTTCACCGCGTGCAGACGCGCGAAGCTTCGCATCAACAATCCCGACGCGGCCAACACGACCAAAGCGAATGCCATCTGTGCCGCGACGAGAAGACTTCGCGCTCGCTGCCGCTGGCCGCCGACCGTCCCACCTCGACCACCCTCTCGCAACCCTGAAAGCGTACCGCCGCGAACGAACCGCAGTGCGGGAATCGCGCTGCACGCCGCGGCAACAAGCAGCGCAACGAGGATCGTGAAGGCCACGACGACTCAATCCATTTGAATTTCAGCAAGCCGCGGAATCTGAGCAGGTGCAGCTGAGACAAGGAGCTTGATCGCGATTGCGGCCGCGCCGAGCCCCAGTCCGGCCGAGATCACCGCGAGCACCGCAGACTCTTCGAAGAACAACGCGATGACGCGCGCCTGCCCGGCGCCGAGCGCGGCACGCACCGACAGCTCGCGATGACGTCCATCGGCGCGAACGAGCAGCAAGTTCGCGACGTTCGCACACGTCACGAGCAGCACGAGCGCTGCAGTCGCCGCGACCATCCACAACGTCTTCTTGATGTCACCGACAACGTCGTCGCGCATCGGAACGAGCAGCGGCTTCGGTTTCGCCTGATCGAGCATCATCTTCGTCGTGATCCCAGGCGCGAGATTCGCCGAGACTTCGACGATGCGCGGAAGAACCTGGGCGAAATCCTTCTGGGCCGCTTCGATCGTGACGCCGGGTCTGAGTCGCGCGACGGCGAAGTGCGAGAAGCCGCCAGGGAACGGGTCGTTCGCATCGATCTGCTTCGGCAACCAGATCGATGTATTCGAGCTCGGGAATCGGAACGACGATGGCATGACGCCGATGATCTCCGTCGATTTCCCCGAGACCACGATCTTCTTTCCGAGGACGCCTCGATCTCCGCCGAAGCGCGATTTCCAAAGCCCCTCACTGATCATGGCGACCGCGGGGCCCTTCGGCGCGTCCTCCGCCTCACTGAACGCGCGTCCGAGCAGCGGCGAGACCTCGAGAACGGGGAAGAGATTTGCGGT
>Ga0070683_100006009_pt1 | contig 10172 bp, 5 predicted proteins | sample KBSC713LmetaG_FD_64662 | JGI IMG/M metagenome (GOLD analysis project Ga0070683, IMG submission 64662) | Corn rhizosphere microbial communities from Kellogg Biological Station, Michigan, USA - KBS C7.1-3L metaG | ecosystem: Host-associated > Plants > Roots > Rhizosphere ... | reverse complement strand
GTCTTCGGGCCGGCGTACGTCTTCTGCGGCAGGGAGACCTGGAACGCCAGCACGCCGTCGGGGCGGAAGCCGGGATCGACGCTGGTGAGGCGGCTGAAGCTTCGCAGCAGCAGCGCGGCGCCGGTGAGGAGGACGATCGACAGCGCCACTTCGACGACGAGCAGCGTGCTGCGGACCCAGCGTGCGCCGCCGGTGGCGGACGACCGTCCGCCCTCCTTGAGCACGCCGGCCAGGCCGGCGCGCGACGCCTGCCACGCCGGCGCGAGGCCGAAGAGGACGCCCGTGACGATCGACGCCGCCGCCGCGAAGAGCAGCACCTGGCGATCGATCGCGACGTCGGCGACGCGCGGAATGCTGCGGGCGCCGAGCGCCAGGATTGGCCCCAGCCCGGCGTAGGCCAACCCGACCCCGAGGACGCCGCCGGCGACCGCGAGCACCAGGCTCTCGGCGAGCATCTGTCCGGCGAGGCGCCCACGGCCGGCGCCGAGCGCGGCGCGGATCGCGATCTCCTTCTCGCGCACCGAGGCGCGCACGAGCAGCAGATTGGCCACGTTGGCGCAGGCGATCAGCACCACGAAGCCGACCGCCGCGAACAGCGTCAGCAGCGCCGGGCGGATCGTCCCCACGACCTGATCCTGCAGCCGGACGACCACGGCGGACTCGCCGGCGCTGTTGGCCGGGTATTGCGTCGCCAGGCGCTGCGCCAGGGTCCGCATCTCGACGTCCGCCCGATCGAGCGTGACGCCGGCTTTGAGCCGCGCGAGCACGCCCAGGAAGTGGCCGCCGCGCGTCGCGTTCGCCGGGTTCAGATTGAGCGGACGCCAGAACGCGGTCTCGCGCGAGGGGTAATAGAACCCGGCCGGCATCACGCCGATCACGGTCACCGGCGTGCCGTTCATCGATATCGCGCGTCCGACGATGTTCGGATCGCCGCCGAAACGGTCCTGCCACAGCCCGTGCCCGAGGACCACGGTCGGGTCGGCGCCGGGGCGATCGTCGGCTTCGGTGAACGGCCGGCCGAGCGCCGGCGACACGCGCAGCACGGGAAACAGGTCCCACGAGACCTGGGCGCCGGGAATTCGCGCCGGTCCCTCGCTGCCGACCAGCGTCGCGCTGGTGGTCGAGTAGGCGGCGATCCGCTCGAACGCGGCGCTCTGCGCGCGCCAGTCGAGGAAGTTCGCCGGCGCCACCGAGAAGCGGCCGAACTGCGGCACGATCTCGTGCACGCGGACGAGCGCGCCCGAATCCGGATAGGGCAGGGGCCGCAGCAGCACGCCGTTGACGACGCTGAAAATCGCCGTGGTCGCGCCGATGCCGAGCGCCAGCGTCAGCACGGCGACGGCGGTGAACCCCGGCGCCTTGACCAGTTGACGGACGGCGTAGCGGACGTCTCGAATCGCGTGCGCGAACATCAGCGTTCCTCCTCGGACCGGTGTCGGACGGCGCTCCAGATCGCGGACGAGGCGGTCGACGGCGAGCTGGCGGTGTGGACGATCGACGTGCTGGAGGTCGTCGGCGAGACGCCGCCAGTCGCTCACGTGCGCGGCGGCGCGCGCGTCGGCCTCGGCCTCGCCCAGGCCCGCCGCGACGGCGTCGCGATACAGGTCCTCGAGCTGCGCCGCCACCTCGCGGACGATGCGCGCTTCACGCTCGGGGGTCAGGTCGGGCAGGCGCAGCCGCGCGCGAACGAACGCCCGCCAGTCACGCATCGCCGTGACCCAGCACCGCGTTCACGGCGTCGACGTAGGTCGTCCACGTCGCGCGCTGCTCGGCCAGGACGCGGCGGCCGGCCGGGGTCAGCCGGTAGTAGCAGCGGGCGCGCTCCCCCGGCTTCTCCACCCACCGCCCCTTGATCCAGCCGCGGTTCTCGAGGCGAAGGAGCGTCGGGTAGAGGGTCGGCAGGGCGAAGGTCAGGCGCCCGTCGGAGCGCGCCTCGATCAGCTTGCCGATCTCGTAGCCGTGCCGGGGCCGCGCCTCGACCAGCGAGAGCACCAGCATCTCGATGCTCCCCTTCTTCAATTCCGGACTGAACACAGTATGCCTCGCTATAGGTAGCGACGCATACTATGACGGAAGACGGCGGCGAATGGTTGGCTGCCGGCGCGGGGCAGCCCTGGAAGGCCGGCGCCAGCTAGTCGGCGCGCAGCGCGACCGCCGGATCGATCCGCGTCGCGCGCAGCGCCGGCAGCAGCGCCGTCGCCACCGCGACCGAGACGAGGACCAGCGCGGCCAGCGCCAGCGTCAGCGGATCGCGCGGGCCGACCCCGAACAGCTGGCTGGCGACGAGCCGCCCCGCCGCCCCCGCGGCGGCGATGCCCAGGACGACGCCGGCGGCCACGCGGACCAGCGTCTCGCCCAGCACCAGCCGCAACACGTCGCGGCGCGAGGCCCCGAGCGCCACGCGAAGGCCGATCTCGCCGGTTCGCCGCGCGACGCCGTAGGAGACGACGCCGTACAGGCCGATCGCCGCCAGCAGCAGCGCGACCGTGGCGAACGCGGCGACGAACCGCGCCGTGAGCCGATTGACCGCGAACGTCTCGGAGACCTGCGTCGCCAGCGTGGTGGTGCTCGTCACCGCCAGCCGCGAGTCGACCGAGGAGATGAGGCGACGGACGGGCGCGGCGAGCGATTCCGGATCGCCGGCCGTGCGCAGCTCGATCTCGCAGTCGAGCGCCATCAGGCTCGACTCCTGCCACATCGGCACGAAGATCGCCGGCATCATCGCGTCGCGCACGCTCTGGAAGTGCGCGTCGCCGACGATGCCGACGATCTCGTAGTCGCGATCGCCGCCGAAATGGACATGCCGGCCGATCGGACTGGCGCCGCCGGCGTAGCGGCGGCCGAACGCCTCGTTGACCATCGCCACGGCGGGCCGGCCGACGCGATCGTTCACGTCGATGGCGCGTCCGCCGATCATCGCCATGCCCAGCGCCTGCGGGTAGGACGGGCCGACGAGCACCGTCTCGATCTGGACGCGTTCGTTCGCCGCCGGCTCGTAGCCGTCGATGCGCGTGCCGTTGACGCTGTGCGAGCCGCTGAACGGGCTGTAGCGCGCCATGGTCACCTGCTCGACGCCGGGCAGCGCCTTCAGCTCGTCGTAGAGCCGGCCGTAGAGCACGACCGCCTGCGCCGGCGTGTAACCGGCCAGCCTCGGATTGATGCGCGCCAGCAGCACGCGCCCGCGATCGAAGCCGAGCGGCGCGCGCTCGAGGTTGACCAGGCTGCGCGCCAGCAGGGCGGCCCCCGTGACCACGACCAGCGAGATGGCGATCTGCGCCACGACCAGCGGCTCGGTGACGCCGAACACGCGCAGCCGATGCGCGGCCGCCCCTCGCGCCGACCCGCGCAGCGCCGTCAGCAGGTCGGTGCGACTGACGCGCAACGCAGGCGCCAGCCCGAACAGCAGGCTCGCCGTGACGGTGATGGCAACGGTGAACGCGAGGACGGCGCCGTCGATCTCCGCGTGGATCGGCGTACTGCGCGAGACGAACAGGCCGAGCAGCAGACGCACGAGCCACGCGGCGATCAACATGCCGCTCACCGCGCCGAGCGACGACAGCAGGAGGCTTTCGGCCAGCCACTGCCGAATCAACCGGCCGCGACTGGCCCCGAGGGCCCGCCGCAGCGCCGCCTCCCCGCCCCGTGCCGTCGCGCGCACGAGCAGGAGGTTGCCGACGTTGGCGCAGGCGATGAGCAGCATCAGCCCGACGATGCCGAGCAGGATCGTCGACGGCTGGCCGTAGCGCTGCCGCGCGTCGGACAGCCCGCCGCTGCCGTCCGCCAGATCGACGCGCGCCTCATCGATGATCCGCCGCGCGCTCTCGCCGCCGCGGCCGCTGTGCGCGGCCAGGTACTGCCGCAGCGTCGCCGTCACCGCCGTCGTCGCCGAGTCGCGGCTGGCGCCCGGCGCCAGGCGGCCGATGAGATTCAGCCAGTAGGCATCCTCACGGGCGGCCCACGACGGACGCTGCTGGATCTGCGGCTGAAACGCGAGCGGCACCCAGACATCCGGCGCCTGCCGCACCCGCTCACCAAAGAACTCCGGCTGCGTGATCCCGACAACCGTGAACGACGTGCCGGAGAGCGTGACGACACGGCCGACAGCGAGCGGATCAGCGCCGAGCGTGCCGCGCCAGAACCGGTCGCTCACGACGGCCGCGGGCGGCGCACCCGGCGCGTCGTCGGCCGGTGCCAATGTCCGACCCGCCGCCACGGCCGCGCCCATCACGTCGAAATAGTTTCCGGACACGAGTTGCACGCGCGCGCGAGCGGCGGGCGTGGCATCACGATCGGGGCGTCCGGGCAGACGGAGGGCGGCCGGGTCGCTGCCGCTCGCCGTTGCGGCAATCCCCGACAGCGGCAGGTGTGCGGAGCGAAACGACCGATAGATGTCGGACGAGAAGAGGTTCCAGGTGCCCAACGGCGGGTCGCCGGTGCTGGTGCCGGTGAACAGGCTGTCGCTGAAGAGCACCAGTTCGTTCGGCGCGCGCACCGGCAGACGATGCCAGAGCAGCGCGTCGACGATCGTGAAGACGGCGGCGTTCGCGCCGATGCCGATGGCCAGCGTCAGCACGGCAACCAGGGTGAACCCGGGCTGCCGCCGGAGCGCCCGGCCCCCGAAGTAGAAGTCGCGCGCGAGATCGCCGGCGATCATGCGGCGTATATTAGCGCCGTCGCGGCGTGGCGACGGCGCCGCGGGTCAGAATGTGACGAAGGCGGTGATGGAGGCGCTGCCGGCGGTCTCGCGGAAGCGGGGCCGCAGCTGGTAGGTCGTGTCGGTGACGCCGACCGCCGTGTCGAACCACATCACGCGGTAGCGGTAGCCGACGCTGATGCCGACGTGCGGGGTCGGATAGACGGCCACGCCGGGCTCGATGTTCAGGCCGAAGCCGTGCCAGTGCGCGTCGCCGATGCGCTCGCCGTCGCCGCTGCCCTCCTTGACCGTCAGGGAGGGAATCGACAGGCCGAGCAGCCCGTAGGGCTGGATGCGGCCGCGCGTCATGGCGTAGATGCGCTCGTCGAAGTTGAGCGACTGGAACGAGGCCTCGCCGCTCGCGCCGAGGAAGGTCCCGGTGTGCTTCGTCCGCTCGTAGCTCACCTCGAACGATCCTCGCGCCGAGCGGTAGCCGGCCACGCCGCGCAGCGTGGACCTCGAATCGAGGCGCGGCAGGATCATGATCTCGTCGCCGTCGATCTGCCGGTAGTAGGTCGAGCCGTCGAAGGTGACGCCATCGAGGGTGAAGTTCGGCACGCTGGCGACGCCGACGTAGACGCCGGTGCTCGCGTAGCCGCCCGTTTCCTGCGCCCCTGCCGCCGAGGCACCGGCCAGGAACGAGAGCGCCGCGACGGTGACGATCCGCGCGTACGGGTGTGAGGTCATGGCGGCGCGTATTCCAAAAGCGATGCCGCTGGCGATTTGCGCCACAGATCGCGGGTTGTGACGAACGGAACGACCGCTGCGCTGGCAGAAGTGTAAGCGCCGGTGACAAATGCGGTAGGCTGGCGCGATGCGGGCGCTGATGCTCGACGCGGGAGCGTTGCGCCTGTGCGAGCGCGATAAACCGTCGGCGGCGGCCGAGTGCGTCGTCCGCGTCCTCGCGGCGGGCATCTGCGGCACCGATCTCGAGCTGGTGCGCGGCTACGCCGGCTTCTCGGGCGTGCCCGGACACGAGTTCGCGGGGGTCGTCGAAGACGCGCCGCCGCGCGACGCCGCCTGGATCGGACGCCGGGTCGCGGGTGACATCACGGTCGGCTGCGGGACGTGCGAGGGCTGCCGCGCCGCCGGCCGCGGGCATTGCGATCGCCGCACCGTGCTCGGCATCATCGGTCGCGACGGCGCATTCGCTGAATATCTGTCGCTGCCCGCGTCCAATCTGCACGCCATCCCGGATGGCGTCGAGGAGATGGCGGCGGTGCTCGTCGAACCGCTCGCGGCGGCGTGCCGCGTCCTCGAGCAGGTGCACGTGACACCCCGCACGCGCGCCGCCGTCGTCGGGCCCGGACGCCTCGGGCTGCTCGTCGCCCTGGTGCTGCGCGGCGCCGGCGCCGAGGTGACGATCGTCGGACGCGGAGAACCCCGCCTGGCGCTGGCGCGGGCCCAGGGGTTCGAGACGGTGACGCACACCCAGACGGCGGCGTTCGCCCGCCGATTCGATCTCGTCGTCGACGCGACGGGACACACGGACGGCCTGGCGCTGGCGAACACGCTGGTGCGCCCGCGCGGGACGATCGTGCTCAAGTCCACGTTCCACGGCGAAACGCGCGTCGCGTTCTCGCCCATCGTCGTCGACGAAATCACCCTGGTCGGCTCGCGCTGCGGGCCATTCGATACGGCGATCGATCTGCTCGCCAGCGGCCGCGTCGACGCCCGGCCGCTCGTCGACGCCGTGTATCCACTCGAGGAGTTCGAGCGAGCGTTCGCCGAGGCCGCGGCCGGACGCAAGGTCGTGCTGCGGCCGTAGCCGCGGTTATTCCCGTCTGACACTCTCCGGTGGGCCGAGGTAGCTCGGGCGAAGCGGAGCGTCGCTGGTGTTGACGACGATCTTCTCCAGCACGACCGCCGGGTCGACCATCCACACCTTCAGCGTGTGATAGCCGGCGGCGGCGATGGTGTGCTTCGTGGACACGACGCGCGCGTTGTCGCGGACCGACTGCTCCCAGTCGCGGTTGCCGTTCTGGGCGTTGTAGCCCTGCGGGACGGCGGTCACCATCTGCGGCGGCTCGGCGTCGACAGACACCGCGAGGCGCACGCCGCGTCCCGGCGCGAAGTTGAGCGTCGGGCCGAGCGTCAGCCGCGTCGTGATGTCGCCCGGCGTGAAGAGATACATCCGGTATTCCAGCCGCGGCGCGTCGCCGTTCGGCACGACGGCTGGCGCGTCCACGGGCGCCACGGTCTGCATGGCCGAGAGCGTATGGCCATAGTTTTCGATGCGAGCCCAGCGCGTATCCCCGGCATCGACCTTGTTCGTGTAGTGCTCCGCCTCCATCGAGACGTAGCCGGCGCCTTCGGCGAAGCCGTGCAGCGATTCGCGCGTCATGCCGGTTGGCTTCGTCGCGGTAACGGCGACGGCGACCTCCTGCCCGGCGCCGCGGATCGTGACCGTGCCGTGGGCATCGCCGTCAGGCGCGCGGTCCCAGTCGATCGACACGCCGATGCGGAGATCGTCCTGCACCGTCCCTGACGGTCGGCTGACGGCGATCCATGGCGCGCTCGCCGAAGCGGTGAATGCATACGGCGTGCGGCCGCGGTTGAACACCTCGATGTAGGTCGCCTGGCGATTCAGCGAGTCGAAGCGCGGCAGCGCGGGTCCGGGCACGAGACGGGCTTCGTCGACCGGCCACGCCGTCGACGATCCGTCGACCGCGACGCCCAGGCGCGGGACGTCGGCAACCGGCAGGTCGACGAGGTGGATCGCGTCCATGTTGTTCTCCGGCGGATCGCGCCAGCTCGTATACCCGATGTGCGGCTGGTCCATGAAGTGATCCCATTTGCCGCCGGCGAAGATCTTGTTGAAGTCGGCCATCAAGTCGGTGTCGGCCTTGAACAGGGCCTTCGCCTGCTCCGCCCAGCGGGTCGCGCTGGCGCGCCCCTGCGACGCGTAGAGCGCGTTGCGCGCTGCCGCCACGTACATCGCGTTCACGTTGGCCGAGGCCCTGGCCGGGAACAGCACCAGCTCGTAGAACGCGTCGCGCTTCGGCGCCGGCAGCCGATCGTAGACGGCTTGCGCTCTCTTCACGACCGCGTCGTAGTCGGCGACGACGCGATCGGCTTCGCCGTAGTTGACCAGGCTATAGGTGGAGGGCTCGAGAAGCTCGGGCTTGCGCCGGCCGTTGAAGCGCGTCCACTGGACCATGATGTCGGCGATCTCGGCCGCGTCGGTCGCGCCGAACTCGCGCGCGGCCCACAGCCGCGTGAACTCGGCCGTGTTCGCCTCGGTCCAGCGCCTCGTGTCCCAGGCCAGGCTGAGGAAGTACTCCGTCGGGAACGCGTAGGCCTTGAAGTGCCCCGCGTTGACGATCCAGATGCGGTCCGCCCCGTACTGCTTCGCCAGGCGCATCTGCTCGGCGATCTTCGGGATCGGGTTGGTGTCGATCCACTGATAGCTGCGCGGGCCGCCGTGATAGTCGAAGTGGTAATAGATACCTGCACCGCCGGCTCGCGTCCGCTCCGCGGCCGTCGGCAGCCGCCGGACGTTGCCCCAGTTGTCCTCGGCCCAGAGCAGCGTCACGTCATCGGGAACGCGGAGGCCGTGCTCGTAGTATTCCTGCACTTCCTTGTAGAGCGCCCACAGCTGCGGAATCGAGGTGACGTCCGGCCGGACCTCGTCGGACAGGATCGCGCGCTCGGCGGCGACGATCTTCTCGGTCAGCGCCACGCCCTCCTCGAGCGTGCGCACCATCGGCGTGTCGTTCTCGCCGCGCAGCCCGATGGTGTAGATGTTCTCGAACTCCTTACGCTGCCGGACGCCGGCGCGCCAGAACTCGTTCAGGACGTCCGCCTGCGTGGCGTAGTTCCAGTTGCCGTAGCGACCGCGCCAGTGCCAGTCCCACTCCTTCTGCGCCCGCATCATCGGCTCCTGATGCGAGCTGCCCATGACGATGCCGTACTCGTCGGCGAGGCGGGCGTTGTCGGGGTCGTCCTCGGCGAAGGCGTTGTTCCACATCGCCGGCCACAGGTAGTTGGCCTTCAGACGGAGCAGCACCTCGAACAGCCGGCTATAGAAAAGGTGATTGAAGTTGGCGACCGTGCCCGGCCCGCCGCCGGGCGTGGGATGCTCGCCGAACCTGGCGCGCACCCAGAAATCGAGGTTCGGCTTCTCGTCGTTCAGGAAGATGCCGCGGTATTTCACGCTCGGCTCTCCCTGCTGATAGCGGCCAGGCTTCACGTAGAGCGCGCTTTTCCGCTCGGGGGTCACGTCGTCCCACCAGTACCACGGCGATACGCCGATCTGCTCGGAGAGATCGTAGATGCCGAAAATCGTGCCGCGCTTGTCGCTGCCGGCGATGACCAGCGCGGTCGAGACGCCGGGAAGCGGATCGCGCAGCGTCTGCACGAGGAAGGATTCCCACCGGCCGCGGATGCCCGAGACGTCGATCTTCCCTTCGCGCGCCAGGCGATCGACGAGCGCGCTCCGCCCGACGGTGCCGATGATCACGGCGCGCGTGCCCGGGTGCGCGGCGTCGTGGCCGAGCGCGGGCGTGACCGTCGTGACCCGCGCGACGTCGGCCCGCAGATCGCCGGCGGCGCGGATCGCGCCGGGCCAGTCCGCGGCGTCGATCCAGATCGACGCCGCATCGCGGCCCTGCACGAGGACGAAGCCCGCGCCGGCGGCTGCCGTCGTGACGTAGGACGCCTGGCCGAGCCCTTGCGCGCGTCCGCTGACCGCGAGCAGCAACGCGACGGCCGCGGCCGGCCGCCGGAGGAACCGGGAGTTCATGGGCGCTATCTTATGCCCGCGTCGCGGCAGTAGGCGCGGACGAAGAACGGCGCGTCGCCGATCCGCAGCCGCGGGTCCTGCGCGCCGAACGTCGCGCACGGCGCATAGTGCGCCTCGATCCACTGCATCAGCGTGCGGCAGTAGTCGCGCCCGAAGGCCTCCGCGCCGAACTCCCGCGTGGCGCGGTTGACGATGAGGATCAGGCGGGTGTCCGACTGGTCGAGCGCGCGGATCGCGCGAGCCTCGCCGGCCGTGTCGAGGAACCCGGGGGTGACGATCTCTTCGCGCAAGGGATTGCGGCGGCCGCTGAGAAAGGTCAGCGACGTCCCCTCCGGCAGGACGGCGATCGCGTCTCCCGGGTGCGTCCGCGCATCGATGAATGCCAGCGCTTCGTTCCACGCCGTGGCGGTCTCCGGCGGCGCGTACAGCGTGCCGCGCGCCGTGGAGATGCGAACGGCATCCGAGCGGCGGTAGCGGTAACCCAGGACGACGGCGGTGGCGGCGGCGGCAATCATCAGCAGCGCGAGCACCAGTGCCGACGCGGCGCGGCGCACGGCGGGGTCGGGCAGCGCTCGCGCGAACACGTCGACCCACAGGTAGACGAACACGACCACCGACATCGGCACCAGGAACGATCCGTAGGCGCCGCCGCTGCGGACGTGCAGGAGCACGCGCGCCAGTTGCACGAGCGCGAAGAGCGCGTAGAGCACAACCTCGCGATCGCGCGCCTGGAGC
>Ga0070683_100006007_pt1 | contig 10174 bp, 13 predicted proteins | sample KBSC713LmetaG_FD_64662 | JGI IMG/M metagenome (GOLD analysis project Ga0070683, IMG submission 64662) | Corn rhizosphere microbial communities from Kellogg Biological Station, Michigan, USA - KBS C7.1-3L metaG | ecosystem: Host-associated > Plants > Roots > Rhizosphere ... | reverse complement strand
ACGAGCGCGCTGACGGCGAGGCCGGCAGCAACTCGCAGCTTGCGAGTACTCAACATAGAGATGCCCTCCTTGAGGAACGAGATACAGCGCGCTGAATGAAAGGTTGTTTCATTCTCATGAAACGCGCCGGGGAGCTTAACCGCATAACGACCATCGGTCAAGCGGCCATCCGTCTAGAAAGCTGGTTAAGATGGGCCGGGTGGACATGACAAGCGTTTCTCTTCTCCGAAACAGCTGATGCCCCCCACGGGCCACCACCAGAGCAACGCTGATGGCCAGTCTTAGAGACGTCGCCGATCGCGCCGGAGTTAGCCTCGCGACCGCATCCCGCGTCGCGAGCGGCTCGACCGCGGTGCGGCCGGAGACGCGTGACCGCGTCGAGGGCGCTATGCGCGAGCTCCTGTACGTCCCTCCCGGCCGCGTCGAGACGACGAGTGCGATCGGGCTCTTCGTCCCCGAGTTCTCGAATCCCGTCTTCGCGGCGCTCGCCGAGGCCATGGAGATGCATGCCGCCCAGAGCGACCTCGCCACGATCCTGTGCAACACGCATGGTTCGGCCGGGCGCGAGCGCGACTACGTGCGGATGCTGCTCGAGCGCGGTGTCGAGGGGATGATCTTCATCTCCGCGGAGATCACCGACGTGCGCGGGAGGCACTCGCACTACGCGAAGCTTCTCGATCGAGGCGCACGGCTCGTGTTCGTGAACGGCGGCTCGGAGGAGCTCGACGTGACGTCGGTCGGCGTGGACGAGCGAGCGGCGGGACGCATCGCCACCGAGCACCTCGTGTCGCTCGGCCACGAGCGCATCGGGTTCGTCGCCGGCCACGCGTATGCGCTCCCGACGCGGGAGAAGACGCTCGGGCACCTCGACGCGCTCCGCTCCGCGGAGCTGAAAGACGGGCTCGTCGCGCACTCCGACTTCACGGTCGGCGGTGGACGCACGGCGCTCCGTGAGCTGCTCGCGAAGCCGAAGGCACTGCGCCCGACCGCGGTGATCTGCTCGAGCGACCTCATGGCCATCGGGGCGATGCAAGAGGCGGACGCGCAGGGCCTCGGCGTGCCGGAGGACATCTCGATCGTCGGCTTCGATGGAATCGATGCGGCGAGCTGGACGAACCCTCCGCTGACGACGGTCGAGCAGCCGATCGACGAGATCGCGCGCACTGCCGTCGAGGCCCTCTCGAGCAAGGTCGAGCGTCCTGACGAGCGTCAGCCGAGCTACGTCTTCCGGCCTCAGCTTCGCCCGGGAGGAACGACGGCGTCCCCCTCGAGCGCGCGCGAGACATCGTAGAAGTCCTCGAAGGGCTCGAACGGGACGCCCTTCTGCGCGAGGTAGGCCGCAAGGCCGTCTCGCGCGAAGACGCGGGTCGCGAGCTCGGCCACGCACCTGTCCGAGTAGCCGTCCCCGACGTACGTGAACGCCGCGAGGTCTGCGACGTCGGAGCGCTTGCACTGCTCGCCGCAAACGGCGCACTCGGCCTGCTCACGAAAGACGACGCGCCACCCGTCCGGCCGAGGATCGAGCCTGTTCGCGCGCACCTCGAGCTCGACGCCCTCCCGTTCGAGCACCGGCTCGATCAGCTCATGGAAGCCGCTCGAGACGACGAGCGGTTCGTGCTGTCGCGCGAAGCTCGCGAAGCCCGCACGAACGGCTGCGTTGACACGCATCCAGCTCACGACCTCGCCGAGCGGCGCGCGCACGGTCAGGAACTCACCGGCGATGACCTCGCGCAACGTGAGATCACGGCCGAGGCGGGACTCGTGCTCCTCGTAGACACCCCGATCCCCGAACTCGAGCAGCACCAGGTGGAGGCCGTCGATCTCGGTGATGGTTCCGTCGAAGTCCACGACGACGCGAGGCACGGGCATCGCGCTCTCATACCAGTCCCGCCGTCGCCTCGCGCGTGCAAGATGCGCTTGTGACCGGAGCCGAGGCGTGACATGCGGCGCTCGCTGATCGGCCTACTCGTGGTCGTCTTCGCCGCGACCGTCGCCGCGACCGTGCTCGGCCTCCATGCGCTCGAAGGATCGCCTGCGAGCCCGACCGAGGAGCCAGACGCATTCGTCTCGCGGATCGTCTCGCAGATCGTCTCGGACGACTACGCAACGGCCTGGACGACCCTCTATCCACCGCACCAGGCGGTCGCCGGGTCGGACGAGTACGTCGCCTGCGAGATGCGCTCGCCCGTCGGCATGAAGCTCCGGTCGATCTCCGTTGTGCGCGTGAAGGACCGGCAGCTCCGTGTGCCCGGCGACTCGAAGACCTCCGCCGCCAAGGCGGTGACACTCCGGCTCCGTCTCGCGAACGCGGGTGCGAAGACGGTGTTCACGCACACGTTCAACACGGTCGCCGTCGGCTCGCACTGGACGTGGATCCTCACGCCCAGTCGCTACGAGCTCTATCGCAGCGACGCCTGCGGCACAACCTGAGCGAGCCGACACTCAGGCAAGGCGCTGCTCGAGCGCCCCGAGACCGTCGATCTCGACCTCGACGACGTCCCCGAACTCGCCGACCACCCGCTCGACCGGAGGGCCGGCGAGGATGTCGCCTGGAAAGAGCGCCGTGCCGAGCGCAGCGAGTTGCACGGCAGCGGCCCAGTCGAAGCCGTCGGCCGGGAGGGAGCACGTGTCCGGCGTCACGACGACGGGGCCGAGTCCGAGTGCGAAGTCGCGGTCCTTCGGTGGCGCCACGCCTTCTGCGCGCCACTCCGCGAGCACGGTGAATCCGCCGATGGCACCCTCGGCGCCGATGACTGCCGCGACCCTCGGTAGGACGGTGAGGGTCTTCCGCGGCCCGTGGACGACGCCGCCTGGGCCCTTCACCGCGGCGGGGTTGGCGAACGCGAAGGTCGTGTGATCCTCGAACAGCCTGACCGACGGCGGATGCAGCACCGGGGAGAGCAGGCGCACGTCGTCGAGGCGGTACTCCGCGTGCTCTCGCGCGGTCCCGCCTCCGGTGAAAAACGACTGCAGCGTCTGCGCCGCGAGATGGATGACACGGTCGTCCTCGACGCGTCCGACCCACCCCCGCTCCAGCGGATGGCCGACGGGATGGAACATGCAGAGCCTCAAGGCTCGGTGTGTACCACGACGTCCGCGACCGCCGGGACGGCACTGCGCACGCGCGCCTCGATCGCGCTCGCCTGTCCGTGCGCGTCGGCGAGGGAGCCGGCGCGGCCGAGACGCAATGTGAGGAACACTACGATGCCGTCGTCGGTGCGCACGAAGCGCAGCTCACGCGGATCGGCGCCCGTCTCATCGCGCACGACCTGCTCGATCACCGCCGCGTCGACGTCCACCTCCCGGCCCGCGGCCGTCTCCGCGATCGGCTCGAGATGGGTCTGCACCGACCGGACTTCGGCGACCTGACCCAGGATCGCCGCCTCGACCTGCTCGGCGATGTCGTGCGCGCTGTCGAGCGGAAGGTCCCCCGGCAGCTTGAGATGGAGCGAGACCTGGATCACCCCGTCGATGTCGAGCACCGTGAGGTTGTGGAGCTCCCGGACGTGGGAGACGGTCAGGGCGGCAGCGAGCACGCGCTCGCGAAGCGTCCCGGTCTCCCCCCGCGGCTCGACGTGGACCACGACGTCGATGCCGGGGAGGGCGTCCTGGAGCGCCTGCTCGACCCGGTCGGCCGCGGCGTGGCCCTGTCCGATCGCGGCTCCGGGCGCGACGCCGATGACGACGTCCGCGAAATGCTCGCCACCCGCGCGACGAAGCCGGAGGCGACGGAGCTCGACGGGCGGGTCGAGCCCGGCGATCGCCCGCCGTGCGACACGTGCGTCGTCCTCGGGCACGCGGTCCATGAGAACGTCGATATTCCTGCTCGCCAGACGGAACGCTGCGAGGACGACGAGCGCAGATACGAAGAGCGCGGCAATCGAGTCGCCCGCCGGAAAGCCGAGCACGGTCGCGAGCAGGCCGGCAAGGACCGCGAGCGTCCCGGCGAAGTCGCTTCCGAAGTGGAGTGCGTTCGCGAGGAGCGCGTCGCTGCGGTAGAGCCGCGCACCGCGCAGTGAGATCATCGTCCGCGACCCGTCGATCACTAGCACGAGCGCGATCGCCGCGAACGTCAACCAGGTCGGGTCGACGTCGAACTCGACGACGTCGGCGAGTCGGAGTATGGCGACGACCGCGATGAGGACGCTCACCGCGACGAGGAAGCCCGACTCCGCGAGGGCGGCCAAGTTCTGTGCCTTCGCGTGGCCGTACGGGTGCCCGCGATCCGCCGGCCGGACGGCCACGGAGACCGCGAAGAACGTGAGGAGCGCCGCGGCGAGGTCCGTCCCGGAATGCGCGGCTTCGGCCATGAGGCCGAGGCTCGAGCTCGCGATGCCGGCCGCGAGCTTGATCGCGACGAGGAGACAGGCGGCCCCGACCGAGACGAGCGCCGTGCGCCGCTGAGGCGACATGCGTGCCGGTCCAGGCGGTGTTGTGCTGTTCATACCGCGCGAAATGCCAGCCAGGCCAGGCCGGGCGGCCCCGTACCGTAGACGCGGTAGGCGCTGTCGGCGTCGCCGCTGCGAGCGTACCGGGTGCGCGTCGACGCCAAGGGCGGGCGGCTACAGATTGCCGCGCAGGGCCTGTTCGCGCTCGATCGCCTCGAAGAGCGACTTGAAGTTTCCGAGCCCGAAGCCGCGCGAGCCGTGGCGCTCGATGACCTCGAAGAAGAGTGTCGGGCGGTCCTGCACGATCTTCGTGAACAGCTGGAGCAGGTAACCCTCCTCGTCCCGGTCGACCAGGATCCCCATCGAGCGCAGGTCATCCCAGTTCTGATCGATCTCGCCGACCCTTTCCTGGACGATGTCGTAGTACGTGTCGGGCGTCTGGATGAAGAGCACGCCGTGCTCGCGCAGCGCCGCCACGGTCCGAACGATGTCCTCCGACTGCAGCGCGATGTGCTGAACGCCAGGTCCGCCGTGGAATTCGAGGTACTCCTCGATCTGGCTCTTCCGCTTCCCCTCGGCGGGCTCGTTGATCGGAAACTTGATCTTCCCCTCGCCGTCCGTCATCACCTTGGACATGAGCGCCGAGTACTCGGTCGAGATGTCCTCGTCCGAGAAGTGCGTGAGCTGGGTGAAGCCGAGAACGCGCGCATAGAAGTCGACCCACTCGTCCATGCGGCCGAGCTCGACGTTGCCCACGACGTGGTCGATCGCGATCAGACCCACGCGCGAAGGCCCGCCGTTCGGCGCCACCGGCTCGTATCCGGGCAGGTACGCGCCCGCGTACTCCGAGCGGTTCACGAACGTGTGGATGTTGTCCCCGTAGGTGGCGATCGCGGCCAGCTCGACCCTCCCCGAGTCGTCCTCGACCCAGTGCGGTTCGACGACACCGCGAGCGCCGCGCTGCACCGCCTGCCGATACGCGTTCGCGGCGTCGGGTACGGCGAGCGCGACGTCCCGCACGCTGTCGCCCTTCGACGCCGCCCACTTGCAGATCTCACTGTCGGCGCGGAGGCCGCTCGTGAGCACGAAGCGGATCTCCCCCTGCTCGAGCACGTACGACGCCCGGTCGCGAACGCCCGTCTCGGGGCCGGCGTAGGCCGTGCGGGTGAAGCCGTACGCGCTCTCGTAGAAGAACGCCGACTGCTTCGCGTTCCCGACCCAGAGCTCGAGGTGGTCCCAACCGTCGATCGGCATGAAGTCGTGGTCGCTCATGGGTCCGATTCTAGGCCGCCCGTGTGCGCATGGGCCGTCGGCGCGCCAGCACGATCCCGCCGGCGATGGCGACGCCGCCGAGGATTTGCAGCAGGCCGAGAGGCTCCGAGAGCAGCACCACGGCGAGCACGGCCGCGACGAACGGCTCGAGGTTCGCGACGAGCGTCGCGCGGTTGGCGCCGATGCGACGGATCGACCGGAACCAGAGAACGTTCGTGAGGACGAGCGGGCCGATCGTCGCGAACAGGAGGAGCACCCAGATGTCCCAGCCGAGCGACCAGTCCTGGTCGCGAATCTGCGGGATGCCGGCGAGAGCGAGGAGAGCCCACGTGCACGGAAGGACGACGGCGCTGATGCGCGTCACTGAATACGTCCGTGTGAGCGGGGCGAAGACGACCGAGTAGGCGGCCCACGTCGCCGCCGTGGCGATGCCGAGCACGATGCCCGTCAACGAGGCGGATACCTGGCCGGCGGCGCCGAGAGCGACGAGCGCGACGCCGAGGAAGGACACCGCCGCCGCGAGCCAGAACCGTCCGGTCGCCCGCTCGGTGCCGAGGGCGAGACCGAACAGCCCTGTGAAAACCGGGATCGCACCCAGGAGAATCCCGACGGTCGAGGCAGCGGTCAGATCGAGTGCGAAGACGAAGCACATCTGGTTCACCCACAACGTGACCGCCGCCAGGCCGACACGCCACAGGTGTGTGCGCGAGATCCGCAGAGACCCCTCGACCGCCAGCGCGAGCGCGACGAAGATCGCCGCCGCGAGGCCGTACCGGACGGCTGCGTACGAGAGCGGCGCGAGGCCTTCGTCGAGGATGAACTTCGTGACGCTGAGGTTGAGCGCCCAGAGGAGGACCGTCGTAAGGAGCATGAGCTCGACGGTCGTCGGGCGGCGCACCGTCGGACGCTATCGACGCTAGGCTGGCGCCGATGGCCGAGCCGACGCGCGACGACATCGATGCCCTCATCGGCCCCGCGACGCCGCACTTCGCGTACCAGCTTCGCGCCCGCGTCCGCGAGCTGATCGAGGATCTTCCGGACGACCACCCGCTGCGCGCGTACGGCGAGGAGAAGATGGAGCTCCTCGACCGGCTCGGGCACGCGTCGTCCCTCGCCGAGGGCGCGCCGCGAGAGCCGCTCTCGCGCATCGGCTGGGAGACGATCCCCTCGTCGGCCCCCGCGTACGACCCGCTGCCCAAGGCCGAATGACGTTCGAGGGCGCTTCGGTCCTCGTGACCGGAGGGTCGCGCGGCATCGGCAAGGCGATCGCACTCCGCTTCGCGTCGCTCGGGGCGAGCCGAATCGCGATCGGCTACATGCGAGGCGATACGCCCGCCGAGGAGACGGCCGCCGAGCTGCGGGTACTCGGCGCAGAGCCGGTCCTCGTCCGGGGCAACGTGGGCTCGACGCGGATCGCCGAGGAGGTTGCCGGGCTCGGCCATCTGGACGTCCTCGTCCATGCCGCAGCGACCGGGGTCCTTCGCCCGGCTCTCGAGACGGACGACAAGCACTGGGACTGGACGCTCTCAGCCAACGCCCGTGCACTCCTCTCGCTGACGCGTGCGGCCGCGCCGCAGATGCCTGCGGGCTCTTCGATCGTCGGGATCTCGAGCCTCGGCTCCGAGCGTGTCCTCGACAACTACACGCTCGTCGGCGTGTCGAAGGCGGCGCTCGAGGCCCTCGTCCGCTACCTCGCGGTCGAGCTCGCGCCACGCGACATCCGCGTCAACGCGGTCTCGGCGGGCGTCGTGGAGACGGGCGCACTCGAACACTTCCCGAACAAGGAGGCGATGCTCGAGATGGGCGAGCGGAACCCGGTGGGGCGCATGGTCACGCCCGAGGACGTCGCGGGAGTCGTCATCTTCCTGTGCTCGGAGGCCGCGGGCATGATCCGCGGTCAGACGCTCGTCGTCGACGGCGGCTGGAGCCTCCTCACGAACATCGGCGCTACTGGCGCATGAAGCCCTGACGGGCTGCGGAGACGAGCGCGACCGCCTCGGGGAAGAGCACGCGCATCGCGTCGCGCAGGGCGAGCGCCTGTGCGTCGGTCGGGCCCTCGACCTGCATCTGACCGAGCGCCGCGGACGTGAGCTCGACCGCCGTGTTCAGCGTGAGCGTCGCAAACTGTTCGCGCTGGGTCTCCTGCACGGTCTCGGCCTGACGCTCCGCGAACTCGCGGAGCGCGCCGAGGAGGTCCTCGGGATCGCCCCCGCCGAAGGGGAAGAAACCGCCGCTGCCTTCCATTCGGCGCAGGTTACGCGATGGACAGCGGCCGACGTCCGTACTCCATGTACTCGGCGGTGGCATCGGCGGCGGCGCGGCCGAGATAGCGCTCCACGACGCGGAGCGCGAGATCGATGCCCGACGAAAGCCCACCGGCAGTCGCAACGCGCTCGTGCTCGACGAACCGCTTGCCGCGAAGCACGCGAATGGACGGGTACGACTGCTCGAGCAGGTCCAGGGACTGGTGATGTGTCGTCGCCGTCTTTCCGTCGAGGAGCCCCGCCTCCGCGACCACGAACGCGCCGGTGCATACGGGACATCACGAGATCCGCGCGCCGCGAGATGCGACGCAACCAGGCCAGCGTGCGCTCGCTGGAGTCGTGGGCCGGCACGACGACGAGGTTCGGCTGTGGAGCCGTCTCGTACGAGTACGCGGCGTCGATCCTCAGGCCGCCGCTCGCGTCGATCGCGCCCGTGCTCTCCGCGACGGTGAAGAGCTCGAACTGGCCTCCCGCCTGCGCGACTGCCGCGTCCTGGAAGACCTCCCACGGCCCGGAGAGGTCGATGACGTTCACTCCCGGACCGATCGCGATTGCGGTCCGGACGAACCCGTTCGACGGCACTGACAGCGGCCGGTCGGGCAGGACAGCCGCTTCCGACTCCGCGCGGCTCCCCTCCAGGCCGAGGGCCGCGAGGGTCCCGGCAACTCCGGCGCCTACGGCGAGGGTCGTGAAGCGGCGTCGATTCACGTCGGGAGCCGGTAGAGGAAGCCGCTCGTGTTGTCGGCGAGCCAGACGGAGCCGAGTCCTGCGGCGAGGCCGTGGACGTCAACGCGTCCCCGGGCGGTCGCCACGGTCGACACGGTGCCGTCCGCCGTGACGCGTCGAACGGCCGTCATCGTCGGAAAGCCCGTTCGATCGACGGCCGCCGTACGAACCGGCACCCACAGCGCGCCCGCTGCCGCGACGACGTCGATACCCGTGCCGTCGAGATCGACGGTTCGCCGGACGGCACCCGTGCCGGGATCCGCCTCGATCATTCCGATACCGCGGCCGGTGATCCACAGGCTGTCCCCGAGGAGCGCGAGGCGCTCCGCGGCGTCGTCGTCGCCGCCCACCACACCGAGTCGCTTCGGAGCGTTCGTCGTCGTGTCGATGCGGTAGAGCGTGTTGTCGCGGTGGGTCACGACCCAGGCCTGCGCGCCCCGGAAGACCATGTCCGCCGGTCCGTCGCCGACCGGAACCCGGGCGACGACCCTCGCGGACGACGGCGAGACGCGGAGAAGCGCAGCGCCCTGGTCGTCCGCGACCCATACCGACCCGGCGCCGATCCAGATGTTGTAGGCAGCGGCCGCACCGACCTGGATCCGCTTCGTCACGCGGGCCGTCTTCGAGGTGATTCGATAGAGGGTCGAGCCGCTGTCGAGAGCCCACACCGATCCGAGCCCGACCGTTACCGCGATCACCTGTCCGTCGAGTGACGCCGTCGCCGTCCTGCGACCCCGGGGAAGGCTGAGACGCAGGACGCGGGACCGTTCCTTGCAGGCGACCCAGGCCGTGTTTTCCTGCAGTGCGAGCGTCATCGTGGGCCAGTAGGCGCCGGCTCCGGTGCATGCGCGAATCGCTCGAGCCTCGGGGATTCGCCCAGCCGCCTCACCGTGCACGGAAACGGGGAGCGCGGTGCTGGCGACGACGGCCAAGAGTGCTGCGAGCTTCATCGGGACCTCTCAGATAGCGACGAACTCGCAGTAATTTACCGACGAACTCGCAGTATGTCTACCTAGAATGTGAACCGTGCCCGAGGGACGGAAGACGCAGGACGCAGACCTCCTTCAGGAGCTGTATTCGACTGGACTTCTCGTCGGATTCCTCGTCGACAGCGAGCTCGCCGCAATCGGCGTTCCCGATCGCCTCTTCTCGTTCATGGGCTGGGTGACGCGACTCCAGCCCGTGACTCCGGGACGGCTCGCGGCAGAGACCGGGCTCCCGCCGACGACGATCCGCGACTACGTTCGCCGCCTCGTCGCGAGCGGAGACGCTCGCAGAGTTCCGAACCCCGCGGACGGCCGCTCGTACCACCTCGTCCTCACGGCCAAGGGCCAGCGCGTCGCCGACCGCGGGTGGCCGGCCGTCGTCGCAGCGTTCGAGCGCGTCGAGCGACACCTCGCGCATCCGGCCGGAGACCACCTACAGGCGCTGCGCGAGCTCCGCGACGCGGTTCGCCTTGCGCTCGCCGAGGCGACTCAGGCCTCGAGCTCGACGAGGTAGCCGGCCTCGACCTCGCGCTGCAGC
>Ga0070683_100006006_pt1 | contig 10174 bp, 6 predicted proteins | sample KBSC713LmetaG_FD_64662 | JGI IMG/M metagenome (GOLD analysis project Ga0070683, IMG submission 64662) | Corn rhizosphere microbial communities from Kellogg Biological Station, Michigan, USA - KBS C7.1-3L metaG | ecosystem: Host-associated > Plants > Roots > Rhizosphere ... | reverse complement strand
GCCTGCAGCGGCGCGGGCGGTATCAATGTGACATGCGGCGGCTCCAGTGTCACGGTCTGCAACGGGGCCGCAGGCACGAATGGCACCAACGGTGTGAATGGTACCAATGGAGTGGGCTTGTGTCCGACATTGACAAGTACATCGTGTGGTGGTCTGGGTGGTGTCAATATTTCGTGTGGCAATTCCTTTGCATTGATTTGTAACGGATCAACGGGTGCAACGGGGCCAGCAGGCCCAACCAATTTTGCCGGCAACACCGTGCGTGTCGATTCGGTCTACGGCAACGACGCCACCTGCGTGCGCAACGGTGCCCCGTGCCTGACAATTGACAAGGCCATCACGTTGGCATTGAGTGGCGACACGATTTGGGTATTTCCAGGCACCTACACGCCAGCGCCATTCACGATTCCAACCAATGTCGCCATTCGAGGCTTGGTGGTCGTCGGCGTCATCATCCAGCGAGCGGGTGTGGTGGCAGCAACGGACTTCATCACCATGGGAAGCAACTCGGTTCTGCAAGACGTGGCAGTTTTGTTGACCACGGCATCCAATGTGCAACTTCGTGGCATTGTGTTCCCTGGCATCACCACCTCGAACGCACTCGTGGAAAACGTCCGACTGAGCGTCATCAGCACATTTGCGGGCACCACTCAAAATGTCATTGGCATCGAGTCGACCGGCACAGGCATCCCCAATGATGACCGATCGTGTGTGATTGACTGTCTCGTGACCGTGACGTCGACTGCCACCGGTGCGGGTGTCACGGCCGGTATTGCCATGATTTCAAGCGCCGCAACCATGGTGATTGACACCTCGCATATCATTGCCACCAGTGGTGCCACCAATGGCAATGGCGCACGTGTCACCGTCTCGGGCGGCATCATGATGTTCTTTAGTGGTTCACTGAGTGGCGACACGGGTGACGTGATTCAAACCTCGGGCGGTCTCGTGCGCATCATTGGCACACGGCTGGCGACCAACAATGTCGGGACGACTGGATTTGTTGCACTTCAGATGCCCACGACCATGGTATTTGGAGCCGAAGGAGCCTTGCCCAATGGTGCCACACGAACCCTCTATTTTGGCGCGGGCGCCGTTCCAGCGGCCGGTATCGTCATTGCAGGCCGAATCAATCAAGCATGTGTGGCCAAGTCCTTGTCTGTTCAGTTGCGTGTTCATGCGGGCGGCGCCGGTGATTCGTACACTGTGTTGAAAAACGGCGTCGCCACCACTTTGACCGTTGCCGTGGCTGCGGCTGCATTGACCGCCAACAGCCAGGGTTCAGTTAGCTTTGCGGCAGGAGACACAATCGCGTTACAATTTACGACGGTTGCCGGTTCGGGTACCAGTGATCCTGTGGTTACGGTGAATCTTTACTGAATGGAAACTTCCCAAGTATATTAGACAATCTATAGAGTGTGTTTGTTGCTTGGTTGTTTTAGGAGCTGGGTTGTGTCAACAATGACTTGGATTCCACTTTTCGTGTGTTTCGCCTTGGCGATCACGGCCCATGGCCAAAGTACTCTTCAGACCATTCAGGCGGTCGACCACGACGGAAATGTTTTCCGTGCATGGACCGTCTCGTACGATACTCCACCACATGCCATTATCCAATTCACATGGTTGAATGTGACCACGGACACATGGTCGCCGACCGTCAACCTGTCTGACCCGGCACTGGTTTCGTCGACTCCTCGCATTTGCGTGACCCCAGGACAACCAAGCGTTGCCGTGGCATGGCTCACTCGCAATGACAGTTCGCCTGGCCAATTCAATTCTGTCTATGTCGCGCTGCTGGTGTTGCCCGACGGCTCGTGGTTCCCCACCAACACGGGCGTTGCGGGTGACGATTTTTATGGCTACCAGCTGACAAACTATGACGACAATGGCATCTTTGTCCAAGTGCAGTGCTCGGCCACCGCGGCCAACGTGAACTGGGATGCCAGTCCGTTGGGCGAAGACGGCCGCGACCATGCCATGTATGATCGACGCGACTTTTCTGGTATCATGCTGTTGGGATTCGGTGGCCCTTCGGAAACACAGCACAAGACGCTGTCGCCATGATGCACGTGTTACGTTTATTATTTGCAAAGGGTCCGTGAGACATTCACGAGCATGACAATTTTGATGTTTATATTTCATGACGTAACGCCATGTAAAACCAACAATGACGATTCACAACTCGAAACCACTCAATACACGTCGTGCCACGTTTGCAACCGTCGTGTCATGGTGATGGCACAACAAGTTCAGCGTCTGGCGACCGCCGCGATCCTCAAACATCTTGACAGCGCTATGGCTGCACCCAAGGATCTTTTGGATACTTTCAAGCGCACCGATGACCAGACCTGAACTTGAATTGTCAAGAGTGGAACAAATCACGTCCAAGGCGCCACGATCTGCCAATTCTCGACATGTCTGCTTGTGTCCGGTTCGAATCGCGTTGCAGACGATCCACCTGATTTCGTTCTTGACCACGTCGGCCTCGGTCTTGTTTTGAAACATGGTCCATACGGTTTCCAAGGCTCCTGCACGAATCAGCATCTCAACTTGTGCCTGTGTGCAAGCCGCAATGTTGGCCAAAATCCAGCACGTTTCTCGGCGGATTTGTGTATCTTGATGAGTGGACAAGAGCTTGACCAGCGTGGGCAAAAACGTCTCGCATGCCAAAACAGACTGGGTTTGCTCATTGCTGCCTGTGCACAGATTGCCAAGGGCACGCAGGGCGGGCATGATCATGTTGCGGGTGGGCCCGGCCACAAGTGAAACCAGCGTTGGAACAAAATTCGCGTCCAGGATGAGCTGAATGCGTTCGTCTTGTTCGTCTGATGCATCGCAAAAGTACGAAATGCACCAACATGCATCCTTGAGAATGGACTTGTCTCCAAAACAAAAGAGTCGTGCCACTGTTTTCATCAAGGGCTTGGCCTACATTGACATAATGAGTGTAGAAATCGCCAGCGTGAGGACCTCGTCAAATGCGGGCATGGGTTTGTACCGCAAAAGATTTGAAATTACCCACGCAATGGTTTTTAACACATCGACGTTTGGGTTCTTTTGTTCGAGTTCCCGTTCGCACATGGCCGTGACCGACTTGACGATTCCGTTGGACAACACATGCGCGCGGTGTTTGGAAGATTCAGCAGCAATGTTGCCAAGTGCCCACAGTGCTTGGCGTGCCACCATGTGATCTGGACTCGACAAGAGGTCAATCAGTGGTTGGATGGCCTTGGCCTGGACAACGGCATCTACGTGCGCAGTCGAACCCGCTGCGATGTTGGACAAACTCCATGCGATTTCCAGTTGCAGCTCGCGATCATCATAGCTGAGAAACTCGACCATGCGCGGGAGCAAACCATTGACATCCACCACTTGCTGAATGGGCGGATCTTTCATGCAGAGCAGATCACGTATCGCCTTGGCCGCCTCGAGTACATGGGCAAACACGTGTCCATGCATCAAGATGTTGATGTTTCTCTTGTTCTGGACACGCGATGTGCGTTGGGTTGTTCTGTTTTTCTCACGCTGTGTGCTCCATTGGCGACAAAAGTCTACATTTGGCTGACGCAAAATCATGTCTGAACAGTTGCGTGACTGATTTCGTGTGTTTGGTGTCTTGATGTAGGTGGTAATACATCATCATAACGTTAACGTCATTGAATGTAATTTCGACAGCGCTCAAGCTCAAATTTCGTCATTTATGAAATGTGTGCGGTGAACACGCGTTGCGTAACGTCGCTAATTTGAACTTCGTCAACTCATTATTTCGTCAAATTGTTAAATGTCACTGTGCGTGAATGGTGTTCACATCGTGTCTCCATGGGCATGACGAAATTGTGTGTTGCCGACGCCGCAGGCGCGTTTCATGCCATTACACTCACGGCGCGTTTACAGAGTTCAAGTTAGCGACGGTACATCAATGTTTTTCAAAACATGGCCTCGAACATGGCCTGCATCATCTTTTGTCCGCCCGGCGTGTCCATCATGGGCTGTGCATTGCGCAGGATGATGGTCATTGGCGAAGGCTTGCCCTGGCCCTGCGGCGTCGTCATCAGCTCGAGCATCTTGTCGGCTGTCTCCTGAGTAAAGGCGCCTTCCAGCAGATCCGGTGCGTTGTCTGACATCTCGTAGATGGAATGTGTGTTGTTCTGAATGTGTTCTGTTCATACAGTGCCAGTGCTCAAACCATGGACTAGTTGACGTTGGCTTCAGAGCTGCAATCCGGGATGGGCAGACTTCGTGAATGTGGCTAAATGACTGAACATACATCATCACATGAACGAAGTTACGTTTAAAGTGTCGTGTATGTGTTCCTCTCGCATGTTTGATTGACCCCAATGCATCGGTGGGATCATAATCCAAGTCGTAAATTTTATAACTCGATACGCCGGATTACACCACTAGTTGGCTTGGTGTGCGTGACGTGATGATAAACATTTTCAATTCATGTTTTTGTTCATTACAACGTCAAGATTTTGCGGCCTTTTTTTAAAAGGCCTAAGTGGGCTCGTCCGACTCGGCAAACAAGGTTGCAATAGGTGTCGATGCCACTTGTTCTGCAGACGGCAAAAGTGCATCGAGCGATGGAAGCGGTTCTTCTTCCGTGGTGCCAATGTCGACCATTTGCCATGATTCGGATTCTTGCTGCTGTTGCTGGGCAAAGACACTGGTCGAACTTGTGGTGCTCGAAGTAAAGGTGGCTTGGCCATCGAGACTCCAGTCTTGTTTTTGTTCGGCTTGTTGTAACAAGGACTTGGGCAACGAAATCGTGCGTGCCAATTCCTCAGCCGCCGATGATGTCACAGACGCTGCAACCGCCGGCAAGGCAGGCAGCTCGGCCAAGACATCACTAGATGCCGTCATGTCCAATGGCTCGCTCGCCAGTGCCAGTGCCTTGGATTCGAATTGCGACGCCGAATCGGTTTGGGCATTGGGCAGAGCAGGCAGCGTCATCATCGAAGAGTCGAAAAACGGTGACGATGATGGCATGGGCGGCAAGGACATGCCCAACGACGACATGGGCTGCGTGAATGCCGGCAGCGCTGGCAGTGACATGCTCGACGAGGAGGAAGAAGCAAAGGCCATCACACCGAGGTTGCCTTGTGCATTGACAAACGGTGCCAATTGCACAGCCTGTGACTTGGTCTCGCTGGCCCAGGCCGCGCCGTGACCGATTCGATCCACGCTTTCGGCACTTGGATTCGTGGCACTGACCAAGGGCAAACATGCCGCGACTTCTTCCCGATCGATCGAGGTCACAAAACGCGTCGCATTGTCGACAAACGTTTGCCAGAGTTGGGCCATGGTGCACTCGGCTTCTTGGTACGGCTCGGTCGACAAATAGGCATAGTACCGAGAGTAAAGGCACAGAACCTGATAAAAGTGACGCTCAATGACGTATTGTTTTTGCTCAGATGTGGCCATCCCTTGCAGCCGCCGTGTGCTCTTCAACTCGTCGATAAATACACCGTCTTGCATATTGGCCCAAAACCGAATCACCTTGGCCCGCGACGCATCGGCCTTGGCCAGCGGGGCCGCCAACAAATTGACGCTGGGCAAGACATCCATGGCCTTTTGTTGCTTGGCGACCAGTTCGCTATCACCCTTGGCCATGTCGACCAGTAACTTCTTGCGTGTCATCATGTCACGATCAAACTCGCTGGCTTCTTCCGCAACCTTGAGGTTGGCCAACATCTCGCCTGTGATGGCCAGACGAAACAAGGCACGACCATAGCGAATCCTCGCACGATCGTTCATGCACAATGGCAGATAGATCTTTTTGCGCGACTCAATCAGGTCGGCCCAACGTTGAAACAGCCGCTTTTCTTCCGCCTCTTTTTGCTCCGAGACCCATTGAGCCGATTGAGACCAATCGACATTAGACAGATTGGCCAGCGGGAACACGGTGTGGACGAGATCGGCACTGGGAATCCGCTTCTGGCCCGCTTCCATGTAAATCTGTCGAATCGGATCTTGAATCTGTTCACGCCAACTCTGCTTCCTGAGCGCGAGGCGAGCCTTCATGCGGTCCATCCACAAGTCGGTCTGAATCTGGAGTGCCTTGGCTTCGGGCATGGGCGTGTCAAAATTGTCCAAGATGGCCGCGATACGTGCATCCGTTTGCTTGAGATCGGCATCGGATTGTCCATCCAGCCCAGCCAATTCGTCCAATCCACGTGTCACGAACAGGGTTTCGGCAAATGAGTCAATAAGCGTTGGCATCTGCACGTGCATGGCGCGCAAATGAGCCAGCTGATGAATGGTTTGCGGTGCCAGTGGCATGATGACACTGGATCCGCGCTTGGTTTGTGGCGCCGGCACCTTGGACTTGTACTCTTTTCGTTCTTGCTGTGCCTTGTTGAAATCGTCCATCATGTGCTTGATTCGAACATTCCGCGAAGATTGCGGACTCATGAAATATTCGCGCTGGACCAGGTCCGCAAAGACCGCCGTGTCGGAGAACGGGAGCATGATGTCGTCGGCCAAATTCACCAGAGCGAGTGCCACAAACGTCTTGTGCAGCGTGCCCGAGGTTGACAAGTCCACTTGCGCATCAGTCTGGATCGTATCGGGTGCCAATTTGCCCTTGGCTTCCTGGCGACGTGCCACGGTGCTTGTGCGTCGGAAATTGTACAAAAAGTTCTGCACACTTGGCGACAAGATGGAGCAAATGCCAAGCGTGGCAACCGAAGGTGTTTGACATGCCTGGACCAGCCACTTGAACTCGGGCGACTGCACACGCGCCGACAGGATCTTGGCCATGTCACTGGGAACCGTGGAAAATTTGCCCGCACCCGCACGCTCGAGAAACGATGGCAGGCTCCGCAGCACCGCGCTGAAATGTCGTGGTGTGTCGGGATGCTGCATGAATTGATACCAGCGCCAATAAGCAGGCGTGCTTTGCTGCAACATGCTCGAAAAGTCCGAGAAACCAAATCGTGCCAGGGTGGAGGTGGCCTGGTAAATGCCAAACAGTCCCCGCTGAGTGGCCCGCAGCTCTTTTTGCTCCGATGCGAACCATAGCCAATGAAGATAGATGAAAAAGACAGGCGAGATGATGCGCACGAGTGCGAGGATGGTCTTGGCCGAGTCGCGAGTCGATCGATTCTTCGAGAGATGACAGCAAATGCGCACCAGCTGTTCAATGCCCATGTGCCGCGTCGCCATCTTGACATAGTCAATCTCATTGGTAAACTTGGCATCGCCCTCGTCCGATTTGGGAACGTCCGCCTGGTGACTCTCGACCTCTTCGGCCACAACGGCGCTGGAAACCGCAAGCACCTCGGCAATGGGAAGAGGACGTTTGTTGTCTTGGCCAAACAAGACAACATGGTCGTCTTGCTTGAGCTCCATCTTGGCAGATGACTTGTCCATGTTTTGGACCAGCCGGCGATAGGATTGCAGCGCTTCATTGACCTTGACGCCTTTTTGTGTGATTGGGTTCTTTTCCAAAATCTTGGCCGAATCCTTCTTGATCATGCTCTCGATTTTGAGATCGGCCTTGGATTTCGGCGATTTCAATGCTTGGAGGATCTCTTGAAGCTTGATGACCTTGGCTGTGAAATCCTACACAGCACTTTTAGCGCTTTTAAAAAAAGCGCGCAAAATCTCAAAGAACAAGGCAAACAAAATCGCTGATATTTTGCAGCCTTTTTCTAAAAGGCGACCTTGTACATTCGTGGATCTTGATTCTTCGCCATGAGCGCCTTGTCGAGTCGGGCGTCGATTTGGAGAAGAACCGATGTGGCGACCATACTTTCCGAAATCACGCTGCTGGCCGATTCTGAAACGGCTGCCGCGTCAAACAATTGTTCATTCCAGTCCGATGTGTTGCCAAACCGCGAAAAGAGGCGAAACATGAACCGTGCCAGTAAATGGTCAAGCAGCAGTCGCACAATCGCCACTTCGTCCAGCTGTTCTCTGGCTCCAGCCAAGGAAGGCTCGTTCCAGCCATTGAGTGGCGTGTCCCAGACCAGTGGCGGCGCCAGCAGAGACTTGGCGACCTTGACTCGCTTGACGGGTTTCTTGGTCTCTTTGGTTTCCTTGGCTTCCGAAGATGCCTTGCGCTTGCGACCGCCACCTTTCGACTCTTTCGACTCTTTTGCTTGCTTGGCGACTGGAGCAACCTTCATCTTGACTTCCTTGATCTCGGCCGCGGTCGACAAGGACGACGAAGAGGATGCGACTCTTGTGGCTTGGGCCGCACATCCGGCAAAGGCCAGGTCCCATCCAATGTCCTTTGTTAGAGTGTAGGATGTGGTACCGACGAGCTTGAGCTTTTGGGCATCAAGGGCGGAAATCACATTCCTGATCGTGTCGGTTTGCTGGTCACGCATGGTCATGGCGCGCCAAATCAAGTGCGTGCTGTCCACACCGCGCGCGAATTCCTGCATGATTCCGGCTGCCGTGACGGTTCCCTCGTACTTGATGGGCTTGAGAATCGCGGCCACATTGGCGGCCGTCAGCTTGCCGATCCATGGCTCCATCAGCTCGCGGATGGCCTTCTCGTCAAATAGCAAACAGCATCGCTGACGATTGACTTCAATCGATCCAGGCAAGGGAATTGCACTTGTCACGACGGCCTGGCTGAGTTTGCTTGGGGTGACCAGCAACGCCTTGTGATTAGCATGCAACCACTGCAGGCTTCTGGCCAACAGACGAAACACTTGTGCTGGTTGCAGACTGATCGACTTGGATGCATCCATGACCACGGTCAATGCTGCCAGCAGCCATTTCTCCACCGAGTTGACTGTCCACAATTGTGGCAATTTGGTCTTTTGTGAAATGGTAATGGCCTTGAGCCGTCCCTTGACTTCATTTGGTCGCGAGCTGACAAATGCATTGGCCACATCCACCACATGCATGACGTGCGAGGCAGCTGGGCTGCCAATCACAGCAGCCACTTGCTGTGCGTCGCCTGGTTCCAAAAAGGCCATCCACCGATTGTGCGACTCAATGGGCAGGTGCGAGTTTGGCACACCGGCGATTTGTTGCATCACACGGCAAATGAGCTGGTTCGAGCTGGCATCCACCGTGTCTCGTGGCGGATAAAAGACTTCGCGCTGGGCACGCTGAATCTGTGCATGATGAGCCCAGGTCAGCTGACGCGCGATTTCCGACTCGAGGTGGACCAGGCCCTTTTTGGTGTCGGTCACGCGACTGGAAAAGGTGCACATGACATGCACGCAGGATGCAGCAGAAGATGCTTCCTTGAGCTCCATCGTCAGAGATGTGTCGCGGAACACATGGTTGCCGAATCGCACTTCCGTGACTGGCAACCCCGTGTACTGAAACAAGTCGGCTTGAACGCGCCTGGCAAATGCGTCGCCCGAGACCAGTTTGGTCGGCACCTTGTTCTCCGACACGGCTTGGACCGTCTTGGTCTTGTTGTCCACGGCAAACGCCACCGTTGTCGAAGCATTGGCATAGGTCACGGTGTTGGCTTGGACGTCAATGGTGTGAGCCGCCAACCCATCGGCAGGAATCCATTCCAGCCCGCCATCCATCACCAACAGGATGCCCGCATCGCGAAAGACCCATTCATGTACATCTGCAGCGTCCGAGATCCACTTGGCGCCCATGTCAAGAGCGCCAGCACACACAATGCCATGACGTGGTCGATTGGTGGAAAAGCCAGCCGTGTGACGCCCACAGCTGGCCAAGACAATCTGTTCATTCTTGGCCAATTGCAGCAGCTGTGTGATCTCGGTCCACGACGATGCAAATCGCACCCACGCACGCGTGCCATCCTGACTGACGCGACATGCCGACCACGAACCAAAGCATCGGTGAATGGACATGCCATTTTCCGTCGGCAGCTGGCTGTGCGTCAACCCATCTGCAAATGTACTTCGACCAGTCGCTTCGAGAACGTCGGCACGAACGGCTGTGCGCTCGGCTTTGCCACCCTGCAATCATTTTGAATGGATCAAATACACGAGTCAGACCTTGGGCACCCAGATGGCCTGTGTCGGAACACGAGATTTGGAAAACAAGAAACTCGTCTTTTCAATCGAAAGCTTGGCACCCGGTTGTGGCACCACAGACGGAAACGCGCGAAAAAAGAACCCCTGGCTGGTGGGCTGGTCATTGGTGAACAAGGTGCTGCTGTGCGAGACAAGTGTGGTCAAGTCCATGGGCTTGGACGCCAGTCCATCTTCGGACAAGTTGAGCA
>Ga0070683_100006003_pt1 | contig 10175 bp, 11 predicted proteins | sample KBSC713LmetaG_FD_64662 | JGI IMG/M metagenome (GOLD analysis project Ga0070683, IMG submission 64662) | Corn rhizosphere microbial communities from Kellogg Biological Station, Michigan, USA - KBS C7.1-3L metaG | ecosystem: Host-associated > Plants > Roots > Rhizosphere ... | reverse complement strand
CGACGAGGAGGAGGCCTCGAAGATGATCGTCAACGGCTTCATCGAGCCGGTGACCAAGGAGCTGCCGATGGAGTACGCGGTCGAGCTCAACCGCCTGATCGAGCTGCAGATGGAGGGCTCGATTGGCTGAGGCCGTCGCGACGCTCCCGCCCCTTCCCGACCAGAAGGCGAAGGGGTGGGAATTCACCGACCTCTCCCGCCTCGACCTCGACGCCTACGAGCCCGGCCCGGCCGGTGCCTCGATCGGGGCTGTCGCCGGGGCCACGGTGCTGCCACTGGCCGAGGCCGTCGAGTCCCAACCCGGGCTGGTGGAGGGTCGGCTCGGCGCGCTGGCGCCGCGACATGACCCGTTCGTCGCGCGCAACGACGCGGCCTGGCGCGATGGAGCCCTCGTCCACGTGCCGGCCGGTGTCAGGCTGGAGGAGCCGATCAAGATCGAGCTTCCGCTCGACCGGTCCGGCACCGCCGTCGCCTGGCGGACGCTCGTCGTGCTCGAGGAGGGCGCCGAGGCCGAGATCTGGGAGCACTGGTCCTCCCCCGGCGACGACGTCGACGCGCTGCTCAACTCGGTCGTGGAACTGCACGTCGGCCAGGGCGCGACGCTGCGCTACGTCAACACTCAGGACATCTCCGAGGCCTCGTGGGTCTTCGCCACCCAGCGCGCTCAGGTCGAGCGGGACGGCAGGCTCGACTGGACCGCGCTCGGCTTCGGCTCGACCGGGGGCAAGGTGCGGATGGAGACCAACCTGGCGGGACCCGGCTCCGAAGCCCGCGTCACCGGCGGCTACGCCGGCCGGGCCGGCCAACATCTCGACTACGACACGACCCAGGAGCACGCGGCTCCCAACACCAGCTCCGACCTCGCCTTCCGCGGCGTGCTCGCCGCCGGCGGAACCGCGGTCTGGCGCGGCATGATCCGGGTCGATCCCGGCGCCCAGCAGACCGACGCCTTCCAGGAGAGCCGCAACCTGCTGCTCTCGACCGAGGCGCATGCCGACGCGATCCCCGGCCTGGAGATAGAAGCCGACGACGTGCGCTGCACCCACGCCGCCGCGGTCGCCCAGATCGACCGCGATCAGCTCTTCTACCTCACCTCACGCGGTCTCGACCCCGCCGAGGCGAAGTCCCTGATCATCGAAGGGTTCCTCGAGTCGCTGGTCGAGAGACTCGCCGACGGGCCCCTGCGCGACGAGATCTCCGCCGCGCTCGAGCGTCGCCTCGCCGAGATCCTCTAAATCGGTCGGCCATCTCCGGTCGCTGACCCCGTGTGCGCCGGAACCGCTGGCCTTGCGAGCTGCGGTCCCGGCGCGACAAGGAGAGGGAGAGTCAAGTGAGTAACTCATGGCTATTTAACCATTTGCACAGTGCTTGAGCATCGGTAGAAAGCCGCGAGCAACCCCCGGTTCCTCCGTACTCTTCGCAAAAAGCGGGATCGTTATGAGTTCGAGACGGAGAGCAGGTAGAGCCCGAAGCAGGTGAAGGCCACCATCACGGCAAGCATCCAGTACTGGGAGCGGGCCGCTTGACGGTAGTCGCCCCACCAGGCGGTTGCACGATCATGTGCAAGGGTCAGTCCCGCGACGTGGCCGATCACCAGCGCCGCGACCTGTACGTACCAGATCGCGTTGGCGCTGAGCAGCTTGAAGTCGACCGTCCCTGAAACGGTTCCGAAGAGATCGGTGTGCCCGTTGCCGAGTGGATCCGAGAGCAGGTAGGTGAACTGCGCCTGCTCCTGGAAGACGAAGAGGCTGAAGTAGTGGGCGACGAGGTAGGCGAAGGCGATCGGGATAAGGGTGTGGACGAAGCCCGAACGCAGCTTGGCAAGCGGTGGAGCGCCACGCACCCTGGACATTCCCCGCACCCCCGCCAGGTAGACCAGCCCGACCCCGGCAAAGCAGAGCAGCATGAAGATCGTGTCGCTGAGGCGGCGTGCCGCGAGCAGGCCCATTCCGGCGTCCGAGAGCCATTCGAATACCTGGATGATGCCGCTCTTGAAGGCGCCCTCCTGGGCGCCGTCGAAGCTGGTGGACGCGATCGAAGCGATCACCACCGCGGCCGAGCCGGGCACGGCTGCCCAGCGCCCGGCGGCGGACAGCGGGACCCTCCTGCCCAGCCGCCCATCCTTCACACCGAAGGTGCCGAGCTGGGAGAACATCCCGAAATAGACCGAGAACACCTCGCCGTTTTCACACCATTTCTCTACACCGAACAGTGTTGTCATGACAAATGTGTAGAGGCTGTAGATCAGGGCGGCGAGGCCCGCGACCTGCGGCGAGAGCACAACCGAGACACCGCCGCTCTGGGCGTACGCGACCTCTAGCCATACGAACGCCAGCAGGCCCATCGCCGCAGGCCACCTTCCCAGCCGGCGCGGATACGTGAGATGGGCCGGTGGCTGGCCGGCGATGAGAAAAAAACCGCCGCCGATCGCGCGACCGATCGCACGCCACGGATTGAACGGTCGAAACACATCCCCGAGGATCACGCTGAAGAGGGGAAAGCCAAGCCAAACGGTGATGAAGAGAAACGTCAGGGCGAAGTTACGGTCAGGTGCTTCGGTGCCGTGCAGGCCGGCGTAGATCGAGAAGCCGAGCAGGAGCACTCCAATCGCCCCGCAGAGGATTTGCACCGGCAGGCTCAGAAGGGCTCGCGAAAGAGCCGGGACGCTGGGTCGCCAGCGTTCGTCCTCGAAACGAGGTTTCCGCCAGGCGACCGAGAGGGCGAAGAAGGAGACGATGAGGACGATCGAGGCGCCCCAGGCAAAGAGCCAGGCGGGGATCGGCAGGTCGCGCCGGGCGACCAGCGCGTGGGCGAGCGGTAGCAGAACGGTCACGGATTGACCGTCAGTTCGATGATCTGTTCCTTGCGGCCCTCGAGCTCTGCCTCGAAGACGCCTTCGATCGTCGCCGGGAAATCGAAGCTGACCGAGCCACCGGCCTTGACGTCTTTCATGATGTTGTAGCCGTGGACGTGGACCTCGTCGCTGACGTCGGATTCCACCTTGAAGCGGATCCGTTCTCCCTTGTTGTAAGTGAGATCGCGGACCCCGCCGACCGGTTCGCCGTGCTTGACGACGATCACGGGCACTTCACCGCTCACGTTGCTGGTCGTCTTGTCGCTGCCGTTCTTGAGGACGACGAGCAGGACGATCGCGATGACGACTACGGCGGCTCCGAGGACCGCGCGGGTTGCGTTCGAGTTCATCTTGGCTCCCTTCGCCTTGGCACGGCCTGATCCGCCGTGCCGCTTTGCCGCGACCGGGAACGGACGCGGCCCGTCGGTCGTCTAAACGGCGACGGGCGGTGGCCGCTGGGCGCAGCCGAGAGCGATCAGGAGCCCGCCGGCCGGCGCGTGGACGCGTGGCGCCTTGGGGCGAACTTGGCGGTCCACTCCCCGCGGACGCGGGCGGGATGCAATCCGTTCGGAGAGCCGAACGATCGCTTCGCAGCCGGGATAGTGGCCGGCCAGTAGCGATGCCACCAGCAACAACAGGGGGAGCAGCGCGATCCCGATCTCCAACATTGCTCAGGGAATCTAGCTGAGTGACTAAGGCAGAGCTAAAGCAATAGCTTTCGCCGATGCGGCCGGAGCGCGACAACATCGGCGCGCCCGACCTGCCGGCCGAGCTCGCTTGGATCGGCGGCGCGCCCGCATCGATGCCGGCGCTGACGGCCAAGGGACCGGTCCTCGTCCATTTCTTCGACTACGCCCAGCTGAACAGCGTTCGCACGCTGCCCTACCTGACGGAGTGGAGCCGGCGTTACCGCGAGGCGGGCATGCGGACGATCGGGGTTCAGGCGCCGCGCTTTCCCTTCGGCGCCGATCCGACCAAGGTCGCGCCAGGGCTGGACGAGCTCGGCATCGATTTCCCCGTCGCAATCGACGCCGAGCGCGAGCTCTGGCACGCCTACGGCTGCCGGGGATGGCCGAGCCTCTTCCTCTGGGGGACCGGAGGCGCCCTGAGCTGGTTTCACTTCGGCGAGGGCGAATACCGGGCGACCGAGGAAGCGATCCAGGAGGAGCTGCGCAATCTCGACGCGCTGCAGACCCTGCCCGAGCCGATGGCGCCGCTGCGCCCGAGCGACGCCCCCGACGCAAAGGTGATGCCGCCGACCGAGGAGGTCTTCCCCGGCGGCTCCTGGGAACGAGCCTGGACGGCCGGTGAGGACGGCGACAAGCTCAGCCTCGAGTACGCGGCGGGCGGCGGCTATGCGACCGTCGAGGGCTCCGGCACGCTCGCGGTCAGCCTTGACGACGATGAGCCACGCAACCTCCTCATCGACGGCGCTCGCCTATACCCCTTCGCCGAGCATCGCGGCCACGAGTCCCACCACCTCGAGCTCCAACCCAGCGAGGGCCTGCGCATCTGGTCGATCAGCTTCGCCGCAGGCGTGCCCTAGCCCGCGATCGCGCTCGCATCGCGAATCTCCCTGGGCAGCATGAAGCGCACGTCCTCGTGGACGGTGCGCAGCTCCGACACCTCTTCGGCCCCCCGCTCGCGGAACAGGTCAACGAGCCGTTCGACCAGCTCCTCTGGAGCGCTCGCGCCCGAGGTGATGCCGACCGTCTCAACCCCCTCCAGCCACTCCTCCTCCACCTGGGCGTGATTGTCGATCAGGTGGGAGGCGGCGCCGTGTTCGCGCGCCACCTCGACCAGCCGGTTGGAGTTGGAGGAGTTGGTCGAGCCGATCACGAGCACCAGCTCGCACTCGCGGGCGAGCTGCTTGACGGCGATCTGCCGGTTGGTCGTCGCGTAGCAGATGTCGTCTGACTTGGAGCTGACGATGCCCGGGAACTTGCCGCGCAGTGCGGCGATGACCTCGGCCGTCTCGTCGACCGAGAGCGTCGTCTGGGTGATGAAGGCGACCCTGCTCGGGTCCGGGACCTGCAGCGTCTCGACTTCGTCGGCGGTTTCGATCAGGACGATGCTCTCGGGCGCCTCGCCGGTCGTCCCTTCGACCTCCTCGTGCCCCTCGTGCCCGACCATGATGATCGTGTAGCCGTCGGCGGCGAAACGGCGAGCGGAGACGTGGACCTTGGTCACCAGCGGGCAGGTCGCGTCGATCGTGCGCAGCCGGCGGGCCGCCGCGTTCTCGTGGACCGCCGGCGCGACCCCGTGAGCCGAGAAGACGACCATCTCGCCCTCCGGCACCTCGCTCTCCTCCTCGACGAAGATCGCACCCCGCTCGGCCAGCTGCTCGACCACGTGCTTGTTGTGGACGATCTCCTTGCGCACGTAGACCGGGGCACCGTAGAGCTCGAGCGCGCGCTCGACCGTCTGCACGGCGCGGTCGACGCCGGCGCAGTAGCCGCGCGGCGCGGCGAGCAAGACCCGTTTCGGGGCCGCCGTGGCAAGGGAGGTCATTGCCCCAGGGTAGCTAGCCTAAGGCGATGGCAACGCAAGGACGCCACCTCGACCGGTTGACGGCCGTCGATGCCTCCTTCCTCACCAACGAGACGTCGACCAGCCACATGCACGTGGGCGCGATCCTCGTCTTCGAGGGACCGCCGCCGAAATACGTCGACCTGGTCGAGCACGTGCGCGGCCGGCTCGACCTGGTGCCGCGCTTCCGCCAGCGCCTCGTCGTTCCGCCGCTGGAGGCAGGCCGGCCGCTCTGGGCCGACGATGTCAACTTCAACCTGACCTACCACATCCGACACACCGCCCTGCCGGAGCCGGGGGGGGAGTCGCAGCTGCGGCGCCTCGCCGGCCGCGTCTTCTCGCAACAGCTCGATCGCTCCAAGCCCCTCTGGGAGCTGTGGCTCGTGCAGGGCCTCGAGCGCGACCGCTTCGCGCTGCTGACCAAGACCCATCACGCGATGGTCGACGGAATCTCCGGCGTCGACATCGGAACCGTCCTCTTCGACCTCGAGCCGGTGCCCGAGCCGAAGCTGAGCGACGACGGCTGGGTCCCCGAGCGCGAGCCGACGACGGCCGAGCTGGTGGCGCGCGGAGCCGTCGACGCGGCCGTGGCGCCGCTGAAGCTTGCCGAGCGGGCGGCGGAGGCGATTCGCCATCCGGAGACAGCGGCGCGACGAGTCGGCGAGGCCCTGGAGGGACTGGGTGAGGTGCTCGGCGCCTTCGCCGACCCGGCCCCCGACGTGCCACTGAACCAGCCGATCGGCCCGCACCGGCGCTTCGCCTGGTCGCGCGCGGAGCTCGCCACCTTCAAGCGGATCAAGGATGCGCTGGGCGGGACCGTCAACGACGTCGTCCTTGCGGTGGTGACCGGCGCGCTGCGGGAATGGCTGCACAGCCGCAGCATCCGCACCGAGGGCCTCGAGCTGCGGGCGCTGGTGCCGGTCTCGATTCGAACGGCCGACGAGCGTGGCGACCTCGGCAACCGGATCGCCGCGATGCGGGGGCCGCTGCCGGTCTACGTCGAGGACCCGGTGCGGCGGCTGCGGGTCGTCAGCGAGCAGATGGAGGGCCTGAAGCGCTCCAAGCAGGCGCTCGGGGCGGAAGTGATCGCCCGCTTCAACGACTTCGCCCCGCCGACCCTCTTGGCGCAGGCATCGCGGATCAACTTCTCGACCCGCCTCTTCAACATGATCGTGACCAACGTTCCCGGCCCGCAGCTGCCGCTCTACGTGCTCGGGCGCGAGCTGGAAGAGGTCTTCCCGGTCGCCTTCCTGCCGCAGAACCACGCCCTGGCGGTGGCGGTGATGAGCTACAACGGCCGCGTCGGCTTCGGCCTGCTCGCCGACTACGACGCGATGGAGGATGTCGAGGACGTGGCGCTCGGCCTCAATCGCTCGCTCGAGCAACTGGAGGAAGCCGCGGCAGCCGTCGCGCCCGCCTGATGGCCCTGCTCGTCGCGCTCTTCATCGTTGTTCCGATCGTCGAGCTCTGGGTGATCATCGAAATCGGCTCGCTGATCGGCGTCCTCCCCACCATCGCCCTGCTGCTCGCCGACGCGCTGCTCGGCTCGCTCCTGCTGCGCCACCAGGGCCGCGGCGCCTGGCGCCGCTTCAACGCGGCGCTCGCCGAGCGCCGCTTCCCGGGCCGCGAGGTAGCCGACGGCCTGCTGATCGCGATCGGCGGCACGCTCCTGCTGACGCCCGGCTTCGTCACCGATGTCTTCGGCGTCGTGCTGCTGGTCCCGCCGACGCGGGCGATCGTCCGCCGCCTCCTGCGCGGCTACATCGGCCACCGCTTTGTCATCGTCGGAGGCCCGCCTCCCGCGGCGCCAGGCAATGCCGACCGCGCCTACGATTTCGATGCCACCGCCGAGGAGGTCGACGCGGACGATGGCCGCCTGACCGGCTAGAGGCATTGTCTGGCGGTTACGCGAGGCGCGCCGTCACCGCATCCCGACTCTTACCCCACCCCGGTGGGGTCGATGTCGGATGCGCGACCTGGGGTGCCTAGAAGCCGAGTGCGAACTTGGCGTCCTCAGTCATCATCTCCGGTGACCAGGGTGGGTCGAAGATCATCTTCGGGTGGACGGCGGAGACGCCCGGGAGGTCGCCGACGAACTCCTTCATCTGCTCGGTGACCTGCGGGCCGATCGGGCAGGCCGGCGTTGTCAGGGTGAAGGTGACGAAGACCTCGTCCTTCTCGATCTCGACGTCGTAGACCAAGCCCAGGGAAACGAAGTCGAGCCCGAGCTCCGGGTCGATCACCTCCTCGAGCGCCTCGAGTACGTCGTCTTCGGTCAGTGCGGCGGTCTCGTTCTCGGTCATGCGGCAATGGTAGCCAGCCCTCTGGTCCGGACGGCCAATAGGCTTCGCCGCGATGAGCGACGAGGCTCAAATCGTGCGGCGATCGATCGGCATCGCCTTCTCCGATGGCGGCCTGCTGGCTCTGTCGGCCATACGGCCGCAGGCCTCGAGCGGCCACGGCGACGAGCAGATCGCCGCGGTCCTCTGCGACCCCGACGGCGCTCCGGTGGAGGTCACCGAGACGCTGCTCTCGACCGAGTACGGCGCCGACGGTGTGCAGCGACGGGCGACACTGGAGCTCTGGGTCGACGGGGACGAAGGACAGCCCCTGCGCGGCGCCGGCACGCTGATCAGCTCGGCCAGGCTCGACCGGCCCGGCCTCGATGGCACGATCGCCTTCTTCCGCTGGTCGGTCGAGGGTCGCGAAGGACTCGGCCACTACGAGATCGTGCGCGCCGATGGCTGAGGCGACCGCCCCGATCGAGGCGATCGTGTGCGACTTCGGCGGGGTGCTGACGACACCGCTGATCCAGTCCTTCATGGCTTTCCAGAACGAGACCGGGATCAGCACCGAGGCGCTCGGGAAGGCAATGCGGGCCGCGACCGAGACGAACGGGGAGAACCCGCTGTTCGAGATGGAGCGAGGCGAGATCACCGAGGTCGCGTTCCTCGAACAGCTGACCGATTGCCTGGAGCCGCTGCTCGGGCACCGTCCTGAGATGCACCGCTTCAAAGAGATCTACTTCGAGGCGCTCGAGCCCAACCCGCCGATGATCGAGCTGATGCGCGCACTCAAGGGCGAGGGCTACCAGATGGCGATGCTGACCAACAACGTCCGCGAGTGGGAGCCGCTCTGGCGCTCGATGCTCCCCGTCGACGAGATCTTCGAGGCGGTCGTCGACTCCGCCTTCGTCGGCTGCCGCAAGCCCGAATCGCGGATCTACCGGCTGACGATGGACCGCATCGGACGGCGTCCCGACTCATGCCTCTTCGTCGACGACGTCCTCGTCAACTGCGAAGGCGCGCAAAGGGCCGGTCTGCACGCCATCCACTTCCAGAGCAACGAGCAGGCGATCCCGGAGATCCGCGCCGCCCTGGGCGCCGACGGCTGCTAGTTGTCCGAGCCGGCGCGGTCCCAGATGTAGAGCTCGACCGCCTCGACGGCGAGCTCCATCTGGCGGGGAGGCGAGAGCAGGCCGAGGACGAGCTCGAGCGCGTCCTCCTCCGTGACGCCGGCGTCGACGGCCTCCTCGCCGCGGAAGCCGGCGGCGAGCTTCAGCGCCTCGCGCCGGTTCTCGCCGAGCGAGCCGAAGGCCCCCATGAGGAAATCCCGGTTCGGCACCGGCTGGCCGGCCTCGAGTGAGCCGTGCCAGGCGGCGAGCATCGAGAGGTCGTGCTCGTCGAGCTCGGAGAGCGCCTTGGCGTAATGGGTTTCGAGCTCGTCGTCGGGGATCTCGTCGACCCAGGCCCGCACCGCCTCGCCGAGCAGCTGGCGCCGGGCCTCGCGGCCGATCGAGTCGGAGATCGCTCGGATCGCGTCGGCGGGGTCTACGAAGCAAAGTCCCATCTCGAGCGCAATTTAGAGGGGGTGGTAGACGCCAAAATGGGGCGGCGAAGCCGCAGTTTGCGGCGCGCGTTGCGCCGCGGCCGAACGTAAGGTGAGGGAATGGCGTTGAAGCTACTCCACGGGCCTCCGAACTCGGGCAGGGCGGGCAGGATTCGGCGTGCCCTGATCGCCGTCCTCGACCGCGATCCGATCCTGGTCGTGCCGACCATGGACGACGTCTACAGCTTCGAGCGCGAGCTCTGCGCGGGGGGCGCCGTGCTCGGTGCCGAGGTCACGACCTTCGATGGCCTCTTCCGCACGGTGGCTGTGGCGGGCGGCTCGCCGCCCCGGCCCCTGCTGAGCCCGGCCCAGCGCCTGGGGGCGGTGGCGGCGGCAGTAGCCGAGTGGCGGCCGAAGCTGCGGCCGCTGCGTGGCTCGGCCGCGCAGCCTGGCTTCCCGGGCGCGCTCGAGCGGCTGTTCGACGAGCTCCAAGCCGCGGGGCTGAGCCCTGCCGACGTGGAAACGGCGACCGAAACGCTGGAGGGCTCGGCCTACCTCGGCGACGTCGCCTCTCTCTTCGCGGGATACGCGTCGATCCGTGACCGGCTTGGCTTCACCGACAGGCACGGGGTCGCGCGCGCGGCGACCGGCCTGTTGCGCGCCGATAGCGTCGTTTGGTGGTCCCGGCCGCTGTTCATCTATGGCTTCGACGACCTGACCCGGAACCAGCTCGACCTGATCGGTGAGCTCGCGTCGATCGTCGAGGTGACGGTCGCCCTGCCCTATGAGAAGGGCAACGCAGTGCTCGAAGACCGCGCCGCTCCCCTGCTCGAAAGCCTCGAAGAGATCGGCATCGACTCCAGAGAGGAGCTCGCAGCAGACCCGAATAACACGCCCGACTCGCCTCTCCTCTACAGCCTGGAGCGCGGCTTCGGGGCCGCCGCGCCGGGCCGGGTGCCTCTCG
>Ga0070683_100006002_pt1 | contig 10176 bp, 6 predicted proteins | sample KBSC713LmetaG_FD_64662 | JGI IMG/M metagenome (GOLD analysis project Ga0070683, IMG submission 64662) | Corn rhizosphere microbial communities from Kellogg Biological Station, Michigan, USA - KBS C7.1-3L metaG | ecosystem: Host-associated > Plants > Roots > Rhizosphere ... | reverse complement strand
CTTGTCCGTAAGATCGAGGTCGCGGCGAAGCATCGATCGCTCCGCCGGGCCCAGTGGACGGAATCGATGGAGATCGACACCGTTGGAGGAACCGAAGCCGACAATCTTGCCCTTCGCTCCTGGATCGACGCCGTCCTTCGAATAAGCGGCCTGCAGCGACCGACTGACGAAGAGCACCTCGTCAGAAAGGCGAAAGGTCAGCCGGTCGAGAGCGGCATAGATGCGCCGCTTCCTACCCCTGAAATTCTCATAGCCGCGGCCGCGGACCCAGGCGATTCGGTAACGCTGTAGAGTGATGCTGGCCGCGAGCGAGCCCAAAAGCATCGCCTTCGGGGTGGAATAGATGACGGCATCGTATCTGTTGAGCGCTAGCCGGACGATGAGCCACAGTAGGCTTGCCACGTCCCAAAATAGGTGCGGCTCTCTCCTGAAAGGCACATAACACACGCGCCCGGCGCACCTCTCCTTCAGCATGGCGAGCTGATCGTTGGGCCCACCGCAATAGAGGTCCAGATCCATTCCGGACGACCGCAGGAATTCAAGCTGCCCTCGCATCAGCTGGTTCAGCGAGATCGCCGAAGTTGCGATGAAGGCGAGGCGCTTGCGACGCTTGGTCAATGGCGGATCCCGCTTCCCTTGACGGCATGGACAACAGTTTGGCCGATAATCCGGAGGTCGCCGAGGAAAGAGATGTTGTCGCAATAAGCGGCGTCGAACTGAACCTTGGTGGGGATCGACAATTCGTCGCGACCGCTAATCTGCGCCAGCCCTGTCAGCCCGGGGCGGAAACGGTGCACTCCGCGCTCCGTCCGCATTGCGATCAGATTGTCCTGGTTGAACAGTGCCGGTCGCGGGCCGACGATGCTCATCTTCCCCGTCAGCACGCTCCAGAGTTGCGGGAGTTCGTCCAGGCTCGTCCGCCTGAGCAAGGCTCCGATGGGAGTGAGCCATTGCTCCGGATTCTCGACCAGGTGAGTCGGTAGCTGGGGCATGCCTGTCCGCATTGTCCTGAACTTCGGCATGAGGAAAATGGAATTGCCGCGGCCGACCCGCCGGGACCAGTGAATTGCGGGGCCAGGCGATGACAGGCGGACGGCTGCGGCGATCGCCAACATGGGGATCGCCAGCACCAGCAAAGCGGCAAGGCTCGCGGCAATGTCGAACAGACGCTTGATCATCGCCCTACCGTCAACTCCAGCGCCGTTTCAAAATCTACCGGCGGCGTCCAGTCAAAGAGCCTCGAAAAACGGCTGCCGTCGAATGCCGCATTTCCGACAATGCTCTCCACCCTGCCACCCAGGAGCGCGCGCCCGACGAGGCGTAGGAAGGGCAACGGCAATGACGGGAGCCGTTGCGAATGCCCACAGAGCCGTAGCAACGCCCGATAAAGCGTCGCGGTCGAGATTGGTGGGGAATCGGTGATGATGAAGCAGCCTGCCGGGCCACCTGAAGCGGCAGCGAGAACTGCGTCCGCGACATTGTCGACAAACATGAAGGTCCGACGGTTGTCCACTCCCCCGATGGGCAGCGGAATTCCCGCCTTGGCGCAGCGCATGAGCAGTCGCAAGTGAGCCGGCGCTACGGGTCCTATCACCGCTGGCGGGCGTAGCGAAACGACCTTTACGCCCAGCTTCGCCGACTCTTCCGCGAGCCTCTCGTCAGCAAGAAGTTTCGAGCGGCCGTAGGGCGTCTGCGGATGCGGCTCGGCACTGTCGTCGACCAACATTCCCGGCGGCGTTCGGGCGGCCAGCGCGGCAACGCTGCTCAGCTGGACGAATCGCTTCGCTCCCGCCTCCGCGGCGGCTTTGAGCAGTTGGATCGCGACATCCGAGTTCATCGCGCGATAGGCCGCCTCGGGATCCGAGGTGCGGTCGCGCGTCACGTGAACGCGCGCAGCGCAGTTCACCACGGCATCGCAACGTTCGAGCTGCTTCGCAGGCACGGGCCTTTTAAGGAGGTCGCCCACGGCCACTGGAGTTCCTCCAGGTAGCCCGGAATCGGGGGACCTGACGAGCGCCAGTACGTCGTGTCCAAGTTCAACCGCCCTATTTACCACCGATCTGCCGATGAACCCGGAAGCGCCGGTAACCGCCAGCTTCACCGGCTACCCGTGTGGGCCCCGCCGGGCGGCAGCCCCCGAGGCCCGGTGCGAGACGGCACATCCGTGGTATTTCGGCCCAATATCCTCGAATCGAGGACCTCGTTGCGATGCGGCAGGAAGAATTTCACAGTCACCATGCAGATCGCAAGCAAGACTATGGATTGCTCGAACGCCACCAGGCTTGTCGTTCCGAAGCGAAATGTCGTTATGAACATCACGTAGAAGACGACGGCAAACGGATTCGGGTAACGTCGCCACATCGCGTTGTAGGCGAGCCGAATCAGCACCCCATAGAGGATCGTCAAGACCAGCAGCCCTGGAATACCGAAGTTCCAATACATCTCACCTTCCGGCGAAACGGGAATCGCACGGCCTTCGCGAGCTTCGCCGAGGAACAGTTGGGCATAGAGCGAATCCGGTCCACGTGGCTTGTTTTCCCACATGGAGCGGGGGATCGGAGCAACAATCGCGGCAATGTAGGAGCGGCCCAGCATCGGCCCGCCCGTCACCTCGAAGCCGCGGTCAACAACCGGAATTTGAGCGTTGAGTGAATGCCGATCCTCGATTTCCGCTTCCGCCCTCGCCAGCGACTCCGACCAGCTGGTATTGGTCAGCGCCTCGGTAGCGTTCGAGCCCGTCCAGCTCGAGGTTCGAACCGCGCCGAGGAGACCAAAGGACACGAACATCACGGGCACCAGGAGCAGGGCGATGCGCCACGGGATCCTGCGCGTTCGAATGGCCCAGATGATGCCCAGGAGCAGTGGCACCTCGAGCGCCGAGCTTCGCGAAGCGTTGCTTGCGAATTGAGCAAAGATGACTGCGACCGAGGCGGCGAGGAAGATGGGTGATTTCACGTCGTTCGGCCGGCTCGCCAGCCACACAGCGAGGGCGACGGTTCCGAGGTCCGTCAGCACCATAATCACGCCGACGTCGGCAAGTTCGCGAAAGCGGCCACTGCCCAGGGATGTCAAGTGAGCGCTAAGGCCTCCGCGCTCATGAACGAAGATCGCCAGAACGAGGAGACTGACGCCGATCAGTCCCATCAGGATCGAACGGACGGCGGCCGAACTCGGCACTGGATTGGCGCTCCGGCCGACGCCGCCGTTGCCCTTGAACACCCAGAAGCCGAAAAATGTCGCAGCAAGCGCTATTGCTTGCAGCCCGTTATATTTGGCGATGGCGATCCAGACCATCGACGCCGAATGCGACGGCAACCCGATGAAGTAGGGAGTCTGGACCGGCAAGCCGGCAAGCACTCCGGCCCATCCGCCATAATCCTCGATAACCCCGGGAACTGCGATCAGCAGCGGCCACACGACGACCGCAAGAAGGAGTGGGTGAAGAATACCGAGCGGATGGTAGGAAAGCGCGATCACCGCGCCAACGATCAGCGCATCTCGGGCAATCGACGTTACCATCGCCAGCGCAAACTCGGATCCCGCGCCTCCAGCCAGGCCAAAAGCAAGTGCCTGGAAAATCTGCGGCGCGGCGCCGATCAACAGGACGTAGAGGGCCAGCAGCAGCTGGAAGACGCCCGAAATTCGCGGCTGAGGTCGCGCGGCCACCACGAATCGAGGCGCGGGGCGTCTCGCTTCTGGGCCACTGGCAACGGCCGCCACAGTCACGATTCAAGCGCCCGCTTTGGCTTCGTCGCGCTGGCCATGCGCTTCGAAATCCGGCCGGAACGGGCTTTGGGCTTTTCGGCCGACCTTCCCGGGGCCGCCACTTTCGCGTCGAGGGACCTTTCGGGCGCTAGCATGTCCTCGATCTCAGCAAGCGCGCGAGCTGCGTCGCGGTCTTCGATCAGAGCGAGCAATGCCGCGAAACGCGCGTCGAAAAAGACCGGGATGCGATTGTAGCTCGCCTTGACGATCCGCTCGTGAGAGGTCGGCAAGGCACATTTGTCGATGAGAAGCTCCTCATGGACCTTCTCGCCCGGCCGAAGCCCAATCTCGACGATGTCGATATCACCGACGCGGCCGCCCTCTCCTACAACGGCAAGGCCGCTCAGCTGGATCATCATTCGGGCAAGCTCGTGGATCTGGACCGGCTCGCCCATATCCAGCAGGAATATTTCTCCGCCCTTGGCCATGGAGCCAGCTTGGACGACGAGCTGTGCGGCCTCGGACACGGTCATGAAATAGCGGGTCGCGTCGCGATGGGTGATGGTGACCGGACCTCCGGCGGCGATCTGGCGGCTGAACAGCGGAACGACGGAGCCGCTCGAGCCCAGGACGTTACCGAATCGGACGGCGCTGTAGGTCGTCCACTTCTGCGCCGCGGCTCGCGACTGGATCACCATCTCGCAAACGCGCTTCGATGCGCCCATCACGCTGGACGGTCGAACGGCCTTGTCGGTGCTGACGAGCGTGAAGCTCCTGACTCCGAACCGCTCGCCGGCGATGCAGCAATTGTACGTGCCGACGATGTTGTTTCGGATCCCGGCAATCGGATCCTCCTCGCAAAGCGGGACATGTTTATATGCCGCTGCGTGGAATACGGTCTCGGGACGGCACTCGCGAAAGACCCGCTCGACGTCCCGCGCATCGGCGACATCGACCATCCTCGGCAGGATGTCCACCGCAAGCTTACGCGCGGCCACGAGCTCGCGAAGCTCACCCTCGATCATATACAGGGCGAGCTCCGACCTCTCGGCGAGAATGATCTGCGATGGACCTTGCAGGATAACCTGCCGGCAAAGCTCGCTACCTATCGATCCGCCTGCGCCGGTAACCATTACTCGCCGCCCGCTAACGTTGGCGCCCATCAATTGTGGGTCAGGTGTGACTTGGTCGCGGCCGAGGAGCTCCTCGATCTGCACCTCGCGAAGATCGCTCGTGGATACCCGGCCGGACGCAATTTCCGACAGATTTGGAAGCGACCGCACACCCACACTAGGTGCAACCCTTCGAATTTCGTCAACGATTTCACGGCGCCGCGCTCGCGACGCGCCGGGGATCGCAAGCAGGATCTCGTCCACACGGTTGTCCGCGAGCACCGTCTCCAGGTCCGAGCGGTGCCAGATGGGATGACCGTCGATGCGGCGGCTCCGAAGTACGGCATTGTCGTCGATGAAACCAACAACTTGGAATTCCGGATCGTGATTGATCGACATGGACAATTCGCGCCCGGCAACTCCGGCACCGTAGATGAGGACGTGGCGGTTCCCCTTGCGGCTCTGCGAGTAGAGGCTTTCCCGAAGAAGGGCCGAAAGCACCAGTCGCGACACTGCTGTGAAGATGAACAAGATAAGCGGGACGAGAACGATGAGAGTCCTCGGGATCCGGTCGTCGATCCGGAATCCGACGACGAAAACGGCGAGCAGCACGCTGAGGATGACACTGCTCGTCGCCAGGTCCTTGATCGCTTCGGCTCCCGAAAACCTGAGCAGCGACCGATACACCCCCTGAAAGAAGGCAATCGGCAGCCACATGGCCGACGCCAGGAAAATGAGAGTGGCGATGGGTTGGGACAATATCCGCCATTCGCCGACGCGAAGCGAATAAGCGAGCAAGACCGCGAATACGCAGAGCCCCAAATCCAGGCCGACAACCATCGCCGTCCTGGCCCGCGGCGAGAACTGAAAGAGAATAAGCAAGTAGCGCTTCAGAATGTTCATCGAGCGGCTCGCTCACCTTCCGCAGCGCAAGAGGAACGGGTCGGGTCGACGGTGCAGGACCGCCAATTGATCATAGAGTTGAACTCCGAATGCTCAGGCAGCCGCAGCATCGGGCGACCTTAGCGGAGCCTTGTCCATTTCGGTAGGAAATTTCTCCACTTGGTCAGGGTTCAGGACGGTCGTGCAAGCACATAGGCATTAGCGTCGCCGGACAGACGAGCGATCGCTTGTCGGAACCGGCGCGCCAGCTTCTGTTTCGCGGACCCGCCGGTCAGTGGCGATCGCGCCGCCCCGCCTTCCACCGGACTAGCCTCGAACCCGGTTCGGGCCAGCAGCGCCGACAGAGAGCGGGACTTGAAGTACTGGCTGTGGCTGGGGGCGCCGAGCAAAGTTCCGGATAGCCTCGGCAAGCGGTTCGACAGGTTGACCGAAAGATCGCCGAACGTCGGCGTCTTCATCAACAGGATACCGCGCCCGGTGAGCAGCGAATGAATGCGTTCCAGGAAGGCCGCCGGGTCTCGAAGGTGAGCGATGACGTCCCACATTACGATGAGATCGAAACGCTTTCCGAAGTCGTGGGTCAGGAAATCGGCGGCTACTGCCATCAATCCCCGCGATCTGCAGATTTCCGCGCTGGTCGGCGAGATGTCGACGCCTTCGACTTCATAGCCGAACCCCTTGGCGACGGCCATGAAATCGCCCGCGCCGCAGCCTATATCCAGGAGTGTCGCCGGTGGCGGTACTCGCTCCATCAGCGAGCTTTGGATGAGCGTCGAGACGGATCGAACATAAGCGGGATCGTCTCGGTAACCGACATAGCCCGGCTTGAACGTCGCAGCTTCGACAGCCGCCTGGCCGGCTTCCGTCCGGTTCAGCCATCGATGTCCGCAAATCGGGCAGGAGGCAATCAATCCACGACCGCCTCCACCCTCGGCTCCGCACGCGGGGCATTGCGTCATCGGCTTTGCCTGCAGACTCGGCGACTAACTCGTGGAGTCGTCGATCAGCGATACCAGATCCGACCGGTCCTTGACGGCGCCGTAGCGGCCCTTTCCATAGCCATAACGACCATAGCCGTAGCCGTAGCCATAGCCGTAGCCATAGCCGTAGCCGTAGCCGTAGCCGTAGCCGCTATGCTTCGACATGCCCTTGGTGATGGTCACTCCGAGAATGTTCGATCCAGCCGCGCTCAGGCGATGAATGGCCTCGATCGCGGCGGAAGTGCGGGTTCGTCCACATTCGACGACGAGCACGACATTCTTGACGATGGAGGCGATAAGCGGCGCATCGGCCAGGCCCAGCAATGGCGGAGAATCGACGATAACCAAGTCGAATTCGGTCCGGGCCATCGAGACCATCGCCGCAAAGCGCGAGCTGGACAAAAGCGCCGCCGGGTTTGGCGGCTCTGGCCCGCACTGGAGAAGCCACAGATTGCTATATCTCGTCGGCGTGATGTTCTCCGACAGGGTCTCGTCCGTAGTCAGCAGGGTCGTAAGGCCCTTGTCGTTCGAGACTCCGCGGAAGCTCGGCTTGCGCAAGTCTGCGTCGACGAGAAGGACCTTGCGGCCAAGCTTCGCGAAATGGTGAGCGAGCGCGAGCGCTGTCGAGGACTTGCCTTCGGCGGCCTTCGCACTGGTCACCACGATCGCGTGCGGAAGGCCTTCCTCCGTCGTGAATCCTAGCGAAGTGCCGAGCGTGGCATAGGCTTCCGCTGCCGGCGAACCGGGGTCGTCCAACTCCTCGAGCAGCCCCGTTCGTTTCGCCGAGCCCGACCGCTTGGGTATCACTCCAAGACACGGCAGCCCGAGCTTATTGCGGACGTCGGAGGGGGTCCGGATCGTGTCGTTGAGGATGTCGAGGCCGATCGCCGCGAACACGCCCGCTATCAGACCGAGCGTGATTCCGATCAACAGGTTGAGCATCACGTTCGGCTTGAACGGAGCCGCGGGAACATCGGCCCGATCGACGATCGAGACCGGGGATTCGCCGATCCCGCCAGCGACGCCGATCTCCTTATAGCGCTGCAACAGAGCATCGTAGAGCGCGCGATTGGTATCGACGTCGCGCTGGAGGATCGCATATTGGATGCTTCGGCCGCGTAGGTTCAGGACATCCGCCTTCAGCGACGCCACTTTCGCCCTCAACGCATTTTCAGCTGACAGAGCGGCGCGATACGCGGCGAGTGCTGTGTTGATGCGGCTGTTGTCGACGGTCGCCGCTTCCTTGGCGATCTGCTTGTCGAGCTCCGAGATTTGCGCTCGAAGGCTCACCATTTCCGGATGGTCTGGTTTCATCAGCGAGCGCTTTTGCTGATACTGCGCTTGAAGTTGCGCCCGGGTCTGGCGGAGGGCCTGGGTGTCTGCGGTTACGTCGCTCGTCGCTCTGACCGAGACGGCTTCGCGATAAACGCCCTCGGCGGCGACTCGCTGGGCGGTTGCCTGGGCAAGGGCATTGTTCAGCGCGACGAGCGACTGTCCTTGCGGCGAAGAAGCATCGCTGCCCCTGTCCGCATCGGTCGTGCCGGTGTCGACGATCCCTTGCGCCTGGGCATATTCGACCAGCTGACGCTCAGACTTCTCGAGCTCCCTGCGCGTGCTCGCGATCTGGCGTTGCAGGAAGTTGCGAGCGTAGGATGACGCCTCGTAACGCCTCTGAAGGCTCGCATCGATGAAGGCGTCAGCATAGGCATTGGCCACGCTGGCGGCAGTGTCAGGCGATGCCGACACAAAGCTGAAACGGATGAGCTGGCCGTCGGTTTGCGGCGCGACTTCAAGGTTCGCTCCAATCTTGTCGGCGGCCTGCTTCACGCGCCGCGCCGGGTCCGCCTTTTGGTCCGCGAATTGCGGATCCTTTACGAGATCCAGGTTCTGCGCGACGCGCTCCGCAAGGCCACGGCTCTGCAGCAGGCCAAGCTGCGTCGCGACGAACTGGAAGGAATCGACGCTGGGTCCCGATGCCTGGGCCTTTTCGTCAATGACCTCCACCGTCGGCGGGTTCGCTTCGAGCACGACCCTCGCCCGGTACATCGGCGTGGTCAGCAAGCTGACAGCGATCGCCGCGAGCAGGCCGACCGCAGCCGCCGCGACGATGACCGAGCGCCATTCGCGTGCGATCCGGATGAGGCGCGAAAGGTCCATCCCGGAGTGAAGTGCCGCACCTGATCGTCCGCCAAGCGGATCCAGTTGAGGCAGAACATCCCAGCTGTCGTTTGGCGAGACGATAAGATCGCGATTCAACGGAGCACCTCTCGCGTAGATAGGGGCGCGGCAAAGCCATTTCTGCCAGCGTTCGGGTCAAACTTTGCAAGCAAGTTATTCTTCACGCCGACCTCTGGCCCTGTTTAGCTCGCGGCCATCCCCTCTACGTTCGGTCCGATACGGATGCAACGTAACTAATGGGGCTGTATCGAAAAATTACGAACAACGGGCTCGGCTTCAGCCCAGTTTGACGTGCCGCGTCGGACGCAATTCGCCGGATTGTTCGACCGGGACCGGGGCAAGATGCAGAGCCATCAACCCGACGCATGCGCCGAAGATGGCGGAAATAGCGCCGGTGCGGAGCGGAAAATCGACGAAGCTGTGGGCAAGGATCGCGCCGGTTGCGATCGTCGCTGCCCGAGAGAAAGGCGAGCTGTAGGTGGACATCCAGATACGCGCCGCGACAACCGCCCACCAAGCAAGAAAAATAAGGGTCAGCAACAATCCCCCGGCACCCAGTTCCAGCGCGATCTCCAGATAATCGTTATGCGCGTGGTTCACGTAGGACCGAGTGACCCGCTCGGGATTCTCATACTGGTGATAGACATTCTCGAACGTCCCGAGGCCGGTCCCGATCGGAAAGGTGTCGCCAATCGCTTTGGCCGCCGTGCTCCAGATTTCGCCCCGCGATCCTACCGGCGCCGCGTCCCCGGCTGATCCAGCATCGAACTCGGACGCGGCGATGGGGTTGCTCATGATGATCGCGACGCCGGCAAAAAGTGCCACGACGGACACAGCCAGTGCAGGACCGCGCCAGCGCATTGCCGCAGGGAACAATGCCAAGCTGGCCACGATCACGGGAACTGAAAGCCCGATCGCCGCGCGCGAACCGTTGAGGACGACGCCGACAATGACGAGCGCGAACACAGCGAGGCCGAGACCGTATCTCGTGACCGTCGACGTACCCCGCTTCGATTTCGCGGAAACGACCAGCGCCGCAGCCATCGGGATGCCGACGAGGAGCAGCGTTGCCATGTGATTGGCATTGGCGAAGAAGCCGATCGCTCCAGGGTTATGGATCTCGTAGAAATAGCCCCAGCTGCCGGGTCCGCCGGCGACCTGCAGCGCGCCGAGGAAGATCGCTGCGATCATTCCGGTGACGATAGCCGCCGCAAGTAGGCGCGGCGACGGCGAGAGCCGCTCGGTTGCGATAAACGCGGCAACTGCGGGTATCGCCGCGAAGAGGGTCAGAACCGACT
>Ga0070683_100006000_pt1 | contig 10176 bp, 7 predicted proteins | sample KBSC713LmetaG_FD_64662 | JGI IMG/M metagenome (GOLD analysis project Ga0070683, IMG submission 64662) | Corn rhizosphere microbial communities from Kellogg Biological Station, Michigan, USA - KBS C7.1-3L metaG | ecosystem: Host-associated > Plants > Roots > Rhizosphere ... | reverse complement strand
GAGGACCGTTGGCAATCCGCCCGGGATCTGAAGCCGACGCTCGAATTGATCGACCTCGATGCACCGGGCATGAGTACGTCGACCGCCAGCGCCAGTTTGCCGATACCGGTGCAAACTCCTCCGCAAAAAAAATGGCTATGGCCCGTACTCGCAGGGGCGTTACTCGTGATCCTTGCTGCCGGCGCCGCGGCGCTATGGTTGAAGCCGTCGGCGCCTGCTCGAGCGGCGCGTTTCGAAATCACCCTGCCGGAGGGAGTCCAATTCAGCCAGTACGTCTCGGTTTCTCCGGACGGCCATAAGCTGGTTTTTAACGCGACGGGTGACAAGGCGGGCCTGTGGATTCGCGACCTGGATACGCTCCAGTGGCGGCAACTGGCCGGCACGGAGGGCTCGTCGTCACCCTTCTGGTCACCGGACAGCCGGTTTCTTGGGTTTTCGGTTGGCGCTGAACTCAAGAAAATCGAGGTTGCCGGCGGACCCCCACAAACCTTGTGTACGTCGCCAACGGCGGTGGGTACGGGCGCCTGGAGCAAGGACAACGTGATCGTCTTCGGGGGCAAGCCCCGTGGCCCGCTGCGTCGCGTTTCGGCAGCGGGCGGGATACCTACTGACGTGACAGTCATTGACTCAAAGCGCGGTGAAAACTACCACCTGATCCCGACCTTTTTGCCAGACGGCAAGCATTTCGTGTACACGATTTCGGGCTCGGCCGCGGTGTCGGGAGTTTACGTCGGTTCATTGGACGTCAAGCCAGCTGAACAATCCAAGGAACGCCTTCTCACAACGATATTGGGTGCTCCCTATGCGGACGGGAACATATTCTTCCTTCGCGACGGCACACTGATGGCGCAGCAATTCGATGCCGGCAAGCTACAATTGCGGGGCGAGCCGGTTCCGATCGCGGAACACGTCGGCGCGGAGTTGTCGGCTGGATATTTTGCCGTATCCCCAACCGGCGTCTTGGCGTATCGTACGGGCGCAACCGTTACAGCCGGCCTCCAGCACGCCTGGTTTGACCGCGAAGGAAAGGTGACAGGCACTTTCGGGGAGCCTAATAACGACGTCGGTATGAGGTTCTCGCCCGATGGGACGCACGCCGCGGAACGAGACGGTCCGCAGCAGACCCGAGGCGACATTTGGCTGTTGGATTTTGCGCGAGGTGTCCGCACTCGTCTTACCTTCCGCCAGAATCTAGGTTCGTACCCGGTATGGTCTTCAGATGGCAGCCGCATTGCGTTTTCGGCGGGCGACTCTCCGGACACGATCTACGAGAAATCCGCAAGCGGAGCCGGCGAAGAAAAAGAACTACTTAAGAGACCGGGTGAGATCAGCCTGCCGACGAGCTGGTCGCGCGATGGGCGCTTCCTGCTCTACACTGCGGCAAACGTGCCAAAGACCGGATCCGACCTGTGGGTGCTGCCTTTGGAAGGCGATCGCAAACCGGTGCCGCTTCTAAGGACCGAGTTCAATGAAGCCAACAGCACCTTTTCACCGGATGGGCGCTGGGTTGCTTACGTGTCCAACGAAACCGGCCGGAATGAAATCTATGTCCGGCCCTTTGTTTCATCCGGATCTTCTGGCCCGTCCCTGGGAGAAGGCAAATGGCAGGTCTCTAAGGATGGCGGAACGAACCCCAAGTGGCGAGCCGACGGCAAGGAAATCATCTTTAGCTTCGGCCCCGCGATGATGTCGGTGGATGTGAACGGCGCCGGCGCCGGGTTTCAGATGGGAACCGCGAAGCAGTTGTTCCAGTTTCCGCCCAACAACGGGTGGGACATCACCAGCGACGGCAAGCGTTTCATGATGATCGTTGCGCCGAATCAAGGCGTGCAAGCAGCTCCCACGCCGATTACCGTCGTCCTCAACTGGCAAGCGGACTTGAAAAAGTAAGGGGAGACTCTAAGGCGCAAACCTGGAACAAATGACAGTTCCATGGCCCCAGGTCGACGTACAGACCGGTTTCCCGCATTTCGCTCCCGCTTCTGACATGGGACTCATCTGATAGAACATCGTTGAGGCGCCAATCCTTGCCTCTCAGCTCATCCCATGGCAGATGAACGCGCGCCTGGGCCGCTTTCTCCCGGAAATTAATGACGATGGACCAGCGTTCATCGCCCTTGGTCCAGCACCAGGCGAGAAGATTCTGGCAGCCCTGGTTGTCAGGCCAGCCGCTACGCTCACACAGGCGCCATTCACCATTCCTAAAGACATCACGATTGACCGCCTTCAGCAAGCGTTCATAAAAGGTGATCAGGTCCCGGTCTATCCGCTCTGCTGGACGACGGCGTAGAAACACGGGCAACCTCACCTTCCTTCCCTCGAATTGCCCTTCGTGAAGCAGCTTCGCCCCGGCGAGTGTGAGGATCGCCACTGCTGCGGCACGCCCTTTTCCGTCCGGAAACGCAGCGGCGGCCCTGGGCTCGTCATGGTTTTCGATGAACCGGACCATTCTCTGCTGGTAAGAAGAATCCGCCAGGAGATGCAGACGCACGCTCTCGGCGTCTCCGTGTTCCATCCGGTCATATAGTTTCTTGTCGTAGCAGAAATCAAAACCCTGTTGTTGCAGTTCCCACTCGAGGTCCCAGTATGCCTCTGCGAGGAACCTAAACTCGGGATGGCTTGCTTTAGTCGCCGAGATCACCATCGTCCAGTAATCTTCAGTGGGCCTTACGCCTGCACGAGCTTCCCAAGTACGCTCGAAGATCGTGTTCAACACGAGCATAGCCATGTCGCATCGGACACCGTCACACTGTTTGGCGATGTCCAAGATCGTCTCGATCACCGCTTGCCGGAGCGCCGGTTGAAAGGCGTTCAACTGGAGCACGTCAGGCCAAGCCGGGAAGTACGGATCCCGGCCGCAGGCGAACACCTTTCCAGCCACCTTGACGAAGGACCCCGGGTTGTTTCTTGCATCGTCGGCCATCCCTTGAACAAAGTATTCAGGATGGGTACTGACCCAAGGGTGGTCCGGCGCAACGTGGTTGGGAACAAAGTCGAGGATCAGCCGCAGTCCGCGTTCCCGGAGCATGCTGCGCGCAACTGCAAGCCCCTTCGAACCGCCGAGGTGCTCATCAACGACGTAACGGCGCACGCAGTATGGCGAGCCGATATTGTCCTCCGCGGCAAAGTCGGCCAAGGCTGTTCTGAAATCCTTAAGGAGCCCTGTGTTGCGAAGAGAGATATCAATTCCGGCAGGGCTCCGCTCCCACACGCCCATAAACCATACGGCGTCAAAGCCATGGGCCGCGATGGACTCCCACTCCACTTCCGGAACCGTGCCGAGATTCACCGGCCTTTGATGTTTTTGGCTGAGCTCCCGCAGCCAGACCCAGGTGTTGATTTCATAGATAACCGGGTGCTTAGACCAAGACGCCATCAGTTTTCATTTCGTTAGGAGCACTGACGAATGCGGCCTGCCTGCCCAACTCAAGGGCCAGTTTGGGATCCAGAAAACCGTCAAGCTGGATCAGTTTGGCCACGAGCCCGGTCCAGCCGGTCTGATGGCTGGCGCCGAGGCCCGCACCGTTGTCACCGTGGAAATACTCGTAAAAGAGGATCTGATCGCGCCAGTGAGGATCGCTCTGGAACTTTTCCGAGCCGCCATAGACGGGCCGGCGGCCGTGCTCGTCGCGGGTGAATATCCGGATGAGCCGGCCGCCAATCTCTTTGCTCACCTCGAAAAGGTTCATCAGTTTCCCTGAGCCCGTTGGGCATTCGATCTTGAAGCTATCGCCGTAATAGAGGTAGAAGTTCAGGAGCGCCCGGAGGATGAGCACGTTCACCGGCATCCAGATTGGTCCCCGCCAGTTGGAATTGCCGCCGAACATGCCGGTGTTCGACTCAGCCGGCAGGTAGTCCACCCGGTACTCGCTACCATCGGCGTGGAAGACGTACGGGTGCTGCTCGTGGAACTTGGAAAGCGAGCGGATGCCATAGGGGCTGAGGAACTCATTCTCGTCGAGCATCTTCGTAAGGATTCGGCGGAGCCGCTCCGGGTTGACCAGGGCCAGGATCCCGCGCTCGGCGACCCCAAAATGTCCCGGGCCAGTGGGGTGTATGGTTTTCAGGAGTTCGGGCATCCGGCGCAGGCGCTCGTGTATGGCCGCCATCGTCCGCGGGACACGCTCCCGCGAAGACTTCTCCACAATTGTCGTAGCGCACAGGGGGAGGAGTCCCACCATGGATCGGACCTTAAGCCTCTGGGCGCTGCCGTCGGGAAGCCGCAGCAAGTCGTAGTAGAAGCCGTCCTCCTCGTCCCACATGCCATCCTCACCAGACCGGTTCATGGCCGCGCCGATGAAAACGAAGTGCTCGGCGAACTTCATGATCATGCTCTCGTAGATGGGGTCGTGGGCACTGAGCTCGAACGCGAGTTCCAGCATGTTCTGGCTGAACAGCGCCATCCAGGCCGTGCCATCCGCCTGCTCGAGGTGCCCACCGGTGGGAAGCGGGGCGCTGCGGTCGAAGATGCCGATGTTGTCGAGTCCGAGGAAGCCTCCTTCGAACACGTTCTTGCCGAAGCGATCCTTTCGGTTAACCCACCAAGTGAAGTTCAACAACAGCTTGTTGAAGGTCGATCTGAGAAAATTCAGGTTCGTCTCGCCGTGCAGGGCCTGCTCGGTGCGATGCAAGAACAAGGTGGCCCAGGCGTGGACCGGGGGGTTCACGTCGCTGAAGTTCCACTCGTAGGCGGGCATCTGGCCATTGGGATGCAAATAAACCCCGCGAAGCATCAGATCCATCTGCTCCTTGGCGAAGTCTGGGTCCACGATTGAGAGTGGGAGCGTGTGAAAAGCCAGGTCCCAGGCCGCGTACCAGGGGTACTCCCACTTGTCGGGCATGGAGATGACGTGCTCGTTCAGCATGTGGACCCACTCCGAGTTTCGGGATTGTCGGTATCCGCTATGGAGTGGGTTGGAGTTGTGCTCGTTCAACCAGTTGTCACCGTCGAAGAAGAAGAACTGCTTGCTCCAGAGCATGCCGGAGATAGCCTGGCGCATGACCTTGGCTGCATCTTCACTCACCGATGGCGGCGTGACTGACTTGTAAAATTCATCGGCTTCACGAAGCCGTTCCGCGAAGATGTCATCAAATTGCTTACCAAAGGATTTGCTCTTTGGCGCCGAAGAACTGCTGGAGAGCCGCAGGCGAATCATTTTGGTTTGACCGGCGCCTATATTGATCTTGTAATGGGCCGCGACTTTGGTGCCCTCCCGGTCAGGGTTCACCGCGCGCTGATTGCCCTGCACCACGCAGTTGTTGATGCCGTCTTTGACGTAGGGGCTTTCGTTCTTTTGCCCCGGGAAAAGCCTCTCGTGGTTAGTTTCGTTCTCGGTGAAAAGCAGCGGCACATCGCCTTCGCAGGAAAGGACGTATCTACCAAGCAGCGGATGACTTACCGCGACCGCGCCCGTGCCCGCCGCGGCCTCGACTTGCCTTAGAATTGGTTTGACGGCTGCCCTGTTGGATTCGGCAATCCAAGCTGACCAGTCGTTGCGGAACCACAGCGTCGGCAATAGATGTAGTTCGGCTGCGTCCGGCCCCCGATTGACTGCCGTGATCCGCACCAGGATGTCTTCCGCACCGTCTTTGGCGTATTCGACAAAGACGTCGAAGTACCGGTCGTCATTGAAGATACCGGTGTCGAGCAATTCATACTCGAACTCGTCCCGGGAAAGGTGGCGGTTCGTCTCCACCAAGTCGGCGTAAGGAAAGGCCGCCTGCGGGTACTTGTAGAGATACTTCATGTATGAGTGGGTCGGCGTGCTGTCGAGGTAGAAGTAATACTCCTTGACATCCTCGCCATGGTTGCCTTCGCTGTTGGTCAAACCGAAGAGACGCTCTTTGAGAATAGGATCCTTGCCGTTCCACAGGGTTAGGGCGAAGCACAGGCGCTGTTTGTCATCGGAAATGCCGGCGATGCCGTCCTCGCCCCAGCGGTAGGCGCGCGACCGCGACTGATCGTGGGTGAAAAAATTCCAGGCGTCACCCCCTTCGCTGTAGTCCTCGCGCACGGTTCCCCACTGTCGTTCACTGAGATAGGGACCCCACTTCTTCCAGGGAGCCTTCTGCCCCCGAGCCTCGTCGAGTCTAATAGCTTCAATGGTCATACGGCATCTCCACGGCTTAGTTTGTCTCCTGGGGAGGCATAACAGCGATGCTCTGCGCAGCCACAAAGGTTCATTCTTTCTTCGTTTGTGATCTCCGACCGAATTTGGGCGATGTCTCTGCGATCTCGAGATCGTAAGGGGTCCGTCCCCAGCCGGTGATCGACATCACCCCGACCGCAAGACCATCAGGAAGTTCTGTCGCTACGGTATCTCTTGGTAGAGCCGGTTTACGAGCCCCGTTATCGAGTTCACGTTGGGCCAGTCTGTATTCGCCGCCCATTCGGGATAGTTCGTCTTGAACACATCCGTGAGCTGCATCGCCGCCTGCGCGGCGGATACACCCGAACGTTTTAGCGCTGTGGCGCGACTCTGCATATCACGAATGAATGCTGCCTCGGCAGTAATCAACGATGCGTCGCCCACCTTACTGTGCGTAGGAATCACAATGCGCGGCCGCAACGGCGCTAGTTTGTCGAGCACGGTCAGCCAGCTTGCAAAGCTTCCGCCCGATGATGCGACACTCGGCACGACTTTGTTCTGCACTATATCGCCCGTGACCAGCGCGCTGTCGGGTTCGACGAAAATCAGCTCATCGCTTGCCGTGTGGCCCGCCCCCAAGAACATCAGACGCACTGAAACGCCGCCGCCCAATTGCAGCTTCGCCTCTGTTTCGAACGTTACATCGGGCGCCCGAAGCGGTTTTAACCCGTCCAGTGACGGACCGAACTGCGGCGAGTTACGGAAGAACGTCATGGTCTGCTCGCCTTCCTTCTCAAGCTCTTCTTGCTGCACGCGCGGCCGGATTAGGATTGTTTCCTGCGGAAATCCGCCAAGGCCTGCCGCATGCTCGGGGTGATAATGCGTCGTTGTGAGGAAGAGCTTCGGCCCCTTCGCGAGGCGTTTCGCCACCCGAGCCACGAGCGCTCCGTTGCCGGGACCTAGCCCGGTATCGACAACCAGAGTCGCGTCATCACCCACCACGTAGACCACGTTCGGAAATCCCGTGATCATGAAGACATGGTCAGAGACCTTTGTCGTGGTCTCGGTCAACGTAGGAGAAGGGAACTGGCCGAATGCCGTCGCTGTGATTAGGAAAATGATCAGCCGCACGACGGCATAATACCGCATCGCTCGATGGCCTGATGCAGGCTATTTCACAGCTACCAAACCCTCGCTCAGCTCGATCAGCGTTCCGAACGGGTCCTGAAACACGGCAAATCCCGCATCCATCCCCTTGGCCTTGCCGCGGTAAGGATTGTCAAACTTAACACCCGCGTCTTCCAACTTCTTGGCAAATGCCTCGAGATTCACGACCTCGAGTCCGATCCGGTCAAACGCGCGGCCTTTAGACGGAGCCACCGGCCCCTTTGCCTGCTCGAACAAAATGTCGGAACCCGGTATGTGCGCCACCATCTCATTTCCGCGCTTGATCATCTCCGCACCCATGTTTTTCGCGTACCAAGCTTGCGCCTCCGCAACGTTCGGCACCATCATCTTGATTGTGTCGGCCGCAATGGGTGTCGCGAGCGACTTGTCTTCGGTGACCCGCACTTTGATCTTATCGGGCGACATCAGGAACACTTGCTTCGCCGACCCGCCCTTTAGCGGCTCAATCCCGGCCTTCGCCCACATTTCGAGCGAACCCTTCAAATCCTTCACCGAGAACCCGATGAAATCAAGCGAGGAGCCTTCCGAACCCGCCAACTCCGCCGGCGGAGGCGCTGGATTCGGAGCCGCTTTGCCTTGTGCCGGCCCGTTGCCGATTTCAAGAATCAGAACTCCCGGAAACTTGATCAGATTCAGTCGTCCGGCGAACTGAACCGGCTGTCCACCCAGCGATTGCCAGAACCGGTTTGCCTCTGCCACGTCCTTTGAGCGCAGGACATCATGGCCTGCCGAAACGCCGGCTTGATTGGGAGCAGGCAGCTGCGCGGCCAACGGCAGCGCGAGCAATAGGATGGCGGAAGCAGATCGCAATTTCATAGCACCGCCGATCATATCACGTCAAGATTTGGGTAAGACATCCAAACGAATAAATTCCGCTCCGAATCCGGTCGATCCTCGCATCCGTCCCATTTAAGAAGCCTTCCTTGTCTATCGAGCGCTGCGATCAGGCAATCCTGAGAATCTCGCGGCTTCCGGTGATCCACAGTTCCGTATATCCCGCCATCTTCTCGCGGTACTTGGGGCTGCCCATCGTTTCCTGCATCCGCTTTTCAATTTCGCCCAAATTGTCAGCCGTGAACTCCATGACGACCTGATTGAAGTCGCCGGTGACGTCCGTGAGGACGCGGGCATTGGGCATCTCGAAGGCGGCGACGGCTTCTTTTAACTGAGCGGCAAGTTTCCCAGCACAACCCGGTTTCGCGACAAATCTATTTCGGACAACGAACATGGCTTTGGTCTCCTGTACGGCATTCTGGCGCTTTGACGAGGCATAACGCAAACCCGTCTTTGGTCAGGCGGCAGCAGATCGTGGGCGCCCAGTGGCAACTATATTCCGTGGATGTGAAAACCGGCGCAGATAAATTCCTGGCGCCCATCGATTTGCCTGCCTCCACCGACGGCAAGCGCGTCCTCATCTCGATCGCCAAGTGGCCATTCGATATCTGGATGATCGATATCTGGATGATGGAAGGCTTCGATCAGCCCGCATCGCGAACCTGTGGCGTCGGTGTGACCTGGAGTGTCGGTGTGGCGAGTTCTGGTTCAGCGGCGGAGTATCTTTTAGGTTATTGGAAACTAGGTTATTGGAAACGCGTCCGGCAAGCAGTAGGATAAATCATCGAGGTCAAGAACCGAAGAAAAGATGACTCTCCCCAAACTGATTCCCTTCCTCTGGCTGGCGGCCTCGGTGTTCGCTCAGTCTGCGCTCAAATTCGAGGTTGCGACCATCAAGCTGGCCGATCCGAACGCGCCGGTGCGAAATCAGATGGTGCGGGTCGCGCCCAACCGCATTTCCATCCCGAGCATGACTCTGATCTGGCTGATTTACACGGCGTACGGCGAGGGAATGAACACGTCGGCCACAGTTACCGGCGCCCCTGACTGGGCGAACCGGACTGCCTACGCCGTGGAAGGTCTCGCACATGAGCGTGCGACCCAACGCCAGTTCCAAGAGATGCTCCGCGCGCTCCTCGAGGATCGTTTCGCGTTGAAGATTCGCACAGAGACTAAATCCGGCAACATATACGCTTTGGTTCCGGATCGTATCGATGGAAAACTCGGGCCGAATGTGCTGCCGTGGGATGGCACGTGCTTCGCGGGCCGTATGCCTACCGAGGATGATGATCCCGTCCTTCCGCGGTGCGCGAGTGGTTATGCGGGCCCTGGGATTATTCTGGACGGCGTCACCATGTTTAACGCCGCGGACCTGCTGTCGCTGCCACTATCCAGGAGTCTTCTGGGCCGCGTCGTGCAAGACCGAACAGGGCTAACCGGCCGGTACAGGATGCGGTTGGAATACAAGTTCACAGCTCCACGCCCCCTCGACCCGGCTGCGCCCCCCGACAACTCACAACCGTCACTTTCCACGGCAATCCGAGAACAGTGGGGACTGAAGCTTGAACCGGCTCAGGGGCCGTTCAAGGTGTTCTTGGTCGAGAGCGCCAAGCTGCCGACGGAAAACTAGTTGGCGAGCGGATCGGGTCGCATCTGGAACTTCACGAGTTTGCTTGTGGTCCCTTTGCCGCCTTCCATATGGAATGGCGCTCGCGTCGAGATTGGTGTGTAGATGCCTTTCCCCTTCCAGCCGGCGTTTGGATTGTCAATGCGGCCATCGAGGCCTTTCGCGTAGTAGCCCATGGGATACGGCACGCGCAGCGTCATGAACTTACCGTCCACCAGCACGAGCAATCCCTCTGACAGATTGCCGGTCGCAAGCGGCACGTCCTTGCCGACACCCAGCATGTCGAAGCGATCGACGAAGTTGTAGTACGCCGAGTCGGCGCTGCCGTTTTCTACGGCGCCCTTATAGTTGGGACCCGGGAACGGGTAGAGCGTCCAGCCTTCGGGGCATTGCTGCCCAGAGGCCGCGGCTGGTCCATTGAGTGCGGCCTTGCACTTG
>Ga0070683_100005999_pt1 | contig 10177 bp, 7 predicted proteins | sample KBSC713LmetaG_FD_64662 | JGI IMG/M metagenome (GOLD analysis project Ga0070683, IMG submission 64662) | Corn rhizosphere microbial communities from Kellogg Biological Station, Michigan, USA - KBS C7.1-3L metaG | ecosystem: Host-associated > Plants > Roots > Rhizosphere ... | reverse complement strand
GGCGACGACATGCTCTTCGGCGACATCCTCGACGACAAGATCTGGGGCGACGCCGGTGACGATCTCCTCATCGGCGGCCACGGCACCGATCTCCTCGACGGCGGCGCCGGCAACGACTTCATGCGTGGCGACACCGGCAACGACGGGTTCTTCGGCGGCCCGGGCACCGACGTCGTGAGCTTCACGACGGCGATGCCGCCCGGCCAAGGCGAGATGGTCGGCGGTCCGAAGAAGATCAGCGGCGTGCACATCGACTTCACCAGCCGCTGCCCCGACGCGGGCATCGACTACGGTCCGAACCAGCACGACGGCTGCGCGAACGGCGACGGCGGCAACGAGCCGATGGACGACGTCGAGGTCGTCATCGGCTCGCCGTACGAGGACAAGTTCGAAGCCGGCAACAAAGGCGTGCGCTTCATCCCCGGACGCACCGAGCGTCCCGCCGGAACCGCGGACCACGTCTACGCAGTGATGGATGCGAAGGCGCGCGACACGGGTCTCGTCGTCGTCGGCACCGACAAGAACGATGCGATCGACATCTTCCGCGAGGACGGCGACAAAATCCGCGTGCGCGGTACCTACGGCACGAAGGTTCTCGCCGGCGACGGCTGCAAGCAGACCGGTGACGACGCGGTGTGCGATCCGAGCCACGAGCTCCGCTGGGTCGCCGCGTGGATGGGTGACGGCGACGACCGCGTGCAGATCCAAGAAGCGGCGACGGGGTCGACGACGAAGCATCTCCCGGTCGACATCACCGTGCACGTGAGCGGCGGCGACGGCGACGACCGCATGTTCGGCGGCGACGAGCAGGACGTCTTCTTCAGCGGGCCGACCGGCAAAGACAACATGCACGGCAACAAGGGCGACGACGCGCTCCTCAGCGAGAGCCGCAAGTGGCCCGGCCTCGCAAACTGCACCGCCGAGATGAAGAAGAACAACCCGCGTTGCGACGAGGACAAGCCGCACTCGGGCAAGTACGACGACGGCAAGGACGAGATGTGGGGCGGCGAAGGCGACGATCAGTTCGTCGTCGACTACCCGTGCGGCAACCACGAGATGCACGGCGGCGGCGGTCGCGACATCGCCGGCTTCGCCCGCAGCGGCCGCTTCGACATCAACGCGCAGCTCGGTGGCCCTGCCTCCACGGTCACGCCCTTCCACGGACGCTCGTTCAACCCCGATCTCTGCGGAAAAGAAGACGGCACGACGATCGACGACGACATCGAGATCCTCGAAGCCGCCGACGGCAACGACAATCTCTGGGGCAACGACAAGGAGAACTGGATCTGGGGCCGCGAAGGCAACGACGAGATCCACGGCCTCGGCGGTGGCGATCACATCAAGCCGGGAAGCGGGAACAATCAGGTCTTCGAGTAAACGCAGTCCACCTGTCGACCGTAGTGGATCGCGGCGCTCTCCGGATCGGATCCACATCTCGGATCGACGACGTCACTGCTCGCGATCGCAGCCACGAGAGCGCCTGTGTCGGCGTAGATCAGGTTCTCGCTCTGATGCCGATTCGTGATCGTGAGCGTGCGATACGGACCGCACCGGCGCAGCTCCACACGCACCCCGGCCTCTCGCAGTCGCGCCAGGACGGGCATCATTCCATCGAGCGTCGACTCCTTGCGGTCGCGGCCCGTCCAGCTCGGCGGTCGCGCGGCGAGCGGTCGGCCGTTGCACCGGAGCTTCGCTGTTTGCAAAAGCGTCGGCTTCGGCGGTGCGACCGGCGGCGACGCAGTCGCGGCGCCGGTCGCGATCGCGAGGCAGAGTGCCAGCGTCCGCGCGGTCACGGGATGCTCGTGCGAAAGAGGCTGTGGGGCGGGACATAGGTGAGGCGCGTGCCCTCCGGCGTGGTCGTCCGGAACGCGTCCGGTTGCGGGACGGACGACCTCGCGGCCGCTACGTCGATCGTCATTCCCGTCGCTCCGTTCTCGATGACGACACGCCGAACGCCGTTGGCGCCGTCGACATGGAGGAGGAGCCTCGTGACGAGGTCGCTCGGAATGCGAGGCGTTCCGACGAGGAGCTCGCGCGAGTGCCGTACGAACGTGAAGCGCGAAGCGAGTGGGCACGCGAACACGACGAGCGCGGGACAGTAATCGTCACGGACGCTCTCTTGGAGGAGCGCGGGCGGCATCGGGACGAACGTCGACACGGAGCTGCCCGCGACGACCGTCCACCAACCGTCGGCGTATGTGATGCGCATGCGGCCGGGCCTGTCGAAGACGAGCGAAGCGTGTCGCCACGGGTAGATGGGCCCCGAGGGCGGCGACATCACCATGATCGACAGCTCGGCTTCGAACGGCCGAAGCTGCTCGTAGTAGGCCTCGATCTGCACCACGTCGCGATTGGCTGCCGAATTCCCACCCGCGACCGGCGTCGGCTCCGGCGCCCACTCTGGCGCCGGCGATGAAGGCCCGACCGCGACCACCGGCGCCGCGGGATGGCATGCGGCCGCGACGGCGAAACCGAGCCAGAGGGGAAAATGCCGAGATCGCGTCACGCCCGCTTTCGACACGCGACCGGGGAAGGTCTTTGCGACCGAGTGGGAACCGATCGCGAGCGGGCATGTCTCATGGAGGTGCGCGCCGTCGGGTTCGTTCTTCTCGCGTCGCTCGTCGCCCCCGCGCCTGCGCTCGCGTGTGGCAATGCGGTGATGGCGATGGCGTCCTTGAATCTCGAGGACGCGCGCGTCGCGCTGGACGACGGGGACGTCGAACGCGCACGGCGCATCGCCGTCCACGAGCTCGCGAGCACGCCCGACCCGTGGCATCGGCGGCACGCCGAGTGGATCCTCGCGATGAGCACGATCCGCGACGACGAGGCGTCCGCGCTCGACGTCGAGCGCGCCATCGAGACCATGCGCAAGGTTCACGCCGAGCGGGGGCGCCACGAGGGAGTCGCCGAGGTCGATCTCGGCGAAGCGCTCGCGCGGTTGCCCGAGCACGAAGCCGAGGCGCTCGCCGTCCTCGAGCCGCTCGCCAAGCGCGATCTCGTCGGCACTGCTCACGCGTGGGCCGCGCTCGGCCGCATCGCCCCGGACGCCGAAGATCGAGCACGCGCGATTCGTCGCTGCGAGACGATCTCCGACGGCGCCGCGTTCTGCACCCCAGGGTGGATGTCGTCGCGCACGTCGCGCGATCGCCTCGGGAGGCGCGTGCTCGCCGCCTTCGGCGCCGCTTTCGCGTGCGCGCCGCTCCTTGCCGTCGCTGTTTTCGTTCGGCGCCGGAGGATCAGGTCCGCCGCTTTTTCGCGATGCCAAGCACCGTGAGCGAGTCCTTCGAGCGACGCATGACGAGGACGTCACCTATCGTGATCGAGTGCACGATGCGGTGACCGTCGAGGAACAGCTTCGCCTCGCGCATCTTGCTGTGGAGGATGAGTGACTCGTCCGGTTCGACCAGCCCCTTCGCGTAGCGGAAATGGCCGCCGGCCGGCGTATAGGGCTCGCGGACCACGTACTGGAGCTTCTGGGAAGACAGCGGGAGCACGCGGCCGCCCGCGCTGCGCTGCGCGGCGGTCGAGCCGGCGGCGGGGCCGACCCAGATGCCGCTCGAGCGCTGATCCTCTTCGTCGTTCGCGACGCGGAGGATGTAGCGGGACGTCGCCGCGGGCGACGCGTGGCACACGAGCGCCTCGTTGAGCACGCGTCCGTGGAGGAGCTTGCCATTGAGGTCGACGCGCATGCGCGTGAGCTCCACGGCGGAGAGGCGTCCGGCGAGCGCGCGTGAAAGGGTGTCAGCGACGGCACCTTTCTGCGCGCCGCAGAAGAAGCCGACCGAATGATCCGGTGCGCTGTTGATGCCGAGGAGCGGGATGCCGTCGCCGATCTGGTGCGAGGCGGCGAGGAGAGTGCCGTCGCCGCCGATGGTGACGACGAGATCGGCCTTCGGGATCCGGAAGCGCGGGATGCCGAAGTGGACGATGACCGCGCCGAGCTTGTCGAGCGCTTCCTCGGTCTCGCGCACCGTCGCTTCGTGGTCGTCGTGCGACTGCTTCAGACGGCCGACCGTCGGATCGTGCTTGCGAAGGAGCTTCGCGATCAGCGGGTCGTGCTCCTCGACGACGAACTTGCGATACGTCGTTCGCTTGCCGACGACGGCGACCTTCGGGGCGCGCGCCATCTAGCGGAGGACCTCGGCGAGGCGGCGGCACGCGAGCTCCGTCTTCGAGTCCGGCACTTCGCCGCGCCGACACGCTTCGAGGACGTCGTCGAGCGGGACGCACAGGATGCGCGCGTTCTCTTCGAGAACACTGTCGTCGCCCGCCGGCTCGTGGCGCGTCGCCGGATCGATGCGTACATGGAAGTAGAAGTGGAGCTCGCCGATGAAGCCCGGTGCGGGGTACGCCGCGGGGCCGAGCGGCTGCATGTCTTCTTCGCGCACGGTGAAGCCGAGCTCCTCGTCGAGCTCGCGCGCCGCGGCCGCCGCCGGGCGTTCGTCCGGCTCGATGAGACCCGCGGGCACCTCCCAGACGCTCGCCGGATTCGGATCGCGCGGGCGGAGGGTGAGGGGAGGTCGGACGGCGCTCCTCAACCACACGTGAACGCGTCCGTTCTCGACGTGATGCGCGACCATGATCGCCGCATCGATCGCGCGACGGTCGAGCACGTCGTAAGGGAAGCGCTTGCTCTTCGTTCCATCCTCACGGATGGCGACGAGCTCGACACTCCGCACCTTCAAGAACGAGCGATCATCCGTCTTTACGGTGCGGTCCGCGACGACCTCGAGCTCGACCTTTGGTGCCTCGGGCAGGAGCTTCACGCGGCCCGCATCCTATCTGAAGCCTGCTACCATGTAATGACGAAGGAAAGGGCTAGTCCGACCCAGGCCGGGAACTTTGTCACGGGTCGTACGTCGGAATCGAAGACGGACGTAAGCGTAATAAGAAGAGAGTAGCCCCCGAAGATGTCGACGACGCTGACCCGCATCGAGCAGCAGGCGAAGGCCGCCGAAAGAAGGCTCCGAATGCGACGGACCATCCTCTGGGTGGCCCAGTCGCTCCTCGTTGGCCTCGTCCTTGCCGCGATTTTCCTCGTTCTTCGGAAGACGAACGTCATCTCCGAGGGCAAGTGCCGGATAGCGTTGGGTCTCGCGGTCGCCCAGGTGATCGCCGTCGGGGTCGTCGCGTGGACCGCCAAGCTCCCCCGCCGGGCCGGCGCCGTCGCCCTCGACCGCTTCCACGGCCTCGCCGACCGCCTCTCGAGCGCGCTCTCCTTCGCCGAGCTCCCCGCCGGCGAGCGCACGCCTTTCATGGACCTCGCGATCGACGATGCGATCGCGCACGCCGAAAAGGTCCAGCCGAAGAAGGCCGTGCCGATGGAGAAGCCGCGCGAGTGGCCGCTTCTCCTTCTTCTCGCCGGCGCCGTGACGGGCATCGCGCTCTTCGAGGTGCGGACGCACAAGCCGCTCGCCTCGGCGAAGACCATCGACGCCGTCGACGTCACGCAGGACGACCTCGACGCGATGCGCGAGTTCCTCCGCGACGTCGACTCGCGCCTCCAGACCGACGAGGCGAAGGCGGCGACCCAGGAGTTCAACCAGCTCATCGAAGACCTCGCCAACAAGCGTCTCGATCGCACCGAAGCGTTCCGGCGCATGCAGTCGCTCGAGGACAAGCTCCTCGAAGGACGCGAGGCCGACGCGAAGGCGCTCGAAGAAGCCCTGAAAAAGATGGGCGAGGAGATGAAGAAGTCCGAGATGTCCAAGCCCGCGGGCGAGGCGCTCGAGAACAAGAACCTCTCCGACGCCGAGAAGGCGCTTCACGATTTGGCGAAGAAGCTCCGGGACCAAAACGGAAATATCGACAAGGCGCAGCTCGAGAAGCTGCGTGAAGCCTTGAAGAAGGCGAGCGAGGAGAACGCGAAGCGCGCCGAGTCGCTCGCGCAGAAGCGCGAAGAGCTGAAGAACGATCTCCTCAAGCAAAAGCAGAAGATGGGCGACGCGGGCGCGAAGGAGGAGGAGAAGAGCCTCCTCCAGAAGAAGGAGCGCGAGCTCGAACGCCTCGATCGCGAGAACGAAGCAAACGACAAGGCGCGCCGCGAGCTCGATCGGCTCGATCGCGAGCTGCAGAAGGCGGCGGAGGACCTGATGAAGGACCTCAAGATGTCGGCGGACGATCTCGATCAAGCCGCGCAGGACATCAACCGCATGGCCAAGCAGGAGATGTCGCAAGAAGAGAAGGAGCAGCTCCGCCAGAAGCTCCAAGAGCTCCGCGAGATGCTCCGCCAGCAGTCACAAGGCGGCTCGGGTCAGATGGCGCGCCTCCGCGTCTTCCAGCAGCGCGCGCACGGTCAAGGTCAGGGCGGCCAGCAAGGTCAGGGTCAGGGCCAAGGCGGACAGCAGGGCCAAGGACAAGGACAAGGCGGACAAGGTCAGGGCCAAGACGGTCAGGGACAACAGGCCGGCAACGGTCAGGGTCAAGGGCAGGGCCAGGGACAAGGGCAGGGGCAGGGGCAGGGACAAGGTCAAGGCCAAGGTCAGGGGCAGGGCCAAGGCGGCGGCGGTGGCGAGACGTGGATCCTCGGACCGAACGGCGAGAAGATCCTGATGATCACCGCGAGCAAAGGCTCGGGTCAGGGCGGCGGTCAGAACGGTGGCGGCGGTCAGGGCGCAGGCAAAGGCCAAGGCTGGGGCACCGGCCACGATCCCAACGTCCAGCAAGGCGCGAGCAGCATCAAGGCCGGGACTCAGGACACGAGCGTCCAAGGCAACGACACCGGCCAAGGCGGATCGCGCAGCGAGGTCATCCAAGGCGCGGCGGAGCGGGGCTTTGCTTCGCGCGGCTACACCAAGGTTTATCGCGAGTACCATACGGTCGCCGAAGAGGCCTTGAACAAGGATGAAATCCCCGGTGGCTATCGTTTCTATGTGCGGCGCTACTTCCAGTTGATCCGCCCTCGCGACGAGGGTGGCGGCCCTGCGGGCGCAGCGGCGCCTCTTCCTCCGCCGACCCCCTGAAAGAAAAAACATGACAGACCAGACACCCGAGTCCGTGCGTAACGGCGTCGATCAATTCCGCGCGTCGATCAGCAAGCTCCGCGACGAGATCGGCAAGACGATCGTCGGCCAGGAGGCGGTCGTCGAAGGCGTCCTCATGTGTCTGCTCGCCGGCGGTCACGCCCTGCTCGAAGGCGTCCCTGGTCTCGGAAAGACCATGCTCGTGCGCACGCTCAGCGAGTCGCTCAGCATGAACTTCTCGCGCATCCAGTTCACGCCGGACCTCATGCCCGCGGACATCCTCGGCACGACGGTCATCGACGAGACCGTCGCCGGCGCGAAGGCGTTCGAGTTCCGCAAAGGACCCATCTTCGCCAACATCGTCCTCGCGGACGAGATCAACCGCGCAACGCCGAAGACGCAGTCGGCGCTCCTCGAGGCGATGCAGGAGCACCGCGTGTCGGTCGGCCGCCGCACGCACATCCTCGAAGAGCCGTTCGTCGTTCTCGCGACGCAGAACCCGCTCGAGAGCGAAGGTACGTATCCGCTTCCCGAAGCGCAGCTCGACCGCTTCTTCATGAAGCTCCACGTCCCGTTCCCGACGCGCGACGATCTCCACGCCATCCTCGACCGCACGACCGGCGAGACCACGGCGAAGACCGAGCCCGTTCTCCACCGCGACGACATCATCCGCATGCAAGCGCTCGTGCGTCGCGTGCCCGTCGCGCGCCACGTGCAGGACTACGCCATCCGCCTCATCCAGGCGACGCACCCCGATCAGCCGGACGCGCCCGCCATCTGCAAGCAGTTCGTCCGCTTCGGCGCTTCGCCGCGCGGCGCGCAGTCGGTGCTCCTCGCCGCAAAGATCCGCGCTCTCTTCGAGGGCCGCTTCGCCGCCAGCATCGACGACGTCCGCGCCATCGCGATGCCGGCGCTCCGCCATCGTGTCCTCCTCAACTTCGAAGGCGAGGCGGAGGGCGTGAAGACCGACCAGGTCATCGAAGGCATCCTGAAGGGCCTCGTCGAGACGAAGGCGGGCACCGGGAAGGCGGAGGCACAGGTTGGGCTTTCTTGATTCCGTCCTCGGACGGAAGGGCCCCGCACCGGCGAAGCAGTCCGACGACGACCTCTTCGACGACGATTTCCAGCGCAAGCTCGATTACCTCGCGCTCGTGTCGAAGCGCGTGTTTTCGGGGCGCATGCGCGCGGAGCGCAAGACGAAGAAGAGCGGCTCGGGCATCGAGTTCGCCGACCATCGCGACTATCAGCCCGGCGACGACTTTCGCTACCTCGATTGGAGCGTCTACCAGCGGTTCGATCGCTTGCTCGTGCGCCTCTTCGAAGAAGAAGAGGACCTCGCCATCTACTTCATCGTCGACGCGTCGAGCTCGATGGGCTTCGGCAACGCGAAGAAGCTCCGTTACGCGAAGCGCGTCGCGGCGGCGCTCGCGTACGTCGGCCTGGCGAACCTCGACCGCGTGAGCATCGTGTCCACCACCGACAAGGTGATGGACCGCATGCCGGCGACGCGCGGCAAGGCGCGCATCTTCAAGGTCTTCCGCTTCCTCCGCGAGCTCGAGGCCGAAGGCCACACCGACCTCGGCGACGCGATGAAGACGTTCGTCGCGCAGAACAAGAAGCGCGGCCTCGCCGTCCTCATCAGCGATCTCTACGACCCGCAGGGCTTCGAGAAGGGCATCAACGTCCTTCGCTACAACAAGTTCGATCCGTTCGTCGTTCACGTCGTCGACCACGAAGAGGCGAAGCCGAAGCTGAACGGCGACGTCCTCCTCTACGACTGCGAGACGGGCGACGAGCGCGAGGTGACGATCACGGCGAAGGTGCTCGAGCGCTTCAAGAATGCGTACGAGGAGTACCTCTCCGACATCAACCGCTTCTGCACCTCGAAGCAGGTGCCGTACGTCCAGGCGGACATCGGCCTCGCGTTCGACGAGCTGATCCTGCGCGTGTTCCGTCGCGGAGGGTTCCTCCGATGACTCCTCCGATGATTCGGCAGAATTTTCACAGGGAGGACGGGAGGACGGGAGAGAGAGGATTTTTTTGTTTTCCGTGCTGCAACACGGTCGCAAGCAGCGCAACCCACAAAAATATTCTGTTTCTCCCGTCCTCCCGTCCTCCCTGTGAATTCTCTTCGAGCGGAGCCAGCGAAGCCGGCGAAGCGGGGAGGCAAGCGTGATCCTCGCAGGGCTGTCCTTCGCGCAGTTGGCCGCCATCTTCGGCGCGGCCGCCGTGTTCGCGACGGCACTCTACATCCTCAAGCTGCGGCGGAGGACGGTACCCGTACCGTTCTCGAAGCTCTGGGAGAAGATCCTCCGCGACAAAGAAGCGACGTCGCTCTTCTCGCGCCTGAAGCGGCTCCTGTCGCTGCTCATCCAGCTCGCGCTTCTCGCGCTCCTCGCCATCGCGCTCGGCGATCCGCGCGCGGCGGCGACGCTGATCAAGGGGCGTAACCTCGTCGTCATCGTCGATGCGTCGGCTTCGATGCAGGCGACCGACGTGCCGCCGAACAAGAATCGTCTCGATGCGGCGAAGGACGAAGTGAAGAAGGTGATCCGCGGTCTCGGCGGATCCGATCGCATGCTCATCGCGCAGATGGACGCGGCGGTGACGCCGCTCGGTCCGATGAGCGGCGACACGTCGGAGCTCGAACGCGCCCTCGACACCGTGAAGGCGACCGATGCGCGCGCCGATTTTCCGCGCGCTCTACGCTTCGCCACCGACACGCTGCGTGGCCTCGAGAACGCCGAGGTGGTGATCGTCTCCGACGGACGGCTCGGCGACGCGGTCGACTCGGCCGGCAAGGTGAAGCTCGGCGACGACGTGAAGCTCACGTACCTGCCCATCGGAAATGGAAAGCGGAACGTCGGCATCACGCAGTTCTCGGTGCGGCGATACCCGCTCGACAAGAGCCGCTACGAAGTGATGCTCGAGGTGACGAACACCGGACCCGAGCAAGAGGACGTCGAGCTGTCGCTCCTCGGTGATGCGACGTTGGTCGACCTCACGAAGCTTCGCCTCAAGCCGGGCGAGCGCCTGCCGCGCTTCTATCCGAACCTCTCCGGCGCATCGCGCACGCTCGAAGCGAAGATCTCGCCGATCGGCGACAGCAAAGACGAGCTCCCGGCCGACGATCACGCGTACGCGCTCTTGCCGGAGCGACGGCGCGCGAAGGTCCTGGTCATCACGCCGGGCAACACGTACCTCGAGGCGGCGCT
>Ga0070683_100005996_pt1 | contig 10180 bp, 7 predicted proteins | sample KBSC713LmetaG_FD_64662 | JGI IMG/M metagenome (GOLD analysis project Ga0070683, IMG submission 64662) | Corn rhizosphere microbial communities from Kellogg Biological Station, Michigan, USA - KBS C7.1-3L metaG | ecosystem: Host-associated > Plants > Roots > Rhizosphere ... | reverse complement strand
AAGCTCAACTGGGACCCGGTCGACATGACCGTGCTCGCCAACGAGCAGGTGATCGACGGCCGCGGCTGGCGTTCCGGAGCTGTGGTCGAACAGCGGGAAATGAGCCAGTGGGTTTTCAAGATCACGAAATATTCAGAAGAGCTGCTGGAAGCGCTCGATGGCCTCGACCGCTGGCCGGACAAGGTGCGGCTGATGCAGCGCAACTGGATCGGCCGCTCCGAGGGCTTGCTCATCCGCTTCGCGCTGGATCCCAAAACCTTGCCTGAAGGTTCCACGCCCGCCGGCGAGAGCGAGCTGAAGATCTTCACCACGCGGCCCGACACGCTGTTCGGCGCGAAATTCATGGCGATCTCGGCCGACCATCCGCTGGCCATCGCCGCCGCCGCCAAGGATCCCAAGCTCGCCGCGTTCATCGCCGAGATCAAGCGCATCGGCACCGCGCAGGAGATCATCGACACCGCGGAGAAGCAGGGCTTTGACACCGGCATCCGCGCCGTCCATCCGTTCGATCCGAGCTGGAAGCTGCCGGTCTATGTCGCGAATTTCGTGCTGATCGAATACGGCACCGGCGCCATCTTCGGCTGTCCAGCGCATGACCAGCGCGACCTCGACTTCGTCAACAAATACGGCCTCGGCAACACGCCGGTGGTATGCCCTCCGGGCCAGGACCCCAAGACATTCGTGATATCGGACACCGCCTATGACGGCGATGGCCGCATGATCAATTCGCGCTTCCTCGACGGCATGACCATCGATCAAGCGAAGGAGGAAGTGGCCAAGCGCCTGGAGAAAGAGCTGCGCCCCCTCCCTAACCCTCCCCCGCAAGCGGGGGAGGGAAGGGTGCGGGCAGTCGGCGAGCGGCAGGTGAATTTTCGCCTGCGCGACTGGGGCATCTCACGCCAGCGCTATTGGGGCTGCCCGATCCCGGTTATCCATTGCCCGAAATGCGACGTTGTGCCTGTGCCGGACAAGGATCTGCCCGTGCTGCTGCCGGAAGACGCGACCTTCGACAAGCCGGGCAACGCGCTCGACCATCATCCGACCTGGAAGCACGTCACCTGTCCCAAATGTGGCGGCAAGGCGCAGCGCGAAACCGACACCATGGACACCTTCGTGGATTCGTCCTGGTATTTTGCGCGCTTCACCGACCCCTGGAATGACAAGGCGCCGACCACGCTTCCCGTCGTCGACCGGATGATGCCGGTCGACCAGTATATCGGCGGCGTCGAGCACGCGATCCTGCATCTGCTCTACAGCCGTTTTTTCGTCCGCGCGATGAAAGCCACCGGCCACATCGGCATGAAAGAGCCGTTCGCCGGCATGTTCACGCAAGGAATGGTGGTGCACGAGACCTACCAGAAGGCGGACGGCACCTATGTCACGCCGGCGGAGGTGACGGTCGAGACCGGCGGAAATGGCCGCCGCGCCGTGCTGACCGCGACCGGTGAGCAGGTCTCGATCGGGCCGATCGAGAAGATGTCGAAGTCCAAGAAGAACACGGTCGACCCCGACGACATCATCACGACCTACGGCGCCGATGTCGCCCGCTGGTTCATGCTGTCGGACTCGCCGCCGGACCGCGACGTGATCTGGAGCGACGAGCGGGTGCAGGGCGCCTCGCGCTTCGTGCAGCGGCTGTGGCGGCTGGTGAATGATTCGGCCGAGATCGCGAAGAGCGCGCCGGCGGCGCGGCCGGCCGTCTTCGCTCCCGAGGCGCTCGCCTTGCGCAAGGCCGCCCATGGCGCGCTCGACAAGGTGTCGGGTGGGATCGAGCGACTGCACTTCAACGTCTGCCTCGCCCATATCCGCGAATTCGGCAATGCGCTGTCGGAAGTGCTGGGCAAGGACGGCAAGCCGGCAGCCGACCTCGCTCCGGACTTGGCCTGGGCGGTCCAGGAGGCGGCGCTCATCCTTGTTCAACTGATTTCGCCGATGATGCCGCACCTGGCCGAGGAATGCTGGCAGGTGCTGGGGCAGAAGGGGCTGGTTTCGGAGGCTGCATGGCCGCAAATCGAACGCGATTTGCTGGTCGAAGACAACGTGACCCTGGTGGTCCAGGTCAACGGCAAGAAACGGGGTGATGTCACCGTGCCACGGGAGGCCCAAAATCAGCAGATCGAGGCTGCCGTTTTGGCGCTTGATGCGGTAAAGCTGGCGCTGGGCGGCAAACCCGTCCGCAAGGTGATCGTGGTTCCCATGAGGATCGTGAATGTCGTTGGCTAGGACGACCCGCATAGCCGTTCGGCTGCTGGCCGTAGCTGCGCTCGCGGGGCTGACCGCTGGCTGCTTCCAGCCGATGTATGCCGAGCACACCGACGGCACGCCGGATCTGCGCGAAAAGCTGATGGGCGTCGAGATTCCGCCGGTCGACAAGCCCAATGCCTCCCGCGAGGCCCGGGTCGGGGTCGAGATCCGCAACGCGCTGGCGTTCAAGCTCTATGGCACCGCCACCGGCATGCCGCCGACGCATCGGCTGATCCTGCGCTTCGCCTCCAGCCGTTCGTCGCTGATCGTCGATCCCAATACTGGCCTGCCGACGACCGAGAGTTACGGCATCGACGCGCAGTATAATCTGGTCGAGATCGCGACCAACAAATCGGTCTTGAACGGCTCGACTTTCTCGCGGGTCGGTTACGACATGCCGGGCTCCTACCAGCGCTTCGCGCGCTCGCGCGCGCTGCGCGACGCCGAAGACCGCGCTGCGCAGGAGATCGCCGGCAACATCCAGACCCGGCTCGCCGCCTATTTCACCGCGGGCACCTGACCTGGGTGTCATTCCGGGGCGTGCGCAGCACGAACCTGGAATCCGGAGATAACGAATTGAGATTCTCAGGTGCGCAGTTGCGCACCATAGTTCGCCTCTGACACGGTGTCCCGGAATGACGGCTTAAGGTGAAATGGTCGCGCTACGCGGAAGAGACATCGACAGCTTTCTCGCCCGCCCCGATCCGGGCCGGCCGATCGTCCTGCTCTATGGTCCCGATGCCGGCCTGGTGCGCGAGCGCGCCGACGCGCTGCTCAAATCCGCGGTCGACAATGTCGACGACCCTTTTTCCCTGGTGAAGATAGACGGCGACGAGCTTGCCGCCGAGCCATCGCGGCTGGTCGACGAGGCGCTGACCGTGCCGCTGTTCGGTGGCCGCCGCGCCATCCGCGTCCGCGCCGGCTCGCGCAGTTTTGCAAGCGGAGTCGATACGCTGGCCGAGATGCCACTCAAGGATTGCCGCATCGTCATCGAGGCCGGCGATTTACGGGCCGAGTCGCCGCTGCGCAAAGCCTGCGAGCGCGCCAAGACCGCGGTCGCGATCGGCTGCTATCCGGATGGTGAGCGCGATCTTGCGAAACTGATGGACGATGAATTGCGGCTGGCGAACTTGCGGATCGCACCCGACGCGCGCGCCGCGCTGATGTCGCTGCTTGGCGGCGACCGCCAGGCTTCGCGCAATGAGCTGAAGAAGCTCACTTTGTTCGCGCATGGCGAGGGCGAGGTGACGCTCGACCATGTGATGGGTGTGGTGGCGGACGCCTCCGAGCTGAAGCTCGATCCGATCGTCGACGGCGCGTTTGCCGGAAAGCCCGAGCTTGTCGAAAGCGAGTTCCAGAAAGCCATGATCGCCGGCACCTATCCCGGCGTCATCATCGCTTCCGCCCAGCGCCACGCGGCCTGGCTGCACAAGTCGGCGCTCGCGGTCGCCGAGGGCACGCCGGCTTCGCAACTGCTCGACAGCGGTTTTCCGCGACTGCACTTTTCGCGCAAGCCGATGGCGGAGACGGCACTCCGCAATTTCACCCCGGCGCGGCTAGCGGCGATCATCGACCAGCTCGCGACCGCAGCGCTCGACATGCGCAAGCAAACCGCGCTCGCCGCCGTCATCGCCCAGCGCGCGCTGTTGTCGATCGCGGTGAACGCAAAACGGAGGAGCTGATTTTGGAGTTCGTCATTCCGGGGCGATGCGCAGCATCGAACCCGGAATCTCGAGGTTCCGGGTCTGGTGCTAACGCACCATCCCGGAACGACAGCTTCGAGCTACCCGCCGTGCTCGAGCCGCCGCACCACCTCGTCGAGTTGCTCGAGATTGCGGTAGCTGATCTGCACGGTGCCGCCGGGATCGCGATGATTGACGCTGACGTTCAGCCCAAGCGCATCCGACACCCGCTTCTCCAGCGCCACGGTGTCGGCGTCCTTGGTCTTGGCCGCGCCGCGCGCCTTTTGCGGCTTCCGCTCCGGGACGCCTTCCTCATGGGCCAGCGCCTCGGTCTGGCGCACGTTGAGGCCCTGCTCGACGATCTGCCTGGCGGCGGCGAGCGGATCGGGAACGCCGATCAGCGCACGCGCATGTCCGGCCGACAATTTGCCCGAGGCGATATAGGCCTGCACCTCGGCCGGCAATTTGGTCAGCCGCATCATGTTGGCGACATGGCTGCGGCTCTTGCCGACGATTTTGGCGATGTCTTCCTGGCTGCGTTTGAACTCGTCGGCGAGCGCGTGATAGCCCTGCGCCTCCTCCAGCGCGTTGAGATCTTCGCGCTGCACGTTTTCGATGATCGCGAGCTCCAGCGCATCGCTGTCGCTGACATCGACGGGCACGATCGGCACCTCGTGCAGGCCCGCGGCCTGCGAGGCGCGCCAGCGCCGCTCGCCGGCGATGATCTCGTAGCGGTCATGGGTGCCCTTCACCGGCCGCACCACGATCGGCTGGATCACGCCATGCTGACGGATCGAGTCGGCAAGCTCGGCGAGCTCGACTTCCGAAAAGGCCCGGCGCGGGTTGCGCGGGTTGGCCTTGAGAAATTCGATCGGCACCTTGCGCTGCGCCCGCGGCCGGTCGACATGCGCGGCCTCGCCGCCGACATCGCCGATCAGACTTGCAAGACCGCGGCCCAGTCGCGAACGCGCTTCGTCGGCCATCGTCGCCAGCTCCCTTGGATTCACTCGTCGTACTCCGGCATTCAAGTTTCGAAACGTAGGGTGGGCGAAGCGTGCCCAGCGCCTGGCGCAAAAAATGGTGGGCACGGCGAAGACGCCTTTGCCCACCCTACGGTCAACTCGCCGCCTTCATGTCGCGCTCGCGTTGGATCACTTCGGTCGCAAGCTTCAGATACGCTTCGCTGCCGACGCATTTGAGGTCATAGACCAGCACCGGCTTGCCGTAGGACGGCGCTTCCGAGATGCGCACGTTGCGCGGGATCATGGTCTTGTAGACCTTGGCGCCCATGAACTGGCGGACGTCGGCCACCACCTGGTTCGACAGGTTGTTGCGGGAGTCGAACATGGTCAGCACGATGCCGTGGATCGACAGGTTCGGGTTGAGCGTCGAGCGCACCTGCTCCACGGTTTGCAGGAGTTGCGACAAACCCTCGAGCGCGAAGAACTCGCATTGCAGCGGCACCAGGATCGCGTCGGAGGCGGCCATCGCGTTGACGGTGAGCAGGTTCAGCGAAGGCGGGCAGTCGATCAGCACATAGGTATAGTCGGAGTCGGGCGACACATTGTTGTTGAGCTGGGCGATGGCGTCGCGCAGGCGGAAGGCACGGCCCGGCGTGGTGCCGAGCTCGAGCTCGAGGCCCGAAAGATCCATGGTCGAGGTCGCGATGTGCAGCCGCGGCACCGCGGTCGCCACCACGGACTCGCGGAGCTGCGCTTCGCCGACCAGCACGTCATAGGTCGAGCATTCGCGGTTGCGGCGATCGATGCCGAGACCGGTGGAGGCATTGCCTTGCGGATCGAGGTCGACGATCAGCACGCGTTCGCCGATCGCGGCCAGCGCGGTACCGAGATTGATCGCGGTGGTGGTCTTGCCGACGCCGCCCTTCTGATTGGCGAGCGCCAGAATGCGGGGATGGCCGGGCATCGAATCTGCCTTATCCTCTTGATATACTTGATCAATCACGCTCATCGGTCGCCACCCTCTGTCTCCCGCGGAATTACTCAGCGTCGCTCGATCCCTTCGATTTCGACGATCCAGCCCTGTCCGCCCGTCAGGCTGGCATGGAGAATTGGCTTGATCTTCCAATATTTAGTAGCCTCGGTCAATTCAGCATCAACATCTTGGCCCTTCAGAAACAGCGCCTTGGCGCCCTTTCTCACCAGAGGTTCAGCGAAGCCGATCAGTTGATGTAGCGGAGCCAGCGCGCGCGCAGTGACGCAATCGATCGGCCCCGCGATGCTGTCCACAATATCTTCGATCGCACAGGGATGCACGATTCCCGGAGCGGAGGTGATTCGCAATGCCTCGCGCAGGAACGCCGCCTTTTTGGAGTTGCGCTCGACCAGGTGCACCTTTGCGCCGGTTGTTTCTGCCAAAGCGCAGGCCAGCACCACGCCGGGGAAGCCGCCGCCGCTGCCGAAGTCGACCCAGGTCTTGGCCGACGGCGCAAGGGTGAGCAGCTGAAGTGAATCGGCGACGTGGCGGGTCCAGAGATGCGGGAGCGTCGATGGCGCGACGAGGTTGGTCTTTGCCTGCCACTCCAGCAGAAGCGCGAGATAGCGGTCGAGCCTTTCCTCTGTTTCACGTGAAACAGGTACGAGCGCCAACGCCTCGGCTTTGTCTGCCGACGCAACCGCGGGAGTGGAAGCGGCTCTGCCCTTCGGTCGCTGCTTCACGTGAAACGCCCTCAGGCTGTCGCCTTTGAAATCTTCCTCGCCTCGCGGCGGAGGTAGGCGGCGAGGATGCCAAGCGCCGCCGGCGTCATGCCGTCGATCCGGCCCGCCTGCCCCACCGTCCAGGGCCGCTTGACTTGCAGCTTGGCGCGGACCTCGTTGGAGAGGCCGGGCACGAGGCTGTAATCGATGTCGCCGAGCACCATCCCCTCGTCGCGGCGGAAGGCATCGACATCGGCGGTCTGGCGCTTGAGGTAGACATCGTACTTCGCGTCGGTCTCCAGATGGATCGCGATGGCGGGATCGATGGCCGAAAGCTCCGGCCAGATCGCCCTCACCTCGCTCCAGCCGACCTCCGGATAGGCCAAAAGCTCGAACGCCGAGCGGCGCTGGCCATCCCTGTTGAGCGCGAGACCATGCCTGGCGGCTTCGTTCGGGGTGAGGCTCAGGGACTTCGAGAGTCGCCTCGCCTCCTCCAACGCCGCCATCTTGGTCGCATGCCGCTGGCGCCGGGCTTCGCCGACACAGCCGAGCGCGATACCCTTGTCGGTCAGGCGCTGGTCGGCATTGTCGGCGCGAAGCGTCAGCCGGTACTCGGCGCGCGAGGTGAACATCCGGTAGGGCTCGGTGATCCCGCGGGTGACGAGATCGTCGATCATCACCCCGAGATAACCGTCGGCCCGGTCGAACACGATCGGCGTGGCGCCACTCGCGCCCAGAGCCGCGTTGAGACCGGCCACCAAACCCTGGGCGGCCGCCTCCTCATAGCCCGTGGTACCGTTGATCTGCCCGGCCAGGAAAAGCCCGCCGAGCCGGCGGGTCTGCAAGGTTGGATCGAGTTCACGCGGATCGACATGGTCATATTCGATGGCGTAGCCCGGCCGGACCATCCTCACCCGCTCCAGCCCCGGGATCGACGCGAGGATCGCGAGCTGAACCTCTTCCGGCAGCGAGGTGGAGATACCGTTCGGATAGACCGTGGTGTCGTCCAACCCCTCGGGCTCCAGGAAGATCTGGTGACCGTCGCGGTCGCCGAACTTGACGATCTTGTCCTCGATCGAGGGGCAATACCGCGGACCCGTGCTCTGGATCTGACCGGAATACATCGGCGAGCGATGCACGTTCGCCCGGATCACCTCATGGGTGGCCGGCGTGGTGCGGGTGATGCCGCACTGGATCTGAGGCGTCGTGATGCGGTCCGTCATGATCGAAAACGGCTCGGGCGGGTCATCACCGGGCTGCATCTCGACCGCAGACCAGTCGATGGTGGTGCCCTCGAGCCGTGGCGGGGTCCCGGTTTTCAGCCGGCCGAGTGCGAAGCCGGCGCGCTCGAACGACTGCGAGAGCCCCATGGCGGGAGCCTCACCGACCCGGCCCGCCGGCCAGTTCTTCTCTCCAAGATGGATCAGGCCCCGCAAGAACGTGCCGGTCGTGACCACGACCGCGCCAGCGGTGAGCTGTCGACCATCGACCAAGCGGATACCCGTCACCCGGCCATTCGAGACCAGAAGGTCATCCGCCTCACCCTCGATCACCACCAGATTGGCGACCTCGCGAATAGCGGCCTGCATGGCGGTGGCATAGAGCTTCCGATCGGCCTGGGCGCGCGGTCCGCGCACCGCCGGACCCTTGCGACGGTTGAGCATCCGGAACTGGATGCCCCCCGCATCCGCGACCAGGCCCATCAGGCCGTCCATGGCGTCCACCTCGCGAACCAGATGGCCCTTGCCGAGACCGCCGATGGCGGGATTGCAGGACATGGCCCCGATGGTCGCGAATTTGTGAGTCACGAGCGCCGTCCTGGCGCCCAAGCGTGCGGAGGCGGACGCGGCTTCGCAGCCGGCGTGGCCGCCACCGATCACGATGACGTCGAACCATTCTGAGGTCGAAAGCATGACCGGATATCTATCGCGGCAAGCCGAATGCCGGAAGACCGTTTCATATGAAACGATCAAATTTCGCAGGCTCCGGTCGGAGATGTTTCACGTGAAACAGACTTGGTGAAGTCCTGAACCAGGATGTTTCACGTGAAACATCCGTTAACCATTTCCCTTAACCAATCATCAATCGATTGAACCAAGCACTAACGCTATTTTCCGATACAGAACTCGCGGAAGATGACGTCGAGGATATCTTCGACGTCGACCCGGCCCAGCAGTCGCCCCAGGGAATACGCGGCCGCGCGCAGGTCCTCGGCCGCGAGCTCCTCACCCTGGCCGATGGCGGCGACACTCCGCTCCAAGGCAGCCGCGGTGTCTTCCAGCAAACGCCGTTGACGTTCGCGGGTGATCAGTGCGGCCTCGTTCGCTCCAAAAAAGTCGGAGGCAAATTCGATCATCGCCGAGATCAGGTCCGACAGCCCATCGCCCCGCAACGCCGAAACCCTGAACTCCCGAGCGCCCGACTTCTCGGGCTTACCTCTATCCCGGTCGAGATCGATCTTGTTACGTACCCGCCAGACCGGCGCGGCACCCTGCTCGACCACATCACCGTCGGCGTCTGCAAGCCACAGCACCAAGTCGGCTTCAGCCGCCCGCGCCCGCGCGCGTCGAACACCCTCTTGCTCCACGGGGTCTTCAGTCTCGCGGATGCCGGCGGTGTCGATCACCGTCACCGGATAGCCCTCGAGATCGAGCTGCACCTCGATGATGTCGCGCGTGGTGCCGGCATGTGGTGAGACGATTGCGACCTCGCGCCGGGCGAGATGGTTCATCAAGGTGGACTTGCCGACATTCGGCGGACCTGCAATCGCGACGACCAGACCTTCGCGCAGCCGCTCGGTTCGACCCTGCGCCGCGACCACTTCCTTGATCTCGGCCAGCAGCGCCCTGACCTTCACGAGTGCGGGCGCAATCAGCTCAGCCGGAACGTCGCCCTCGTCGGAGAAATCGATTCCGGCTTCGATCAGTGCCTGCGCTTCGATGATCGCCTTGCGCCAATCGCGCGCACGATCGCCAAGCAGGCCTTTCAGTTGGCGGAGCGCCTGACGGCGCTGGCGATCGGTGTCGGCGTGGATGAGATCGTCGAGGCCTTCGGCCTCCGTGAGATCGAGCTTGCCGTTCTCGAAAGCGCGGCGGGTGAATTCGCCGGGTTCGGCGGGGCGCAGGTTTTTCATCGCCGACAGCGCGGCGAACAGCGACGCCAGCACGGCGCGTCCGCCGTGGACGTGTAGTTCGGCAACGTCTTCGCCCGTGGCGCTCGCCGGTCCAGGAAACCAAAGCACCACAGCGTCATCGATAGCCTGGCTAGTCTCGTCGCGGAGCAAAGCCCGTGTCGCCACACGCGGCGGCGGCATCTTTCCAGCGAGCCGCTTCAGCGCTGTACCCGCCTCAGACCCCGACACCCGGACAATCGCGATCGCACTGGGCGGCCGGCCGGAGGAAAGTGCAAAGATGGTCTGATCGCGAACGTGCATGGCCTAATAGAGCGGCTGAGATCAGAACAGCAATGCCGCTCATCTATGCTGCAATGCAGCAATACGTCGATACCGCAAGTTTTCTGCAGCGATGCGCGCAAAAAGAAAGGGGCACCCGCAGGCGCCCCTCCTCAACACCCTGGCCACATCGCCTCAGGTATTCA
>Ga0070683_100005995_pt1 | contig 10181 bp, 9 predicted proteins | sample KBSC713LmetaG_FD_64662 | JGI IMG/M metagenome (GOLD analysis project Ga0070683, IMG submission 64662) | Corn rhizosphere microbial communities from Kellogg Biological Station, Michigan, USA - KBS C7.1-3L metaG | ecosystem: Host-associated > Plants > Roots > Rhizosphere ... | reverse complement strand
CCAGACGCCCCAGCCTGCGGCCGCAAAGACGGCCATCGCCAGCGTCGCGACGATCGCCACAAGCAGCCGTGGGCGGCCGGCCAAGGCGTTATGGACGAACTGAAAACGAGGGGAGCCGCGGAACATCTCGATTATTGGACGCAAAACAAAGGCCGATAGGGTTCGGGTTGGCTGCTGAGCTCGAGCAAGTCCCCAATTCCTCCCAAGCCGCGCGTTTTTCCTAGTTTATCTCCCTACGCGGCGAAGAAGGTGTCGACGATGCCCCGCGAGGCGACGACCGCCCGAAAGACACTTCCTGAGGACGGTGAGTCCCGCAGTTCCTGATCAGTCATTTCCTGACGCGATGAGGTGACGTACAAGTGGTCGAGCGAATTCCCTCCAAAGGCGGGACAGGTGACATTCCTTGAGGGCACCGGGATCTCCGCCAGGAGACGACCTTCGGGACCGTACTGACGAACGACGCCGGCGTTCCAGACGGCGTTCCACAAACATCCGTCGCAGTCGACCACGGACCCGTCAGGCAATCCGCTTCCCGCCTCGAGCCGGACGAAATCGTGCACGTTTCCGACGCCCGCTGAATCCGCGTCGTAATCGCACTGACGGATGATTCCCTTCGGGGAGTCACAGAAGTACATCGTCCGGCCATTCGGGCTGAAGCAGATGCTGTTGGGAATCACCACGCCGCCAAGGTCGAGCCGGCGAAGCCCGTGACGTACTGAATACTGATAGAAGCTGCCCGCCGGCGAGTCCTGGATCTCGTTCATCGTGCCGAACACGAAATTCCCGGCGCGATCCGTCCTGCCATCGTTGATCCGATTGCGCGGGATCGTGGGCTCGATCGCCATGATCGGCTCGACGCGCGAGTCGGCACCATGGCCTGTTTCCGGATCGAGATACACGAGGCTCTTTGCCAGGCCCAGCAACAAACGTCCTGATTCGCAGATCGCGAAGGACCCTAGCCGATCCGGAAGCGCCACCTGCCGCGAGACATCGTCGTCCACGCGGTGGATCCACAAGGTGGACTTCTCGATATCCGTCCAGAGCAGGCTGCGGCGATCGGGCCACCACAGGATGCCCTCGCCGAGCGTGCACCGGCAATCAACGAGCAGCGTCGCAGACGGCGCCATCACGTCACTCCTTCTTCTTCGCCGATTCGGCCCACGGCGCTTGCGAGAAGAGGCCGCCGTCCACCCACAGGGTTTGGCCGTTGATAAATGACGCGTCCGGGCCCGCGAGAAACACGACGGCGCGCGCGACGTCGAGCGGATAGCCGATCCGGCGAAGCGGCGTAATCGCGGCCCATGTGCCGGCGTAGTCAGGCAACTCCAGCTTCGTGCGCTCGACTTCGATCGCCCCGGGAGCGATGCAATTCACCCGGATACCATGCGGGCCCAACTCCACGGCTGCGACCTTCGTGAACATCTCGATGCCACCGCGACTGGCCGTGTAGGCCGCGAGATTCGGGAACGGCGCTTTGTTGCTACCGGACCCGATATTGATCACAGCCCCGCCTCCATGATCTTTCATGTAGCGCGCGGCTGCCTGGGTGCAGAGAAAGCATCCCTTGAGATTGGTGTCGATAACGAGATCCCATTCGGCTTCGGTCACATCGAGAAGAGGCTTCCATGTCTGAGTCCCGGCATTGTTCACAAGAATGTCGAGGCCGCCAAGCTCGCGAATCACGCGATCGATCATGGCGGAGACTGCCGGCGCAACGCTGACGTCAGCCTCCACCCCAATCGCCTTGCCCCCAAGCTGCCGAATCTCGTCCACCGTTTCCAGCGCTTTCTCAGGTTCCGTGACGTAGTTCACCGCGACCCGGCAGCCAGCTCTCGCGAGCTCGAGCGCAACGCCCTTCCCGATCCCGCGGCCCGCCCCGGTCACCAGTGCCGAGCGTCCCTGCAACGTCTCAGTCATTGCTGAACTCAGCGGGCTGCGCCCGCAGACGATCGATGTGCGCGGCCATCGCCGCGGCCACCTTGTCGGCGTGCTGCACGCCGTCGACGACGGCAAACGAAGGACGCGCGCGGTAGTGCTCGATGACCGGCGCGGCGTATTGTGCGTAGGTCGCCAGCCTGTGACGAACCGTTTCCGGCTCGTCGTCGGGTCGCCGCACCAGGTTGCCACCGCAATACGGGCATGGCTCGGAATCGGGATGAAACACATCGGCAACCGACTGCGTGAGCCGGCACGAGTCGCAGACGCGCCTCGTGCCCATTCGTCGAACGATTTCTCCATCCGGCACTTCGATCAGAATCACCGTGACCAGAACGGAGCCAAGCATCTCGTCGAGCGCGTGTGCCTGTGCAACGGTACGTGGGAATCCATCGAGGACAAATCCATTTGCGGTGTCCGCCTCGCCGAGCCTGGCGCGCACGAGATCGGTCATGAGATCGTCGCTGACGAGCGAGCCCTTGGCCAGGGTGTCCGCGACCTTGCGCCCGAGGTCGGTGCCGGCGCGGACGGCCGAGCGAAGAATCTCTCCCGTCGAGATGTGCGGAATGCCGTAGCGCTCGGCGAGCCGCACCGCCTGCGTCCCCTTTCCCGAACCGGGCGGACCAATCAGCACGACATTCACTGACGACCGGGACTTCCGGTCGATCGGCGGCGTCGCGGGTGGATCTGGATGGGGAAACTCAACCGGCACGCCCGGACATTGTGACACACGGTTCATTGGGCTTATGATCCGAGTCGAATCGGCCTCAAGGGGTCGCCATCTCGTCCGGAGGCACCGCTCGTGAAGATACTGCTGCTTTCGATGCCCGATTCATTCGAGCACACGCCAACCCTGACGATCCGGATGCCAAACGGGGCGCTCGCGTCCCTCGCGGGCAACGTCGATCCGCAGCATCAGGTCGCCGTTGCCGACCTCGTGCTTGTCCAATCCGCAGTGCGCAGCACCGTCGAGCGTCTGATCACCGAGATCAGGCCGGATGTCGTCGGCCTGTCAGTGATGACGTTCCAGCGATCGACGGCGCGAAGAATCATCGCGCTCGTTCGCGCGCTGCATCCCGAGGTCCGGATTGTCGTCGGCGGATACGATCCGAGCCTGGCCCCCGAAGAGTGGATCGATCCCGCCATCGGCGTCGACGTCATCGTCCGCGGCGAAGGCGATGTCACGTTCCGCGAGCTCATACGCGCCCTCGATGAAGGGCGGACGCTGAAGGACGTCGACGGAATCTGGTATCGCGAGCACGGCGTCTTTCACCGAAATCCGCACCGCGGTGTCACCCAACTCGGCGCGGGCGAGATCCGGCTCCCGAACCGCGCTTCCCGCGTGCTGTCCGGCTATACGATGATGGGACGGCCGATTGACGTCATCGAGACGTCGCGCGGCTGCACGTTCGACTGCAGCTTCTGTTCGATCATCGAGATGCGCGGGCGGAACTTTCACCGCTTCCCGATCGAGCGCGTCATCGACGACATCCGCGACGCCTCCGCTCGTGGCGCGCGCTGTCTCTTCATCGTCGACGACAACATCACGCTCGACGTGACGCGCTTCGAAGAGCTGTGCACGGCGATCATTCGCGCGAAGTTGAATCACATCGATTACATCGTCCAGGCGATGACGGCATCGATCGCCTCGCACGGCGAGCGGCTCGCGCCGCTGATGCGCGAAGCGGGTTTCCGCTACGTGTTTCTCGGCATCGAGAACGTGCTCGAGGAGGATCTCGCGTTTCTCAAAGCGAAGGCGAAGAACAGCCGACACCTCGAGGGCCGGCGAACCAACACTGCCGTCGCCGCTGTCGAAGCGCTGCATCGGCACGGCATGCTCGTCGTCGGCGGCCTGATCGTCGGCAATCCCGACGACCGGCGCGAATCGGTTGCGGCGAACCTCGAGTTCGCTCGCAAATACGTCGACTGGCCCTACATTCAGCACCCGACGCCCTATCCGGGCACGCCGATGACGAAGGACTTCGAAGCGCGCGGCCTCGTCGTCAACACGCGCGTCGAAGAGTACGATGGCACGACTGCCGTCACCCGCAGTGCGCACCTGTCGTCCGAGGACATCGAGTTCATGCGCTGGAAGGCCGAGCGCTGGATGAAGGTGCGGCATCTCCCGGCGGTGCTGCGGCACGACCCCGGGTTCGTCCTCCGCCATATGCACCGCATGATGGCGCACACTTTCAGGGGCACTGGCTGGAAATCGGTGCTCGGACTCGAAGGCAGCCGCGCCGTGTTCCGGCGATACAAGGCGATCCGCGAGCGGGAGCGGAATTATCTCGACTGGCCGGATCCCGTGGCGCGAACCGACTCCGGCGCTCGCATCCTGCATCATCGTCCAGCAACGGCTCACTCTTAACCGAGGGACGCCTCGGGTTTGTTGCTGCTATGCGGCCCGATCGATCCGCGCAGGTACGCGCAGCCGCCGCTCGCGTCCAGTCGATGGTCCAATCCGGGCGACCGCGTCTTCAATCAACGCCTGCACGTCTTTCGCGAGATCCTTTGCGCCATATCCGTCTACGACCTGCGTCATCGCGAGCCGGTCGCCCAGGCGCAGACCTTGCGGATCACGCGCCAACGTCCACGTTTCGAGAAAGAGGGCGGCGATGTTGGCACCCGGCAGAACGAATAGAACATTGCGGGCCACTGAGTCACGAGAAGATGCCGGCCGGCCCGTCTCGAGGCTGATGACTGTCAGACCGAGCAGGAACTTTCCGAGGCTTCGGCCACGGACCGCATCGCGCAGGAGGACGTACGCCATCCCACTCGCAACAAAAGCTATCGACGACGACGACCAGGACAGCGCGAAGATAGAGGCGACGAGCAGACCGTCGAGCGTTGCCGCGTAAAGCCTCCGTGGCAGCTCGGCCTTCGTGTAGGGCGACGCAATGGCAGGCGAACCCTTCCCCAGCATAGTTGGGTACATCAGCGCGAAGGAGACACCCAGTCCGGCTAGACCAACGACTGCCTGCATGTTCAGGTGAAACATGCCGTCATTTAACAACATCCTGCTGGAGAATCCGGCCTCAGGTCCCGATCTTTCAGTCGAGCCTGATATGCCAGAATCATCGCTCCGGTACAAGAGGGACCCGCTAACCAGTTACGAACAAAGAAGGAGACGCGATGAATCGTTCGCTCAGCACCGGCATGCTCGGCCTCGGGATTGGCCTGGGGCTTGGCCTCGCGATTCAGGCGGGTGCAGGTGCGCAACAACAGCCTGCAACACCGGCAGCGCAAGCGCCGCCATCACAAGCTCCAGCGCCGGCCTCAGGTCGCGGACGCGGCATGGCGTTCACCGAGCCGAGCCCGATGGACTTCAACGATCACGATGGCTACGTGCCGCTGTTCGATGGCGTCAGCCTGAAGGGGTGGGACGGCAATTCAAAGTTCTGGCGCGTGGAGGACGGCGCGATCGTGGGCGAGTCCACACCAACCAATCCAAGCGGCAACAGTTACATCGCCTATCGCAATCTCGAGGCGAAGGATTTCACGCTGAAGTTCGAGATCAAGGTTGAAGGCACCGGCGGAAGCGGAATTCAATATCGCAGCAAGACCGGCATCCCCTGGTTGGCCAATATCCCGGCGAACGTGACGGCGAACGTCGGCCCGGTCAACCTCAATTGGATGATGACCGGACCGCAGGCGGACTTTTGGCCGAGCCGCGTCTACACCGGACAGTTCTATTCCGAAAACACGCCGATGCGAATTCTCGCGTGGCGCGGACAGGTCGTCGAGGGCTTCGGCGCCAAGAGCAAGCGGCTGATGGGCAACATTGCCGATCGCGAAGCGCTCGGCAATGTCGTCCGTCAGAACGAGTGGAACCAGTACATCGTCATCGCACGCGGCGGAACCTTCCTGCACATCGTCAACGGACAGTTGATGGCCGTCATGGTGGACGACGACCCGGAGTCGTCCAACAATCAGCCGGGGCTGTTCGGCATCGAGATCGAGGCGACGACCAAGGTGTCGGTGCGCAACATGTGGGTCAAGAAGCTGAGCTGAATTGCTGATTGATGATTGCTGATTGACGATTGAGGTCGAACAATCAACAATCAGCCATCATCAATCAACCAGCGCCTGTCGGTCGTCTCCGTTGGTGGATCGGCGGACTGCTCTTCGCGTCCACGGTCATCAACTACATCGATCGGCAGACGCTCAGCGTGCTGGGACCGACGCTGAAAGATCAGTATCGCTGGACCAATTCCGACTTCGCGCTGATCATCATTGCGTTTCGCGCCGCCTACACGATTGGGCAGGCCGGCGCCGGCCGATTGCTGGACGCCGTCGGCACGCGTACCGGTCTCAGCCTGACGGTCGCCTTCTACTCGACCGCCGCCATGCTGACCTCGCTCGCCGGCGGGCTGCGCTCGTTCGCTTTCTTCCGATTTCTTCTTGGCGCCGGCGAAGCAGGGAACTGGCCCGGCGCAACGAAAGCGGTGGCGGAATGGTTTCCGCGGCGTGAGAGCGGATGGGCGGTGGCGCTCTTCGACAGCGGTTCGTCCGTTGGTGCCGCGGTTGCGCCTCTCCTGGTCGTTGGACTGCTCAGCACGTTCGGAACCTGGCGGCCTGCCTTCATCTTGACCGGCGCGCTCGGCTTCGTGTGGCTTCTGGTGTTCCGACGCCTGTACTATCCGCCGGAGATACACCCGAGGATTTCAGAGGCAGAACGCCAATACATCCTTGCGGATCGAGACGCGGCGGGCGAACCTGCACACAAAAACGGATCTTCGGCACGCTATGGGGAATTGCTGCGTCTCCCGCAGACGTGGGGCATCATCCTCGGCAAGGCGCTCACCGATCCGGTCTGGTTCTTCATTACCGACTGGTTCGCGATCTATCTGGTTTCGCGCGGATTCTCGCTGGAGCGCGGCCTGCTCGCCTTCTGGATCCCCTTCGTCGCCGCGGACGCAGGCAATTTCCTGGGTGGCGGCTTTTCGAGCTATCTCATCTCTCGCGGCATGTCGGTCGGCGCGGCACGCAAAACCGTCATCGTCGTCAGCGGCCTCGGCATGAGCACCCTCATGGCCAGCCTGCTCTTCTCCAGCCTGTTTGCGCTGACGGCCTGCTTCGCGATTTCGACCTGCTCATATGCGGCGCTGTCGACGATGGTGCTGAACCTGCCGGCGGATATCTACAGACCCAGCTCCGTCGCAACGGTAAGCGGACTGAGCGGCGCCGCGGCCGGACTGGGCACGATTGCCGCCACCTATATCACCGGCGCGGTTGCCGATCGCTACTCCTTCCAACCCATCCTCGTCGGCGCCAGCCTCGTGCCCCTCCTCGCGGTCCTCGTCCTTGTGTTGTTGGTCCGGAACACCGGCGACAGTCGCATCGTCCGGTCGATCTGACCGCAACTTCGGCATTCAGCATTCAGCCTTCGAGTACTCCGGTCCTCAGTACGCCGGTAGTCGATTGACGCGTCCGACGTCCGGGTATAGGCTCGCAGTCCTCCAGTGAACAGAGGTTGAATCCCGCCTTCTTCAATCAACAATCAACAATCAGCAATTCACTGGAGGTTTGTGATGCGACTGACGCAGCGAATGATCTATGCGATGGGGATCTCAGCGCTGGCCATGGCGCTGGGAGTGACGACAGTTCTACGCGCTCGAGGAGAAAACCGGCCGGCGCCCGCGGACGTCACGTTCGCGCAAGGCGTCAGCGATCTGATGGTCAACGAGCTGGTCGCGGCCTTGTTCCAGGAATTCAACGAAACGACGCCAGACAATGTCGAGCACGGGAAGCAAGCCATCTCGCTGATCTTCAACGACCTGAATCGAAACATGCGCCTGATTGGCACGTTTCGACCGCTGCTGGGAGGTGACAACGATCGGCCAGACGGCAGCTTCGAGACCACGGCGCTGCGACTCGCGCTGACCGGTCAGGCCTACACCGCAGTCCAGAAAGTGAACGACACCTGGTTCTATCGACGCTCGGTTCCCCTGAGCAACACCTTTCACTCCGCCTGTGTGCAGTGTCATACGAGTTTCACCCCGCAGTTCTTCGCAAGCACAAACAATCCTGGTGAGTGGGTCGGTGCTCTGGTCCTCGCCGTTCCGATCAAGGGCGGAGAAAACGAACAGTAGATATTGCTGATTGTCGATTGCTGATTGTTGATTGAGCGTTCAATCAGCAACCAGCAGTCGCCAATCGACAATCCTGATGGCCGATTCGGCCGGGTCAATTCCCTGTAAGCAGATCGACGCGATCTGTCGTCATCAAGCGGAGAAGCCACAAGATCTTCCGCCTGAAGGCGGAAGCCACTTGGTGAGTGGGTTGGATTCCTGACTGCTAAATGCCGATTGATGCCCCTTCAATCAGCATTCAGCAATCAGAATTCAACATTTCTGCTGGAGGGTCGATTGTTCATGACTGTGCATAGCCGTTTCATTGCGGTGGTCGCTATCGCCGCCGTCGGCACGACTGGCCTGGCACTCGCGCAGGGGGCCGGAACCCCACCGGCGCAAGGTCAGACTCCCGCCGCGCAGGCTCCAACGCCGCCGCCCGAAGGGCGAGGGGCGGCTGGCCAGCGCGGTGCGGGCCAGCAAGGCCGGCAGGGTGGCGGTGGGCGCCGGGGCGGCTTCACCCAGTTCACGCGCGAGCTCGCGCCTCAGGACGTCATCGTCCGCGGCAAATCGCTGTATGAAGCGAACTGTGCCAGCTGTCACGCGACCGATCTCCGCGGCAGCGCCAAGGGGGCGAACCTTCTTCGCTCGGGCGTCGCGCTGACGGACAAGCACGGCGAGTTGGTCGGTGAGACGATCGGCAAGCACAACCCCGCGATCACGTTGGTCAGCGCCGACTCGGTGGCGATCGCGGAATACATCCACAGCGTCCACGCCACCATGGGTGGCCAGGGCAGCCCGCCAGGACGGAATCCGACGAACGTCGAGCTGAACGTTCTGGTTGGCGACGCGAAGGCGGGTGAAGCGACGTTCGGCACCCTGTGCGCGTCGTGCCATTCGGTGACCGGCGATCTCAAGGGCATCGCGTCGAAATTCGAGGACGCGAGAGGGCTGCAGAACGGCTGGGTCGCGGGATCGACGCAGGCATTTGCCGGCGGCCGCGGCGGTGGTGGGGGGGCCGGCAACCCGGTGACCGTCACGCTCGCAGACGGCTCGAAACTGGAAGGCACTCTGATTCGCAGAGACGATTTCCTCGTTGTCTTCACGCTGCCGGACGGAACGCGCAAGTCGATCGCACGGAACAACGGGGTTCCCAAGGTCGAGGTCAAGGATCCGAAAGACGCGCACAAGTCGATGGTGCTGAAGCTCGACGATCCCGAGAACAAGAAGATGCACGACATCACCGCGTATCTGTGGACGATCAAGTAAAGGCGCGACACCCATGAAAAAACTCCTGCTTGTCACGTCACTGCTCGTCGTTCCCGCGCTGATTTCCGGTCAGAGCGGCCAGAGCGGCGGCCTCGACCCGGCCGAGATCATGAAGCCGCTGGCGGATCAGTGGACCAGCTATTCCGGCGACCTCAGCGGAAAGCGGTTCAGCGCGCTGAAGCTGGTGAACACGAACACGGTCAAGAATCTCAGTCTCAAGTGGGTCACGAGCTTGACCACCGGCTGCGGTCCGACGGGCACACCGCCGGCCGGTGCCGCAGCCGGCGGCCGCGGGGGCGGACGGGGCGGTGGCGGCGGCGCGGCAGCGCCAATCATCGTCGGTGGGTTGGGAACGGGCGATGCGAACAACTGCAACAACGCGCGTCTCGGCGGCGGAATTCTGTTCGTCGACGGGATCATTTACGCGTCCACGCCCGACAACGTGTATGCGATCGACGCGCGCGACGGTGGGTTGCTGTGGCACTACTACTGGAAGACGCGCGGCGGCACGAGCCTGCAGACCCGCGGCCTCGGGATGTGGCACAACTACATCTACTTCGAGCTGCACGACGATTGGGTCGTGTGCCTCGATGCGAAGACCGGGAAAGAAGTCTGGAAGCACGAAATTGCGCCGTTCGATCAGCAGTACTTCTCGTCGAACGCGCCGATGGTCATCGGCGATCACATCCTGGTGGGCACCGGAAACGACCTGGATGCGCCCGCGTTCCTGAAGTCGCTCGATCCAAGCACCGGTAAGCTGCAATGGATCCTCTATTCGACGCCGCAAAATCCCGGTGATCCGGGCCTCGAGACCTGGCCCAGCCTCGACGCCGCGCGTCACGGCAACGGCGCAACCTGGATTCCAGGCTCGTACGATCCTGAGACGCACCTCTACTTGTACGGCAC
>Ga0070683_100005992_pt1 | contig 10184 bp, 13 predicted proteins | sample KBSC713LmetaG_FD_64662 | JGI IMG/M metagenome (GOLD analysis project Ga0070683, IMG submission 64662) | Corn rhizosphere microbial communities from Kellogg Biological Station, Michigan, USA - KBS C7.1-3L metaG | ecosystem: Host-associated > Plants > Roots > Rhizosphere ... | reverse complement strand
GAAAAAGTCATACTGGCGTTGTAAATGTGACTGTGGTAATGAATCAATGGTTATGCTCTGTAGTTTAACACAAGGTCGCACACGATCATGTGGTTGTCTAAGTCGCGAAGTCGTTTCCCAACGAATGCGGAAAGATATCACCGGTCAGAGATTTGGTCGGCTAACGGCTCTAAGTGTAGAGTATAGAAATTGGTCAGGTCATTGGTTATGTCAGTGTGATTGTGGGCAAAGAGTGACTGTTGAAATTCGCAGCCTTATGATGGGCAATACCAAGTCGTGTGGATGCTTACGCAGCGAAATGACCGCCGAACGTACCAGAGTTGATCTTACTGGACAGAAATTTGGCCGCTTACTTGCTCTCAGTGTTGAATATGAGGACAAGAAAGGATTCTGGACGTGTCTCTGTGATTGTGGAATGATGACTAGAGTGACAACTGATGCACTTATATCGCTGCACACACAATCCTGTGGATGCTTAATGAATGAAACGTTTTTGCGAATGGAATACTCGGACGCACCAGTCACTATGGCCCTAGTTAAAAGGCATAGTGACTGGCCGAATGTTTATTTTGATGATCGGCTTACATGGCGTCCATGGGTAGGTAAGGTAAACAACCCGAATGGAGGTTCATTCTACTTCCATTCTGACGATGAGTTAAAAGCGGCACAATGGGCCATGCATAAGAAACTAGAACTTGGACACAAGGGTAGAGAAAAGACCCTCAAGATGATCGAAGAACTAGAGGCTGCAATTGCCGAGAGAGAGGCCGCGTATGCAGCATACGATGAGGAACAAAATGCGGCCTAGACCTGATATTCACATAGGGGTATGTGGTACTCCTGGCTGTCACGATCCAGAATGTGAGATACCGTTCGGTTATTGTCACTGTGGGTGTGGTGGAAAAACACAATTAGCACATCAGTCTAGAGCAGGACGGCAATGGTTACGCAATCTTCCCAAAATGTGGATTCGTAGTCATTCGGCTAAGAAACATTGGTCAGGCCCATCGAAACTACGGAAAGATATAAGAGGTCAGAGGTTTGGAAGACTAGTAGCTCAATCTGTAGATTACATAAATGGTGAAGGATTTTGGAATTGTCTGTGCGATTGTGGAAAATCAAACCATCGAGTTAATGTTCGTAATCTTATTAATGGTAATGTTCGTTCGTGTGGCTGTTTGAAAAGAGAAATCACGTCCCAAAGAATGCGAAAAGATCGATCTGAACAGCGATATGGAAGATTAACTACTGTTGATATTGCTTACACTATTAACAATCGACTCTATTGGAATTGTATTTGTGATTGTGGCAATACGGTGATAGTGAAGGGTGATAATCTTGAATCAGGCAACACTCGCTCGTGCGGTTGCTTCCACTATGAAAATAAGCCTAGACAGATGGTAAGGGGCAATATTCCTGTATCGACCGTTGTTGTGAAACGAGATTCTGATTGGCCTAATGTTCATTGGGATAGCAGGAAGTTGTATAGACCATGGACGGCACGAGTTTTAAATAACGGTCGGGCAGTTTATGCAGATTTTGATGATGAACTTAGGGCTGCTTTATGGGCGGTAGAACGTAAGCTGGAATACGGTCATGTCGGCCGTGAACAACTTTTAGCTCGTCGTTTTAAGATTTTGAATTGCTTGACACAGACATAGGTCTATGATATACTACCTACATGATCACAGAAGATAGAGTCCTAGACGTAGTTTCGACCCTTGAGGGTGAGAAGGTCGCAATGTCGATTGACGACGATGCGCTTGCTCACATCATGTCAGTGCTTACCGAACTTTATTCGGATCAGGAGCTTGCGGTTATCCGCGAGTACGCTACTAACGCTCTTGACTCACATGTGGAGGCCGGGGTTACCCGTCCTATCGAGATTACGACCCCTAGCCCGATGAGCCTGTACTTCAAGGTCAAGGACTACGGGATCGGCATGGATATCGAGGATATCCGTAACATCTATTCGCGCTACGGTGCTTCGACCAAGCGGGAGTCGGATGAGTTCGTGGGTATGCTTGGACTTGGCTGCAAGTCAGCCCTGGCATATACCGATCAGTTCACCCTCTCCGCTGTCAAGAACGGCATCGCTACTCAGGTGAGCATCAGCCGCGATGAGAACGGCGCTGGTTCGATGACTATCGTTGCTGAGTATGAGACAACCGAACCGAATGGTGTCGAGATTGTCGTGCCCGCTAAGAGCTACAATAAGTTCGATAGCAAGGCGCGTAACTTCTTCCGCTTCTGGAAGCCCGGTACTGTTCTGGTTAACGGTGAGACTCCCGCACAGATCGACGGATTCTGGGTCGATGAGAATCTTCTTCTGACTCGTGAGATTGGTAACGACGTTATCGTAATGGGCAACGTTGCTTACCCGGTCAACGAGTACACTTACGGCGGATGGGCTACGGTTGCCTTTGTCGAGATTGGCGCGGTTACCTTCACTCCTTCGCGTGAGGCTCTTCAGATGACGCCGAAGACGAAGAATCGTATTGAGGCCATTAAGAAGGAAGTCGAGGAAAAGAAGATCGCGGCCGTTCAGAAGCAGATTGACGAGGCTCCTGATCGTCTTACTGCCCTTAAGCTCTATGTGGATAGCGGCTCCCTCGGTTTTCGTGGGCAGGCTACCTACAAGGGTAAGGACATTCCTACTAGCTTCGATGCTCCGCAGGATGAGACATTCACTGTTGTCAAGGCAAACAAGGGTTGGGGTGACCGTGGATTCTCTGATGAGAAGGCTATCCCGGTTGCCAATGCTCTCAAGAGCATTTGGCTCAAAGGTTTCCCGAAGGATGAGAACTTCAGCCCGTACAAGCGGAAGAAGCTGAATCAGTGGCAGGCAAAGCAGAGCTTCTCGACGCCGCAGAACTATATCCTCGTGGATAAGGTTCCTGTCTCTGAGTGGATCGATCCGGCAAACGTCAAGGATTGGTCTGAGGTTGCCGCCGAGAAGATCGTCCGTCAGGGTACCGTTGGCAAGTCTGGCAAGGTTGCTGGTTCTTACAAGGACGTGTGGACTAAGGATGGCATTAAGGATGAGGTTGCAGCTTCGGAGATTGATATCAAGAAGCCTGTTTACTGGCGGCGCAATAATCATCGCTTCGGTGAGACGGTTGAATTTCTGAACGAGCTTCATCCTAAGGGCTTCACTCTCGTCACTCTGCCTCAGAACCGCATCGCTAAGTTCCAGCGAGATTTCCCGAAGGCGATTGAGGCTGATGTTTCTTGGCATCGCGGTATCGCTAAGAAGTGGTTCGACGGTCTGACAACAGAGGCCAAGCTCGCGTTTGAGCTTAAGGTCAACAATGTTGATTGGCTCCGCTATCTCGATGAGACGCGGATTGATGATGAGCAGCTTTCAATGCTGGTTGCTGCTGCTAAGGAGCGGAAGTACGACAAGAACTATGAGAACTGGCGCACGAGTTACCGTAACTTCATTCAGGTGAATTACTCTAACGAGTATGAGAAGATTCTCAAGCAGTATCCTCTCTTGACAGCACAGAGGATCTATGGTAGAATTGATCCTAAGACTGAAGATCACTACTACATGTATATCAACGCTGTGTACGATGTAGAGGGAAGCTATCTAACTACTAAGGAGGAAGTGAGTAACTGATGCAGTACACAATCGTAGGCACAGAGGATGGATCGAACATCACGGTCTTTGTCCCTGGTCAGGCACCGTTGGTGGCTCACTCTAGCCATCCGAACTATGACAAGATCGTAGCAGGCGTCTTGGCTAACGACGAGAACGTAGCCGAACTTTTCGACGTGTCCGTTGCAGTCGCAGAGAAGTTCGACCGCCTTACGGAGCGCGTGAGCGTTGCGAATGGTAGGCTCTACTTCGATGCAGTTGAGGTTGACAACAGCCTCGCGAATCAGGTTGTCCGATTCCTGAACGAGGGTGTCGAGGACTATAAGCCGCTGGTTAAGTTCTTCGACAACGTTCAGCAGAACGATAACGAGCATAGTCGCGAGCAGCTTTACGACTGGCTCAATACTCGTGACTTCACGATCAGCCCTGACGGTATGATTGTCGGGTACAAGGGCGTCACGCCTCTAGAGGATAACGTCTTTGAGTCGATCAGTTCTGGTCGGGCTATCGTGAACGGTGAGGTTCAGAACGGTCGCATTAAGCAGAAGGTTGGCGACGTTGTTGAAATGCCGCGCAACGAGGTTCAGTTTGATCCGGCAGTTGGTTGTTCGACCGGCCTCCACGTTGGCACCTGGGACTACGCTTCTGACTTCGGTCGCGGTGCAGTCCTGACCGTTAACGTCAACCCTCGCGATGTTGTCTCGGTTCCTACCGAGTGTGAGAATCAGAAGATGCGTGTCTGCCGCTACACGGTAGCTGCCACGACTGACGTTCCTTACTCCGCTCCGGTCTGGGATGACTTCGAAGACGAGTGGGATGATGAGGACGAGGATGATTACTATCGTGACTTCTGGGGCGAGGACGAGGACTTTGAGGACGACGAGCCTGAGTTCCGTCCGCAGAGCCTCCTTCACCCGAACTTTGGTGAGGATGAGCCTGAGGTTACCAAGGCGTTCGGTGAGCAGCCCTTCGCAGTAGAGGGTTCGGCTGTTCAGGAGACTGAGGATGGTCAGGCTGTTATCTCGGTAGGCGACAAGTTTGCTGATCGGGATGCACGTCGATCCGGCAACGTCTTCACTGTCGAGTCAGTTGATGAGGATAGTGGAATCGCAACTGGCAAGTGGTCACCTTCGGGCTTGACTCGCAGCATCGCGTTTGATAGACTCCTGTCCAGGAAGTACGACAGGGCATAACGTCCGCAAGGGCGATGAAGGTGGGGAGGGCCGGGTTTTGGTTCCTCCCCACTGAGGTTTAAGATGAAAGTAATAGACCCAGGACATTTTAATCACCTAGCTCACATTGGGTGTAAGGGCGATTGCCATGATGTGTAAGAATTGTAAGACCGCGCCATATCCACGAGGATTTGAGCCTGTGCTACAATTGTGTTGGCATTGCGTATGGATCGTAAGACCTTGGAAGGAAACTAATGCACATACGAGCAGCTAACAAAGAATCAGACAGGCATCCGCCGGGAACCATTGGTGTCTATACGGATCATATCGCTCGCTTCTCTGATTTCACGGTATCGTTAAGAGGACTAGAAGTTCCGAAAGGTTCCATCTTTTCATACTCGCGTGGAGTCTATCTAGCGTTCAACACCAATCGCTTCATTCGCGAAATGGAAGGCGAGTGGCTCTTCCTGATGGATGACGATCACCGTTTTGAGGGTGACATTCTTATGAAGCTCTTGGCTCACGACCTAGATGTTGTCGTGGCATTAACTAGTAAGAAATTCCCACCATATGAGCCTGTTTTATATAGAGACGGTAAATCAATTGACCTTGCGGGACTCTCAGGGCTACAGGAGGTCGATGCTTGCGGCAAGCCTGGAATGCTTATCAGAAAGCATGTTCTAGATGCCATGGATGATCCTTGGTGTGAGTATGAGGATACAGAGGAAGGTGCTGAGGATATGGATTTCTGTTATAAAATTCGTAAGGCCGGATTCAAGATTTACGCAGATTTGGATATTCAGCTAGGTCATCTAGTTCCTATTACCATTTATAAGCAACCTGACCCGAATGGTAATTGGGGAACAATGCTAGCTCTTGGTAATAATGGTGTATTCTTACCGGATTCTGTAAATGGCTAGATAAGCTATATCAGAATGGGAGTACCTACTTCACCGTTGCTGGTTACGGACGACAGTATCGGCTTATTAAGCCTGAAGTTAAATTGGAAATGAGCACTTGACAAAGTGACGTTTGCGACGTATAATAAAGGAAGGGTAGGGTTCCTGATCGCCTACCGAAATCAAAACAACAAGGGAGAACGAAATGTTCAATAGAGTAGAGAAGCTAGCCCACAGCCGGGTTTTCAACGTGCTGGTCGGTCTAGCTTTTATCGTTGTATCCGTAACTGGATACATGGTGTGGGGGCAGTTGTTCCTCACTGAGTGGGCAGGCGGGATTGCAGCAGCAATCGGCATCTTCTGCCTCATCTTCAAGACTCAGGGTTATTGGGTCTGGTCAATCGTCAATGCGGTGCTGTGGTTCTGGCTCTTTATTGACTTTCAGCTACCAATGCTCGCGGGTCTTCAGGTCATGTACGTGCTCTTCAGCCTATACGGGTTGGTAGTTTGGGCAACAACGCATGATCGCTTCGGCTACGCTGTAGATAAGTGGAAGGATAACCTCGGTACACTTCTAGGATTTGTAATTTTAGCCTACGTCGTGTATGCTTACAGTGACATGGCCGGATACGCATTCACCACATGGTGGTGGCTTGAGTTCCTCGGAGTCTTTATCTCCATCATTTCCTTCTGGATGGATGCGTTTAAATACCGCACAAACTGGATTGGTTGGACAACGACTAACTTCCTATTCTTCCCTCTCTTTATTCACCAGGGACTAATGGGGCCAGCTATCCTAACTATCGTCTTCCAGACGCTATGCATCTTCGGTATGATTAAGTGGTATTGGGATCAGAAGAAGCTTGTAGATGCAGGAGAGGTAGAGCTTGTGGGTGGTGCTCAGTATGCGTAAGCTCATCAAAGGCGATTGTTATCCTGCGGCCGAAGCCGTCTATCATAAGATGGGCGGCAAGGCTGCCGGTCTTACCCCGATGAGGATTGTCCACGAGGGGGTACCGCACTGGTATCTCCGCTGGACTGTGGAAACAAAGGTTTTCTATATCGATCCGACTGCCCTACAGTTTAGTAGCCCTGTTCCCTACCCTGAGGGCAAGGGTTGCGGTTTCCTTACGAAAGAGCCATCTAAGAGAGCAAAGGAGTTAATGTGAGAGAGTTAACGAGATACGAGAAGGAGAAGTGGCTGGATCAGTATGGTCGCTTTCAGATGGATGAGGGTGAGCCTAGATTCCTTATGGGTGGTTCGGAGCTAGGAGAAGCGTTTAGCCTAGTAACGCAAGCTACTCGTATGAAGGATTACGGACTCTCCGAGGAATTCGTCAAGGCTGCAATGGTGCAGGCGCTTGATATGTATTACGATCAGTTGGTGTGGTTCTACACCTTTGAGGGAGAGCCGACTAATGAGTATGGATTGCCGGATATGAAGGTGGTTCATCCTATTGCTCAAAGCATGGGTATCTTTCTTGATAGACTTGACTACGGTGATTACAATGACACCGCTCGCAAGTTGTGGGATTGGATTGTTCACTGGATGAATCTTCATCAGGACGAAACTACTAAAGAACGAAAGATTTCTGCGTTACAGCACGAGCTAGCTATCCTGAGGGGTAAGGAAGATGGGTCGTAGAGGACTTGTAGTTGGAAAATTTATGCCGCTACATCGTGGGCATCAGTTTCTAATCGACTCGGCTCTAGCTCAGGTAGATGAGCTAACCGTTGTCGTGTATGACACGTTCATTGATAGAGAAACGGCCGCACTTATGCCCGCTCACAAGCGAGCAGGGTGGATTCAGGCGCTCTATCCTCAAGTGACTAACGTAGTCGTTCGTAAAGATATCCTCACTGAGCTATCTTATGCAGAGCGGGACAAGCCTGAGTACGCGCAGTCATACGCGGATGACCTTGCATTCCTTGGTCACTTCACTCATGTATTCTCTTCTGAGAACTATGGTGAGCCGTTTGCTAAGGCTTTGCAAGCTGACCATATCATAGTGGACATGGATCGACGCCTAATGCCTATCAGCGGTACCGAGGTTCGTAGCGATCTGTTCCGCTATCGTGCTTGGCTTGACCCGATTGTGTACCGTAGTCTAATTCAGAAGATTGTCTTCGTCGGCACTGAGTCAACAGGCAAGTCCACCCTATCAAAAGCACTAGCCGAGAGACACAATACTCTATGGGTTCACGAATACGGACGCGAGCTATGGGAGGACGCAGCAGCATCTAATATTCCAACTACCTTCGAAGACTTCTGGAAGGTGGGTCAGACTCAGTACGCAAGAGAGCAGGCGGCATCGCTACACGCCAACAAGTATCTCTTCTGTGATACGAACGCATGGACAACCTATCAGTGGTCGAAGCTGTACTATGGAACAGCGGATCAGAAGCTTTACAACCTAGCAAAGAACACGCTTAATGAATATGTGTGGTTCATGTGCGGCAATGAGTTCGGGTGGGTAGACGATGGTCAACGCGAGCTTGGCGAGAATTCGCGTGACTTCCAAGTAATGCAGCGAGCCGCATTGCTTCGTAATGGAATAAGCCCCACTTTCCTACACGGTAGCATCGAAGAGCGTATTGAAAAGGTAGAAAAGGTAATTGGACAACCAAAGGTGGTTCTGGTATAGATGGATAATCCAATTTCAAGAGACGCAAAGATAACGCTAGAGGATATGATCAATTTAGATGTTCGTGTCAAGCTCTTTGAACGTCATCTTGATGAGTTCCCTTGTCAGGCTGATGATCCTATGGCTTGTATGCTCTCGTCTAGTATTGCTAGAATGTGTATCGTATGTCAAATCAAGATGATTTACTTCCATACAATTTATAATTGGGATGCCTATCATCCTGGTGACGGAAGCAAAGATGGTTGGGGAAGCTTTACAGAATAGCTTTCTCGTGCTATAATATAACCATGACCAGAATTGTGGCCATCAGCGATATGCACGGCTATTTGCCCTCGGTTGAGCGCATCCCTAACTGCGATCTAGTTATCGTAGCTGGTGATGTGACTCCTGTTTGGGATCACGACAGGCATTTTCAGAAGCGTTGGCTGAAGAATGAATTTTCTGTTTGGCTCAAGGAGCTTAAACTGCCAGTCATTGGTATCGCTGGTAACCATGATTTCTATGCTCAGCAGAATCCTGACTTCATGGCCAAGCTTCCCTGGACTTACCTACAGGATGAGGGCACTGAGTTCGATGGCCTCAAGATTTGGGGTTCACCTTGGGTCACTAAACTTCATGGTTGGGCTTTCTGCACCGATGAGGAAGTGATGGGTGAGAAGGTCGATAAGATTCCTAAGGATATTGACATTCTTATCTCCCATGCGCCTCCTTATGGTGTTCGTGATGGCCTCAAGTTCACGAAGGAGCACGTTGGTTCAACCGCGCTTGTCAACCGTCTGATGTATGGTGAGTGGCCTAACCTCAAGAATGTAATCTTTGGTCATATTCACGAGGGCTTTGGTCGCGAGCACATTGATGGAGTCGATTTCTACAATGTCTCGTACCTTAACGAACGGTATAACTCCAACAACCCTAACGGCTCAACCCTGTTTTTTACTGGCTCTGACCTTACTGGTTAGTATGTTTTAAAGCGAAGCAATAGGTTAATTAGTATGATTCTTAATGTCTCTCAAACAACAAAAACTATTACGTTTAGTTGAACAGCAATTCCTAATGCCGAGTGATACATTTTCTATGCAAATAATGTAAGGGTGTCGAATGCTGCACCGATTGATAAAAACGGAAGACCTAAAACTAGTATTACCTTCGATAAGACACGATCACCTTTTGAAATAGTATGTATAACAAGAACTTCTGGACAAATGGCTTTGGACATAGGTCGATATCCTGTTCCAGTCAATGAGCCTGGGGAAACTCAAGTTGGCGGCTTACGTAGTATCTCCCAACCTGATAAATAATTGCAATACACCGTAATAGGTGATATAATAGATGTATGGCCAGAGGAAGCGTAGACGTGAGACGACCAAAAGGTCAAGGCTCAAAGTATTATCGCCAGATCATCATGGATGATCCATGTGTGTGGTGTGGCGATGAGTCTAAATCCACTGACCATATTCACCCTACAACACACGGTGGATATAACCATTGGACAAACTTCGCTCCTACTTGTTTTCAGTGCAACCATAACAAAGGTCATCTTTCTTTGCTTGAGTTCATGCTCTGGCGGGCAGGCGACCGGAAGGCAAGACTAAAGGTGCGTAGACCAATAAAGATGAACGAAGAATACTACGAAGTGGATGGCAAGTGGTTTGATCCGCTTGGTATCCGTGGAGAATATAAGGGAAATGACTACGCGACTCTACGAGTATAAATGGGAGGAGCACCCTGGTCTAAGTCAAGGTGCTCCCCATTGTCGTAACAAAACTTGTCAGAAGGCTCATTACAAGTATGGTGAGCCTAAGCGCAAAATGGTTGCGCTTATCGTTGTTCCAGATCGGAAGAAGTATTTCAACTGGATATGGTTCTG
>Ga0070683_100005991_pt1 | contig 10184 bp, 8 predicted proteins | sample KBSC713LmetaG_FD_64662 | JGI IMG/M metagenome (GOLD analysis project Ga0070683, IMG submission 64662) | Corn rhizosphere microbial communities from Kellogg Biological Station, Michigan, USA - KBS C7.1-3L metaG | ecosystem: Host-associated > Plants > Roots > Rhizosphere ... | reverse complement strand
ATGGGGCAGATCGCGGATCAGCTTAAGAAGAGGTTCCGGGCGGAGATCGTCGCGAAGCTGGGGCCGGACGTGCGCACCGATTGGCTGGGCGCGGAGCCCGAGTAAAAAACGGGCGCTAGCGCCGGGCGCCCACGGCGAGCTCCGTCACCGCCGCCTTCGTTCCGCTCGCCGCCGTCGCTTCCAGCCGCACGTAGCGCGCCGCGACCGGAGCGAACGACGCGGTCTTCATCAACCCGTTCACCGGCCAGTCGCCGCTCGCGACCATCGTGAACGCGACGCCGTCGGTGCTGACCTGGACGTTGTACGACGTGATCGCGCCGTCGGTGCTGGGTCCAACCGTCGCGACGTAACGCGGGACGTAGTTCAGCACCGACACGCCCGGGCGTTCCTGCCCGAGATCGACGGTGACGGACTGGGGCAGCGCGGTCAACGACTCCCAGACGCTGTAGGCGTACCAGTCGTCCTTGCCGTCGACGGCGTAGGTGCCCTGGCCGCTGGTCGCGGTGGCGCCGACCGGATCGTACGGGAAGTCGATCTGCGGCGGTTGCGCGGGCAGCGGCGGCCGCGACGTGTCCGGCGCCCAGGCGGCGCCGACCTCTGCCAGCCGCGACACGATCTCCGGCGGCAGCAGCCCGTCGCGATTGGGCGGGCAGTTGAGCAGGAAGTTCGTCCACAGCGGCTCGATGCGCTTGAGGTGATCGGTGACGATCGCCGACGTCGACATGAGGCTGCCGACGCTGGGCGCCCAGAACCAGTCGTTGCCGCCGGCGCCGTTGATCTTCTGCATCTGCACCGCCGGGAACGTGTTGTCGTCCGGGACGAAGACGTTGCCCTGCGCCTCCTCGACGCCCGCCAGATCGTTCTCCCACGGGCTCATCAGGTGGCTGTTGTCCAGCATCAGGCAGTCCGGCTGCAGCGACTTCACCAGCGTGCGGATCTCCTGGTACGGGACCTGGCGGTGGCCCATCTTCCATCCCCAGCCGTCGAAGATCAGCAGCGGGATCTTTCCATAGTGGGTCAGCAGCTCGGTCAGCTGGGCCTTCACGTAGTCCAGCTGCTCTGCCGTCACCGGCGTGCTATCCGACGTCGAGATGCCGCCGACGGGGTGCGTGCTGTCCCAGACCGAGTAATAGAGACCGGGCAAGAGACCGTGCGCGCGGAACGCGTCGACGTACGCGCGCACGACGTCGCCCTTTCCGCCCTGCCACGGGATCGATCCGACGTCGAACGTGCTGGCCTGCGAGTCCCACAGCGCGAACCCGTCGTGGTGCCGCGTCGTCAGCACGCCGAACTTCATGCCCGCCGAAACCGCCGCATCGGCCCACTGGTTCGGATCCAGCTGGGTCGGATTGAACATCGTGATGTCCAGGTTCGGCGTCGCCCACGATCCCGTGTACGTGAGGATCCCGAAGTGCAGGAACATCCCGAACCGAAGATCGACGAACGACCGCTGCAGGTCCTCTAACGGCGTCGCGGCCCCCGGGCCGGAGTCGGTGGGGGCGCCAGAACCGCCTTTACACCCACACGAAACTACAATAGACGTGTAAACTACCAAAACCGACAGGGTCCTAAAAAACCTCAAGGATTTCTGCATGGCACGCACATTTGTTAATAGAGTTGCCACTATCGCACGGTTCTCGCTGCTGTTGTTCCCGGTGGCCGTGGTCGCGACCGTCGGCTGCGGGAGCAGCGACAGTAACACCACGGGTACCGCGGGCAGCGGCGGTCACGCCGGGACGGGCAGCGGCGGCACCGGTGGCACGGGCAGCGGGAACTTCCCGTCGTGCTCTCCGGTGATGGTCCAGACGGGCATGGCGAGCATCCAGGATTTCGCCACGACGACCGGCGCCGACGCGACCTTCCAGTTCAATGGGATGATGGGCGGCGGCACTTTCATCTATCCGAGCGCGGCCACCGAGACGGATCAGATGGGGCTGACCAGCGACGTCTCGGCCGGCGCCTGGCACATCACGGGCCTCGTGAAGAAGTACGCGGGCTTCGGGCTTTACCTGTCGTGCAAGACGGACATGTCCGCGTACGCGGGCCTCTCGTTCGACGTCCAGGGCACGTTCACCGCAAACGGTATGGGCACGGGCGCTGTGCCGGCCGCGTCGGTGACGATGTCCGTCGGCGACGCGCAGACCGACGTGGATTCGGCGCACAACGCGTCGCCGCCCAGCTGGGGCACCTGCGTGCCCGCGACCGGCAACCAGTACGACGGCACCTGCGCGGCGGCGAGCAAGGCGATCCCGCTGACCGCCGCGTCCGTCACGCAGACCGTCCACTGGACGGACCTGACCGGCGGCAAGAAGGTCGGCGGCACGAACCTCAGCCCTGACGCCACGCAGGTCACGTCGATCGCCTGGGCGCTCCCCTGGTCGGGCGACGGCGCCGCGCAATACACCGTCGACATCACCGTCGACAACATCAAGTTCATAACGCCGTAAGGCGATGTGGGGTCTCTAGGGCCTTCCAAGGTCGGCCGTGGTATTTCTAGACTGTTTTTAGAGGCGCCATGAAGAAGGCAACACCCCGTCGATCGGTTGCGGCGACGATGTGCACGGTCTGCGTGGCGGCCGTCGCCGCGGGCGCGTGCACCCCCGAGAAGCCCGACGTCACCGGCCCGCCCCCGACGTCGGTCCCGATCCGACGGCTGACCAACGCGGAGTACGTGGCGACCGTCGGCGATCTGTTCCCCGGCTACACGCTGCCCGACATCGTGTTCGTCCCCGATCCGAAGGTGCTGGGGTTCGTGAACCTGTCCAGCTCGCAGACCGGCAGCCTCGTTCGCATGGAGCAGTACGAAACGACGGCGCTCGCAATCTCGCAGGCGGTGACCGCCGACCCGACGACGCTGACCGGCTGCGACGCCGGCGCGCAGGGCGAGGCGGCCTGCGTCGGACCGTTCCTGGCCGACTTCGGCAAGCGCGCCTACCGCCGTCCGCTGACCGCCACCGAGCAGGACAACCTGATGGCGCTGCTCGCGCGCGACGAGGGTTCGCTCTCGTACCCGACGCGTCTCTCCATGGTCGTGCAGGCGATGTTGCTGTCGCCCAAGTTCCTGTTCCGCCCCGAGATCGGCGATCGCGCGAAGCAGGCGCCGCAAGGCGTGCCGCTGACGTCGTGGGAGATCGCGACGCGCCTGTCTTACTTCCTGACGGGCACGATGCCCGACGCGGAGCTGGCGGGCGCCGCCGACGCCGGCGCGCTGCGCACGCAGGACCAGGTGATCAAGCAGGCGCGCCGGCTGCTGACGTCGGATCGCGCGCAGTCGCAGCTGGTGAAGTTCCACATGATGTGGCTGGGGACGGACACCGTGTCGTCGCTCGCGAAGAACATGAACGCGTACCCGAGCTTCCATCCGTTGCTCGCCTTCTACATGGCGAAGGAGACGGATCAGTTTTTGCGCAAGACGTTGTTCGAGGAGGGTGGCACGTTCGCGTCGCTGATGGTCTCCGACCACACCTACCTGAACGACACCATGGCGCAGTTCTACGGCGTGCCAGGGCCGGGCAGCGACGACGTCTGGGCGCCCACGCCGCTGAACACCAGCCAGCGGGTCGGCCTGCTGACGCAGGCGTCGCTGCTGGCGACGATGGCGAAAGAGGATCGCACCGACCCGGTCCGCCGCGGGAAGTTCGTCTTGAACCAGATCCTGTGCCGGACGGTGCAGCCGCCGCCGCCCTCGATCGTGGCGATGTTCCAGCCGCTGGATCTCAGCAAGACGGCGCGCGAGCAGTTCACCCAGCACCGCACCAACGAGGTCTGCGCGTCGTGCCACAACACGATCGACCCGCTGGGCCTGCCGTTCGAGCACTACGATGGCATCGGGCAGTGGCGCGACAACGATCGCGGCATGGACATCGACGCGACGGGCAGCATCCAGAGCAAGGACGGCACCGAGCACGCGTTCGACGGCGTGCCCGCGATGGCGCGGATGCTGGCCGACATGCCCGACGCGCGCGCCTGCTACGCGGACGAGTGGATGCGCTTCGCGCAGGGCAAGCTCAGCTCCGAGGACGACACGGGGTACACCGACTATCGGGACTGGTTGATGACCCGGTTCACGCGCAACACCCGCATCGTCGATCTGGTGGCGACGATCGTCGGCAGCGACACGTTCCGCTACCTCGCGCCCGCGGACGGTGCGCCATGAACAAGCACGGCCAAGGTCGAGGTAAAGGATCGATGCAGGACAAGTCGAAAAAGCCGGCCATCGAACGTCGCATCCCGCGCCAGCTGTCGCGCCGCGCGCTGCTGCGGGGCGCGCTGGGCGTCGGCGTCGCGCTGCCCTGGCTCGAGCTGATGCGGCCGCGGGGCCTGCGCGCGGAGGCCGGCGCCGCCGCGCCGAAGCGGTTCGGCGTCTTCTTCAGCCCCTGCGGCACCATCCCGGAGAACTGGCGTTGCGCCACGACGCCGATGACACCGGACACCCAGTTCACGCTGTCGCCGATCCTCGAGCCGCTCGCGCCGTTCAAGAACGACATCGTCATCCTGCGCGGCATGAACATGGAGTCGACGACGCACGGCCCGGTCGCCAACGTGCACGACCAGGGCATGACGCACATGCTGACCGCGATCGATCTGGTGAAGGGTCCCGCGGGCGCTGGCCGCGCGAACCACTTCCTGGACGGCTCCGCGGGCGGTCCGTCGATCGACCAGCACATCGCGGCGGCCATCGGCCAGCAGACGCTGCTTCCGTCGCTGGAGCTGGGCGTCGAGAGCACGGACACGTTCCTCGAGACGCTGGTCACGCACATGTGCTACGCGCCGGTCGACCAGAACGACCAGTACAAGCGCGCGATCCCGATCCAGCCCGTCGACGATCCGGTGCAAGTCTACGCGCGCCTCACCGGCAGCACGCAGGCGGGCACGACAGAGCAGATCCTGGCGGCGCTGCAGAACCGCAAGTCGGTGCTGGACTTCGTGACCGAGGACTACGCCGACCTGAAGGGCCAGCTGGGCAACGACGATCGCGCCAAGCTGGATCAGCACCTGGACAACGTGCGCGACATCGAGACGCGCGTGACCCGGCTGATGACGAACCCGACGTCGGCGAGCTGTCCGGGCATCACCGGAATCCAGCCGAAGACGCCGTCGCGGCAGCAGTGCCTGCGCGATCAGGATCTGCGCGACCCGGAGGTCATCAAGACGCAGTCCGCGAACTTCTGCGTCACGAACTTCCGCGAGATCGGCCAGATGCAGATGGACCTGATGCTGCTGGCGTTGCAATGCGACCTCACGCGCGTCGCGAGCCTGCAGTGGTCGACCGCCGAGAGCACCGTGATCCACGAGTGGCTGCCGCTGGAGTACCAGGGCACGCGCGAGCACCACATGATGACGCACAACGAGAGCGTCGACGTCTCCAAGGACGCCAACATGGTCGATCAGACCACGGCGGCGACGATCCGTCGCGACCTCACCAAGGTCCACAACTGGTACGCGCAGCAGTACGCCTACATGCTCGGCAAAATGAAGGCGATCGACGAGGGCAACGGCAAGTCGCTGCTCGACAACATGCTGTTCTTCTGGACCAACGAGCTGGGCGAGGGCGGCAAGCACACCTACTTCAACGTTCCGATGGTGCTCGCAGGCAGCTGCGGCGGGCAGCTGACGACCGGCCGCTACATTGACTACCTCGGCAACGCCGACCCAGGCTTCGGGCGAGGGATGGCGCACAACAAGCTGTACGTCACGTTCCTGAAGCTGTTCGGCATCGACGAGAACACGTTCGGCATCCCCGACTTCACGGGTCCGATCCCGGGCCTCGTCCCGGGGCTGTTCTGAGCGCGCCCGTGGTCCGCGCCGTCGGCATTGCGGTCGCGGCGGCGACGATCGCCGCGTGCACGCCCAGCTCGACGGTCACGACGTACGCCGGGCAGACCGGCCAAAGCAGGTTCGACGCGGGGCCGCCGCTCTGTCCGGTCGACCCAACGCCCGCGAACCGCGGACCGAGCGCCGGCTGCGGCAAGGCAACCACGCAGGCGACCGGCAAGTACGTGCGCTTCTCGCTGACCGTCGACTGCCAGGCGGACAACGCGCGCGATCGCCTCTACTACGTGCGCCTGCCACCGAACTACGATCCGGCGAAGGCGTACCGCACCGTCTACCTCGGTCCGGGGTGCGGCCCGCCCCAGGACCTGGTGGGCGCGAGCAAGGTCTACCCGATGGAGGCTGCGTCGGATCCGGACGCGATCCTGATCGCGATGGAGCAGGGCTTCTACAACAAGGCCGAATACAACAGCAGCAGCTGCATCGACCCGACCACGCTCGACGGTGGCGCGGCGAGCGGCACGCTCTGCCACTACTGCTTCGACGACGGCGCCGGGACGACGTCGCCCGACTCGGCCGAGTACGGCTACTTCGATCGCCTGCACAAGCAGATCGAGAACGACTACTGCGTCGACACGGACAAGCAGTTCTACGCCGGCTACTCCAGCGGCGGGTGGATGGCGCACCAGCTGGGCTGCCAGTTTCCCGACGTGCTGCGCGCGCAGGCCAGCGTGACGGGCGGGCTGCCGCCTGCGATCCACATTGGCGCGAAGGTCTGCGTGAACCATCCTATCGCCGCCTTCCTGATCCACGATTCGGCCGACCCGTCGAACCCGTACTCGGGATCGGTCACGGCGCTGGAGCGGTTGCTGCGCCTCAACGAGTGCCACGGCAACAAGAGCTCGGCGTCGCACGTGCCTTACGTGGTCACCGGGATGCCGAACACGTCGACGTTCGACTGCGTGAAGTACGACCGCTGCTTGCCCGACTACCCGGTCGTGTTCTGCACGACCAAGGGGTACGCGCACGACGCGCAGAGCGGCGCCGCGGTGCCGGGCTTCTGGCAGTTCTTCAAGAGCCTCTGATCGCGACATTCTGGTCGCGGTCGGCGGGGCGAGCGCCGCGCCACGCGCGATGTTTCGTCGTGGCGCGACGATTGCTACGGTCGGGGGCGTGGGGCGCGACGGGAGCTCAACCCAGACGGCGCGCGACGAACGCGAACACGCCGGCCTCGACCAGGATGTCGCCGTCGGAGGGCGGCTCGCGGACGGCGGCGAGCAGACGGCGGGGCAGCTCGGACTCGAGACGTTCGTGCCCGAGGCACAGGCTGCGGTAGCGAAGCGCCTTCTCGTCGTCGGCGGCGGGGCGGCGGACGGCGCGCGCGACGATCTCGGACAGCTCGATCGCGAAGCCGGCCGCCGCGAAGCTGGCGCCGAGCAGGCTCTGCAGGTAGCGGCCCGAATGAAACGGAAGCGGTTCGACGGCGCGGTGTCCCTCTGCGACGGAGAGCCGGCTCGCCGACGTCAGCAACGCCGCGAGCGTCCGTCGGCGATCACCGCTGCCCGCGATCGACTTGAAAGCGCCGGCGGCCGCGTCGGCGTCGAACGGCGCCGCGAAAAACGGCGCGAAGATCGGCGTGAACGCCGCCGCGAAAGGATGACCGGCGGCCGCGGCGAACCGCAGCAGGTTCTCCAGCCAGTCGCGTTCCAGCAGCACGATGTCCAGCGGCCAGTCGTGGTCGCCCGGATCGCCGAACACGTTCGGGATCGGGACCAGGCTGGAGCCGGCGAGCTTGGCGAACGGCTGCTCGAGCAGCGTCGCCATGTCCAGCAGATGCACGAAGCGGCCACCCGGCGGCAGCACGCGCGCGATCTCGGTGGCGGCGGCCTGCGCGTCGGCGACCGCGTCGAACACGCAAAGCCCCAGGACGGCGCCGCACGACCGCGCTGCGACCGGCAGCGCCTCGGCGGTGGCGCGGACGACGGTGGCGTCCGCGGCGCGCGCGCGCACGGCGAGCGTGGCGGCTTCAGACGGCTCGCTGTGAACGATGCGCGCCCGCAGCGCCGGTGGCAGCCATGCCCGCAGCTGGCCCGCGCCCGCGCCGATCTCCAGCACTGGCCGGTCGCCCGCGGGCTGAAAGCGCGCCAGCAGATCGCCCGCGATCGCCGCGAGCGGGCCGGCGTACGGTGCGCGCCGGCGCTCGAGGAGATCCAGCGATCCGGGAGGCGGAGGAGATGAAGCCATGGCTCACGCGCGACCGATGCTACCGTATGGGGGCGATGGTGGGGGTGCGCAAGGTGTCGATGGCGGTGGCGGTCGCGATGGGCGTGATGGCCGGCGGCGGTCCGGCGGCGCACGCGCAGGCGCTCGTGCCGCCGCCCGTCTTTCCTGTCCAGATCACCGCCACGCAGCCGGGCGCGACGATCGTGCTGCGCGGTCCGACGGGCGACATCACATGCGGCGAGCACTGCGCGCTGGAGCTGCCGCAATCGCGCTACAAGCTGGTGGTCGCGGACGCGCACGGGGTGCTGTCGACGCAGCGGCTCGTCGTCGAGATGCCGACCAGCGCGACGGTGACGCCGCCGGACCCGGGGATGCGCACGATCGGCATCACCGTCATGGTGGTGGGCCTGGTCGGGGTCGTCGTGGGCGGCGTCCTGCTCGGCGGGATCCTGGGCCAGAAGTTCGTCGAGACGATCGGCCAGGACTGCGCCGGGCCGTGCACCTACGAGGACGTGTCGACGACGAGGTGGCTCGTCGCGGGCGGCAGCCTCGCGGCCGGCCTTGCGGTGGGGGCCACGGGGTTCGTTGTCTTGCGGAGGAATTCGCACGCTGTCGTCGAGGTCGGCCCGCTGTCGCTGGACGCGCGCTTCTGATGGTGCCGTGATGGCCGTCGTGCGGTGGCGAGGGTCGAGCATGGTCGCCGTCGTTTCGGTGATCGTCGCGGCGGGCGCCGGGCGCGCGGCGGCGGCGGACGATGTCCCGGCGCAGGTCTACCCGGTCGAGATCGGTGCACGAGGCGCGGCCAGCTCGATCGAGCTGGCGGGGCCGGGCGGTTCCGTGGACTGCGGCGCCAGGTGCGCGACCAATCTTCGTGCGGGGCGATACCGCCTGGTCGTCTGGGATACGGATGGCCACCGGTGGGCCGAGCGGTTGGAGGTGAGCGGCCCGATCCGCGCCACGGTCACGCCGGGAAGCTATCGCGCGCGTATCGGCGGCTGGGCGCTGTACACGCTGGGCTGGATCGGCGTCGCCACAGGCGGTGGCATGGTGCTCACCGGTGTCGTCGGGCACGGGCTCGAAGGATGGGACTGCGGCATCCACTGCGACTACAACAAGGTCGACGAGAGGCAGCTGTACATCGCGGGAGCGATCACGATCGCGGCGAGCATCGGCGTCACCGTGATCGGGTGGGTCCTGCGACACGGCAAGGGCGCCGTCAGGCTGACGGACAGCTTCTGACCGTCTGACCTTGGCGCCGCGAGGTCAATGCGGCGATATCAGGACGAACGCGAGCAGCGACAGCAGCATGCCCGCGATGCCGACGATCGTCTCGCAGGCGGTCCAGGTGCGCAGCGTTTGCGACACGCTGAGGCCCAGGAAGTCCTTCACGATCCAGAAGCCCGAGTCGTTCAGGTGCGACAGGAACAACGACCCGCACCCCATCGCCGTGATGATCAGCGCGACCTGGTTGGCCGTGAACTCCGGGTGGTGCGCCAGCTCGGGCACCAGCAGCCCCGACGCCGTCGTGATCGCGACCGTCGCCGAACCCGTCGCGACGCGGATGAACACCGCCAGCAACCAGCCGTAGAGCAGCGGCGGCATGTGGATCGCCTCGCCGCCGCGGGCGATCGCGTCGGCGACCCCCGCGTCGGTCAGCACCTTCGCGAAGCCGCCGCCGCCACCGACGATCAGCAGCGTCATCCCCATCGCCGAGATGCACTCCTCGGTGAACTTCAGCACCTGCGCGCGCGTGTAGCGGCAGCGCGTCCCCAGCGACCACGACGCGAACAGCACCGCGATCAGCAGCGCCATCACCGGGTGGCCGATGAACTGCGCGGTCGCCAGCAGGCGGCTCCCCTTCGGCAGCAGCAGCTCTGCCAGCGTGGCCAGCAGCATCAGCACGACCGGCAGCAGGATCGACCACAGCGTCAGGCCGAAGCCGGGCTCGCGGTAGGCGGGCGGGCGCGCCTTCGTCTTGTCGACCAGCGGCGGCGGGTTCGCGGTGACGAAGCGGACGGCGAAGCGCGCGTACAGCGGCCCCGCGATCGCCGCCGTCGGGATGCCGATGACGAAGCCCCAGAAGAGCACGAGGCCCATGTTCGCCTTCAGCGCGGCGACCGCGACGACCGGGCCGGGGTGGGGCGGCATCAGGCCGTGCATGACCGACATGCACGACAGCAGCGGCAGCG
>Ga0070683_100005988_pt1 | contig 10185 bp, 9 predicted proteins | sample KBSC713LmetaG_FD_64662 | JGI IMG/M metagenome (GOLD analysis project Ga0070683, IMG submission 64662) | Corn rhizosphere microbial communities from Kellogg Biological Station, Michigan, USA - KBS C7.1-3L metaG | ecosystem: Host-associated > Plants > Roots > Rhizosphere ... | reverse complement strand
GGCGACGGGCGACGGGCGACGGGCGACGGGAACTACGGAACGACGCGCGACGGGCGGTTCCCCGGGCCGCCGCCGGTTACCTTTCAGCCGATGCCTCCCGCCGAATCCTCTCCCGCCCAATCCTCCACCGTCCCCTCGGCTGCCGAGCAGTCGGGAAGCGCGCGCGCAGGCGCGGTGCTGTTTCGAAATCGGAGCTGGCTGCCGGTTCCGTTTCTTCTCGTAGCGCTGCTCGCGCCCGCACACCCGACGATCGAGCATTGGATTGCCGGCGCAATTCTCATCGTCATTGGCGAGTGGATTCGTCTCGCCGGAGTATCCGCGGCGGGCACGGTGACGCGTCGCCGCTCGCGCGACGTGCAGCGGCTCGTGACGTACGGAATCTTTCGGTGGGTGAGGAATCCGCTCTACGTCGGCAACTTCCTCATCTGGATGGGATTCGTCGTCATCTCGGCGGTGATGTGGTTCTTGCCGATCGCGATCGTGATTTTCGCCATCGAGTACACGCTCATCGTCGCGTACGAAGAAGGCGTGCTCGAGTCGATCTTCGGGCAGGAATATCTCGACTACAAGAGGACGACACCGCGATGGATTCCGCGGCCGCCGCGACAGCCCGAATCCGGTCCGCATGATTGGGCGGAGGCGTGGCGCAGTGAGATCAGCACGTTCCTACAGTACGGCGCGTTGATATTGGTTTTCGCGCTGAAGCAATTTCTTTTTGGCGCGTAGCCGGACGCGTCTCCAGCCTTCCCACGCGTTCGCGACGAGCAGTCCCGCGAGCAGGAAGTACGCCGAGTGGACGACGTCGAAGATCCCAAAGGCTGCGGCGGCTGTGATCACACCGAACGTGATTTGATCGCGCGCGTTCGGCGGTGAGGTCGGCGGATCGGTCACCATGAAGAACGCGAAATACAGCGCGGCGTGCAGATCGGGAGCTCGATACAGCTCCGCGACAGTCTTCGGATCGCCGATGAATGCAGCGAGCGTCGCGAGCAGATAGTACACGCCGAGGAACGTAAGCACCGCCGGGAATTTGTTCACGCGGTACGAGATGAACATTCCCGTCGCGAAGAGAACGACAATCGCGATCGCAGGCAGTTCAGCCAGCGCGCCCCACCAGCTTTGTCCGGTGTGGAAGATGTAGAAGCTCGCGACGAGCGCGAGCGCGGCAGGATTGAATACGTTCGCCGAGTGAACGCGGACGATGTATTTGCTGACGATCGCGATCGCGGCCGTCGCCGCGGCAATGTACCACTTCTGATACGGGCTCAGGACCATCGCGACGATGAGCCCCGTCAGCAGCGCGCCGCTGGGGAAGGCCCAGCGCTTCTTTAGAATTTTCAGAATCGGCGCATCGACCGCCGTCGCGGCGACGACCGCCGCAACGACGCCTGGCGCGACGAGCGACGCGTGTGTCGCGCCAGCGACGACGAGCAGAATCACGAGGACTATGAGCGCCAGTCCCTTCGGCGTCCGGAGAAATCGGCCGAGTGTCACTGGTCGGTCGAGACGCGGCCGAGGGATGGCGTGTAGATGAAGCCTCGGACCTTGTTGCGGCGCAGAAGTGCGAGTCCGTCGAGCGGACCAAGCACGAACGCGGCGGTCGACAAGGCATCGGCGGTCATTGTCGATGGAGCAATCACGGTGACGCTCGCGAGGTTGGTCGTCGAGCGACTCGTGCGCGGATCGACAATGTGGTGTGAAACCTCGCCCGGGTTCGGCGCAATTCGCTCGTAGTCGCCCGAGGTGCAAACGGCGGTGTCGGAGACGTGGAGTGTCTCGATGATCTCGTTCGGATCGCGCGGGTGGCGAACGCCGACCGACCACGGCTCGTCGTTCGCATTCCGGCCAGCGAGATAGAGGTCGCCGCCCGCCTCGACCGCGAAGTCGCGAAACCCGTCGTCGAGAAGCGAGCGTGCCGCGAGATCGACGGCGAAGCCTTTCGCAACGCCGCCGAGGTCGAGGGTCATCGGCTTCGCGATCATGAGCGTTTTCTCATTGTCGTCGACGATGATGTCACGATAGGTGACTGGGGCGTCGATGGTCGCCGGCGGTATTCGCAGCCCGGAGCGATGTTCGCGATCGAAACCAGCGGAGGCGAGCACGTGCCCGATCGTCGGATCGAACGCACCATTGGATTCTTCAGCCACGGCGACGGCGAAGCGCACGGCCTCGAACAGGATCTCACTCGCGCGGCAAGGTGTACCGACGTGCGCAGCGAGAAGATTCAGCTCGCTGCTCGGGTCAAAACGGGAACACGAACGCTCGACGCGCTCGAACCAGTCGAGGGCGCGCATCGCGCTCGTTTCTCGATCCACACCGCGCCGCGATTGTCCGACAATGTGCGCCGTGACGACCGTGCCCATCGCCGTCGTCGTGCGGACGTACGCGTCGGTCACTTCGCCTTTTTGAGTGCGTTGAGAACGGCGTAGTAGAACGCGTTCGTGCTCTGCGTCGCGCCGGAGACGAAGTCGACCTCGGCGCTTTGGCGGTCGATCACCTGCTGCGGAAGCATCGAGATCCACGAACACGAATACTGCGTCAAGCATTCGCTAATGACCGCGCCGACGATCTTGCCTTCCTTGACCATGACGGTCGCCTGGATGTCGCCGTGTCGCGATGTGCCCCAGCCGGTGAACATGCCGTCTTTGAGCGGCGCGTTTTTGTCAGCCTTCGACGCGGTGTCCGCGGCGGCGACTTTGACGGCGGTGTCTTTCACCGGCGGAGGGGTCGTCGCTACAACTGGCGGCGCAACGACGGGCGGCGCCACCGTGGCGGATACAGGCGGCGTGATCACCGAATCGGCTTTCTTCGGCGACTCGTCAACCTTTTTCGCATCCGTACGCTTGGCTTCGGCCACTTTCGCGGCGGGCGCGGGAGCCTTTGCCACTGGCGGCGACGCCGGCGCCCTCTCAACGGGGGCGCCTTCCGTTTTTACCGGCGGCGAGTCGATGAGCGGCGCGTCGTGCTTCGCGGGTGGAATCCGCGGACGATCCCGAGTCTCGTCGGCGAATCGAGCCGCGGCGTCGCGAGTTCTGGCATATCCAGCCGCGTACACCGCGACGACAGCCGCGGAGCCGAGTGCCACCAAGTTGTTCTTTACTTGAGCCAACCTTGCCTCGCGCGCGCCTACGGTCGCCGAAATCTTACGAGCGGGAAACCATTCTGTAAGTACGCGCGGACGCCACTCATCCGCTGTGATCGGCATTCCGGCGGATCCGACGTTGATCTCGAGTGCGCGAAAGCGCGTGTTCCGCTCGCGCGAATCAGGTCGATATTTAGTCCGCGCGCATCGCGACCAAGGGATCCACCTGTGAGGCTCGACGCGCCGGCAAATAGCTCGCGGCGACCGCGACGACGATCAAAGCAACCGCCGTCACGACGATCGTCGGCAAATCCATTCGCTCGATCCCGAAGAGCCACGACTGAATGAACCGCGTCGCGACCAGCGCGCCGCCGACGCCGACGACTACACCGATCATCGCAAGCGCTCCGCCCTCGCGCAGGATGAGATTCATGACATCCCGCTGCGCCGCCCCGAGTGCCATGCGAACACCAATCTCCTGCGTTCGCTGAGCGACCGAATAGGACACGACACCGTAGATGCCGATGGTCGCGAGCGTCATCGCGATGATCGCGAAGAATGACAGCAGCATCGTGTTGAGGCGCGGCTGCCCGATGGATTGCTGCACGATTGCATCAACGGTGCGGACGTTGAACAACGCGAGCGTCGGGTCGATCTCGTGGACGACCGCTTTCGTCGTGGCGAGTACCGCGCCCGCGTCACCTCGACCACGGATAACGAGCGTCATCGTGCGACCGAGTCGGGTCGCTCCCGAGTACGCCATGTAGATCATCGCCGGAGCAGCAGTCGTGAGACCGCGACTTCGCGAGTCTGCGACGACGCCGACGACCTCGAGGCCAAGCGTGTCCCTCGGTCCAAACGCGATGCGCTTCCCAATTGCCGATTGATCCGGCCAGTATTCGCGCGCCGCCGCTTCACTCACGAGCAGCGATGGATGCGTATCGTTCCACTCGACATCGCGCCCTTGAACGATGCGCATTGACAGCGTTCGAAAGAATCCAGGCGTGATGGCCGTCGCCGCGCCCATGAGCTTCTCACCGGCACGTTGTGGCACTCCAACAAGACGAATGTTCGTGACGATCCCTCCAGACGCGATCGGCGGCGTGTTCGCGGCCGCGACGGCTTCGATCCCCGCGCGCGCTTCGAGGCGCGATTGGAGATCTCTAAAGAACTGGATCTGAGTTGTGTCGTTGTACCGAGAACCGTTGAGGCTGACGCGCATCGACACGACGCGGTCTGTGCGAAAGCCCGGGTCGACGCGCAGCATGTGTCCCAGGCTCTGGATCACGAGCCCGGCGCAGATCAATAACACGAGCGCGAGGGACGTTTCTGCGACGACGAGGGTGCGCCGCGCTCGAAGCGTCCCGAGCCCACCGGTCGATGCGCGTCCGCCATCATGGAGCGACGCCGTGAGCCTGGATCTCGTCGCGCTCAACGCTGGCCACAACCCAACGGCCACTGTGGCAAACACGATCAGCGCCGCGGCGAACGCCAAGACCCGCGTGTCGATCCCAATGCTCGCCGGCAGGAGGCCAGTCGGCGCAAACGCGAGGATGGCGCGGAGCGTCAATTTCCCAATGAGGAGTCCGAGCAGCGTGCCGGCGATCGCAAGCTCGGCGCTTTCCACCATCAACTGACCGACGAGCCGACTGCGGGCGGCGCCGAGGGCTTGGCGCAGTGCGACTTCGCGCTCGCGAATCGCGCTACGCGTCAGCAAGAGATTCGCGACGTTGATGCACCCGATCAGCAACACGAGGCCAGCCGCGGCGAGCAAGATGTAGAGCGGGCTCGCGAGTCCCCGTACCAGCTCGTCGCCAAGATGGAACACGTTCGCGGTCCACCCGGCGATCCCCGGATCGGCGGCGGCAACGCGCGTTGCGACGCCGAGCAGATCGGCTTGAGCCGATTCGAGCGATGTGCCCGGGCGCAGACGACCGACGGCGTTGAGAATGTGTTGACCGTGCGACTCGACGTTGGGAATCGCGGCCGGCACGAGCACCGTGAGCGCATCGACGGGATTGCCGTCGAGATTGAAGTCCGCGGGAAGGACGCCAATCACGGTGCGAGAAGACCCGCCAATCTTGATCGGCCGTCCGACGATCGACGGGTCCGCCGCGAGCGCTCGCTGCCAAAAACCGTACGTTAGAACAATCTCATTGTCGGTCTCCGACGCCGGGTCTCTGTCGTGATACAGGCGGCCGAGCTGCGGACGTGCAAGCAATACGTCGAAGAAGTTCGGCGTGACTGATAGCCCTGCGAGGCGCTGCACATCCTCGTGATCGGTGAAGGTCAGGGACGACGTCGTGTACGCCGCAATGTCGGTGAAGCTGTGCGTTTCCTTCCGCCAGTCGACATAGTCGGCGTACGAAACGCTGAAACGAGGCAGCGATTTGTCCGGATTCTGGGCGTACAGGAGAACGAGGTCCTGACCGCGCGGAAATGGAAGCGGACGAAGAAGCACGGCGTCGACAACGCTGAAGATCGCCGTGTTCGCGCCAATCGAGATACCGAGCGTGAGGACGACGATCGCGGTGAAGGCCGGGAAGCGGCGCGCGAGTCGCAGCGCGTAGCGAGCGTCGAGCCGGAGGTGTTCGAAGAAGCGACCACCGCGTTCGTCCCGGAGCTCTTCGGTGTAGCGATCGACGCCGCCGAATCGTCGACGCGCTTCATTTTCGGCGTCGGCGCGCGAGAGCCCCGTCGCTTCGAGCTGCCGTGTCTCCATCTCGAGATGGAAGCGAAGCTCGTCGGTGAGATTAGCGTTGGACTCGCGGCTCAACCGTCCACGGACGCGATGAACGATGTCAGTCCAGATGCTCATTGATGCGCTCCCTCAGCTCGTGGCGAGGATCGCTTCGACGGCGGCGCTGAATCGTCGCCACGTCGCGGTTTCGTCGGCGAGTTGTTTTTTGCCGAGTGTCGTGAGGCGATAGAAGCGTGCGCGTCGATTGTTCTCGGAGGTTCCCCAAGCCGCCTGCAGCCAGCCGCGCTTTACGAGGCGATGGAGCGCCGGATAGAGCGAGCCTTGGTTGACCTCGAGCACTCCGCTCGAGATCTGCTGAATGCGTTGGCTGATTCCCCATCCATGCATCGAGTCGATGGACACCGACTTGAGGATGAGGAGGTCGAGGGTGCCCTGGAGTACGTCGGCGTTCGGATGCATGGGTCGGCGCGAAGATGCTCTCCTAGACGTTCGACAAGAACGTGCAGCTCCTCCTGTCGAATGTCAAGGAGAGTCGGCTCTTCGGCATTTTCGGGCTGCGTTTTAGTTGATAGCGATCTACCGTGGCTCAATCACTTAGGGCGCAGGGATCGGGTCCGGGGCCAGGGAACGGCCGTAGTTCCCCCGGATCCCTGCCCCTGACCGCTGCCCCCTAGAGCGCTCGGATTTCATTCGCTTCGCTATCAAATACCGGGATGCCCACCCCGTTCCCAACCACTCGATGTCTTCGAGAGCACGACTGTTCCACCGAATCATCGCTGCCATCGCCCTGCGGTGATCATGGGGGGCGCCCGAGAAACTCGCGCTGCGGGCGCGACGTGTCTTTGGTCCACCGGCATGGTACTCGGAGCGAAAGACCAAAGGCGTTCAGGTGCGTCGGACCGACGGAACGATTCCCGGCGAGTGGATCGTGCCAAACGAACAGACCTCCGACAACATCATTCTCTACTTCCACGGCGGCGGGTATGTCTCGTGATCGCCAATCACGCATCGCGTCATCACCGTGGCACTCGCCCGCGACACAGGCTGCCGAGTACTCGCGCTCGACTACCGGCTCGCACCGGAGCGGTTTCCGATGGCATTCAACCAGGCCGTCGCCGCGATTCACTGGCTCATCATGCACGGTTCCGGAGGCGGGCGGCGAGAGCACGCTGCGGGTCTTCGACGACGTCCCGCATGGCTGGCAGCTACTCGACGATCTGATCCCCGAAGCGCGAAGCTCGCTCGCCGAAGCGGCGAGCTTCATTCGTCAGTCTTTTTCGGCGAAGCCAGAGGCTACTTCTGCGGGCGTCCCGGCGGGTTCTCGCCCTTGAAGACGTCGCGATTCAGCTGGATGTACTGCTTCAGGTTGCCCGGGACGTCTTCCTCAGGGAAAATCGCAGTGACCGGACACTCGGGTTCGCAGGCGCCACAATCGATACACTCGTCCGGATGAATGAAGAGCTGATCCGGGCCTTCATAAATGCAGTCGACAGGGCAAACATCAACGCAAGCGCGATCTTTGGTGCCGATGCAGGCTTCAGTAATGACGTAGGGCATGCGTGCCTCGGGAAATCCTGCGATTCGAAGTCGTTCGAGCTAAGATAGTTGCATGCGTCTCATCGTCAACGGAGCCGCGCACGAGGTCACCGCCCCGGCTCATGAGACGCTTCTCGTGACGCTGCGCGAGCGGTTGGAGCTGACCGGAACGAAGCTCGTGTGCGGTCGAGGGGAATGCGGGGCCTGCACCGTTCTGCTCGACGGGCGATCGGTGTATTCGTGTCTCACGCTTTCGGCGGCGTGCGAGAATCGGCAGATCACGACTATCGAGGGGATCGGGAGCGGAGACGAGCTGCACCCGCTCCAGCAGGCGTTCATCGACCATGACGCGCTGCAGTGCGGATTCTGCACTCCAGGGCAGATTCTCGCCGGCATCGCGCTGCTCGAGAAAAACCCGAAGCCGACCGAAGCAGACGTGCGGCGCGGAATGAGTGGCAACCTCTGTCGTTGCGGCGCATACCCAAAGATCGTGCGTGCGGTGCTCGCCGCGGCAGATGGGAATGGTGCCAATGGCTAAGCGATTCGTCACGACGAAAGTCGAGATCGAGGGGCGCGAAGAGACGAAAGTCGTCGAGATGCCGTCGCGCGAGCCGGAGCCATGGGGCGACGACGCGCAGCTGCACATCGTCGGACAGCGCGCGACGCGCGTCGACGCGATCGAGAAGGTGACGGGTGTCGCGCGATACACGGCGGACACGCAGCGGCCCGGCATGCTGCACGCGGCAATCCTTCGGGCGCCGATCGCTCGCGGGAGAGTGACGCGGCTCGATTTATCGCCGGCGCTCGCGATTCACGGCGTTCGAGCTGCTGTATCCATCGACGACGTGCCGGACGTGAAGATCGACGGCGTACGGCTCCTCGATCAGGAGATCTACTACGCGAACCAACCGCTCGCGGCGATCTGCGCCGACTCGTTAGAGATTGCTCAGCGGGCGGTGCGCACGATCGAGCTCGAGGTCGAGTCGCAGCCGCCAGTCATCACGTTCGAGCAGGCGCGGGACGAGAACGGCGCGAAAGCCAAGCCGACCGGCAACAAGCATCGTGCATCCCCACGCGTCGTCACGCGTGGCGACATCGACGCTGGACTTCGGGCCGCCGACGTCACGATCACGCGCGAATACTCGACGCCAGTTCAACTGCACACGGCACTGGAGCCGCACGGCGCGGTCGCGGAATGGGTCGGCGACAAACTGACGATTTGGGAATCGACGCAGGGCATCTTCATGACGCGACGCGAAGTCGCGAAGGCCTACGGGCTTCCGCTCTCGTCGGTCGGCGTCATCATGCACTACATGGGCGGCGGGTTCGGCGCGAAGAACGGCGCCCCGCATTCGACGTATATCGCCGCGTCGCTCGCGAAGAAAACCGGGAAACCGGTTCGTTGCATTCTCGATCGCGAAGGCGAACAGACCGACGCCAGCAACCGCATGGCGACAAATCAGCGCGTCACACTCGGCGCGACGCGCGACGGGAAGCTGACGGCGATATCGGTCGACGTCACGAGCATTCTCGGAATCGGCGGGTGGCTCGCGAGCCCCGGGAAGATCTATCACGAGCTCTACGAGTGCGCGAACGTCCGCAGCAGCGAGGAGTTCTACTTCGCGAACACCGCCGCGATGGGATCTTTCCGCGCACCAGGGCATGTCGAGGGTGCCGTCGGTCTCGAATGCGCGATGGATGTTCTCGCGCGCGAGCTCGGCATCGATCCGCTCGAGCTGCGGCAACGCAACTATTCGAAGACTGATCAGGGGAAGGAACAAGCGTTCTCTAACAAACGGCTCGACGAGTGCTACAAGCAGGGCGCCGAGCGCTTTGGCTGGTCGGCTCGGAAGAAGAAGCGTTCGTCCGGGAGGATCCGGCGTGGCGTCGGAATGGCATCGCTGACGTGGGGCGCTGGCGGCGGACCGCCGGCGTACGCAACGGTGCGCATCAATCGCGATGGAACGATCGAGGTGCTCTCGGGCACGCAGGATCTCGGTACCGGAGCACGCACGGTCCTCGCCCAAATCGCTGCTGAAACACTCGGAGCGCGACTGTCGGATGTGAGAACAGCGCTTGGCGAGACGCAGAATCTTCCGTTCGCGTCGAACTCGTGGGGGTCGATCACGACAGCGTCGGTCGGCCCCGCGGTTCGCGTCGCCGCGGAAGAGGCGCGCGACTCGCTGTATGAAGCGGCGGCGATGCTCATGAACACGAGCCCCGAGGACCTCGAATCACACGACAGCGAGATTCACGCGAAGTCGAACGACAAGTGCCTGCTCTTTCGCGATGTCTGCGAAAAGCTCGGCGACGTCATGATCATCGGCCAAGGGAGTCGCGGGCCCAATCCGGACAAGACCACGATCGCGGCGTTCGGCGCGCAGTTCGCGGAGGTCGAAGTTGACGTCGAGACGGGAATCGTGCGCGTGCTACGAATCGTCTCGGCGCACGACTCCGGGCGGATCATCAACCCGACGCTTGCCGAGAGTCAGCTCGAGGGCGGGATCATTCAAGGGGTCGGGTACGCGCTGTTTGAGGAGAAGTTCATCGATCACCGCTCTGGGCTGCCGCTGAATCCAACGATTCACGACTACAAGATTCCGACGATCACCGACATTCCAAAAATCGACGCGTTCTTCGTCGACGCGCCGGATCCGGTCGCGAACCACACGGCCGCGAAAGGGCTCGCTGAGCCGCCGATCATCGGAACGGCGCCGGCGATCGCGAACGCGGTCGTTGATGCGCTTGGCGTGGACATCTCGGCGATTCCGCTGACGCCGTGGCGAGTGCGAGGATTCATCACGACGGTATCCTGATGCGAGCGAAGCACGCGGAGGGTTCCTACCCTGCGGCGAACCACGCAGTC
>Ga0070683_100005987_pt1 | contig 10186 bp, 11 predicted proteins | sample KBSC713LmetaG_FD_64662 | JGI IMG/M metagenome (GOLD analysis project Ga0070683, IMG submission 64662) | Corn rhizosphere microbial communities from Kellogg Biological Station, Michigan, USA - KBS C7.1-3L metaG | ecosystem: Host-associated > Plants > Roots > Rhizosphere ... | reverse complement strand
CTTGCCGTACCAGACCCTGAATCGCGGCACACTCATGACTGCTCAGGTCTCCGGCACGTTGAGCGTGTCGCCTGGCTCCTCAACGAGCGTGCGGCTATCCAACGCCGTGTTGGCGTCGGCAATGTGCCAGAACTTCGTGCTATCTCCGTAGGATTGAAGCGACATCACGTCGAGGCGATCGGCCGATGCGATCACCTTCGGTACACCCGTGGTGGGTGGAAGCGTGCGCAGCTTCAAGGCGACGACTTCCTCCCCGGTGGCGAGCCGTGCGGTCACGGTAGGCACTTTGGCGTAGCGGGAGTTGGGTAGGAACATGTTGGAATCCCTCAAAGCGGGATCAGGTCGACGACCTGTTCCGCGGTGTTGGCCAAGTTCGCGATCGCCATTCCTTCCTTGGCGAGCGTCGAGTATTCGAGTGCGCCGCGTGCGATGACATCGTCGGAGCCCAGGTCCACAGCGATCACCGAGAGCGTGATATCGACCTGGGCGCGCACCGGGTTCAGCATGAAGTCATATTCCTGCTCGACGAGGGTCATCGAATCGATCGTCACTGGCAGCACCCGCGTCGGACCCCAGATGAACAGGATGCGTGGATATTTCTCACGTGGGATCGGCTGTGCGGGCGCGTCCGGCGGCGCGAGCGCGCCGGCGATGGCGTCGATCGCGGCACCGATCAGGCCGGCGATCTTCGCGCTCGGCTGCACCATCTTTTCCAGCGCAGCCAATTGCGGACCGATACCGAACAGCCGCGCCAGCGCCTTGTCCTCGTCGAGCATGTTGGCGGCACTGAAGTGCGCCTGAAACGTGATCTTTTCGAAGGTCTTCTCGCCGGCCTGCGTGGTCTCACGTTGGGTCGCGCCTGTGGGTCGTGCCGGAACCTGCAGTGCGCGCGACAACGACTCCGGATTGAACTGGAAGATCACGACGTTGGGGATGGGCCCGATGAGATCGGTGCCGTATTCGATGAGCGCCCCCCGTAACATGTGGTCAGCTCCTCCTTACACGTCGGGCGATTTGGTGTGCGAGGCCTGACGCGACGTCGCGTGAATGGTCCGCGGGCGCGATGCCGCCAGCATCGATGTTGCGTGCGGACTCGAAGTCTCCGCGTCGCTGCGCGAGCGCTCTCTCCAGAGAGGGCCCAAGTTGGCGCGTAGCGGCCTCGGCAACCTTCGGGTCGAGGCCCCGCAGATCGATCTCGAGTCGTTTGATCCGGACGCGGCGGGTCATCGGCTGGCTCCTTCCGTCGCGACGAGCGAGGCATATCGGCCGAACTGCTCGGGGCTCGAGGGCCGCTCGAGCTTGTCGTACTCCCGCTGGACCGCGAGGATGATCGAGTCCATCGTCAGCCGCCGCGGCGCCCCTTCGTCGGCGTGCTGCAGGCAAGCGTGAAACACGATGGCACGGATGTGCCCACCCGCGATCGGAAAACGTTGGCCCAAAAATTCGAAGTCGACATCGTCGGTAGCGACGTTATCGGGGATCGCATTGCGCCAGATCAACTGTCGTTCGCGCGCGCCGGGGAGCGGGAACTCGATGACGAAACGCAGCCGACGCAGGAAGGCCTCATCGAGATCGCGACGACGGTTGGTCGCGAGAATCGCCAGGCCCTTGAACCGTTCCATCCGCTCCAGCAAGTAGCTGATTTCGAGGTTGGCATAACGGTCGTGCGCATCTTTCACTTCGGTACGCTTGCCGAAGAGCGCATCGGCCTCATCGAAGAGCAGGATGGCGTCCGCAGCGTCCGCCGCATCGAACAGGCGCTTGAGATTCTTCTCGGTCTCGCCGATGTACTTGTTGACGACCTGAGACAGATCGATGCGGAACAGCGGCAGCTGCAGCTCGCTGGCGATTGCTTCGCTCGCCATGGTCTTGCCCGTCCCGGGCGGCCCGGCGAAGAGTGCGGCGATTCCTCCTTCATTCCAGGCGCGTGCCGTACCCCAGTCGTAGTGGGCGCGACCGACGTTAGTCATCGCCTTGACTAGCTCAATGATCTGAGCGTGCTGCCTCGGGGGCAACGTCAGCTCTTTGAGCGTGAAGCGCGGAGCGACGGGCTGTGCCAGCGCGCCGAGATCGAGGTCGGCGCGTGAGGCGGCCAGCAATTCGTCGGACGTGGGCTCGCGGCCGAGCAGGGCGAGCTCGGCACCGATACGCTCGATGGCACTGGTTTCGCAGCGGAAGCGCCGCGCGAGCTCCGCGAGCACGGGGCGATGCGCGGCGGACGGCACAGCGCGTCGCCACGCTTCGAGGCGCTCGGCATGGCTTGTCGGGGGAACCCGAATCGCCGGCATCGCTGACTGACTCAGGTGCTGGATCGCCGCGAGGTCGTGTATGCCGATAAACAGGCTCAGCGGCAGCTCCGGCAAGGGCATCGAGACGGCTGTCGCGTCAAGCGCGTGCTGCGAATCCGCATGGGGTATTGCCATCGCCTCGATGGGTACGTATAGCGCGGCCCCGCGTAGCCATGCGACCGTCATCAGTGCGCGAAGGTGAGCGGCGGCAGGGATCGAGGTCGTCCGTAGAAGCTCCAATCCAACACGGGCGGCCGCGTCGGCCGCCGCTTCAGTCAGAGGCGCGCCTGCTGCGCCGAGCACCGGAATCACGCGACGACGATGCGATTCGTTGAAACCCGGCGAGCGTTGCTCGATCTTTCGGGGGACGGCAGCCAGCGCGGGTGGCAGAGACCCTTCCGGAAACAGTAGCTCGCGGGCCACCAGTGGTGAAATATGCAATGGCGCGTTCCAACCGGTCGGCGCGTTCTCCAGGAGGCCGTGCGTGTAAAGGGCGTGACCTGGGTCGAAGCAACGTAACAGGTCATCAGGCTCATCCCACAGCCGTTGGGAAAGTCCCAACGTCGGCTCATACCGCTGCGGATCATTGAGGCACGCTGCGATCACGGGGCCAGCGCTGCTGTCGACCGCCGGCAGCAATGCGAGTGCGAGCACGAAGACCGCATCGGGTTCAAGATCCAGCTCCCGCTGTACCCAACCCAGACTGCCGCGCCTCGGGTTTACGTCCTGAGGAGGGGGCTGCGCAATTCGCTCGCTCAGGTGCCGCGCGGTGACGTCCTCTGCAAAGAAGAGTCGCTTGTCGCGTTCGTAACGCGCGAGATCGAGTGAATCGCTCGCGGCATCGATGAAGGGAGGCAAGCTGCTCGCGCTCGCGGGCGAGCCCTGTGTGACACCTTGCGCCAGGCGCTCACGCCAGAGCCAACAGACTTCGCGGCGGAGGCGCACTGTAACCTGTCGCAACCAGTATTGCCCGACGAGATCGTTGCTACCGGCGGCGGACAGGAAAATGGCCGGTTCCCGCGCGTTCACGGCAGCACCACCGATGGACTGAAGCGCGCCTGTTGATTGTTCACCTTCACGATGACGAGGTATGAGCCCGCCGCCAGGCCAACACCCGTGACATTGGGAACGGTGAGTTGGTTCTGGGTCGAGGCGTTGTCGACGACATCGAACAGACGCGCAGCGCGCCCATCTCGGAAGAGAGCGACGACGACGTCATCCGTATTAGCCTGCGCCGGTCCGCGGCCAAGCAGTCTCCCGTTAATGCGTAAGTCGTTGCCGACGAGCGCTACCGTTGTTACGGTGGGAAGTAGCCGTGTGAGCTGCGTGTTACTCGAGCGGAAGCGAGTGGCAGACAGACGTCGTCGGACCACGAGCCCTTGCTCACCCGCGGAGAGCGTGCTGCCGTTGGCGACAGGTGCGGGCGGAGTGCCTTCGACGGTGACGAGCAGTCGATCGGGCCGTCGTTCGATGATGGTCAGTACCTGGTCGCCTAGCACCACTTCGATGTCGGCGCCGTTCAGGTCGTTGCCGAACAGTTCGATGGAAGCGCCAGCCTCGAATGCTTCCGGTACGACACGATCGAGCGTGGGCCCCATAGACGGAATGACGTCGATCGACACTCCGGCTTCGCCGATCACCGTCTGCGGCGTGGTGCTGTAGTCGATGCCGACGAGTAGCGCCGAGTTGGTCGGCACAGCAGGAATGATCAGTACGGGCCGAACTTGAAAGGCAAGCGACAACCGATACTTCTCGTCCGTGCCCTGCATGATCGTGGAGATCAGCTCCGCGTTCGTCTCGTCGAATGTGAGCTTCAACGTTTCGGGATTGTCCTGGAGTGCCGCTTGAACGGCAGGAATAGCGGGCGCCACCAGCCGCAGCAGACTCAGCTCGTGAAGAGCCGCAATACCCTGACCGAGGAGCTCGTGCGCTTCGGCGCTGTCGCTCAGCTCACCGTCATCGAACGCGGTGAGCAGATACTTGAGAACGAGCCACAGTGGCGGCGGATCGCCCGTACGCAATTCGACGTTGCGCAGGTTGGGGTCGAAGCCGACCTCATAAAGAAACAGGTTGAGTTTTGCGTCCGTGTTGGTGGTGGCCGCGCTCTCCGGCTTGCCGACGCTCACCAGGAAGCCTCGACGGATCAGGTGATCACGTATCAGACGCGTCACTGCGCCGATCGCCCTGCTGGTGTCGGCGGCGGCCATCAGATTCTCGGAACCCGGCAGCGTGAGAAGTTGCTGCTGCGTTCCTCACGGGGTTCGACTTTGGGTTGTAAGGCTTGCATCGGTTGCGCGATGACGGGAGGCGGCGACGGCGCATCCACCCGCACATGGATCGTGTCGATGCGGACTTCGACGCGTTCTTCCTGAGGCTGGGATGTCTCGGCGGCATGCCGGTCTACAACTGTGGCGTCTGCGGTGAGGAGGGGTGTCCCTTCGCGTCGTTGAGTTTCACGTGGCTCTCCTGCGGGCGCAGCCTGTATCCCGATCCATGTCGATGCCGCGTCGAGCGAATCTGAGCCCTCCCGCGTGCGAGGCTGACTATGCGCAGCCTCGCGTCGTGGCCGAGCCGGATCGGCTGCAACCCAACGCAGAGCCGCATTCACGGCCGCATACTCCGGCAGATCAGCTGACGCAGACCCCGGCGACGTGGGCGCCCTGAATCTTCTCTGCTGTGGTGAGGCAGTCGGCCTGGAGATTCCTTCCCGAGAAGGTGAGTCAGCCGGCGTGGACATTCTCTGCTGAGTAGGTGAGCCAGTCGGCTCGTTTTGAGTCACGGCGCGCTGAGCCCCTGGCCCGCTACCGTCGTCAGAGATTTCTGCGGCCATCGTCGTCGACTCAGGATGACTCAACGGCGACAATGTGCGCGCGACATTCGGCGAGTCAGATACGCGCCCGACCTCCTGCTCCGCGATGCCAGGTGCAGAGCTCGGCTCGCGCTGTTGGCGTACCGAACCGGCCGAACGGGCCAAGGCTGTGAAGTAGCCGCTCATGCGACATCGCCCATCATCTGGAGGTACTTCGCGCGTCGTGCCGGCGCGACCGCAAAGATTTCCTGTTCCGACCACCCGAAACGCGAGGCCAGCGCGAGCACTTGACGTAGGAGGGCGCGCTGATGGCCGGCGAGTCGCTGAAGAGCGGCCGCTTCGAGATCGACAGCAGGTTCGACGTCCGCACCGCAATCTGGGCAGGAGCACGCGATCGAAAAGCTGACGAGCGGATCCGCTTCCGCAAGAGCATCGGCGGCGCGCTCCGCATCTCCGGGCAGGATCTCACCTGCTACTCGCAGTGTTGCGAGGATGATCTCAATTGCAGGTTCGCGCCGCGCCGGCCATTGCGTGTGCCAGGCTCGAAGATCATCACCCGTGGGCAACCGTAGCACGAGCGGCGCGTTTCCCGCGCGCCTGAGCTGCACATCGTCAGCGCGTGTTCGTAATCGGTCTAGTGCGTCGTACCGAAGAGCGATCTCAAAGAGCTCTTTACAATGATGACACCGGAGCGTGAGATCCAACACCTCGCTCTGCTCGGTTTCACGGAGCACTTTTAGTAGCGCCGCGATTCGTTCGCTTACGCGCAGCCGCCACCAACGAGCTTCATCGCGCGTCTCAGCACACGCTGCGAGCAGGCTGGTGATGAGCGCCGGACGGTCGTCGCTGTTGAAATCGAGCTCCAGATCCTCGGCGGCGCGTCCGAACGGGCGGGTGGGGATGTAGGTCTCAGCCATGAGTCAGCGTCCATCGCAAGGCGCCGCGGGCCCTTAGCCCACCGCAGGCACGGCTGCGTTCTCGTCGGGCTCGGGCGTATCTTCGTCGCGCACCCAGCCTTCGAGCTCGATCTTCATCATCTCGATCGCCGTGGCATTGGCGTTGGCATCGAGATCAGGCACCGCGTGGTATTCGCTGACCCAGCAGCGGAACAACTTATAACGCTTCACGGTGAGACCGCGTTCGTTGTTGAGGAGTAGCACCAGGTCCTTGCGGAAGTTCTTCAGATCCATAGCTGGATCCTCGAGCGGGTGTACCAGATTGGCCCACTTCTCGAACTCGGGGTCGTGCGTGACGCCACGCTCGAGGGTCACGGCGTCGTAGGTGGTGCGGCCCGGCGATTTGCGGTCGGTGCTGTTGTCGCCGCCTTCGCGATGCTTGACGACATCCGTGGTGCGCTTCAACGCCGTGACCTTACTCACGCCGACGACGACGCGGCCGTCCCACATGATCTGGAATTTGAAATTCTTGTAGGGGTCGAAGCGGTTGGCATTGACGACGAATCCCTTGGCCATGTGAGGCGCTCCCGTGTGTGCTCAGGTCTGCAGATCGCCGGCGATCTGCTGGATCGTGATGACGACGAACTCGGCCGGCTTCAGCGGGGCGAAGCCGACTTCGATGTTGACGATGCCCTGGTTGCGATCGGCCTGCGTCGTGGTCTCCTTGTCGCAGCGGACGAAGTAGGCCTCGCGCGGTGTGCCGCCCTGGAACGCACCCTGCCGGAAGAGCCCATTCATGAAGACGCCGACGTTGAGCCGGATCTGCGCCCACAAGGGTTCATCGTTCGGCTCGAAAACCACCCACTTGGTACCCCGGAACAGACTCTCTTCGATGAAGAGGGCGAGCCGGCGAATCGGAATGTATTTCCACTCGCTGGCGAGTTGGTCGGCGCCGTCGAGCGTGCGGGACCCCCAACAGATGTTGCCGAGGATGGGGAAGGTGCGCAGACAATTCACGCCCAGCGGATTGAGCACGCCGTTCTGAAGATCGGTGAGGGTGTAGGCGAGTGACTGAACGTTTTCGAGGCGCGCCTCGGCGCCCGCTGGCGCTTTCCACACGCCCCGGGTGGCATCAGTGCGCGCGAACAACCCTGCAATCGTGCCGCTGGTCGCAATACTTCGCAGCCGATTGCCGTTGACCGGATCGGGCACGAACGTGCGCGGGAAGTACACGGCCGCGTCACGACTGCGGAGGCTGTCGTTCTGTGACAGCCATGTACGCATGGCATCGAGTGTTGCCGTGAGCTCGGGAATGTCGATCAACACGAAGCCGCGTCGAGCGGCCATGTAGGTAGTGGCCGCCGAATAGACGGCGTTCATTTGTGTGGCGCCGAGATCTGCCGCCCGTGGTATGCACAGGATGTTGACCAGATCCACGTCTTCGAGCGCGTAGATGCCGGTCTTGGCGGCCGGTGTTCCCGTGAGGGCGGTGTCGCTTACGGGCATCGTGCCGTCCGCGCCGCCGGTCAATGCATATTGTTGGACCTCCGTCGCGCCCGGCAGGCCGAGGGGGCCGACAGCTCCCATGGTGAGCGTGGCCGCAGGGTTGTAGGCGGTACCTCCGCGGCCACCCTGGATGAGGAGCCGGAAATTTCCTGCGCGGCCGATCAACTCCACGGTGGCGCCGGCCAGCAGCGAACGTTCCGCGTCGGTCGTGGCGGAAGCCGCCGCGCCGCGCAGTGCGGTCTCGATCATCGGGCGTAGGGCCGCGATATCGGGCGTGCCCGTGTAGGTAACGTTGAAATTACGAGGGCCGCCTCCCGCATCGACAGTGAAGTTGATCGGTGATGCCGGTATGGCCGTGACCGCGGTGCCGACCGTGCCGGTGGCGGCTGGTCGTGGGTATGGCGGTGCGGCCGGCCACGGCGACGGCAGGGCAGGCAGGGCGGCGGGGCGGTCGAGCTGTATCAGGTTGGAGCCCGCGTTGACGACGTCGAGAGCGTTGTTCGGCGCGCCGGGCTGCAACGTGAGATTGCGGAAGGTCTCCGTGCGCAACACACTGCGGCGACCATTGCTCACAGTCACTTCCGTGACTACGAGGTTGAAGAACTGATCGAGATCGGTGCAGTCGTAGTCCACTTCGACCAGCACGTTGTTGCCCCAGAGTCCGGGGTTCTCCGCGATTTGCCCGCGGATCTGCCGACCGGCCCGAACGCGGAACAACTGCGTACCGCCCCCTCCGGCCGTGTCGTCGAGGGTGACCTCTGCGGTGGCGGCGCTATCAGCCACCCGCACGACCCAACACTCGCTACCGCCATTCTGGAAGAACTGTTTGACGCCGTAGCTCGCGGGGCTATCAGTGTCGATCCCACCGAACTCGCGCTCGAAATCCGCGTAGCTGAGACACTGCACGGCCTCGTCGAGCACACCGCGTGGAAAGCCGTCCACGAACGCCGCGATCGATGTTGCGACGCCTGTGATCGTACGTACACCGCTCGGCTTCTCAACGATGTAAACCCCCGGATAGCTCACCTGCACCATGACGTCGTTCTCCTTGCCAAGGATTTGTTCAGCTTTCGTTGTGCGACGAGGCTGCGCGGTAGATCACGCGACCGTCGGCGAGTGTCCGTTTTTGGACGAGGCCGCGCGTGAGCAACTGCTCGAGTGCCGCCTCGACCTCCGGCAAACTCGCCGTGACGTTCATCGACGGCAACCACCACCTGGCAATGCCTTCCGCGCTGTCCGCAGCATCCTGATGTGCGTTCAGGTAGCGGTGAATCGCTTCGAACACGTTCGTTGGTGAAAACACTTGATGGGCCTGACAACGGATCACCCTGGTGCGCCGCGATCGTCCGCAGGCCTGGTGCCATTTGCGTGCCAGTCCGGTACCAGTTCTGTGCCCAGCAGCCGTTGTTGGTAGGGTCCTGTCGAGACGCACCTGCTGGAATCAGCCACCTACGCGCGATTCAGTCGTCGCAAATCTTTTTCACCAAGACTCGAATCGCAGCGGTGGCGAAGTCCCGGGGCTTGTGGAATGTGGGTCATTCCCGACCCAGCTGCGGTACGTGCGGCGCCCCAGGGCGGGGCTGCGGCCATCGACGCTTGCAGCGGATCGGCCGCGGGTGCGTTCTAGAGTTTTCTCTGGTGCGGCCCGTGTCAAAAGGTGGTCGACACCAAGCGGCGAGTCGGTGTACAACGATCCTCCCTTGCATTGCGGACCTGGTGGCAGGCCGAACTTGCACCACGGCGCTCAGATGCAACACTCAGATGTAAAGGTTAGTGAGGCTGTGACCACGACAGCGAATGAGCCTCGCCCGGCCCGCGTGTTGCACATCTCCGATTTGCATTTCGGGAGGCGGTTCCAACCGGGCAAATGGGACTCGTTGAAACAGAGTGCCCGGTCGATTGATCCCGATCTGGTCGTGGTGACCGGGGATCTCGTCAATACGCCCTGGTTCTGGATGCTCCGGCGGGCCCGGCGCGAGTTGCAATCCTTTGCTGCAGGGCTCGGCGGAGGTGAGTCGGGGGACTGCCCGCGCGAGCTCTGGGTGATTCCTGGCAATCACGATACCCGAATCACGGGGCTGCTCCCGGTTCGCTGGCTTTTGCCCCTGGTGTGCGCTTGCGTGTTGCTTGCTGCGGGTTGTTGGTCGCTGGGACAGATCAACCCGCCATTGCCTCCTTGGGCGCATCGCGCAGTTGTGATCGTAGCCTGGTTTTTCGGGGTATGCGCGGTGGTTGCGCTGGTTCTGCGCTTTCTGGTGAGCGTCGATCTGAAACGGGCGTTGGGTTCGGAGTACTTTCTGAGCGAGGCACGCTGTTCAGAACGTATTCCAGTAGGGATCGTGCCGTTCGATTCAGCCTCGCAAGGGGTTTCCTGGGCGCGGGGGAGGGTGGCGGACTACAACTTTTCCAGCTTTAGAAACGGAATGAGCGCGGCGCTGGAGAAGGTCAAAGGGGCGAAGGAGGTGACCTGGATTGCCGCCGTTCATCACCATCCTTTGCCGCTGCCCTACGATGACAGTACCGAGCGAATGATGGCGATGGACAATGCCGGAGCTTTCATGAGCGAGCTCTCGCAGGCCGGTATCCGGCTCGTTCTGCTCTGCCCCCGCGCATGCTCATCGTCACCGTAGATCGTTGCCGCTGACCGACTCCCAGCCCGGCGCTGAGAGTCCGCCGCCATCCCTGAA
>Ga0070683_100005985_pt1 | contig 10187 bp, 9 predicted proteins | sample KBSC713LmetaG_FD_64662 | JGI IMG/M metagenome (GOLD analysis project Ga0070683, IMG submission 64662) | Corn rhizosphere microbial communities from Kellogg Biological Station, Michigan, USA - KBS C7.1-3L metaG | ecosystem: Host-associated > Plants > Roots > Rhizosphere ... | reverse complement strand
ACCGAGCCGCTGCTGGCCGTGCTCCTGCTCCGCGAGCTCGGCTTCCCGCCGTGGCAGTATGGCCTCGCATTCGCCGCCCCCTGCGTCGGCGGACTCGTCGGCTCCCGCCTGGCCCGCCGAGCCGTGGCCCGCTACGGCCAACACCGCATTCTGCGTACCGTCGGAGCGCTGCGCGGAGTCTGGCTCATCGGGCTCGTCTTTGTCCGTCCCGGTGTCGTCGGCCTGGTGACGGTGATCGCGGTCGAGCTCGCCATCATCGTCAGCATGAGCCTGTTCAGCCCGGTGCTGGCCACCTACCGGCTCGAGCACACGCCGAAAGACCGCGTTGCCCGCACACTGTCGGCCTGGTCGATCAGCAGCAGCGCCGCCATCGCCATCTGCAGCGCGCTCGGCGGGGTGCTCGCCGACGCCACCAGCCCGCGCACCGCGCTCACCGTCGCCGGACTGCTGATGCTCGCCAGCCCGCTGCTGCTCCCCCGCCGCCGTCCCGACCCGCCAGCGGCGGAGCCGATGACCATCGGCGTCAGGCGCGCACCCTAGCCTGCCCGGCCGACGTCAGCCAGTTGCCGTGCCTGGGCGGCCGACGTCAGGCCCGCGCGGTGGCCAGCGCGGCCGACGTCAGCCGCGCACGGCGCCCGGGCAGCCCCATGTCAGCCGGACCGCAGCCCGTGCAGCCGACGTCAGGCCCGCGCGGTGGCCTGGGCGGCCGAGGTTCGGCGGGCCGCGCGGTTGGCGACCGCCACGACGAGGACGTTGACGATCGCGAAGAGCGTGGTCAGAGCGGCGGCCAGGCGCCACAGGCCGGTCATGTCCCAGAGCTGCGCGGCGGCCAGCGGGAGGTCGACGAGGAGGGCGACGCCGAGCAATGCGGCCACCGCAGCCGCCGTGGTGGTGTGGACGGATGTCGCGGACGGCAGCCAACCGACCTTCACGGCCGCGAACCGTCCACAGAGGACCACGACGGCGACGAGCAGCTGGACGGCGCCCGTCGTCGCGGTCTGTCGCATGATCGGGACGCTCGTGCCCCACATCGAGAGCGCCAGCGACGCGAACAGGTGGGCGCCGGCGAGCATGACCAACGCCCAACCGGCGATTGCCAGGCCGGTCGAGGCCGCCGCGGCCCGGCGGGTGCCGCGGTGGACTTCGCGCAGCAGGCCGGCGATGCGCCCGGACTCGCCGAAGGCGGCGACGGCTCTGCGCTCGGCCTCGGCTTGGGGCAATCCCGCCGCCACCAGCTCAGCGGCCGACGATCGCAGGTGGTCGCCGGCCTCGTCGAGCATCCGCCGCCCGGCTGCTCCCTGCCCACCGAGACGGTCGAAGAGGTCGTCGAGATATCGCTCGACGTGCTGCTCGACGTGCTGCTCGGTGCTCATGCCGTCCCCCCAAGAACCGCTCGCATGCCGCGCTGGAAGACCGTCCACTCCCGCTGCTTGACCGCGATCGCCGCCGCTCCCTCGGCGGTCAACCGGTAGGTCCGGCGCCGGCGAGGCGCGTCGGTGCTCCACTCGCTGCTGATCAGCCCGTCGGACTCGAGCCGGTGCAGCGCCGGGTAGACCGTGCCCTCGGGCAGATCGAAGGCGCCGCCGGACCGCTCGCGCAGCGCCGTGATGAGCGCGTAGCCGTGCACCGGCCCGGCGTGCCGGAGGGTGGCGAGTATCAGCAGATCGAGGTGGCCCCGCAGGTCCATACCTAGAAACCTAGGTATCCCGCCCGCCGGTGTCAACCCCCGATCACGGCGCGAGCGAGGCAGCGATCGCCACCGCCTCGGACAGCGTCGGCACCCCTTCGAGGCGGTAGCCCACCCGGCCGTCGGTCCAGATCAGCGTCGGCCCGGCCAGCCTCGCGGTCTCCTCGTGCCGTACGCCGTTCCGGTCGACGTAGGCCACCGCGTGCGGGCGCGGAATCCACAGCGCGTCGCGTCCCTTGACGTCGGTCCACTGGAGGTCCGCGTCCGGCTGGGTCTTGACGAAGCCCAAGTCCAGCTCGCCGTCGAACTCGTCCAGCCGGATCGTGCCGTTTCGGTAGAGCAGGGAGACGACCCGCGGCCCGCCGTCGGGGGCGGGGTCCGCGACCTGCACCTCCTCGGGTACGCCCAGCCGAGCCGGCACGGTGATCGGGAACTTGGCTTGCCGGCGGGCCTCGTCCAGGCCGGTCGATCGCATCGAGGGCACCGGGCTCGGTAGCGGCTGGATGTGTGGCTGTCCCCTGTGGACCTCCACGCCGGCGAACCGCAGCACGCCGGTGACCGCGTTCGCGACGGCCGCGCGGCTCTGCGGCACGACCGCGATGACAACGGCGACCAAGGCGGCCGCCGCGGCGGCGAGCCAACGCGTCCGGGGCTTCACCCGGTGAGTGAGACGGGCCCGGACCGCGGCCCGGACGTCGGGCGGCTCGGGGGTCCTCAGCACGGCGCCGAGGGCGCGCAGCTCGGCGACCAGCTGGTCCTCGCGGGGCTCAGCCATGGTGCACCTCCGCCGACAGCCGGGTGCGCAGCCGGGCGAGCGCGCGGGCGGTGCGGGACTTGACCGTGCCGAGCGGCCAGCCGAGCGTCTGCGCCGTCTCCGCCTCGCTGAGGTCGAGCAGGTAGCGGCACACGACCACCTCACGGTCGCGGTCGTCGAGGAGGCGGATCGCGTCGAGGAGCGCGGCCCGGCGCTCGGCGGACAGTGCGGCGTCGGCGGGCAGATCCGGAGGGGTGATCGGCGCGAGCTCGAGGGCGGCGGCGCGCTGGAGAAGCCCGTCGCGGCGCCGCCGGGACCGGTGCAAGTTGCGCGTCTCGTTGGCCACGATGGCCAGGAGCCACGATCGGAACGGCGAGTCGCCGCGGTACAGGCGCAGCCGCCGAAATGCCTTCACGAACGCCTCCTGCAGCACATCCTCGGCGTCGTCGCCCGCGCCGAGCAGCACCGCCGTCCGATGGGCAAACGGGGTGTGCCGCGCGATCAGCGCCTCGTACGCGTCGAGATCGCCGGTGCGCGCCCGAGCCAACGTTTCGGCCTCGGTGCGTTCGGCGTCCGGCTTGGCATCGTCCAGTGGGGCACCTCCGCATTGGTGACACCGGCCGGCGACCGGAGGTTCCGGGAACCTCGGAGCCGCGCGCGGTGTCCCCCCGTTATGACAACACGGCGTTCGTTGCTCGCCGGCGCGGCGTTCGCCGGCGTGGCGGGGGTGCTCGCCGGGTGCGAGTCGAACCCTCCCGACTCCACCCGGCGCTCCCCGGCCGCGCCGGACCTACTGCTCGCCGAGGGCGATACAGGCTTGATCATGGTACGGGGAAGCGCCGGTCACCAGATCGGCTCGGCGGTGTACACACCCGACGCGGGGACCGTCTTCGTGACCCTCCCCGACGGGGACGCCAACACCGTTCTCGAGACCCTGGACACCGCCACCATGCAGACCCGTACGCGCCTCGGGCTGCCCGGTCGCTGGCAGCCGCGGATCACGTCTCCGGACGGCACCATCGTGGCGCTCACCGCCCCCGGCGAGGCTCGTCAGGCGGGCCGCGAGCAGACCACGATCTTGGTGGCCGATCCGAGCGGCGCGCGGCAGCGGCTCAGCCTGGCCGGCAACTTCCAGCCGGACGCGTTCCGGACCGACGGTGCCGGGCTCTTCGTGCTGGACTGGCTGCCGCCGAAGGCTCCCGACCGGTACCGCGTCCGGGTCGTCGACCTGGGCACCGGCAAGCCGGGGCCGCTCTACACGCGCGACAAGGTGCCGGTGCCGGCCGGCGCCGAGGAGGAAATGCAGGGCGAGGGCCGGCAGGCGGTGTTCGCCCCGGGCGCGCAGACGCTGTACACGCTGTACACCCACCAGCCCGACCACCAGCACACCCGGGACCTGCTCACCGGCGGCCGGAAGACCCCGGTGCACGCGTTCGTGCACACGCTCGACCTGCAGATCGGCTGGGCGTACTGCATCGACCTGCCGGACCCGTTCGGCCACGGCCCGGCCCAAGGCCACACGATCGCGATCGCCCCGGACGGCCGGCGGCTGTTCGTCGCCGACCGGACGAGCGGCAAGCTCGCCGTGGTGAACACCGCCGACCTGACCGTCACCAAGGTCGTCGCGATTCCCACTGGTACTGGCGGTGCCGGCTCGGCCGTGTCGCCGGACGGCGCGAAGCTGTACCTCGGCGGCGACTCGCGGGTCCACGTGATCGAGCTCGTTTCCTTCGCGGTCGAGAAGGCCTGGAACGTCGGGCGCGCCGTCCACGGCCTCGCGGTCAGCAAGGACGGGCAGCGGCTCCTCGTCGGGTACCCGGGTGGGGTCGCGTGGCGCCAGGCAGGTTCGGGGCTGGAGCAGGGACGACTCGCCGTGCCCGGCCTGACCCAACTCCTGCGGGCAATCTGACCTCGCAGACCGATATGTGTTTGGAGAACGTGATGCGTGTCGGAGCATCATGATGCTCTGACACGCACAGCCTCCGATTTGGTGACGTCGGTCGATTCAGTCGGGCACTCGCGGCCACTGGCAGCCGCGAGTTCCGTAACCGCAGGAAGTGCCTAGTCCAGCTCGACGGTGGCCCGGACGTCACCCAGGCCCCGCGCAACGAGGAGCCGGCCACTGCCGCTCAGCCGTGACCAGCGTCCGGCCGCGGTGTCCCAGCGCCGCCACAGCCGGGCATCCAGCGACACCTCGACCGGCACCGTCTCGCCCGGTGCGGCCGGCACGGCCTGCCACCCAACCAGCCGGATCGGCTGGTCCGGCTCGACCGGCTGGAAGTACACCTGGACGACCTCGCGACTCGGCCGGGTCCCGGTGTTGGTGACGGTGACGGAAACCGTCGGCGCGTCGGCGTCCGGGCCCAGCTGAGCGTCTCCGTACTCCCACGTCGCGTACCCGAGACCGTGCCCGAGCCAGAACACCGGCGCCTCAGCGTGGCCGGCGAAGTGCCCGCGGTAGCCGATGTACGGGCCCTCGGTGTAGGTGACCGCCCCGTCGACCGGGGTGACCGACCAGGCCGGTGCCTGCCCGTCGCCCACCGGGAACGTGGTCACCAGGCGGCCGGCCGGCTCGATGTCGCCGAGCAGCGCGGCCGCGACGGCGTGGCCGCCTTCCTGCCCGGGCAGGCCGGCCCACAGCACCGCGTCGACCGCGTCCAGCCACGGCATGAGGATCGGGGTCGCGGCGTTGACCACGACGACCGTCCGCTCGGCCGCCGCGGCAACCGCGCTGACGAGAACGTCCTGCTCGCCCGGTAGGCGCAGGGTGGTCTTGTCGACGGCCTCGGTCTCCTGCTCCTCGGTGAGGCCGACCACGACGACGGCCACGTCCGCGCGGGCGGCAGCCGCCGCCGCGTCGGCGATGACCGGAGCGCTGTCGCGGGGCGCGGTCCGGGCGATCAGGCCGTACTGCCCGACGCCGGACAGCGCGTTGCCGTCGTCGCCCGGCGTCCCCAGAGAGACCGTCGCCTCGATCAGCGAGCCGTCGGTGACGTGCACGATGCTGGTCTGCGTCGGCGGGGCGAGGATCTCCTCGCCGAACCCGGCCCCCGAGGTCGCCAATGCAAAACCAAGTGACCGGCCGCCGACCTTCAGCTGCCACGAACCGGCACCGATGGCGCCGACTTCGACCGCACCGGTGACGTTGACCCGCGCCCGGAAGCGGATGCTCGCGACGGTGGCGTCGAAGTCGTCGTCGAAGCCGACGATCGTGGTGGCGCCGGGGCAGTGCCGGTCCTCGATAACTGCTCCGGATGGGTCCAGCAACGTGGCGACGACGCCGGCCGTGCTCCGCTCGGGTTCGGTGAGGAACCCGCCGCGAGCCGGCACCGGCCGGTTGCGCACCTCCACGCCGTCCGTGACCGTCACGGCGGCGGCGCCGAGCCGTTCGGCGAGCCCTTCGGCGACGCTGATCTGGTACGGCGGGTTGACCTGCGCCGAGCCGCCGCCCATGTCGATGGTCTCGATCGCATGCCGGCCGATCAACGCGACCGTCGCCTTTGGCGCGAGCGGCAGCGTGGCCTCGCGGTTGGTCAGCACGGTGATGCCCTGCGCGGCCAGCCGCGTCAGCTGCGAACGCCGCAAGGGGCTGTCCGGGGCCGGGAGGTCATGCGGGTAGTCGCGCGGCTTGCCCAGCGCGCCGACCCGGTCGGCCAGGCGCAGAAAGCGGCACAGGTGGTCGTCGATCGTTGAGTCGCTCACAGCGCCGGACGAGACCGCCTGCACCAGGGCCTCGCCCCACGGTCCGTCGGGGCCGGGCATGACCAGGTCGAGCCCGCCATTGGCGGCCGGGGCCGCCGTCTTGGTGGCGAACCAGTCCGACATGATCAGCCCGTCGTACCCCCATTCGCCCTTGACGATCTCGTTGTTGACGTGCTGCTGCTCGGTGGCGGCCACGCCGTTGACGTCGTTGTAGGCGGCCATCATCGACCACGCGCCGGCCCCGGCGGCGATCTCGAAGGGCAGCAGGTAGAGCTCGCGCAGGGTGGCCTCGTCGACCACGCTGTTCATGGTGTTGCGGTTGGTCTCGGACTCGTTGGCCACCAGGTGCTTGAGGCAGGCGCCGACGCCGCTGTCCTGCAGCCCGCGGACGTAGGCGGCGGCCAGCTTGCCGGTCAGCAGCGGGTCTTCCGAGTACGCCTCGAACAGCCGGCCACCCAGAAGCGAACGGTGCAGGTTGATCGTCGGCCCGAGGACGACGTGGATCTGTTGTGCCATCGCCTCTTCGGCGAGCAGTTGGCCGACTTCGTACGCGGTGTGCTCACTCCAGGCCGCGGCCAGAAGCGTGGCGTTGGGCAGCAGCGCGACGGTGCGGCCGCCGGCGAATTTGAGCCCGCGAACCCCGGTGGGCCCGTCGGAGAGGCGGACCTCGCCGAGCCCGATGGTCTCGTTCGGGGCCAGCGTGAACGCGGTCGCGCCGGTCAGCAGGGCGATCTTGGTGCGCAGGCCGAGCTTGTCGATGAGATCGGTGTACTGATCATGCATGGCGGAAGTACCGAACCTTCTTGACGGGGATGATGGCGAGCGCGCCGAGGAACGTCAGCGCGTCCTCGGGATTGGGCAGCGCAGCCAGCACCAAGGCCCAAGGTCTATTACTCGTGTAAGTGGCACGTGTAACTTGCGCGTGTCAGTAAGCTAGCGGCAGACATACGACGTTGACAAGAGTTTCGATGAGGATCACGTACTGATGAGTAGCGCTCGGCTCCGCCGCGTGACCAGCGCGGATGTCGCGCGGGAGGCCGGGCTGTCCAGGGCGACGGTGAGCTATGTGCTCAACGACACCCCGCACCAGAAGATCCCCGCGGAGACTCGGCAACGGGTACTGGCCGCCGCCACCCGCCTCGGCTACGCACCCTCCGCCGCCGCTCGGGCGCTGCGCAGCGGCCGGTCGGAACTGGTCCTCTGCCTCCTGCCCGACTGGCCGATGGGTTCGCAGGTCGGCGAGATGCTGGAGAACCTGTCGACGTCGCTCGCCCAGTACGGGCTGACGTTCGTGGTACACCCTCGAGCCGGCGCCGGGCGGCCCATCGCCGAGCTGTGGAAGGCGGTGACCCCGGCCGCCGTGCTCGCCTTCGACGAACTGGCCGAGGAGGACGCGGCGGCCATCCGCGCGGCCGGCGTAGCCGAGGTCATGGTGCTGCTCGGGCGGTCCCGCCAGGGGCGACGCGAGCTCGAGATGCCCCAGCAGCGCACCGGCCGGCTGCAGGTCGAGCACCTGGCCGCCACCGGCCACCTTCAGCTCGGCTACGCCTACCCGGACGACGCCCGGCTGCGCGTCTTCGCCGAGGCGCGCCTCGAGGGCGTGCGGGTCGCGTGCGCCGATCTCGGCCTCGACGAGCCTTCGGTGCAGACCGTCGCACTCGACGCCGAGTCCGCGGCCGCCGCCGTGGACAAGTGGCGCTGCGCCGAGCGGCCGGCCACCGCGATCTGCGCCTACAACGACGAGGTCGCGCTGGCCGTGCTGGCCGGGATGCGCCGCCTTTCGTTGGTCGCCCCCACCGATCTCGCGGTCATCGGGGTCGACGACATCCCGACCGCGCGGCTCGCGGCGCCGCCGCTGACCACGATCATCACCGACTGGTCGGCCGTCGCGCGGCACCTCGCGGCGACCATTGTGGCCGCGCTGGCCGGTGAAGCCGAACCACCCCGGCCCGGCTCGGACATCATGGACGTCGTGCGCCGCGAATCGGCCTGACGAAAGGACGGCGATGGGTCTTCTCTTCGCGCCGGTGTCGGTGCACCGCGATGACTTACCAGATGGTTCCGCCGTGCGCAGCAATGACGAGCCGCCCCCGGAAGTCATCACGCCGGCGAGCTGAGCCACAGCGTCAGTTCGGGCCGGTTGGTCCCGTGAAGTCGGTGCGCAGCGCGCGTCCCTCTTCGCTGTCCGGGTCCGGATCGCCGTCGGAGTGCGGACGAGTCCCGGCACCGCCGGCGAGGTCGGCGTCATCCTGACCGTCCTCCGCCGACCGCGCCACGGCCTGGACCAGATCGGCCAGGGGAAGGCGCTCCTCGTCCCGCCAGACGCCTTCGGTGTTGTCGTCCTGTGTCGGCATGTGATGACCGCTACCCGGTACACCGTCGCGCAAACGGAGGTGTCATCGCTCTCGGGCGGGGTAGCGGAGGGGCATGCGTAGCGACGACTTCCCGAACCCGGTGTCCGACCCGGAAAGCGGCGGCCTTCCCGACACCGCCGACGACGACTCGACCGCGCGGGACGACGTCGACACCGGCCGGGCGGCGGACGGGCCCGACCCCGCCCAGCTGCCGCTGGACCGCGACGACCGTCCGCTGGCGGTCGACCGCTACGGCACCACGCCCGAGGAAGCCCGCGAGGGCGAGCCGATGGACCTCAAGCTCGCCCAGGAACGGCCGGACCCGGCGCTGCAGGAGGTGGGCGAGCGGCCGGACACCGTGGCCTCACCCATCGCCGCGGAGTCGTTCGATCCGGACCCGCTCGGCGAGGAGACCGACGCCGTCGACCCCGGCACGACGCTGGACGAGGCGCCGGTCGAGCCGGACCGCGACTCGCCGGTCTCCATGTACGACACCGGTATCGGCGGCCGCGACGGCACCGTCGGCCGGATCGTCGAGCCCGACCAGGGCGTCGGCGAGGACACCGAGGCGGATGCCGTCGCCTATGACGCCGGCGCCGCGGGTGGCGGCGCCACCGCTGAGGAGGCGGCACTGCACGAGATCCCCGGAACCTGAGCGCAGCGCCGGGGCACTTGGCGCGGCCGACCTCGTCGTCACACTCCCCCTGGACGGCGGGCCACCTCCAGCGAAACCCGGTGGCGACGGCCGTGAACGAGGGTCGATGATGCAGGCGTGCCACCCGACGAGATCGCCTGCGACGAGTCGGGCTGGGAGGGCGCCAACCTCGTGGCCGGCAACTCGGACGTCATCGCCTACGCCAGCGTGCGGCTCAGTGTCGAGGCGGCCGCGGACTGCCTGCGCGAGCTCAGCGGTTGCGCGGAGCCCGGGACGCGGGAGCTCAAGGCGTCGCACGTGCTTCGCGCGGCCGGCCGGTCGACGGTGACGAGCCTGCTCGGCCCGGCCGGCCCGCTGCACGGCAACGCCTTGGTCCACCTGACCGACAAGGCCTACTTCGTCGTCGGCCGGGTCGTCGACCTCCTGCTCGGGCAGTCCGCCGACACAGCGAGCGCCGGCCTTGTCGTCGACCGGCGGTTGACCGGGCTCGCGATCAGGCTCACCCGGGAAGGACCCGAAGCGTTCGGGCCCGAGCGGTGGCAGGCCTTCCTGGTGGCCGCCAATGCCTTTCTGCGTACGTGGAAGCCTCGGCACGTGCGGGAGCCGGTGGACCCGTTCATCGACCTTGTCGAGGCGCTCGCCGAACGCGACGGAGGAGCACTGCTTGATGAGCTGCGGCACGCCAGATCGGTTGCCCACCGGGCGCGGGCGCAGCTCATCGAGCACCATGTCGTGCAACCCGTTGCCGAACCGCTGATCCCCGCGCTCGCCCGGACCATCCTGCACTGGAGCCGGGGCGGCCGGGCGGACGTCTCGATCGTGCACGACGAGCAGTCCGCCCTGACCCAGCGGCGCATCCGGCGGCTCGAGCGGCAGCTCCTGCCACCGGGCCGAGTTCTGCGCTTCCGGCAGGTGGACTCCCGCACCGATCCGCGCGTACAGGTGGCCGATGTGCTGGCCGGACTCGCCCGCCGGCTGGCGGCCGCCGAGATGCACGGCCGGGGCGACGCCGAACTCTGCGGGTTGCTGCGCGCC
>Ga0070683_100005984_pt1 | contig 10187 bp, 9 predicted proteins | sample KBSC713LmetaG_FD_64662 | JGI IMG/M metagenome (GOLD analysis project Ga0070683, IMG submission 64662) | Corn rhizosphere microbial communities from Kellogg Biological Station, Michigan, USA - KBS C7.1-3L metaG | ecosystem: Host-associated > Plants > Roots > Rhizosphere ... | reverse complement strand
CGCTCGAGGTGCTGCCACATGCCGCGCATGCGCGGGAGGTTGTACTCGAGCTGGGCGAGCTCCACCTGCAGCTTTCCCTCGGCGGTGACGGCGTGCTGGGCGAAGATGTCGAGGATCAGCTGCGTCCGGTCGACGACGCGCGCCTGCATCGTGTTCTCGAGCGCCCGCTGCTGGGACGGCGAGAGCTCGTCGTCCACGATCAGCACCTCCGAGCCGGCCGCCTTGTACGACTCCTTCAGCTCCTCGAGCTTTCCCTTGCCGACGTACGTGCGCGCGTCCGGCTGCGCCCGGTGCTGGACGAGGCGGGCGACGGGCTCGACGCCCGCGGTGCGCGCGAGCTCCTCGAGCTCGCCCAGCTCGTCGTCCGGATCCACGCCCTGACCGAGCACGGCGAGGACGAAGCCGCGCTCCGGTTCCTCCATGACAGCCATTATGACGCGGTGCCCGATCTGGCCCAGACGACGCTCCGCCTCGTCGACACGCCGTCGGAGAGCCGCGCCGAGGCGGCTGCGGTCGAGCTCGTGCGCGGGCTGATGCCGGGCACGCCCGCCTACGACGACGGCGAGGTCCTGCTCTACGGGGAGGGGCCGGTCGTGCTCGCCGGCCACCTCGACACGGTGCCGGCGCAGGGGAACATCCCCGGCCGGATCGAGGACGGCGCGGTCCACGGACTGGGTGCGAGCGACATGAAGAGCGGCATCGCCGTGATGGTCGAGCTCGCGCGCGCGGGCGTCGAGGCGAGGTATGTCTTTTTCACGCGGGAAGAAGTCCCTGTCTCGGAGTCGCCGCTGCCCGCACTCTTCGCGACGGACGCGCTGGACGGCGTCGAGCTCGCGGTCGTGCTGGAGCCGACGGACTGCATCCTCCACGCCGGGTGCCTCGGCAACCTGCAGGCGCGCGTCCACTTCCACGGCGAGAGCGCGCACTCGGCGCGCCCGTGGACCGGCGCGAACGCGATCCACGAGCTCGTCCGCGGGCTGCAGGGGCTCGCGTCGCTCGAGCCTCATGACGTCGAGCTCGACGGGCTCGTCTACCGGGAGGTCGTGAGCGCCGTGCGGGTCGAGGGCGGCATCGCCGCCAACGTCGTCCCCGCGCACGCGAGCGTCGAGCTGAACTTCCGCTTCGTGCGCGACGACCCGGAAGCGCGGCTGCGCGAGCTCGTCCCCGGCGGCGAGCTGGAGATCCTCAGCGTCTCCCCCTCCGCCCCGCCCGCCCTCGGCAACCCGTGGGTGGCGCGGCTCCGGGAGCTCGTCCCGGACGTGGCGCCCAAGCAGGCGTGGACGCCGGTCGCCCAGTTCGCGGAGCAGGGCATCGACGCGATCAACTACGGGCCGGGCCTGACGCGCTACGCCCATCGCGTCGACGAGCAAGTAACACTGGGCAACCTGGAGCAGGTGTACGAGACGCTGCGAGCGTTCCTGGCATGAGCATCAACCCGACGCTCGCGGGGCTGGCGACGTATCCGTTCGTGCGCCTCGAGGAAAAGCGGCGCGAATTGCTCGCCGCCGGCGTCGAGGTGATCGACTTCGGCAAGGGCGACCCGAACGAGCCGACCGACCCGATGATCCGGCAGGCGCTCGTCGACGCCGTGCCCGAGCGCTCGCCCTATCCGCTCGCCGCCGGCCTGCCGGAGCTCCGGGAGGCGGCGGCGCGCTGGTGCTCCACCCGCTTCGGCGTCGAGGTCGACCCGGAGCGCGAGGTCGTCCCGACGTACGGGTCGAAGGAGGCGATCTTCTCGCTCGCGGAGGTGCTCGACACGAGCGGTCATGTCGTCGCCTACGGCGAGCCTGCGTATCCCGTGTACGAGCGGGGAGCGCTGTTCGCGGGAGCGCGCGTGTGCACGCTCCCGCTCGTCCGGGAGAACGGCTTCCTGCCGGATCTGGATGCGCTCGACCGGGACGTCGCGCTCCTCTGGGTCAACTACCCGCACAACCCGACCGGCGCGCCGGCGCCTCGCACGTTCTACGAGCGGCTCGCCGAGCGGGCGCGCGAGCTCGACTTCTGGATCGCCTCCGACGAGGCGTACACGGAGCTCTGGTTCGACGAGCCGCCCGCGTCGGCGCTGCAGGCGTCCGACCGCTCGCGCGTCGTCGTCTTCCAGACGTTGAGCAAGCGCTCGTCCATGACCGGCTACCGCTCCGGCTTCGTCGCGGCGCCGCCGGAGGTGACGGCGGCGCTGAAGGCGTACCGGCCGACCGTCGGCACGGCGCCCCAGGAGTTCGTGCAGCGTGCGTCGGTCGTCGCCTGGAGCGACGAGCGACACGTCGAGGAGACACGAGCGCGCTACGCGGCGAAGCGCGACGTGATGATCCCGGCGATCGAGTCGCGCGGGTGGGAGATCGTCGCGAGCCAGGCGACGATGTTCCTCTGGGTCGTCGCGCCGGACGGCGTCGTGGACCGCCTGCTCGAGCAGGGCGTGATCGTCGCGCCGGGAGAGACGTTCGGCCCCAGCGGCGCCGGCTACATCCGCTTCGCGCTCGTCCCCACCCTCGACGAGTGCCGCCGCGCAGCAGAGATACTGCGCTCGCTGTGACGGACACACTGGAAACGATCGCGGCCCTCGACCGCGGCGAGCTGCGCGTCGCCGAGAAGGTGGACGGCGAATGGCGTGTCAACGAAGACGCGAAGGCGGCGATCCTCGACTACTTCCGGATCGCCAAGGTCGAGCCGATCGAGGTCGGCCCGTTCCGGTACCTGGACAAGATCCCCCTGAAGCGGAACTACGCTGAGCTGGGCGTGCGCGTCGTGCCTCCCGCGACCGCGCGCTACGGCGCCTTCCTGTCGCCGGGCGTCGTGCTGATGCCGAGCTACGTGAACATCGGCGCGTGGGTCGGCCCGAACACGATGGTGGACACGTGGGCGACGGTCGGCTCGTGCGCGCAGGTCGGTGCGGACGTCCACCTCGCCGGCGGCGTCGGGATCGGCGGCGTGCTGGAGCCCGTGCAGGCGCGCCCGGTGATCGTCGAGGACGGCGCGTTCATCGGCTCGCGCTGCATCGTCGTCGAGGGCGTCGTCGTCGGCGAGCGCGCGGTGCTCGCGCCGAACGTCTCGCTCACCGCTTCGGTGCCGGTGATCGACGTGACGGGCGACGAGCCCGTCGAGCATCGGGGTTACGTCCCGCCGAACGCGGTCGTCGTCCCCGGCACGCGCCCGAAGGCGTTCCCCGCGGGGACGTACGACCTCAACTGCGCGCTGATCGTCGGCTGGCGCAGCGAGCAGACCGACCTGAAGACGTCGCTCAACGACGTGCTGCGCGAGTACGAGATCGCGTCCTAGACGCGCTCGGCCGGGCCGATCAGCGTCGCCCGTCCCTCGTTCAGCCGCACGCGCAGGTCGCCGCCCGGGAAGTGGACGACCACCTCGCCCTCGCCGTGGGTCGCAGCCGCGACCGCGACCGCGCTCGAGCCCGACGCGCTCGTCTCCCCCACGCCGCGCTCCCAGACGCGCGCGGTGACCTCGCCGGGACCGTCGACGCGGGCCACCTGCACGTTCGTCCGGTCAGGGAAGTGCGGGTGCGTCTCGAGCCGCGGCCCGAGCGTCGCCACCTCGGCGGGGTCGGCTTCGACGACGGCGTGCGGGTTCCCGACGACCACGCGCGTCAGCTCGACTCCATCCACCTGCTCGCGCGGAAAGACCTGCACCTCCCCCATCGCCGACTCGTAGAGGTCGCCGGCACGCCGGACCTCGACGGTGAGCGGGCCGACGTGCACGCGCGCGACATCGGAGCCCGTGCGCTCCATCAGCCAGGCGCCGGCGATGCGGGTGCCGTTGCCGGACATCTCGGCGACGCTCCCGTCGGTGTTGCGGATCGTGATCCAGACGTCGTCGCCGTCGACGCGCTCGACCTCGAGCGCGCCGTCGCCGCCCATGTCGTAGTCACCCTCCGCAACGAGGTACTCGTTCCCGTGTGCGTGCCAGAGCGACGACGTCATCGGCGTCCTCGACGATAACCAGGCCCGGGATGCGTCGCATCCACTTCCGCTGGTACGCCGCATAGCGGCGCGTGCGCGCGACGATCGCCTCGATCGCCTGCTCGCGCGGCAGCGACGCCACCTCGTCGAGGCCGAGCGTCTTCCGCGCCGTCTGCGAGATCGGGCCGGCGAGCGCGGCGCGCACCTCCTCCTGCACGCCTGCGTCGAACATCGCGCGGGTGCGCTCGACGATGCGGCGGTCGAGCTCCTCCTTCGGCGGGTCGAGCCCGACGAGCACCGTCGGGTGCCGCGTCGCCTCGTTCCAGAGCCGGTCCTGCTCGGGGCGGAGCGACGCCCCGGCGTCGGCGAGCTCGAGCGCCCGGACGACGCGGCGGCGGTCGTTCGCGTGCACAACCTCGGCCGCGGCCGGGTCGAGGTCGCGTAGCCGCCGGTAGGTCGCCGCGGGGTCGGCGTCGTAGGCCTCGGCCCACCGCTCGCGCGCCCCGGGCGGTGGGGCCGGCGGCAGCCGCAGGTCGGCGAGGGCGGCGCGGAAGTACAGGCCGGTGCCTCCGACGACGACCGGCGTCCGCTCGGCGGCGAGGATCTCGTCCACGGCGGCGTGGGCGAGCGGTGCGTACTCGCCGACCGACGCCTCCGTGTGGAGCGGCCAGATCGAGACGAGCCGGGCGGGCGACTGGTTCGTGAGGATGGGCAGGCCGCGGTAGACCTGCATCGCGTCCGCCGAGACGAGCTCGCCTGCGAGTCGCCCGGCCACGGCCTCCGCAACCCTCGATTTGCCACTCGCGGTCGGCCCGAAGATGCCGATAACCGTCACCTGGACATTCTCGCCGCCGTTGTAGCCTGGATGAGGGTGAAGACCTCGATCGACCGGACTCGCGCAGAGTCGGCCGTGTTCATGGCCGGCAGCGCCGCGGTCGCCCTCGGCACCCTGCTGGCCGTCGCCTGGGTCGCCGGGTGGGAGCACATCCTCGATCGCCTCACGGCGATCAACCCGATCTGGTTCGCGGTCGCCTTCGGCGCCGAGGTGCTCGCCTACGTCGGCTACGTCCTCAGTTACCGCGAGGTGGCCCGGGTCGAGGACGGGAAGCGGATGGCGCACATGGACGCCGCCGCGGCCGTCGCCGCCGGCTTCGGCCCCTTCGTCGCCCGCGGCGGCTTTGCAATCGACCGCCATGCCTTCAAGGCGGCAGGGCTCTCCGACCGGGACGTGCGGATCCGCGTGCTCGGCCTCGGTGCGCTCGAGTACGCGCTGCTCGCGCCGGCCGCCTGCATCGTGGCGATCCAGCTGCTCGCGGAGGGAACGCCGACGCCGTCGTGGGGGCTCACCCTCCCCTGGGCGATCGCCGTCCCGCTCGGGTTCGTCGCCGCGCTCTGGGCGGTCGAGCACCGCGAGCGCTTCAGCGGGCAGCCGGGGTGGCGCGGTCAGATCGGGCACGCGCTCGACTCCATCCACGTCCTCAAGTGCCTGTTCGTGCGGCCGCAGCACCTGATCGGGCCGGTCGGAACCGCGATCTACTGGTTCGGCGACATCGTCTGCCTCTGGGCCTGCCTGCACGCGTTCACGCACGGCACGCCCGACATCCCGCTGCTCCTGATCGGCTACGCGACCGGCTACGCGCTCTCGCGGCGGACGCTGCCGTTCGGCGGCGCCGGCGCGGTCGAGGCGCTGCTGCCGTTCGCGCTCTCCTGGTGCGGGATCTCGCTGGCGGCCGCGGTGTTGGCCGTCTTCAGCTACCGGATCTTCAACTTCTGGCTGCCGACGCTGCCTGCGGCGCTCGGGCTGCGACGCCTGCGAGCGTCGTCGACGTAGCGCGCTCGATCCGCACGTCGACGAGGTCGCCCGGCTCGGCCTCGCCGCCCTCGAAGTTGACCGTCGTGTTGCGCCGGCTGCGGCCGCGCAGGAGCGACGGGTCGGTGCGGCTCGGCCCCTCGACGAGCACCTGCTCGACGAGCCCGACGCGCGCGGCGTTCCGGACGGACGCGACGCGCTGCACGAGCTCGACCAGGCGTTCGATCCGGTCGCGCTTCACGTCCTCCGGCACCTGGTCCGGCATCGCGGCCGCCTCCGTCCCCTGCCGGGGCGAGTAGACGAAGGTGAAGGCGCTGTCGAAGCCGACCTCCTCGACCACCTCGAGCGTCTCGCGGAAGTCCTCCTCGGTCTCGCCGGGGAAGCCGACGATGATGTCGGTGCCGAGCGCGAGGTCCGGGATCGCGTCGCGCATCTCGTGTGCGAGCTTCACGTAGCGCTCGCGCGAGTACGTGCGGCGCATCGCCTTGAGGATGCGCGTGGAGCCGGACTGGAGCGGCAGGTGCGCGTGCTCGCAGACGGCGGCGCAGTCGGCCATCGCCTCGATCACCTCGCGGCGGAAGTCCTTCGGGTGCGGGCTCGTGAAGCGGATCCGCTCGATCCCGTCGACGGCGTCGACCGCGCGCAGCAGCGACGCGAAGCCGGTCTGCAGATCGCGTCCGTACGAGTTGACGTTCTGGCCCAGCAGCGTCACCTCCTTGACGCCCTCGGCGGCGAGCCCCGTGATCTCGGCGAGCACGTCGCCCGGCCGGCGGCTGACCTCCTTGCCGCGGACGGCGGGGACGATGCAGTACGAGCAGACGGAGTTGCAGCCCATGGAGATCTGCACCCACGCCTGGACGTGCCGCTCGCGGTGCATGGGCAGGCCGGCCGCGAAGGTGCGCTCCTCGGCGGTCCCCCACGCTCCGCGCGCGACGCCGAGGCCGCCCGCGCCGAGCCAGTCGCCGAGGTGCGGGATCGTGCCGGGGCCGAACGCGACGTCGACGTGCGGGTAGAGGGTGAAGAGCCGCTCGCGCTGCGCCTCGGCGTAGCAGCCGCCGACGGCGACGACCATGTCGGGCCGCTCGCGCTTCCGTGCCGCCGCCTCGCCCATGTACGCCGCGAACTTCGTGTCCGGCTTCTCGCGGATCGTGCAGGTGTTGAAGACGACGACGTCGGCCTCGGCCTGCGAGGACGCTTCGCCGAGCCCGAGCTCCTCGAGCATCCCCTTGATCCGCTCACTGTCGTGGGCGTTCATCTGGCAGCCGAAGGTCGTCAGGTGGTAGCGGCGCATCAGAGGGCCAGGGTAGCCGTGTCGCAAGCCGTGCCTCGAACGACGGCTGGAGCGGTGTCGGTCGGCGGGCCGTCCCTTGGCACCCAGCCGGTTCCCGCCCGTTAGAGCGCCTGCAACGCGACACCGCCCCGGCCTATCACCTCGAATGCTCGCCACCGGCGGCCCGCGGGCGCCCCCCGATCGTCGGGTTGCGCCAGGACCGTCCGAGCAGGTGGCGGGAGGGCCGGCGAAGCGTCCCGGAGCTGCAGGCGCGGGGCGTCGACTCGATCAGGCGGCCTGGATCGGCGACGCGCGCTCCGGCGGCTCCTCCGCGAGCGCACCGTGGTTTCGCGCGACGTCGACCGCGCGCGACTCGCGGATCACGGTCACCTTCACCTGGCCCGGATACTCGAGCCGGTCCTCGATCTCACGCGCGATCTCGTGCGAGAGCAGCGCGGCCGCGTCGTCGTCGACGTCGCCCGGGCTGACGATCACGCGGATCTCACGACCCGCCTGCAGCGCGTACACCTTGTCGACGCCCGGCTTCGCCGCCGCGAGCTGCTCGAGCGACTCGAGCCGCTTGATGTAGTGCTCGAGGCTCTCCCCGCGCGCGCCCGGGCGTGACGCGGAGATCGCATCCGCCGCGATCAGCAGCACCGACTCCACCGTCTGCGGTTGCACCTCGTAGTGGTGCGCCTCGACGGCGTGCACGACACCGCGGTCCTCGCCGTAGCGGCGCGCGAGCTGCGCGGAGATCCCGGCATGCGACCCCTCGACCTCGTGCGTCATCGCCTTGCCGACGTCGTGGAGCATCGCCGCGCGCTTCGCCGTGCGCACGCTCGCGCCGAGCTCGGTCGCCATGATCCCGGCCAGATGGACGACCTCGAGCGTGTGCTTGAGGACGTTCTGCCCATAGCTCGTCCGGAAGCGCAGCCGGCCGATGATGCGCACGAGCTCCTCGTGGAACGGTCCGCAGTTCGCCTCGAAGACCGCCTGTTCGCCCGCCTGCCGGACGATCTCCTCCAGCTCCGCCTTCGACTGGTAGTACGTCTCCTCGATCCGCGCCGGGTGGATGCGGCCGTCCTCGATGAGCTTCGTCAGGGTCAGGCGGGCCACCTCCCGGCGCAGGCCGTCGAAGGACGAGAGCACGACCGCGTGCGGCGTGTCGTCGATGATGAAGTCGACGCCGGTCAGGTGCTCGAGGGCGCGGATGTTGCGGCCCTCCCGGCCGATGATCCGCCCCTTCATGTCGTCGCTCGGCAGCTCGATCACGGTCACGGTCGTCTCGGCGGCATGGCTCGCGGCGACGCGCTGGAGCGCGTCGGCGACGAGGTTGCGCGCACGGCGCTTCGATTCGGTACGCGCCTCCTCCTCGAGCATGCGGACGCGGCGGGCGAGGTCGTGCCGGGCGAGCTCCTCGCCGCGGTCGAGCAGGTGCGCCTTCGCCTCCTGCAGCGTCATCGCCGAGATGCGCTCCAGCTCGGCCTGCTCGGCCTGCTTGGCCTGCTTCAGCTCCTCCTGAAGCTGGCGGAGATGGGTCTCGCGGTCAGCGAGCCCCTGGTCGCGGCGGGAGAGCTCGACGAGCTTCCGCTCGATCTCCTCCTCCTTCGCGAGCACGCGCTCCTCGATCTTCAGGACGGACTCGCGCCGGTCGGACAGCTCGGCGTCGATCTCGGCGCGGAGCTTGACGGCACGCTCGCGCGCCTCGAGCTCGGCCTCGCGGCGGACAGTCTCCGCGTCGCGCTCGGCGTCCTCGAGCAGCTGGCGGCGGATCCGGCGGGCCTTGCCGACCCCGGTGACGCCGAACGTCTGGACGGCGAGGAGGGCGAGGAGCACCCCGGCGACGGCTCCGATGGCGACTCCGATCCCGATCAGCACGCGCGCATGCACCTCGCTCGGTTGGGTTCGCCCCATCCGGCACCGGTCCGCAGCGTGCGGCTCCGAAGTCGCTCGGTTCCCGGCGCGCCAGGGACGCGCGCCCACAGCCGACGGCCCTACGTCGGGTCGTTCCTCCGTCGTCTGCGTCTCGTGATGGTCATGGAGTCGGGTTCAGGTGGTTCAGCGAGTTCGGAAAAGCGCAGTTTGCAGGCAAAATGTCGGGTGAAGCGTGTCCTCGATCGTAGCGCGGATCAGGGTCCGTCCGCAAATGGGACGAGATCCTCGAGCGTGGCCGCCTCGAAGCCCTTCGCGGCGAGCCTGCGGAGCGTCCTCGCGTCGGGCGCCGGCCCGAGGAGCCGCCTCGCCCGGTCGCGCTCCGGCTCCAGAGCCGCGAGCGCCTCGGCGACGAGCGAGGCCGCGATCCCTTCCTCTTCCAGGGCGGCCCGGATGCCGGCGTCGCCCCAGCCCCGGTCGGCGAGGCCGTGCGCCCGTCCCGCGGCTACGCGGGCGTCGTCGACGAGGCCGGCCCGCTCCAGCGTCGCCAGCGCCTCGGCGCGGGCGTCCGCGCGGGTGCCCCGCCGCTCGAGCCGCTCCTCGAGCCGGCGTCGCGAGAGGTCGCGGTGGCGAAGCACACGGACGGCCTCGCCGAGCGCCCGCGCCCGGCGGAGCTCCCGAGCGAGCTCCCGGGCGGTTTCCCGGTCGAGCGTGCGGCCGGAGGACAGCCCGGCACGAACGGCCGCGTCCACGGGAACGACCCGCCAGGGCGCCCCGTCCAGCTGGACTTCGACGCGCCCGTCGGGCCGTTCCCGCAGGGCGGTTATGACATGCACGGGCTTACTCCGCGTCGACGCCTGCGATCGCCGCGGCCGCGGCGGCGACCTTCGCAGCCTTGCCGTTCGCAGAGCCGTTCGATTCGGCCTCATCGACGGCCGCCGGCAGCAGCCGGGCCGAGACGATCTGGTCGGGGCCGACGTCGAGCTGGATCTTCCGGAGGATCTGCTGCATCACGTCCGGGTGCTCGCGCAGGAACGCGGTCGCGTTCTGGCGACCCTGGCCGAGCCGCTCGTCGCCGAAGCTGAAGTACGAGCCCGACTTCGTCACGACCTTCCGCTCGACCGCGACGTCGATCACCGTGCCCTCCCAGGAGAAGCCGGTGCCGTAGATGATGTCGAACTCGGCCTGCTTGAACGGCGGGGCGACCTTGTTCTTCACGACCTTGACGCGCACGCGGTTCCCGATCGCCTCGACGCCTTCCTTCAGCGTCTCGATGCGGCGGATGTCGAGCCGGACCGACGAGTAGAACTTCAGCGCGCGGCCG
>Ga0070683_100005980_pt1 | contig 10189 bp, 4 predicted proteins | sample KBSC713LmetaG_FD_64662 | JGI IMG/M metagenome (GOLD analysis project Ga0070683, IMG submission 64662) | Corn rhizosphere microbial communities from Kellogg Biological Station, Michigan, USA - KBS C7.1-3L metaG | ecosystem: Host-associated > Plants > Roots > Rhizosphere ... | reverse complement strand
TTTTTTGATATTTCATAGAACGATCTTTTAATAGACTTTTTTATTTGCAGTCGGCAATTAATAGTGACATTAAATGTGTTTAAAGCAATTCAGTTTAAAAGGTGAGTAGCGTTTGCCCTAAGCTGCCGTGCAACATTTGGGCCTTTCTGAGCACAGTTCTCTACAGCTGAGCTATCAAAAAAATCGATTTTTCTCTTTAAAATCACCGGCATCATTATAGTTCAACATTAATGTCTTACTATGATAGAAAAGCAGGCAGTTAAGGACCGATAATGTGATCGCGAGATAATGATTGCCTGCTTTTTATAGCTGATGAAAATTTTTTTAGATCCTGGGCAAGAGGCTCTTTACAGTTTTTTTATTTTGTAAACTTTTGTTTTAATGAATAGCATTGCTTTTTTGAACCTGTGTTTTCATGATTCATGATCGCTTTTGTCTGCAGTTGGCCGCGTAAAATTTAGATAATTATTCTCACTTCATTCATAGTTGAGCACACGTCTTTGAACAAGTTAATAACTACTACATGATCCGCAGTATAGTTTTTGCAGAAGATGATGAAGATGATCAATTTTATTTCCGTGAGGCTTTCTATGAAATTGACAAAAACATTCTGGTGCGTTTTGTTTCTAATGGCAACCAGTTAATGCAACTGCTTAAAAATTTTCTACCTGATTTAGTTTTCCTGGACCTGGAAATGCCTTATAAAAACGGGTTGGAATGTCTTGTTGAATTAAGGAATAATCCATTATTAAATAAATTACCAGCAATCGTTTTATCATCTACAATGAGGCCAGCGAACATTCAAACAGCATATGAAATGGGCGCTAACCTTTTTTTGCATAAATCTTCCGGCTACACCGAATACGCCAACTGTTTGAAACAAGTGATGTCAATGGATTGGGATAATCCTGAGCTGATCAGGGAACAATATTGTACAGATATGGTGTTCCGTGCTTTTAACTGAGCATTACTTTATTACCACAGATAACACAAAGAGGTATAGTAATTGTGACTGTTTTTAAAATTCAGAATGGCATTGACTCAACAGGACGAACCAAAATTTATGGTTGTCATTGGAACCTCTGCAGGCGGTATTCGGGCACTGGAAGAATTAATGATGCAACTTAAACCTGAAATGGACGCAGCTTTTTTTGTAGTGCTGCATCTTTCACGTAAAGGGGTAGGCGATGTACTCTTTCAAAGACTGCAACAACATTGTGCACTCAGCTGCAGTGTACCATCCAATGACCAAGCAATTAAAAGATCAAACGTTTACCTTGCGCCCCCCGATAACCACCTTCTATTGGATAAAGGCAAAATTGTAATTGGAAAAGGCGCACCGGAAAATCGGTGGCGCCCTTCTATAAACAACCTGTTTAGATCGGCTGCTGCCAATTACAATTCCCGGGTCATAGGCATCATTCTTACTGGCTTACTTGATGATGGTACGGCAGGTATGGCGGCTGTTAAAAGGTCGGGTGGTATCACAATCGTTCAAAATCCAAATGAAGCAGATTATCCCGACATGCCTGTATCTGTTTTGGAAAATATGGATGTCGATTATGTTGAATCACTTTCCAACATGGGTGAATTACTTTCTGAAGTTATTGCTGATACAACGCCAATCCCGGCTGAAGTGCCTTATGATATTGTTCAGGAAACCAATATTGATAAAAGAGTTTCCACACGTGTAGATGATCTGTCTCTTTTTGAAAAATCGCAGTTTAATTGTCCTGACTGTGGAGGCGGATTATACATCACCCAAAAAGAACATCCAACACATTTTCGCTGCCATGTTGGTCATTCCTATACAGAAAAGGACTTATTATTCCGGATTTCAGAAGTGATGGAGAATACCATTTGGACAGCACTGCGAATGATGGAAGAACGAAGGGCACTGCTGTTGCGGCTGGCAACCCGCGACCAGCAAAGAGGGTATAGTTCCACAGCAAAGATGCATTCTGAAAAAGCGAAAGAACTGGAGCAGCATATCGATAACCTGAAACAAATTTTATTTGCTACGTCCCAGCCTGAATAATTAAAAAAAAATATCAGGGCAGTTGAACACAACTCCCAATAAATCCTATGAATTGTCCGTCATGAGAAAAATTGGGACCTCCTTTACTCATTAAATTGAACACTTCATCGCCTTTTTTTATCTGGTACTGAACGGTAAACTCTTTCTTTTTTTCAAAAGCATCATCCATGGTTTTCTTCACCTTTTCCTGATCCTTAAGCTCCATATCCTCAACCCAATCTTTCCCAATAGCCTCTTCAAAAGTTATATCCCTGAATTCAAGAAATGCCTTATTGACAAACTGCATTTTTTTGTTGTTATCGGTAACCCAAATCATCAATGGCGAATTGTCTGCCATATTGTGAAACCATTCCTCACGCTCTGCAATGAGTCTTTGTGCCTGTTGGTATTGTGTGATGTCTTCAATAGCCAGTAAAATGAGGTGTTCTTTATGCATTTTTCGAATCAGCCTTCTTGCGTTCAACACCATTATTTTTTCACCTATGTGCGGGAATGTATGTGTTACTTCATAATCTGACACTTGCGAATTACGCGGAATAATTTCTTCCAGCAATTCTTTTAACCTGGGAATGTCCCATTGCTTGTTGCCAACCTCGTACAATAATTTCCCCTCCGTTTCTTCTTCGGTAACATGAAATGTTTTATAAAAACAACTGTTGGCATTCTTAATACGCATGTTTTTATCAAGGACTAATAATGACTCACGGATGGTAGTGAAAATAGCTTCCGAATATTCCTGGATTTCTGCAAGTTGCTCATTCCGCATTTGCAATTCCTGGTTAATAGTAATCAGTTCTTCGTTGGAGGATTCGAGTTCTTCTTTTGAAGTTTCCAGTTCTTCATTGATGCTTTGCAATTCCTCGTTACTCGAAACAATTTCTTCGTTCACTGATTGCAGTTCCTCATTAGCGGCTTCCTGTTCTTCAATAACAGTACGCATATCTTCGCGAAGGCGTGACAACTCTGCTTCCAGCTGCCTTACTCTTTGATCTTTGGCATCATCGCGTAATACTTCCTGCACGGTAATCAGTTCTTCATCAAAAACTACAAGAAAATTTTTTTCGAAACCATCCGAGTCTGTTTTCAATGGAATGGCTTCTATACTTATTTGCCTTGTCTTATTTTCTTTATCCGTTTCTGTCCAGGTCTTCATTTGCATTTCTCCACTTTTTGCAGCCTTGGACACAAGATTGCGCAATTCGAATCCTAATCCAGGTCTTGCCATTTTCAATAAATTGAGACTGGCTTTTCCTGGTGCAGGTTCTAAGAACAACCCTGTAGATCCACGGAACAGAATAATATCAAGGTCCTGCGAAACAACTACACATGAAGGTGTATATTTTTTCAATAAAACCTGGTCAACAATTTTATCAATATCCTGTTCGTCCGCTTTTATTTTGGCAGCAACAAGTTTTCGACCAAAAGCAGGGTCTGGCTTTTCCTCATTTCTAACCGAAAGTTCGAACATGGCTTTGGCTGCAGCGTCTCTTTTCTTTGCATAGATTTTAAACTTTTTATCCAGCTGGCTAAAAAGGTAGCCCGAAGACCCAATAGTTTCTGATTTTCCCAGCACCAGGTAGCCATTGTTATTTAATGCATAATGAAATGTAGCAATCAATCTTTTTTGTAACTGAGGTTCGAGGTAGATCAGCAAATTAGAACAACTGATGACATCCAACCTTGAGAATGGAGGATCTTTCAACACATTATGCGTGGCAAAAATGCACACGTCGCGAAGGCTTTTCACAATGCGGTAATGGCTGTCCACCTTTAGAAAAAAACGATTTAACCGGTTTACAGGGATTTCTTCCACTTCGTCTTTCGAATAAATACCCAGCCTTGCTTTATTAACTGATGCCTCGCTTAAATCAGTTGCAAAAATTTGAACAGCAGTGGTAGCAGCTTTTTCCCCCAGTACTTCCATCAATAGCATAGCAACACTGTATGCTTCCTGGCCAGTGGAGCATGCAGGTATCCAAATCCGGATGGGTTCGTCCGTTGCCTTTTGCTTGACCAGATTTGTTAAAATAACTTTTCTCAGGTATTCGGCAGACTCACCGTCTCTAAAAAAAGAAGTGACATTGATGAGCAGGTCCTGGTACAGTTGCTGAATTTCGTTTGTATGATTTTTCAGGTATTGTACGTATTCGTCAAGAGATCCGATTTTATGAAGGATCATACGTCGAACGATCCTTCTTTTGATGGTGTTTATCTTATAATGACTAAAATCAACACCAGTTAAGCCATGAATTTGTTTTAGAATATTTGCAAAATTTTCATCCCTGTCATCTATCACCTCCTCATTCATCTTTAATAATGCTGACTGGTAACCATTTGTCTGGCTTGAAAACTTTAAAAGTTCTTCTGCCATTCGTTTAGGCGAAAGAACCAGGTCAACAGCTTCTTCCGCAATGGCATTTCGGGCCATTCCCTGGAATTGTGCAGATGCATCCTGTACAAAAGAAATGCCTCCTTCGGCTTTAATTGCCTTCAATCCCAACGTTCCATCCGGTGCATTACCGGATAATAAAATGCCAATAGCTTTTTCCTTATAATTTTCTGCAAGCGAGAGAAAGAAATGATTAATAGGTGAGTAGCTCTGCGACCGTACAGGGCGGACGGAAAGCATGAGCATTCCATCTTCTATTTTCATTTCACGGTTAGGAGGAATGACATAAATATGGTCTGGTTTTACCTTCAGTTTTTCTTTTGCTTCCATCACCGTCATTTTTGTGACGCGGCGCAAAACCTCGGTAAGTTTGCTTTCATGATCAGGGCTGGTATGTTGAATAAAAACATAGGCCATTCCTGTGTTTTCAGGAACATATTTCAGGAGTTCCGTAAATGATTCGAGACCGCCGGCTGAAGCACCGATCGCAACAATAGCAAACCCACTCACTTTTTTATCTTCTCCACTTTTTATAGGGATACCTTGCATACAATTAGTTATAGAATATTCAGTGAATTAACACCGTTGAAGGTAAGAACATTATGCCTAAGCAAAATGGTAGAGAAACAGGTATAACAAATAGTTGCCGGCAAATAGCCATACAGGGCAATTCGTGTTTTGCTGTTAATTTTCTTCAAACATGAAGGCTCCTTCCGGGTTAACCGTCAGCGAAACAATTTCCCTTGACATTGTTCAAAAGGTAGTTGATGTAAGGAGCTGATTTGATCAAAGTCTACAGATAATAAGTATCTGTTTTCTAACCTATTCACAGCCTTTGTTCATAAAAATAATCCCGTCCGAAATCTCATATGTTAATAAAAATAATTACCTTGATTATAAGGCTTGATATATATTGCTTTTTTAACCAGCGAGCCGTATTCTTCCACTATCGAAAACTATTGCAGCGTACGATTAACAACGAATTAAAGGAGAGATTTTGCAGGAACTGAAAACTTCCACCACTACCCCCAGGAGAGAGCTTACAGACAGAACTGTAACAATTTTTTTTGAGCCCAGCTTCATCACACTTGCAGGCAACTGGTATTGGGAGTTTGCATCCAACGCTGTGTTTTGCAGTAATGTGATGGTGTCGTTTCCACAGGATTTTAGCGGCACAAAAGGTATCATCCATCCTGACGATGTAGAATCAATCAAAGAAAAACTGGAGGCCGATAATATCAGGCATCTCGAATTCCGCATCATAACAACTTACGGTGAAGTAAAAAATATAGTCGGCGAATCGGTTACCATTCTATCGCGATCTCCATTTAGTGACGAAGCCGAAAACCAGCTGAGGCAATTAAGCAAAACAGCAATTGAAAAGAAAGAATTAGAACACATTTTGCTTTTTAAACAAGTTTGTGAAAACGCAGACCGTATTACCAACACCGGTATCTGGTGGTATAACGATGCCACTGGTGAAACCTGGTATTCACCAGAAGTTTACCGCATTTACGAACTGGCGCCTTTTAGTTTGAACCCACATTTAAATACATTTCTTTCTTTTGTTCATGACGAAGACAGGGAGGTAGTTGAAGATTATTTAATTCATTCGTATAAGGCACGCACGCCAATTCATATGGAGTACCGTATCGATACTTCTATTGGTGAAAAATATGTTCAGCATATTTCACAGTGGATCTTTTCAAATAGTGGAGATCCTGTTTTAAGCGGTATGATCCGGGATATTTCTGAAGAAAAAACTGCAGAAAAAAACCTTGAATATTCAGAAGAACAAGCCAATTTCTTTAGGCACCAATTGTTATTTGATGAAGAAAACAATGCTACAGCACATTGGTATGTAAACCTCATTACCCGTAAATCCGTTTTTTCCAATAATTATTATCGTCTGTTTGGGATAAAAGCAAAAACAATTGTTGAACTGAGTGGGTTTTATGAATATGTTCATCCTGAAGACCGTGAAAATTTTCGCAATGGCATTCGAAAAATGCTTCAACATCATACAGCACCTGAGTTCGAATTCCGGATTTATCGAAGCGACGGAAAGCTTCGCTACATGATTCAAAAAGCAAAGCTTTTTACCCAGGGCAACGAGATCATTATGATGGGGGCCTTACAGGATATTACAGTTGAAGTGTTGTTGAAAAAGAAAATAAAAGAACTTTCCGACGCTGAAGCGGTACGGAGCTTCGCACAGGGACATTCAGAAGCCATGGCCGAAATGGCAGGGTGGGTTTGGAATATCAGTGATAATAGTATCAAATGGAGTGAAAATTTTTATTCACTACTGGGGCTGAAGTCCACTAACAGACCAATTACACATCAATTCTTCCTTAGCCAGGTTCATCCAGAAGATCAGAAAATGTTTAAGGATCACATGAATCTTCTGATCCAGCAAAAGCAGGAGAATAGCTTTGAGTTCCGCATGCAGCATTGGGGAAAAACAAAATACATCAAGGCTTCGTTCCGCATGATGAAGCATGATGATGAAGAATTGTTCATTGCTACATTTAGGGATGTTACAAAAGAACGGGCACTCGATGAAGAACTAAAGCATCGGGCAGAACTGGCAGAAGCGCTGTCCGAAAATATTTTGGATCGTGTTCTCATCACCGACAGTCAACATACTATCAAGCTTTGGAATAAGGCCAACGAGGAAGCTTATGGACTGACGGCGGATGAAGTAATTGGTAAAAATTTCTTCGATATTTTTCCTAAAAAGAAAACTGAAGAAGAAATTACTTTACTCAACAGGGCATTAAAAGGAGAGCGAATCTTTTTAAAAGCCAAGAGATCCGTCTCCATACGTGGCTATTATGACCTCCACTTGTTGCCAATGTGGGATAGCGAACATTCTGAAGTTAATGGCATCGTTCACATTCTACATGATGTAACACATGAATTAGAGTTGCAGCGCCACCTTAATGAAAGATTTAGTTTTATCGAAAGCCTTGTGGAAGCATCGCCTGACCATATTATTGCGCTTGACCGAAATATGAATTATGTAATATGGAACAAGAAGTGCGAGGAGTATTATGGTTTGAAGAAAGAACATGTGATTGGTAAAAATGTATTGGAGGTTTTTCCTTCTGCGCAAAACACACCAGCCTATGAACATTTTCGCAGGGTGCTCAAGGGGGAAACTGTACACATTCCAGCGTCAGAAAGCAATACACACGAAATATACCTGTTACCGGTAACAAATGAAAAGGACGACATTCATGCTATACTTTGGATTGAGCACGATCTTACAAAAGAAATTGAAGTAGAAAACAAACTGAAACAACAGGCGCATTTGCTGCAAACTGTTTTTAATGCTTCTGTGGACGGTATCATTTTATTTAAAGCGGTTTATAACGAAGAACGCATGATTACAGATTATGAAGTGATCATGAATAATGTGATAACGCAGAAATGGACTGGAAAGAGCCTGGCAGGTAAAAAATACATTGAAGAATTCCCTGCAGTAAAAACCACGGGTCTGTTTGATGCATTTAATAAGGTAATGGAAACCGGTGAATCATTGAATACTTCTATATATTATGATGGCGAAGGTTTTCGAAACTGGTTCCACATTACTGCTGTAAAGTTGTCTGACGATCAGCTGGTATCCACTGCGGAAGACATTACTGAACGAATGAAAGCACAAGAAGAGGTCATAAAGCACCTGGCCATTCTTCAAAATGCGGAACAATTGGCCCAGATGGGAACCTGGGAATACGAACTGAACTCGGGCAAATTTAGCTGGAGCCACGGCATGTATACACTATTTGGATTGGCTATAAACATGCCTGTGCAACCTCAAATTTATTTAGATTCTGCAGCCGAAGAAGACCAACTTGTGGCTAACCGCATTGTAGATAACCTTACAAAAACACATCAGGCTTTTGAAGAGGTGTTAAAGATCAAAAGGGGAGACCAGCATCGTCTATTGAAAATTAAGGGTTCTGTCATTACCAATTCAAACGGAAGTGTACAAAAAATTATCGGTGTAGACCTGGACATCACAGATACTCAAAAGGCCGAACAGCAGTTAAAAGAAAGCCAGCATTGGCTTGAACAAACTGCCAAAGCTTCACCCGATTCCATTACTATTTATGATCTTGAAAAAAAGCAGCCTATTTACCTGAATAATTGTTTGGCCGAATGGATAGGCATTACCAACGAGGAACTAATGGAAATGGGTTATGAAGGGAGATTGAAACTGATCCATAGTGACGACCGGCAAAAACTTTTAAGTAACAACGAACAAACAACTGGTTTAAAAGATCGTGAGATCACCACGATGGAATACAGGATTGTGTATAACGACAAAACAATCTGGCTACGCAATCGCTCCAAACCGTTTCAAAGAAATGCTTCAGGAAACGTAACGCACATTTTAAGCATATTGCAAAATGTAACAGAAGAAATTGAATTGCGGGAGCAATTAAAGCTGCGAACACAATTTGCAGAAACCATTTTGGATTCCAGTGTTGACCGTATTACTGTGTTTGACCATAATTACAAATTTGTAGGATGGAACAAACGCTGCGAACAGCTTCATGGTAAAACAAAAGAGGAAGTACTGGGCAAAACCATTTTTGAAATGTTTCCCGGGGTTGAAAATTATCCTGAATTTATGAATGCACAGGAGCAATCCATTAAAGGTGAGTTTGTACATGTGCCGGTAGTGAAAGATGGTTATACTGGTGATTACCTTGAACTGTTTTACATTCCTCTGAAGAACGCGGCAGGTGAAACTTATGCCGTGGTCAATGTGATGCATGATGTAAGTGATTACGTCTTGAGCACAGAAGCTTTGAATCTTCTAAATAAAAGGCTGGAAAGCAAAAATGCGGAGCTGGAGCAAAAGAACGAAGAGATCACATCTTTTGCTTTTGTGGCTTCCCACGATATGAAAGAACCCTTGCGCAAAATTCACACCTTATCGGACTGGTTGATGCAAAAGGAAATGGGTGAACTTTCAGAAACAGGAAAAAAACTTGTTGAAAAGATCAATTCTTCTGTGCTTCGAATGGAAACGCTGATTGATGATATTTTGGTACTCACCAAAATTCATTCCGATACGCACAAGGCAGACGATGTTGAGTTAAACAACACAATTAAAAAGGTGCTTGATGACATGAAGGAAGAGATTTCACAAACGCAAACAAGCATCAGTGCAAAAAAATTACCTGTGATCAAGGGTAATTCGAACCAGCTGTTTTATCTCTTCAAAAATTTGATCAGCAATGCCATTAAGTTCCAAAAACCCGGAAGCATACCGCAGGTAACCATTAGCTCCGAAATTTCAACCGGAACTGTGTTTGGTATTAATGATAGCGACGAAGAATACATAAAAATTTCATTTACGGATAATGGCTTTGGTTTTGATCAGCGCTATACAAAAAAAATTTTCCAGGTATTTCAGCGGTTGCATAGCAAGTATGAATTTGAAGGCACCGGTATTGGTCTTGCTATTTGCAAAAAAATCATGGAGAACCACGGTGGAATTATTACTGTGCAGAGCGAACCAGGACAGGGATCTGTATTTAATTGTTTTTTTCCACTACATTAGAGTAACGCTAACGATTGCTTGAATAGAGGGGTCCCGCCTTTGCGCGGGATTTCTTGTTTTAATTCAAGCTAATTCCTTGACTGTGGAGGCTAACTAAATTGAGATTTGAGAATTCCTACAGTATATTCAGAATGACATAGTTCAGGAACCTGGTTGTCTTGACAAAACGAACCTCGTGGTG
>Ga0070683_100005978_pt1 | contig 10189 bp, 9 predicted proteins | sample KBSC713LmetaG_FD_64662 | JGI IMG/M metagenome (GOLD analysis project Ga0070683, IMG submission 64662) | Corn rhizosphere microbial communities from Kellogg Biological Station, Michigan, USA - KBS C7.1-3L metaG | ecosystem: Host-associated > Plants > Roots > Rhizosphere ... | reverse complement strand
CCATCAGGTCCTCCTTCAGCTCGTCGAACGAGCCGCTCTCCTTCCGCGCGAAGGCCTGGATGCGATCTGCGCCGAGGTTCGAGGTCATGATCAGGATCGTGTTCTTGAAGTCGACCGTTCGGCCTTGCGAATCGGTGAGCCGGCCGTCGTCCAGGATCTGGAGCAGGATGTTGAAGACGTCTGCGTGCGCCTTCTCGACCTCGTCGAACAGGAGCACCGCGTACGGCTTGCGGCGGACCGCCTCGGTCAGCTGTCCAGCTTCCTCGTGGCCGACGTAGCCGGGTGGCGCGCCGACGAGCCGGCTGACGGTGTGCCGCTCCTGGTACTCGCTCATGTCGAGGCGGACCATCACGTCCTCGCTCCCGAACAGCGCCTCTGCGAGTGTCCGCGCGAGCTCCGTCTTGCCGACGCCGGTGGGTCCGAGGAACAAGAAGCTCCCGTCGGGACGGCTCGGGTCGGCGAGACCGGCGCGGGCGCGGCGAACTGCCTCCGCGACGGCCTCGACGGCCTCGTCCTGACCGACGACGCGCTCATGCAGGCGTTCCTCGAGCCTCAGGAGCCGGTCGCGCTCCTCCTGGGTCAGCTGTGACACCGGGATGCCCGTGCGCCGCGACACGATGTCGGCGATGTCCTCGACCGTGACCTCGGGCGCCCGCGAGCGGGCCTCCTTCCGCCCCTCCTGCTGGGCGCGGCGCTCGTCGATCTGCGCCTTCAGCTCGTCCGCCCGCTTGTAGTCCTCGGCCGAGATCGCCTGGTCGCGCTCGCGCCCCATGTGGCGGAGCTCGTCCTCGGCTGCCCGCCTGTCCTCCGGCTTCGTCTTCGACCGGAGCCGAACGCGGGCGCCTGCTTGGTCGATCAGGTCGATCGCCTTGTCGGGCAGGAAGCGGTCGCGGATGTAGCGATCGGACAGCTCCGCCGCTGCGACGATCGCCTGCTCGGTGATGCGCACGCGATGGAACGCCTCATAGCGGTCCTTGAGGCCGGTGAGGATCTCGATCGTCTCCTCGACCGTCGGCTCCGAGACCAGCACGGCCTGGAGACGCCGCTCGAGCGCGGGATCCTTCTCGATGTTCTTCCGGTACTCGTCGAGCGTGGTCGCGCCGATCATGTGCAGGTCGCCGCGCGCGAGCGCCGGCTTGAGCATGTTGCCGGCGTCCATCGCGCCCTCGGCCGCTCCCGCGCCGACGACGGTGTGGATCTCGTCGATGAAGACGATCAGGCTGTCCGCGTTCTCGGTGATCTCGTCGATCACGCCCTTCAGGCGTTCCTCGAACTCGCCCCGATACTTCGTGCCGGCGATCATCCCCGCCATGTCGAGTGCCACCAAGCGCTTGCCTGTGAGCGTCTCCGGCACGTCGTCGTTGACGATCCGCTGGGCGATACCCTCCACGATCGCGGTCTTGCCGACGCCGGGGTCGCCGAGCAGCACCGGGTTATTCTTCGTGCGGCGCGAGAGGATCTCGATCGTCTGCTCGATCTGATCGGCCCGGCCGATCACCGGATCGAGCTTTCCCTGGCGGGCCTCCTCCGTGAGGTCTCGGCCGTACTCGTCGAGCGTCTTTGTCGTGCTCGCCGGGCGCCCACCCGCCTCGCCGCTCTCGACGCCGCGGATGACCGCGCCGCGCAGGTTCGTGTGCCTGATCGCGAATCGCTCGAGCAGCTCGCCCGCCTCGGTCTCGGTGTCCTGGGCCAGGGCGAGCAGCACGTGCTCGGGCCCCACGTACGACGCGCCGATCTGACGAGACTCCTCGTAGGCGGCCAAGAGCGCGGCCTTCGCGTCCGGCGCCAACGACGGCGCAACGTCCGTGCGCTCCTTGACGTCTGCTTCCTCCTCGATCTGCGCCGCGATCGTGGCGGCATCGGCGCCGACCTGCTGCAGCACGTGCCGGACAACCTCGTCCTGGGTCGCGGCCCAGAGCAGGTGTGTCGAGTCAACGTCCAGGCTGCCCCACTCCATCGCCTTCTGCGCGGCATGCTGGAGCAGCTGGCGGGTGGCGTCGCTGAAGTACTGCGTGACGTCGATCTGCTCGGCCGGGCGGCGCGGGCGCGTCGTGCTTGTGCCACCGGCGGCGCCAGGCGTGCGGCTGCCGAGGCCGCTGTCGCCGAAGAAGTCGGAGAAAAACTCGTCGAAGAGACTCCTGCCACCGAACGGCGACCGCCCTGCCGCGCGGCTTTGACCCTGAAGCTCCCGAAGGTGCTCTTCGCAGACGGCGATCGTCTGCTCCTCGCCGTTCTGCCTGATCCGAACCGTCGCGACGGCGGGCCGACGCCCGTCGATCTCGCACATCGTGGTGGCCATGAAGAACCTCCTCGCAGCGGGCACTTCGGCGCGCGAGGGGTTGGGCACGGAGGCGCCCGCCTAGTGGGAAAATCGCGTCACTGGAAGTATGCTCCGCTTTGTAGCCGCTGAAACTATCCGCGAGCACATACAAGCAGCCGCGGCGTGACGCCTACCTGCTCGAAACGACCGACGCTGGTCGCGCCCAGGAACCGGGATCCGTCGGCTGAATACTGAGTAGCGCTAATCCCTAATTAGCTGCTCAGGCGACAGAACGCTGGCGCTGGAGATGGTCCGTTCACCCAGAACTGCGGCTGCTGCCCGATTCCGAGGACGTTTCCGGCCGGATCTCGGAACGTCGCGAACGCCTCGCCCTGGCTATTACGCCGGCGGGGGGCCTGGCGGGCCGAGGATCTCCAAACCGTGTCGCTTCCCGATCGCGATGAGCCGCTCCATGTCCGGGTGAGCTTCGAGCGGTGGCGGCAGGACGCGTTCGGGGGCCGGCTCGCCGACTTCTCTCAGGAATCCCTCGAACTGCATCGGCGCGAAGCCCACGAGTGCCCTCGCTCCGGCGGGCTCGGCGTAGAACGTGTGCGGAACGCCCTTAGGCCCGAACGCGAACGAGCCGGCCGTTAGCGTCAGGCGCGTATCGGCGACCCAAAAGGTCATCTCGCCATCGAGGACGTAGAACCACTCGTCCTCTTCGGGGTGGACGTGCCAGGGAGAACCGATACCCGCGGGCACGACGATCTCGATCAGGCCGTACTGCCCGGCGGTGTCGTCCATCCCGATTTTGATCGTCTGCAGCATCCCCAGCAGCCAGAACGCCTCGCCCTCGTTGTCGTCGAGTAGGTATCCGAGCTCTGCTCGCGCCTGAGCGATGGTGGTCACTTGTACCCTCCTTTGTAGTTGATACACTCTGCAACTGTTCATGGCAGAATAGTTGTAGAGAGGACTATCGCGGATGGAACAAACTTTGTCAAGCCCCTCGCCCGAGCGCCTTCGCTGCTGGCGCCTCTTCTTCGAGAGCGCGCTCGCGCTAGGGGACGTGCTCGACACAGAGCTCGAGCAGGCCGTCGGGATCCCGCAGCGCTGGTACGACGTCCTCGTCCACCTGGAGGAATCGCCCGGTGGCATCCGCATGAACGAGCTCGCTGAACGGATCCTCTACAGCAAGAGCGGCTTCACCCGTGTCATCGACCGAATGGAAGAGGCACGGCTCGTCGAGCGTGTCCACCCCGCAGACGACCGCCGCTCAATCCTCGTCGTCCTGACCGCGACGGGCACCGAGACGATGGAAGAGGCCCGCCGCTACCACCGAGACGGAATCGAGCGACACTTCTCGCGGCACCTCACCCACACCGACATCAAGGCACTCACTCGAGCGCTCGAGAAGGTGAGTGCCCACGCCCGCCCGCTCCGCCCCGGCCGCATCCGCGGTTAGCCAAGACCCGGATAGCGTCTCAACCGTGAGTACGTCTTCGTGGCCCGCCGGTATCGGGCAGACCTGCCAGTTCCGTGCGCATCTACCGTCAGGCGACCAGGAGCAGAAGCACTTGCCGGAGCGCATTTCGCCTGGGCACGCGTAGTTGACGACTCTCCACAACTAGTAAGCGGTCCCGCACAGGGTTGGAACCAGCATGGAAACGTGCGGTAGCGACTCGCGGCGCTCAGCGGCGGTGACCGAGATGGCCAGGCGCGCAACTGCCCGCGGTTGGCGACTTGACGCGACCCCAGGCGACCCCCGAGCCGAGTTTGCAACCCGGAGGTCACCGGTTCGATCCCGGTACGCTCCACTGCCGATCGAAGTCCGGCCACTGCGCGGCCATGACGACTTCGATCGGTTCGTCCTTCGAGTCGAGGCGAGCGGCGTCGGGCAAAGCCCGCCGCCGCGGCAGATCTCGCATTTTCAAAGTTGTCACGAGTCGGCCTTGACAACCCGAGGTGTCTGACTCCTTTACCAGGACGCCTTTACCCGGGCGCTCGACGGAGGCCGGGTTGTTTACGCGCCGGCTGTCTCGGTGATTGAACCTGCATGTCGGCTTCCACCAAGACGTCGCCTTCTGCTGGCACAACCGGGCTGTTGCTCGTCGGCAGGTGCCGCCGCTGGTTGATCTTCCGTCTCTCCAAGAACACGCCTTCGTAGGCGCGTCCGTAAAAACTCTGTAAGTCGCGGTGTGGATTTTCGACTGCTGGAAAAGGCGTCTCTTGACAGCGCGTCCAGCACGACGAACAGGGAGAGCGAGATGGCAGGTCAAAGAGCAGATAGGAGCTTCCGTTGCACCAAGTGCGGGCATGAGCTTCAGGTGCAGTCGGTTCGCTCGTTGCCGACGTGTCCGAGCTGCAACGGGCCGCAGCACTGGGAAGCGCTGAGAAAGCAGTGAAGCAGTAGCTACGACTGCTGCGTCGTTCCCCGCGTCGCCCGCACGAGCGACGTTGCCAGCGCAAGCGCGACGACGAGCGGCAAGAGCCACCAGGCATCCACGCCAACGGCTGTCAGGAGGCCCGTGAGCCCGAGCCCGGCGCCGACCACCGCCGCGACGAGCCAGTCGTCGCCGACGACGAAGTTCCACCAGAAGCGTCCGAATGTACGAAGCCTGCTCACGCTCCGGCTCCGGCGGTAAGGGCAGCAACACGTTGTCGGCGGAGGAGGCGCACGAGGCCGTACGACAGCGCCAGTACGAAGGCGACCACTCCGAGCAGAGACAGCTCGTCCTCGGGCCAGGCGACGCCCGCTCCCTCGGCCGCCCAGAAGCAGCCGAAGCTCGTCAGCATGACGCCGACCGTGAACTTGATCGTGTTCTCCGGCACCCGCTCGAGCGGCTTCCGGACAAGCACCCCGACGACGGCCACGAGCACGACCGCCAGCGCGGCGCCGGCGATCGCGACGTCGAACCGCCCCTGAGCCGCGCCGAACGCGATGACGATGAACACGACCTCGAGCCCTTCCAGGAGCACGCCCTTGAAGGCGACCGTGAAGGAGTACCAGTCGAGGCCTCCGCGCTCCTCGGCTCCGGCCAGGGCCGCGCGCTCACGTTCCTCACGGAACGCCTCGTCCTCGTCGTGGAGCGCCTTGTACCCGCTCGCGCGGAGAATCGCCTTGCGGAGCCATTGCAGGCCGAAAACGAGCAGGAGCGCACCGACGACCAGGCGCAGGCCGTCGATCGGGATGCGCCCGAGCGCCGGCCCGAGGACTGCGATCGTGAGCGCGAGCACGAGCAACGCTGCGCCAACGCCTATGAGCGTCGAGCGCCAGCCGCGCACGACTCCGACGCCGAGGACGATCGTCAGCGCCTCGACCGCTTCCACCGCGCTCGCGAGAAACGCACCGAGACCGAGAAGAATCGTGCCCGTCATTCGGCTCGACTACAGGTCGATGCCAGAGACCGGATGCGGAACATAAGGCTCCTCGAGCTTCGCGATCTGATCCTCGCTCAGCGACAGCTGCTCGGCTGCCAGCGCGTCCTCGAGATGCTCGAGCTTCGTCGCGCCGACGATCGGCGCCGTCACGCCGGGCTTGTGCAGGAGCCACGCCAACGCCATCTGTGCCGGCGAGACGCCCGCGTCGCCCGCGACCTCGCCGAGGCGCTCGATCACCGGGACGTCGAGCTCCGGCTTGTAGAGCGAGTCACGGAACGGGTCGCTGCGTCCCCGCGACGTCGCCCGCTCCTCCGACGACTCGGCGCTACGCGCCAGCAGTCCACGCGCCAGCGGGCTCCACGGGATGATCCCGACGCCCTGGTCGATGCACTGCGGGATCATCTCCCGCTCCTCTTCGCGGTAGATCAGGTTGTAGTGGTTCTGCATCGACACGAACGGCGTCTCCGCCGAGAACTGCGCCTGAGCGAACTGCCACGCCCGCATGCTGCTCGCCCCGATGTAGCGCGCCTTGCCGGCCTTCACGACGTCGTGGAGCGCGTCCATCGTCTCCTCGATCGGCGTCGAGTCGTCCCAGCGGTGGATCTGGTACAGGTCGACGTAGTCGAGGCCGAGCCGCTCGAGCGAGCCGTCGATCGAGGCCAGGATGTGCTTGCGGGAGAGGCCGCGGCCGTTCTCACCGGGCATCGTCCGGCCGTTGACCTTCGTTGCGACGACGTACTCCTCGCGCATGCCGAAGAGCTTCTGGAGCAAACGGCCGGTGATGACCTCGCTCTCGCCGCCGTTGTAGACGTCGGCCGTGTCGAAGAAGATCACGCCGCCCTCGACGGCACGCTTCACGATCGGCTCCGCCGCGGCCTCGTCGAGCGCCCACTCCCGGCTCTCGTGCGGGCCGAAGCTCATCATGCCGAGGCACACGCGCGACACGCGCAGCCCCGTGCTGCCCAGGTTCACGTAGTCCATCTCAGCCTCCCAAGGGGTTCCCCCGAGACTAGTCACCGCTCGAGGGTTGCGTGAAACGAAGAATTGACCCAGCTGCGTCAGGCTGCCCGGCGCAGGCGAGGGCACCGTTGTGTTCGGAACGGTTTGCGCCCGCTCTGCGGTCGGGCGAGGAGCCTTCTACAGGACGCGTTCGGGTGCGCGAAGAAGCGCTCCCGCACCCGGCGCGACCGGCTCGAGGTCGAGCGCGCGCAGGATCGACCAGGTCGTCGCCGTTGCGGCGGACACCGTCGGCAGCTCGCTGCGGCGCTCCACCTCCTCGAGCACCTCGAGCGAGCGCATCTGCACGCACGCCGAGAGAACGAGGGCGTCGCAACCGCGCACATCGAGACGCTGCCAGTGCTCCTCGAGGTCGTGCGGGTCGAGCGCGGCCACCTCGCGGTTGTCCGGAACGTCGAGGCTGATCGCGTCGGCGACCTCGATTCCCTCATCCTCGATATAGGTGACGACGAGCCGCGTGAGCTCGCGGACATACGGAGCGACGATCCCGATCCGCCGCGCGCCGAGCCCGTGCAGTGCCTCGACGAGCGCGCCCGCGGACGAGACGACGGGCGCCGCCGCATGTTCGCGCGCGAGGACCGCCGCGATCTCTCCTTCCGCCTCGCGGTGACTGCCAGGGCCCTGCGCCATGATCGCGACCAGGCACGCGGTGGCAACCACGTCTGGTCGCAGGTCTGCGAGCTCGGTCGTCGCGCGCTCGCTCTGCTCGTTCATGGCACGAAGCCCTTCGGGCGTGACGTCCTCCATCCGCAGGCGGGCGCTGTGGAACGTGAACGTGTCCTCGGGCCGCAGGAGCTCGCGGGCTCGCAGCAGCGCGGGCAGCTCGGACTCCATCGTCGTGTTCGAGCTCGGGACGAGCAGGCCGATGCGGTGCATCAGGTCATCGTGCCAGCCTGAGCACGCGCGCTGCCGTCCCGTCCGAGCCGATGACCGGGACGATCTCGAAGTCGGCAAGGTCGCTCCACTCGGTCGTCCAGCGCTCGAAGAGCTCGGGGCTCTCGGACTCCATCAGCTGAAAGCAGCGATCGAGAGTGCGTTCGTCGATCCAGCTCTCCACGTACTCGAGGCCCGGCGGCAGCATGCGACCCCGCTCCGCAGCTCGTGCGTAGACGGGCCCAGGGCCCTCCTTGAAGGTCTCGATCACCATGTAGCGCACGTCGTCTCCTCTCGCGTTTGCGGACCGCCGTGATCCTGTCCGAAAACGGCGAGCAAGAGCCGGCGTCGCGCGGCACCTTGGCCGCACGGCGCCGTCCGGCCGGCGGGCGGGCCGCCTTCCCTCCAGCCCCCGATTGCGCACGGCGCAGGAGCTTGCCGTGCCCGAAAGGAGAGACCATGAAGAAGCTGACGGCAGCGATGGCGGTCGTCGTCGCGCTGCTCGCCCTGGCTGCGGCTGCGGGCGCCCGGCCAGACCGCGCCACCTGGAGCGGCAGGTAGGCGCTCCGGCCCGAGCCGTTACGCCGCGCCCTACGCTGTGCTGGGCACGGGCTCTCGCAGGCCGTCGGCGATCCAGAGATGCGTCGCTGCCAGGGCCCGCCACGGCCGCCACCGCTCTGCAAGGGTGCCGAGTGCAGCGGCCGTGTGCGGAGCCCTGCGGGGGAGGGCGCGTCGAAGGGCGAGATCGCTGGTCGGACACGCGTCGGGCTCACCGAGCCGCAGCGCGAGGTAGTTCGCTGTCCAGGGCCCGAGGCCGTCGAGCGCGGTGATCGAGGAGACGAGCCGTTCGAGGGTGACGCTCCCGTCCAGCACCACCGCGTTCTCGACGACGGCGCGGGCGAAGAGGCGGATCGCCCTCGCGCGCCCCGGCGTTAGCCCGAGACCGTCGAGCTTCCCGCTCGCGAGCACGGCCGCTGACGGGAAGGTGTGCGTGAGGCCGAGCGGCTCGAGGCCCGGCACTCTCGTCCCGAGCTGGGCGACGAGCCGCCCCGCGATCGTGTTCGCGCCCCCGAGGCTGACCTGCTGGCCGATGATCGCGCGCACGCCTGTCTCGAACGGATCCCACGTCCCCGGCGGACGGAGACCCGGCCGCGCGTCGAGGAGGGGCCCGATCATCGGATCGCCGGAGAGCTGCACCGCCGGCTCGGAGAGATCGAAGTCGAGGCTCCCGATGCGGCGGGCGCGCTGCACGACATGGACGAGCTCGTCCCAGTTCGGCAGATGTGCGCGCAGAAGCAGGTGGTCGTCCCCGCCCGCGTCGAGCTCGATCACGCCCGGATGGCCTCGGACGACGATCGTCCGCCTGTAGGTGTCGCCCTCGACGGCTTCGACACCCGAGATCGCGCGTGCGGCGAAGTACGCCGCCAGGTCCGTCCAGTCGAGCGGTCCACGGTACGCGAGGCGGAGAACGAGCCCGCCGTCGGCGACGAGCCGGTCGGTCTTGCGACGGCGAGCCCGCAATTCACGCGGCGACTCGCGAAACACGTCCTGACACGCGCGGTTGAACTGGCGCAGGCTGCCGAAGCCGGCCGCGAGCGCAATCTGGGTCACGGTCAGGTCGGTGTCGTCGAGCAGCCGCCGAGCGAAGTGCACCCGGGCCGACCGCGCGAGGCCGTCGGGCGTCACGCCGAGCTGCTCCTTGAAGAGCCGGCGCAGGTGGCGCCCCGAGACGCCGAGACGCACGCCGAGGTCGGCCTCGCTCGCATGGTCGAGCGTTCCATCCAGGACGAGGCGCACGGCGCGGCAGACGAGCTCCGGAGCCGTCCACGAGATGGACTGTGGCCAGCGATACGGGCGGCAGCGCATGCACGCGCGGAAGCCGGCCGCCTCGGCGGAGGCGGCGAGCGGGAACTTGTGGACATTGTGCGCGTGGGGCTGCGCGCCACAGCCGGGACGGCAGTAGATGCCGGTCGTGACCACCCCGGAGATCGAGCTCATGGGCCAGATATAGCGACCCGCGGGCCGCGAAACCAGCCGGATTCGGACAGACACCACGCGTCCGGATACGGCCGGTTTGCACCGGCTCGGTTCTGTCAGACTCCCGCCGTGGTCAGGCCGGCGGATGCGGCGATCGCCGAGGCGCGTGCGGAGGAGGCTGAAGCCGTCTGTGAGCTTCACCGTCTGAACGCGCACTACATTCGGGCGTTCGTCGAAGCTGACGTCTCGTGGTACGACGAGCACCTGAGCGCGGACTTCACGTGCGCGCTCGCCGACGGGAAGCGCATCGGCAAGCGCGAGTTCCTCGAGCGGGTCGACGACGGGCCCGGGGTGAGCGACGTGACGTACGACGAGGTCGACGTCCGGCCGCTCGGCGACGTCGCGCTCGTCCACGGCGTCACGCACTACGTGCGCGACGGCCAGCCGGCGTCCACGCGCTACACGGACGTCTGGGCGCTCCGAGACGGTCGCTGGCAGGCGGTCGCCGCGCACCTCACGGCTGTCGCGAGCCGTTAGCTCTCAAGCGATCTGCTGCGCGACCTCCCACACGTGTCCGTCGGGATCCGCAAAGGCGGCAGTGCGCATCCCCCACGCCCGGTCGATCGGGCCGTTGAGCAACTCGACGCCCCGCTTCCGCAGTTGCTCGACGCTGGCGTTCGCGTC
>Ga0070683_100005977_pt1 | contig 10189 bp, 5 predicted proteins | sample KBSC713LmetaG_FD_64662 | JGI IMG/M metagenome (GOLD analysis project Ga0070683, IMG submission 64662) | Corn rhizosphere microbial communities from Kellogg Biological Station, Michigan, USA - KBS C7.1-3L metaG | ecosystem: Host-associated > Plants > Roots > Rhizosphere ... | reverse complement strand
CGAACGCCTTCGGAGTAGTAATTCACCACATCTTCCAGCGTCGCGATGCTCCCATCGTGCATGTACGGAGCGGTAAGGGGAAGTTCGCGGAGCGTCGGCGTCTTAAACGCGCCTTTGTCTTTCCCCCGATCGGTCAGATCGTGGCCGTTCCAGGCGACTCCGGTATTGTGAAACTGCTCGTCTGTGAAGTTCGGACCCACGTGACAGGTAACACAGTGGCCCTTGCCGCGGAATAACTCCAGCCCAGTCTTCTCCAGTGCCGTCAAAGCATCCGCCTGTCCGGCCGTGAACCGATCGAAGCGCGAGTCTCCGGAGCGTATCGTGCGGACGAAGCTGGCGAGCGCGGAAGTCACATCGGCCGCCTTCAGCTTGGTTCGCTGCTCCAATTCTTCCTGTGACAGCGCCAGTTCCTTCGGGTTGAGAATCGGCTCCAGCGCCTGCTGCTCCAGGCTCCCCGCCCGGCCGTCCCAAAAGAACGACTGACCGTAGCCACGGTTCACGATTGCCGGAGAATTGCGAACGCCTTCCGCGTCCCCGAAGCCCTTCGCGACGGGCCGTCCGTCGGAAAATGCCCGCTCGGGATCATGGCAACTCGAACATGCCAGCGTTCGGTCGCGCGATAGATCCTTATCGAAGAACAGCTTCCGCCCCAGCGCAACCTTCGCCGCGCTCAGCGGATTCGATTCCGGAATCGCTTGAAAGGCGTCCAGGCCCAGCGGACCCTGTACCGATTTCGGAGACAGCGCTGGCACGGAAGTCGTTGTGGCCGAAATCAGATTCTCCAACACCTGCGTCTCTTTGACTTCAGCCTTGCCATGGCCGAACGCGATCCTGGCGCCGTCCGGGCTCAGGTCCAGATCATGCTGCAGCCCCGTCGTGGTCAGTTCGACGAACTCGGCCGGGCCGCCTTCGGAGGAAATTCGCATCAGCTTCCATTCGCGCGTGCCTTGAGCGAACAGAATCGACCTGTCGTCTTTGGTCCACGCGAGCATGGGTCCGCCGCCAAAGATATCCTTCTCGGGAGCGCCGGCCTCGGGGGTATAGAGCTCACGGAAACCGTTGCCGTCTATCCCGACGCGCGCCAAGTGTCCCTCCCATCGCCCTGCGTGCGGCAGGCTGAGAGCCATGGCGAGCGTCTTCCCATCCCGGCTCAGCGCGAAGTTATTCACGAAGCCCACCACGCTGAAAACCGTTCTATAATCACCGGTCGCAAGATCGTAGGCTGCGATGCCGCCAGTGTGCTTCTGTTCATCTTGGAACGTGACGTACAACGTGCTCTCGTCCGGCGAAAGCGCCGACACCGACAGATACGACGCGTCCGGCGCCAGGACTTCCGCGAAGTCTCCGCTGTTCCGATCCAGCCGTTGGTAGGAGATTCGTTCTTGGCGGTCCGCCATGGCCAGCAACAGACTTTTGCCGTCGCGGGACCACAGTGGACGCGCGGGCACACCCACCAATCGGCCGCTGGCGTAAATGCGCTCTTGCCCTGTCTCGATCGACCGAATGACCAGGCCGTACCCGGGGCGATTTCCCGACGTGCGCCGTTTGAATGCGATGAATTTGCCGTCCGGCGACCACGCTGGTCCTCGATTCGAACCGGCAAAATTATCCGAAAGGCGCACCAGCGGAGCGCCGACCTTCTTTGTTCCAGCATCGAGATCCGCCAGAAAAACATTCTCCGTGCCGCGATGACTCACGTAAAAAAGAGATCCCGAGCGGGTCATTCCGATCGGATGAATCTTTCCAACGCCGGCTCTCAACCTGGATGGGGCGCTGTTGGATTGGGGGCCGCCGACCGCGACCTTCCACAAATCGAACGTGCCCGAGCGATCACTGAGGAACAGAATGCCGCTCCCATCGGGTGTCCACACCGGAGCTTCGTTCACTCCGCTTCCGCCGACGAGCTCTTTCTCGCTGGACCCATCGGCCGCCAGCAGGTAAATGTGGCTGTTTTCAGAATCCTGATTCTCAAGCGCGGAGTAGGCGATAAACCGACCGTCAGGCGACAAGCTGGGGGCGCCGGGACGGCGCCAATCCAGAGATCTGAGTACGCGAAAAGAGCCGTCCGCAATCGAGACCCACGCGATCTGCGCCGTATAGTCTTTCTTCCACATGTGCACCAATATGGATTTACCGTCCGCAGACCATCCTGACGGAAGAACGTAAGGGAACTCGGCGTTCTGAACTAGGACACGCGATTTCGCTCCCGATTGATTGGGGATCACGCGTAGATGGCCGGGGTTCGATCCTTCGTGCCACACATACGCGACCTGGCTCATATCTGGCGAGGGAATCACGAATTCCGCGAAGCTATCCGATTCCCATCCGCCGGTCTTGGCTCCCAGGCGCTGGATCTGTCCAGAGGACATATCGAGGAACGCAGCGTCGCCCGAGCCCCAGTCTGTCATGGCCATCCAGCGGCCGTCCGGTGTGATGGAAGCCTTGTCGTCGGCCGCGCTACCGGTCAGCACGATCTTCGGTTGCAGCGTGTCAGCGGAACGCAAATCGCCCACGAGCAGAGCGATTGCCCCCAGCAGCACGTTCGACGACTTCCGCACGGCCATCAGTATATCTGCAATCTGCCATTCTTGCCGCAGACTAACGGACGACACGCCTATGTTTCGGATACGCGCACAATCGCCTACATGGCTCAATTGGTTCCGAACCAGTCGAAGCACAAGGAGAACAAGGGAAACGTATCGACTCGGGGACGTCTCCCCCCTAGTACCATGCCTCCAACAAAAGACAAGAACCAGAAGCCGGGCGACGTGGATATCGATGTAGACGACGCCATGCTCGAAGAGCCCAAGGATGATGCGTTCGAGAAAAAAGACAAGGGCTCTCCTGACTCAAAGAACAAGCCGAAGAAAATACAGTCGAAACGATTGCCCGGAAAATGAATCTGTGTAGGTATGGCCCATCCGGCGTTGTCGCCCGCTGGACAACCGATGTGTGCGTGGTCGCAGTGTGACCGTAAATTCGCCATTTATTTCCCCCCCGATGTCATTAGCCGGCTAGGAGCCGAATCCTGGATCGCGTTCAAGCGGGTCCCCCGTCGCGGCCTGGAGATCGGCGGAATACTGCTGGGCCGCACCGAAACCAGGGACGATATCACAACTTTTTGGATCGACGGATTCCAGCAGGTGGAATCGGAGCATCGCTTAGGGCCATCGTACGTGCTCTCGGAGTCCGATATCTCTCATCTCCAAGAAGCGATTACCAAGAAAAAATCTGCCAGTCTGGGAATCTATCGCAGCCAAACCCGCTCCGAGCAGCTAGTGTTACAGGAACCGGACGTCAACTTGTTTGGGCGCTGTTTCGAGACACGCCCGGCACTCTTTCTGATGCTGGGTCCGGTACCAGGCATCGCAGCCTTTTTTGCTCAAGCGGATGGGAGTCTGAAGTGCGTTCATCAGTTTTCGCTGCCTTCGTCGCGGATGTCGATGATGGCAGGCAGGACTGCCACCGGTTCGGAGCCGGACCAGCCGCCAGCGTTGGCATTACCGGAAGCCCAAGCGTCCCGCCAACCGGTGGATGTCGAGAAACCCGCCGTGCCTATAAGGCTCGGCGTAGTCGCACCAAAAGCTGTCGCGGCGAAACGTGTCCTGCTTAAGGCCGCCCTGAGCAAGGCTCTGAGCAAGGCGCTCGCGAGCAAAGATAGATGGCTCTTTCCGGCGATTTCCGCCGTGCTTATTCTATCTGTCATCGGCAGCATGACTTGGAAGACGCCCCGCCCGCTACTGGCAGCGCCCGACCGGAAGCCCCCCGAGTATCTCCACCTGACGGTCGAGCGGGCAGGTTCCGCACTCCGGCTGTTGTGGGACCAGAACTCCTCGACGGTGCATGCCGCTACCCGAGCCGTGCTTCACATAGAGGATGGCAATGCGCAGAGCGATCGGGACCTGGACCCGTCGCAGTTATCGGCAGGGAGCATTACGTACGAACCCAAGAGTCCGGATGTGAGTTTCCGCATGGACGTATATTCGACACAGCCAAATGCCAGCGGATTGGTCCAGGTTATGAATTTGCCGGCGCAAGCGGCGATTCCGCGAAATGTACCCGCGACGCCTGAGCGCAAGCCGACCGCGCCGCCGCCTGCAACGCACGCGCCCGCACACATTCCCATCGCACAAGCCGAAGCCGCCCCTCCGCAGGTTCAAACAGCCCAGGTGGCAAGCCCGGCAGCCAAGGTGGTAAGCCCGGCGCCGTCCACTGCGTCGATCGCCACCGGAAGTGCCGTTCCGCCCGCAGCGCCAAGTTTCGTAGAGGCGTCGTCGATCGAGAGGTCGAGCGCAACTCCACGACGGTCGCCCACGTCGGATGCGGCTGTTCCCAGTCCCGCTGCTGCCGCCCAGCATGATCCTTCCATTGCCATGGTCGCGGAGCCGGTTTCAGATTCCCGGCTGGTTCGCGTCATTGGAAAAGTCCCGCTGCTCAGGCGTTTAAGGAAACAAGAAAAGACGACCGCGGCGGTTCCGGTGTACCAGGCGCAGCCCACGCTAAGATCGGCCGATAAGAAGGGTTTGGTCCAGCCGTCTGCGGTGGCAGTGAAGGTGTATGTGGCTGAATCCGGCGCAGTAAAACGAGCCGAAGTTGTGGAATTCGGAGATCCCCCGAACTGGGATCTGGCGAATGCATCGCTGGCCGCTGCGCGCAAGTGGACCTTCAATCCGGCCCGGCTCGACGATATGGCGGTATCGAGCGAGGTGATCTTGCACTTCCGCTTCAATCCGTGAAATAGGCGACCTCTCTGTTCCGAACAACCTTCAGTTGGCTGCTGCATCTGGGCGCCGCGGGCCTGGTGCTGCTGGGTGTATTGGATTCGTCCTTCTTATTCCTCCCCTTTGGTAACGATATTCTTCTGGTGTATTTGGTAGCTCGCGATAACGGAGGGCTGCTGTGGTATGTGCTGGCAGCCGCCGCTGGTTCAACCATGGGCGTGGTTCTGCTGGATCTGGTGAGCAGGCGGATCGGCCAGGAGGGGTTGGCGCGGGTGCTGCATCCGAAACGCCTGGAGTACGTCATGGCGAAGATGAAACAGCGAGCCGCCATCGGCGTCTCAATCGCTTGCCTGGCGCCTCCGCCTTTCCCGTTCACTGTAGTTGTTGCGGCTGCAAGCGCCCTTCAGTATCCCCGCACTCGACTGTTCACAGTGGTCTTCGCCGCTCGCAGTTTACGATTCTTCCTGATCGGCTTGGCCGCGCTCCGCTATGGCCGTGGAATTCTCCGCATCGCCCGCTCGTCTGGATTCGAGTGGTTCATGATCGGCTTCACAGCGGTCTGTTTGATCGGCAGCACGGTGTCAGTAAGGAATTGGGTGCGGCGATCGAAGTCCAGCCGCCAGGGACCAGCCGTCGGACCGCTTAAGCCTTGACCTCGAAAACCTCCCCTGTCATACTGTTCCCCAGTTTGTAGTGCTCAGAGGGGGCTTCATATATGAAAGTTCGTGCAACCGCATGTGTTGTGCTTCTTTTGGTTAGCTGCGCCGCAATGTGGGCGCAGTCGGCTGCCACGTCGCAGGTATCCGGCACCGTGCTGGATCCGACCGGAGCTACGGTTCCGGAAGCGCAGGTAAAACTCACCCAAACCGAAACCGGACTCGTTCGGACCGCCGCTAGCGGCTCAGACGGAAGGTACGTTGTCCCCAGCCTGCCGATCGGCCCTTACAAGCTCGAGATCAGCAAGCAAGGGTTCAACACATTCGTACAGACCGGCATCGTACTGCAGGTGAACACCAACCCTGCCATCGACGCAGTTCTGAAGATCGGATCCATAACCGAACAAGTGGTGGTTGAGGCCGCCACGACCATGGTGGAGACACACACCACCAGCGTCGGACAAGTGATCGATTCGAGCCGTGTCGTGGACTTGCCGCTCAATGGCCGAAATCCTACTGAATTGATCTACCTGACGGGAGCCGCGAATTTGGCTCCGCCGGCTGACCTGGTCTCGGCGAAGAACTATCCCGGCGAAGCTCCCATCAGCATCGCGGGGGGCATGGCGACCGGGGCGACCTACACTCTGGACGGCGGAACGCACAACGATCCGTTCAATAACCTGGCGCTCCCGCTTCCATTTCCGGATGCCTTGCAGGAGTTCAAAGTGGAGACTAGTTCTCTGCCGGCTCAGTACGGGCAGCACTCGGCAGGCGCGATCAACGCCATTACTAAATCCGGCACCAACGAGATCCACGGCGACCTGTTTGAGTTCGTCCGTAACTACAAGTTCAACGCGCGTAACTTCTTCCAGCCGGTTCGCGATTCGCTTAAGCGCAACCAGTTTGGCGGAACGGTCGGCGGCCCGATCAAGAAAGACAAGCTATTCTTTTTCGCCGGTTATCAAGGCACCATTATTCGCTCGAATCCCACGTCGGCCAACGGCACCGTGCCGACGCCGCAGATGGTTCAGAACGGCGACTTCAGCACAATCGCGTCTACCACCTGCCAGACGAAGGCGATCCAATTGTACGATCCCGCCAGTTCCTCGGTCGCCGCGAACCGAACCCCATTTGTGGGAAACAAGATTCCGGTTTCTTCCTTCAGCACTCCCGCGCTCAACATGATAAAGTTCTACCCCGTACCCACGGATGGAGCTTGCGGGAAGGAACCTTTCTCTACTAAGTCCGCCCAAGACGAGCACATGGGACTCGCAAAGGGCGATTACCAGATCAATTCCAAGCAGTCCGTATTCCTGCGATATTTTGTAAGCCACTCCCTGCAGCCGACTCCCTACGACGGCGTGAACCCGCTATCCATGACCTCCTCCGGCGCGGACGACCTGGTGAACTCGGGAGTCTTCGGCCATACCTGGGTGATCAGCCCAACCATGATCAACGCCTTTAGAGCGACCATTAACCGGTCAGCGGTCACGAAGACTCAAACGCCCACCTTCGACGGTCCGAGTCTTGGAATTAAAATGCACACGCTGGTCCCCGGGCACATCGTGATCTCGATGACGGGCGGGCCTTCCAGCGCGGCGATCACATCCTATCCGGCTTTTGATCCTACTACCGGGTTCCAGCTCGCCAACGATTTCACCATCATCAAGGGTAAACATCAGTTCGCCATCGGGGGCAATTGGATCCGAACGCTCCAGTATGTGTACGGGCCGCTCAATGGAGACGGGGTGATCAACTTCAACGGACAGCAGACTGGCGGTCCGCTCAACACGACCGCCTTGGGCATGGCAGACTTTCTGCTTGGCAGGACCAATACCTTTCAACAAGGCGGAGTCCAATACGCCTACGAGCGTTATCACAGCCTGGGTATCTATGCGCAGGACAATTGGAAACTTACCTCGCACCTGACAGTAAATTACGGGCTGCGGTGGGAGCCTTACATCGGCGGCTCCATGCCTCTGGGCTACGTGATGCATTTCGATCGCGGGCTATTCGATCAGAATGTGCACTCGGCGGTCTATCCCAATGCTCCGGCGGGAGTGTTGTTCCCCGGAGATCCGGCATTCGATACCAACGGACGGCCATCGCACACCAAAATGAACGACTTTGCGCCGCGCTTGGGAGTGGTTTGGGATCCCAAAGGGAACGGAAAAATGACCGTACGCCTTTCGTGGGGAATCCTATACGACATGCCGCACACGTTATTCGCGTATGGATTCTCACAGGCTCCGCCGTGGGCGGCGGTGATCGGCCCGCTGAACAATGTTTCCCTGGCGGATCCCTGGGCTGCCTATCCCGGTGGCGATCCCTTCCCGCTCAATTTGGGCAAGAACGCGGCGTTCCCGACTTCCGGTACCTACACGTCGTACCCATTGGACATCAAGGTCCCCTATTTGCAGCAGTGGAATCTGAGCGTGCAGAAACAAATCGGCGCGAACTGGCTGTTTTCCGCCAGCTATCTGGGGAACAGCACCATCCACCTGTGGGCCGAACAGGCCATCAACGCGGCGGTAAATATCCCTGGCGCCAGCACCGCCAACACCAATGCGCGACGGGTTTTGACGCTTGCGAATCCTGCCCAAGGACAATATTTTGGCGTGATCCATCAGCTGGACGACGGATCGACGGCCAGTTATAACGCCATGCTCATATCGGTTCAGCATCGGGTCGCGAGTCACTTCAGCGTACTCGCGAATTACACGCTTTCGCACTGTATTTCCGGGCCGTTCAGCTCTGAACTGGATGGCGGCGGGTACGGCAATCCGGCCAACCGGAACTATGACCGGGGGAATTGCGTGGGGATCGACCACCGGCACCTGGCCAACTTCTCGGCACTCCAGGAAGCGCCCAGGTTTTCCGACAAATGGGTCCGCGCTCTTGTTTCCGACTGGAGGTTCTCGGAAATCATTCGAATCCAATCCGGGAACTTCATCACGGTGGCGTCGGGCGTCGATACTGCTCTCAATGGAATCGCTGGGCAGCGCGCCAATTTTGTGGGCGGGAATCCGTATGCCAACGCCGCCTGTACGGCGTCGTCGCAATTCTGTGTGCCGTGGCTCAGCCCGGCGTCATTCGCGACACCGGCTAACGGCACGTTCGGCAACTCAGGATCGGCAAATATCCTGGGTCCCGGATCATTTCAGTTCGATATGAGCCTGGTGAGATCGTTCGCGGTACGCGAAAGACAAAAGGTGGAGATTCGGGCGGAGGCGTTTAATCTGCTGAATCATTACCGGCCCGGCGCTCCGGCCGCAAGCATCGGCACATTGGCCAGCTTCGGACAGATCACGGCCGGCGGCGATCCGCGCATCATGCAGTTCGCGTTTAAGTATATTTTCTGATTTCTTATATCGCGCAAAACGGAGCGCGGCGCGATCAGCCGTTCAGATTAGCGCGGTAAGCGCCGCGCCCTTTGCGCTCCGGGGCCGCTCACTTGCGTTCGCGGTTCGGTATGTGTTTTTCGAGCATCTGACGGCGGACGACTGCGCCGTAGACGTTGCCGTCCGCATCCACACCGACGCCCTCCGCGCCGCTATGCTCGATGGTCGTGGATTCCATATCTTCGATGAAGTAATTCACCTTGCCGGTCTTGGCGCTGCCGATTCGGATGCCCTTCTTCCAGCCGGGCTGATCCGGGCCGTACGATTCTGAGTCGGCCACATACATGGTGTCGTCCTTCATGATGAGGATTCCGCTGGGCCGTCCCCACTGCGTCCAGGTCTCGATATACTTGCCGTCCTGATCGAAGATCTCGATGCGATTGTTGCCACGGTCGCCGACAAACAGACGCCCCCGCGAATCGATGGCGATGGTATGCGGGTTGAAAAACTCGCCCGGTCCAGAGCCGTGTTTGCCGAAGGACTTGATAAACTTTCCGTTCTTGTCGAATTTCGACACGCGATCGTTGCCCGTGGTCCCACCGCTGTGGCCTTCGGTGACGAAGATGTCGCCATTGGGAGCGATCAATACATCGGTCGGCTCATCGAATTCGCCCGGCGCTGCGGAAACGACTCCCGCCTTGCCGAGTGTCATCAGTACTTTTCCGTCAGGCGAGAACTTGAACACCTGGTGACCCTTGCCGTCCTTGACCTGCGAATCGGTGACCCACAGATTGCCTTGGGCATCGACAGCGGCGCCGTGCGGGAAGACAAACATGTTCTCGCCCCAGGCCTTGAGCAACTTGCCGGACTTGTCGAATTTGAGAATCGGCGGCTCAGGCCGTCCGGCACAGGAGTTGTCCTTGCACCGATGAATCACATAGATGCTGCCATCGGGAGAGACCTCGACGGCAGTCACCGCGGCCCACGGCACTCCGCCGGGAGGCTTGCCCCAATCGCGGACGGTCCGGTACGGATTGGGAAGATCGTTCAAGGGCTTCTGGTCGGCCTGAGCGTAGGCAATGATCGCTGCGATTGCGATCAGCAACGGGACTGTGGCTCTATGCATGGGTCACATCATACTCCGCCGCTGACCGCGATACAATCCTCGCGATACAATAAGCGACCGGAGGACTTGCTCCATGCGCGCTGTCCTGTTGGTGGTTCTGGCGATTCCGATGCTGGCCGCGGATCCGCCGGTGATTCTCGCGACGGGCGGACAAGTCCGTGGCATCGCTCTCGAGAAGGGCGGAGCGGCTTTTAAAGGCATTCCATTCGCGCAGGCCCCGGTGGCTGAGTTGCGCTGGCGCGAGCCGGCGGTGGTTAAAGCTTGGACCGGGGTCCGCGAGGCGACCGCGTTCGGCGCACCCTGCGCACAAAATTCCGGCGGCAAGATGCAGGAAAACAGCAGCGA
>Ga0070683_100005976_pt1 | contig 10190 bp, 8 predicted proteins | sample KBSC713LmetaG_FD_64662 | JGI IMG/M metagenome (GOLD analysis project Ga0070683, IMG submission 64662) | Corn rhizosphere microbial communities from Kellogg Biological Station, Michigan, USA - KBS C7.1-3L metaG | ecosystem: Host-associated > Plants > Roots > Rhizosphere ... | reverse complement strand
GTCTCGATCGGGAAGGTGAAGCTGTCGTCGGTGGTCGCGCTGGACGGGTTGTGCACGGCGAAGTAGAAGTTCGTGCCGGTGTCCGGGTTGACGGTGTGCTCGATCTTCACGGCCGGCGACGAGGTCGCCACGTCGGCGCCCTTGTCCACCTTGGTGAGCGGCTCGACGCTCTGCACGAAGTACCCGAGGCTCTTCATCGTGATGGCCTTCGGCCGCAACTGCCGGGCCTCGTCGATGGCGGCGCCGTAGTCGTACGAGGTGTAGACGACCGGGGCCGGCAGCCAGCCCCAGGATGTGCCGCCGGCGGTCATGTAGAAGTTCTGCACGGTAAGCCGGTTGGCCAGGTTGGTGCCGTAGAAGACCCGCTCGTAGCCGGGCCCCTGGCGCACGGCCGTGCAGGGATACGTGCCGACGCTCCCCCAGTAGTCGAACCAGCCGCCGCCGAACTCGGCCGTGAAGCCCGGGGTCTCCGGGGACGCCGTGGCACCGCCCTTCGCCCCGCCCGGCCCTTGGATGCCCCAGTCCGGCGCGGCGTTCGGCGAGCCCGGCGTGCCGTCGGTGTGGCAGGTGCCGCCCGGGTAGCCGTCGAACGCGTACAGGTCGACCGGCCCCGGCACGGTCCCCGGTACCGTCGAAGTCGAAGGCACCCAGATGCCGTTGCGTCCCTTGTCGTTGTGGAAGATCGGCACGTCGATGCCGTCGGCCCGCGCCTTGTCGTAGAGGTGCTGCATGTAGTTGCGCTGCGACGTGCCGGTCGCGGCCAGCTCGTTTTCGATCTGGTACAGGATGACCGAGCCGGTGCCGTCGGTGATCTGGTGCCGGGCGATGACCGCGTCGATCGCGCTCTGCCACTCGTCGGTGGCGGCCAGGTAGTCCGGGGCGTCCGAGCGGGCCCGGCCGGCCTGGGTCGTGAGCCAGCCCGGGAAGCCGCCGCCGTCCACCTCGGCGTTGATGTACGGGCCCGGCCGGGCGATGACGTACAGGCCGACCTCGTCGGCGATCGTCAGCAACCGGTCCATGTCGCGTACGCCGGTGAAGTCGTACACGCCGGACTTCGGCGAGTGGTAGCCCCAGTCGAAGTAGAAGGAGACGGCGTTGTAGCCGCTCGCGCGCATTTTCTGCAGCACGTCGCGCCACAGGTCGGGGCTGGGAATCCGGAACGGGTGCATCTCCCCCGACCAGATGACGGTCCGGTGTCCGCCGATCATCATCGAGTACTTGTCGAAGCTGACCGTCTGGCCCGTGGGTTCGGCGGCTTGTCCTGGTGCACCGTTGACCAGCAGGGCACCCAATAGCAACAGCGCGCTCGCCGCGGCCCGCATCCGCATCTCGTCCCGCCTTCGCTGGATCGACCAACGTCACTACTTATAGGAAACCCCTTTCCTAGCGAACTCGTCAAATTGGCGACTGAGGGTCCCACGCTGGTACGACACTATTCGTGACGGACTGCTAACTGGCGGGAGCGTGCGATGAAGGTACGGGTCTACCACAACGGCGACGACGTCTTCATCGCGTGGAAGCCGGACGGCGCCATCCCCGGCTGCCGCGGGTTCGCGCTGCTGCGCCGGCGCAACGGCGTCGAGGAGGTCGTGAGCACCTGGGTCGGCTTCGAGGACGACGTGGTGAAAGAGGGCGAACGACGGGCCTCGACCAACTGGCCGATCCAGAAGTACCAGTGGACCGACTACATGGTCAGCCCCGGCGACCGGCTGGCCTACCGGGTGCTGGCGATGGTCGGGCCGGACAAGGCCAACCTGCACCCGGACCCCGACGCGTCCAGCGACTGGACCGCGGAGGTGACGCTCGGCCGGACACTGTCGCGCGGGATCGAGGTGCTGTTCAACCGGGGCATCGTGGCCTCGCAGTGGGTGTCCCGGCGACTCGGCGTCGTCGGGCACGACCTGCAGAACGCCAAGCTCGAGGCGGTGATCGCCAACCCTCGTGGCCGGCTGCGCAACTACCTGGCCGGCCCGCTGGGCAGGCGCCTGGTCGACCTGCTCGACGGGGCCGCCAAGAAGCGCCAGCCGGTCTACGCCGCGCTGTACGAGCTCGACGACCAGCAGCTCATCGACGGGCTCGTCAAGCTCGGCCCAAACGCGCACGTCGTGCTGGCCAACGGGAGCGTCAAGCGCAAGGGTGAGGACCAGAACGCCGACGCGCGCAAGGCGCTGGCCGACCACGTCGACCTGCACGACCGGATGTGCTCGCCGCGGGCGTTGGGCCACAACAAGTTCTTGGTCATCTGCGAGCGCAACGGCACGCCCCGCTGGGTGTGGACGGGCAGCCAGAACTGGACGATGACCGGATTGTGCACGCAGGCCAACAACTCGATCTTGATCGACAACCGGCAGCTGGCTTTGGAATACCGCGCGCAATGGGACCGGCTGCGCGACGCCGGCGACGTGACGCCGGAGAGCCTGCGCCAGAGCAACGGTCAGTCACATGACAAGCCGGTAAAGCCGGCCAACGTGCGGCTGTGGTTCACCCCGACGGTCGGTCAGCTCGACCTGAACGACGCCCGCCCGATCATCAGCGGCGCGCAGCACGCGATCCTGTTCCTGATGTTCAACCCGGGACCGCGCGAGACGCTGCTCAACACGATCATCGAGACGTCCCGCGCCGCCCACGACGGTTCCCGGCTCTACATCCGCGGCGTGGTCAACCAGGACCCGAGTACCAAGGCCAACCCGGTCCAGCTGTTCGACCAGCAGAACCGCCTGAACGCTGACTATGAAGTGGTACTACCAGCTGCGATCGACGCGCCGACCAAGTTCTTCCGGGCCGAGCTGAAGAAGCTCGACCGGGCGTTCGCCATGGTCCACAGCAAGGTGATCGTCGTCGACCCGTTCGGGCCCGATCCGGTCGTGCTCACCGGTTCGCACAACCTGGGCCCCAAGGCCAGCGGCACCAACGACGAAAACCTGCTGATCATCCGCGACGCGCCGGGCGTCGCCGCCGCCTACGCGACCAACATCATGTCGGTCTACAACCAGTACCGGTGGCGGTTCCGGCGGCACATCCAGCCGGTCGCCGAGCGCTGGAAGGGCCTGGTCGACAACGACACGTGGCAGCAGTGGTACCTGCGAGCCGACAGCGCGCCGCTCCGGGAGATCAATTTCTGGGTCGGCGAATAAGGTGTGAATTGTCCGTCTGCGGGGTTAGCGTCGAGGCATGACATCGCGCCGTAGGGCGCTGGCGATCGCCGCGGCCGGCGTGATCACCACGGTCACCGGCTGCGGTGACCGGGCTCGACCGGCGATGCACCGGCTGGCGGGCCACCCTTCCCCGGCCCCGTCGCCGACGCACACGTTCGGGCCGTCACATGCGCTGACCCACGGCAACGGGCCGCTCGGCTCGGTCACCTCGACCGGCTCGGCCGCCGTCGCGCTGACCTTCGACGACGGGCCCGACCCGGTGACCACTCCGGCGCTGCTCGACCTGCTCAGCCAGTACCAGATAAAAGCCACCTTCAATCTGGTGGGCTGGCGGGCGCGGGACAACGCGGCGGTGGTGCACCGGATGGGGGCCGAGGGCCACACCATCTGCAACCACTCCTGGCAGCACCTGATGGACCTGGGCAAACGTCCGGTGGCGTACCAGAAGTGGGACCTCGCCAGCACGACCGCGGCGATCAACAAGGCGGCGCCGGACAGCCCGGTCCGCTACATGCGGGCGCCGGGCGGCAACTTCACTCCGCAGCTGGTCGACTTGATCCACGGGTCCGGGATGACCCCGCTGTACTGGGACGTCGACCCGCGCGACTGGGACGCGGCCCACTTCGGGCGCGGCCCCGCGATGGTGTCACACATCGTCAGCAGCGTGCAGGCGCACGTCAAGCCGGGGCGGATCGTGCTGTCGCACGACTGCAAGCACCCCGACACCGTGACCGCCTACGCGACGCTGCTGCCCTGGTTGAAGGCTCGATACACGCTGATCGCGTTGCCGACTTGACGAGGTCGACGACTTGACGAGGTCGACGACTTGACGAGGTCGACGACTTGACGACTTGATGAAAATCAACATGCACAATCAACATGTCAACATGCCAATCAACATGCGGGTGATCGCCTGCGACATCTTCGGCACGACGGTTGACTGGCGCACCGGCGTAGCCGACCAGGTTGCCGCGGTCGCCGCGGGGGCAGGCCTGGCTGGCACGGGCACGGCTGGCACGGGCACGGCCGGCACCGGCACGGTCGACACGGGCACAGCCGACACGGCCGGCACCGGCGCGACCGGCGTCGACCTGGACGCGGGCCGGTTCGCCGATGCCTGGCGCGACCGCTACCGCCCCTCGATGCAGGCGGTCAACGACGGCGAGCGCGACTGGGTCTACCTGGACACCCTGCATCGCGAGTCGCTCGACGCGTTGCTGGACGAGCAGGGGTTGGCCTCGGCGTTCGACGAGCCGGCCCGGCAGCGGATGGTCGAAGCCTGGCACCGGCTGCCCGCCTGGGACGACTCGGTAGCCGGCCTGACGCGCCTGCGCACGCGGTACACGCTGGCGGCGCTGTCCAACGGCGGCTTCGCCCTGCTCACCAACCTGGTCAAGGCGGCCGGCCTGCCGTTCGACTGCATCCTGTCGGCCGAGTTGGCGCAGCGGTACAAGCCGGCGCCCGAGCCCTACCTGACCGCGGCCCGGCTGCTGGACGTCGCCCCGGGCGAGATCCTGATGGTCGCCGCGCACGGCTGGGACATCACCGGCGCTCGGGCAGCCGGCCTGCAAACCGCCTTCCTCGAGCGGCCCCGGGAGCGCGGCCCGCATCGCACGGCCGACAAGGCGGCCGACCACCCGGCCGACCTGAGCGTGTCAAGCTTCACGGAGCTCGCCGACGTCCTGAACTGCTGAGTCGCCCACGTCGACACCGTGGACTGCTGAACAAACTCTCAGCGGGCCTTCGCGAGCTGGTCGAACGCCCCCATGGAAACCGCGTGCATGACGAACGCAGCGGCGTTGGCGGCGGCCGTGCCCGGCTGGTAGTGGGCGTCACGGTCAACGCCCCAATCCGAGATCGCCTTGACGACGGCCCACGCCACGCCGGCGTCGGCCGCGGCCGCATAGAGGCCATGGGCCTCCATGTCGACGCCCAGCGCGCGACTGTGCACCTGTTTCAGTTCATCGCGGTACGGGCGGGAGTCGATCAGCTGCTGCGAGGTCAGCAGCAGGCCGACCTGGACCCGCGCACCGCTCCAACTGGTCGACGCCACTTGCAGCCGGTTCACCAGGCCCGAGCCGGCCAGAACCCGGCTGCCCAGCACCTCGGTGTGGTCGTCGTACCGGATTCTGAGGTCGAGGTCGAAGATCGAGCTGGCAACGATCACGTCGCCGAGTTGCTGTGGCGGCGTCCAGTCCTCGCGTAGGCCGCCGCAGATGCCAACCATGATGATCACGTCCGGCTTCCAGTACGCGATGGCTTCGGTCGCCGTGGCCTGTGCGCCTCCCGGACCGCCGGCGCCCGGTCGGGCGCACTGCACCATGCCGATCGTCGTCCGGCTGACCGAGCCGAGCTCGTAGACGGCGATGTTGCCGGTGAATGAGTGCTCCGCGACCTCGCCCGTCGTGGTCCGCACGGCGGCGAGCACGGCGTCACGCTCGGCCGGGGTCGCGGTCAGCAGGAGCATGCGCGTGTTGGTCATCAACGGCTTCCTCAGTTGATCGAAGTCGTCGAGCATGCGCTTGTGCGCCGCGATGGCCGGCCGGGCGGGCGCCCAGGTGAGCGGGATGGTCATAAGGCCCACGACGCTCAGCAGCCATCCGATGACGGTCGACTGGATCGTGGCGGGCACCAGCCCGGGTGCGTCGTGCCAGAATAGCCGCCCAGCCAGCCAGTGCAGGGCGGCAAGGTAGGTCGTCGGCCGCCCACTGCAGCCGGCGGCCGCGCACGCCTGACGCTCCCATGTGGACACCATCTGCGCGAGAACGGCAACGACGAAGCCGATCGCGCAGAGCCACACAACGAAGAAGCCGCCGCCATCCGGCGCCGGCGCGCGGTAGCCGCCCACCGGATCTCGAGGAAGGCGAAACGCGACGCGGCCGTCCCGGCCGTAGGGCTGGACCAGGACGTCCGCGATCGTCCGGCGCATCGCGTCGGTCGTGGCCCCCCGCGTGAGGCACACGAGCACTTCACGGACCCGTACGAGTTCCGCCTCGGCACCCTCCGCCTCAGCCTGCTGCCGCACCTGCCGCTTGACCAGGTCAACCATCCGGTCACCGGCCACCTGCAACAAACGCCGATGGCCACCGGTCGCCATGTGGTGGCACAGCGGCATCGACCAGTTCCATCCGGGCAAGGACTCGGCGGCGATCTCGTCCGGCGATTGCCCCCGGCCGAAGGCCCGCCGCAGCCCCACCGGCTGGTTCACGACCAGCGCCACCATGAACACGAAAACGTAGGCCACGCCGGCGAGTGCAAGCCACAGCGCGAACGACGGCGCAACCAGGCCGAGCCCGACCGCACAGGCCGGCGGGACGATGAAGATGAGCCGGTCCCAGTTCCGGTCGAGGCGGCGCAGCACGCGCACACCGAGCCCGCCGCCGGCCCGCGGTCCGGCCGCCGACATCGGCCGTTCCAGCAACGCGAAGCTGTCGGGGCCGAGGCGGACGAGCCGGCCTTCGGCGGCCGCGACCCACAGCACGATACTCAGCGGGGCCCGAGCCCGGACGAGTCCGAGCGCGCTTCGCGGTCGGACAACGGAAACGGCCTCGCGACCATGCTGCGCCGCGCGGACCCGACGGGCCGCGGCCCGGCAATCCGCAAAGCTGACCGTCGCCATGACACTCACCAATTCATAAAAAGACAGGCGTAACTCGAAAGAGTTACTCCAGGCCTCCGGTACATGACATTCAGTTACGATTGCCGATGGAGCGAGTGATCTGTTCTCGATCGACAAGGGAGATCATGACCACGAGCCTGCGTGTCCACTGCCTGCTCCGGACAAAGGTTCTCGTGCCGTCAACAACCTCCAGCTCAGCGCCGATGTGTGCGGCCCGTCGACCGGACTCGGCCCGGACGTGCGGCCGGACGATTCGATGAGCGCACCGCACAGCGATGACGAATACGGGCGGCAGGTGACGACCTTCTGCCGGGACCTCAACAAGCTTCGCCGCGAGGCGGGCGTCGGCGTCAAGGCGCTGCTCTCCATACCGACCGATCCGCCGATCAGGCTCAAGCGATCGCAGTTCTATGCGGTGCTGCGCGGAGCCGTGGCGAACCCGCCATCCTGGGATCTGGTTCGGGTGCTCATCAAGGTGTGCAAGTCCGAGGCAGATCGGAACCACCGACCGTTGTCCGTCTCGGTCGACGAGGAGTACTGGAGGCGGCGGCACAATCACCTGACGGACTGGACTCGCGGACAACGGCGGCGCCTCGGCCACGCGTTGCCGCCGACCGCCAGCATCCGGCGGGGCAACATCCTGACCGTCCAGCGCACGATCCTGCGCCGGCTCCCCCGCAGCCGTCGGCAGGTCGGGGTGGTCACGTCCGACATCCGGCACGTGCGCGGGGCCGACGTCTGGGTCAACCCGGAGAACACGAACATGGAGATGGCCCGCGTCCTGGAGCCGTCGGTGTCGGCGATCATCCGCTACGAGGGATCGCGGCGCGACGCCGGCGGCCGGGTCGTCGAGGACCGGATCGCCGCCGAACTCGAAGCCAAGGTCAGCGACCTGCGGCCGGTAGGTGCCGGTGAGGTCTTCGTGACCGGCGCCGGGGAACTCAGCAAGAGCAACGGCGTGCGATTTGTGATCCACGCGGCGGCCGTCCACGGCGAGCCGGGCGGTGGCTTCCAGCAGATCACGCAGATCGGTCGGTGCGTCAGCAACGCGCTGGCCGCGGTCGAACAGCTGGACTTCGCCGGCTCACCCGGGCGCGCCGGGATCACCGTGCTGTTCCCGCTGCTCGGCACCGGGACGGGCGGCGGCGACGTGACGTCGACCGCGCGCACGCTGATCCATTCCGCCGTCAACTATCTTCGCTCAGCCACGACGACGCGCATCGAAACAGTGCTGTTCCTGGCCTATTTGGACGTCGAGTTGGACGCGTGTATCGCGGCTCTCGACGAGGTGGGCGATCTGGTCGAAGTCAACAATGCGCGGGTGCCCAAGCAGCGCCGGCCTACGTCGCCAGACGGTGATCGGCGTCGCTCCCGACGAGGCTCCCCAGGCTGACCCGCGACTCGATCTTCAGCTTCCGGAAGATCTGGCGCAGGTGATAGTTGACCGTGTGCGGCGAGATCCGCAGCCGGTTGGCGATCTGTTGGTTGGTCATGGCCTGCCCGGCCAGTGTGGCCACCGCCCGTTGCTGGGCCGTCAAGGCATTCCAGCCAACCGTCGTGCGCTCGATGTCCATCGCTTCTCACCCGATCCAGTGGTCGACCAGCACGATCACGAGCCAGCGGAGCAGCAGCACAAGTACCTGCGCGATCTCTTCCGTCCGTCCCCTGCTGGTCCAACGAGAATTCCAATGAGACATTTCCATTGCTCCTCCCCGAAGAGTGCTGTCGGACAGCGCCGTCCGTGCGACCAGCCTGGCTCCGCCAAAGACCGCAACCGGCGAATTCCGGCTGTCCGCGGACGTCCGCGCTTGGCCCGGCCCGGTATGGCGGCGGAGAATGGGTCGAGCGGGCTGGGAGGGGCCTTTGGTGGTGCGCGCGGACGAACCGAACCCGGACCTGATTCACACGCTCGACGACCTGGCGCAGGCGTTCACCCGGCTGCGCCGGCGGGAAGCCCGCCCCGGCCAGGTGCAGCTCTCGGTGCGTGACGTGGCGTCCCGGATCGGCAAGGCGTCCAGCACCCTCGATCCCTACCTGCGCGGCAAGCGGCTCTGCCCAGAAGACGTCTACGAGGCGATCCTGCGCACACTGAACGTCCCGGATAAGGACCTGCGGCGCTGGCTGAACGCGTGGGAGCGGGTCGCGGACAAGCCCGCGCCGGTGCCGCACGCCACCCAGGAGACGCGGCTGTACTCGCCCGGCATCGACACGGACGCGCGCGTCGGCCTGGTGTGCGGCGATGTCCGGCGGGTGCGCTCGGCCGAGATCTGGATCAACTCCGAGAACACCGACATGCGGATGGCCCGCTTCGAGGAGCATTCGATGTCGGCGATCATCCGGTTTTGGGGAGCCGTCCACGACGACACCGGCCGGGTTGTCGAGGACCGCATCGCCGAGGAGTTGGAGCGCCAGGTCGGCGGCCGGCGGCCGGTCCCGCCCGGCACCGTCATCACGACCAGTGCCGGCGAATTGACCGTGCGCAACGGGGTGCGCTTCGTTATCCACATCGCCTCGGTCCAGGGCGAGCCCGGCGAGGGGTACCGCCCGGTCTTCGACCTCGGCCGGTGCGTGCGCAATGCGCTGGTGGCCGCCGAGCGCCTGGCCGCCGACCACGACGCCCGGACGGTCATGTTCCCGCTGCTGGGCACGGGCGTCGCCGGTGGCCGGCCGGAGTCGACGGCCCGGCTCATGGTCGGCGCGATGCTCGACCACCTCGCGACCCGGCCCGATCAAGGACTCCGAGTCATCTACCTGCTCGCGACCACGCCGGCCGAACGCGAAGCGTGTGAGGCGGCCTTCGCGGAGGTGTTCTAATACCTCCACAAAACGAGACGGCGGGGGCGGCGATGAGCGCCGAAGATCGGATCGAACGAGCCAAGACGCTCTATGAACGGGCCGTGTTCAGCGGCGATGCCAGTGCGCTGACCGATGCCGAACGGTGCCTGGACGCGGTGGAGGCCGATGCCGCGTTGGCCCGTGGCCGGATCCTGCATGCGCGGTTCCTCAACGAGCGCGCCGGCGCCCGCTCGTCGCCCGTGGAGGACCCGGCCGAGCTGCCGTTGTTCGAGCGCGCGACCGAGCTTTACCGGGCGCTGGGCGACGGCCGAGGCGAGGCCGAAGCGTTGTTCTGGATCGGCTGCCTGCATCAGGTCATCCGGCGTGACAACGAGACCGCGGTCCCGCACCTGGAGCGGTCCTGCCATCTGGCGGCGCAGGCCGGCGACAGGCCGACCCAGTCCGAGGCGCTGCGGCACCTGGGCATCGCGGCACACACGGCCGGTCGCCTAGATGAAGCGCGCCAGCGACTGGAGGAGTCGTCACGACTGCGCCGGGAGGTCGGAGCCCTGCCGGGCGTGGCCGCCAACATGGTCGGGCTGGCCTACATCGCCGCCGCCCAGGACCGCCGCGCGGACGCG
>Ga0070683_100005974_pt1 | contig 10192 bp, 6 predicted proteins | sample KBSC713LmetaG_FD_64662 | JGI IMG/M metagenome (GOLD analysis project Ga0070683, IMG submission 64662) | Corn rhizosphere microbial communities from Kellogg Biological Station, Michigan, USA - KBS C7.1-3L metaG | ecosystem: Host-associated > Plants > Roots > Rhizosphere ... | reverse complement strand
TCAGTCTTGATTTCGATCCGCGCCATGCCCGAGCCGTTGCCGCTGTTATTGCCTAAAAGCTTTCCAACGCCGCCGCTGCCCACCAGGCGGATGTTATCCGTGCGTCCGGCTGCCATCAGGCTGGGCGCGTAATTCAGTGACTGCCCTGCAACCAGCTTGACGTCTGTGGACGCGTCAAGATAGCCCTGCTTGCGCACCACAACGGTTTGCGGTCCGGGCTCGACAAGAAATTCAATTGGAGTGACCTTGCCTGTATCTTTTCCGTTGATCCAAATCTCGCCCCCCGCAGGCTTGCTGGCCACGGTCAAAAAGCCTTTGACGGCGTTCATGCGAACGTCGATCGGTGTACGCGCGCCGCCAGTGACCTGCACAGTACGCATTTCTGTGGCATAGCCGGGCATGTTGAATGTGACTTTGTAAGTGCCGGCTGCCAGCCCAGGGACCGTCTGCGGAGCTTTCCACTGTTGTCCTGAGCGGCCTTCAATTTCCACGGTTGCGCCCATGGGCATGGAAGAGACGATCAACTGTCCTTCCTGCGCTGTGGGCGGAGCTACCGGAGCGGCAGGCGCGTACCTGGTTGTCTTGCCTGCATGCGCAGGTGCGGGCGCCGACGCAGCATAAGTTCTGGCTTCCTGACTATCCTGTGCGGCTTTTACTTTCTCAATTGCCTGCCCTGCTTTGCCACTAAACGGCGCAGCCGCATTTGCCGATGGCGAAGCTGCATCCTGTTCCTCTGCGGGGTGCCGCTGGAACAACAGCGCCAAAGCAACAATCAGGCAAAGCCCGCCGACCACCGCCCCTACTACCTTCCAGTGGTTCGCCGTGCTTACCGGCTTGCGTGCTGATGTTTTTTCTGACGGACCAACATACGTTGTTCCCACCGTTCCCGGCGTCACTTTAACAGACTGCGTTGTCGATCCTGACGGCATCGCCTTAAAGCTCTGGCTCGCGTTCGGTCCCGGCACTGCTTTGAATGCCTGGCTGGCGTTCGGTGAAGGCTGAACTCTGATGGCCTGGCTGGCGTTCGGTCCCGGGCCGTCCTTATAGGCAGGAAATGATCCTGTGCTGTTAGCGCGAGAGACGGGAGCTGCCTTGGCGGCTTCTTCCAAGGCGGCAAAGAATTGCTGACCGCTCGAGTATCTTTCCGCCGGGTTCTTCGCCAGCGCCTTCAATACAACTTTTGAAATCTCTTCCGGCACACGCGGATGCGCCATCTGCATCGGATGCGGAGTCACGTCTGTAATCGCGCGGTCCACTTCACCCAGATGCGGCCCGCTGAACGGACTGCGCGCCGTATAAAGCTGGTAGATAATCGTGGCCGCGTTAAAGATATTTCCCGCGCGGCCCACCGGCTTGTTCTTTACCTGCTCCGGCGAAAGATACGGTTCGTTTTCCAGCTTCTTGGTGGGAGACTGCGTCAGGAGGTTCTTATCGCGCAGCAAGCCAAAGTCAACCAGCTTGAGCGTGCCATCAGGCAGGACCTTGATGTTGTAAGGGTTCAGAAAATTGTGGCAAACGCCCTTGCTGTGCGCGTAATCCAGCGCCGCCAAAAGCTGCTTGGACATCTGCAGGACTTCGTTCATCTCCGGCTGGCGCTTGGCCATATATTCCTTGAGGTTTTGTCCCTCAACGAATTCAGCCGTCATGAAAACCGTAAAATCTTTGTAGCCGCACGTGTATAGCTTGGCGATGTTGGGATGGTCCAGCGCGCTGGCGGCCTTCGCTTCCGCCAGTATTTTCTGGATGAGTTCATTCGCGTCGTCCAGCCACTCCGGGACCTCAAACTTACGTAGCGCGACCGCCCTGTTCTGCTGCGGATTTCTGGCCTGATGCACCACGCCTACGCTTCCCCGAGGCAGTTCCTTCACCAGCTCTAGGCTTGCCTTGCGTGGGGCAGTAGCCGCTGCAGCCGTGGCTGCGCCAGTGGCGTTGGCGTTGCTGGAAGCGGTGGCGTTGCCGGAGGCTGAGCTATCCGTGGCTAATGATGTATCCGTAGCTACGCCTGCGGACGTGGCGGTTCCTATGGCGGTTTCCTGCTTTTCTTGCATCTTGGGGTCCTATAGCTACCTATGCAAGTTCTCTGGGAGGAGGACACCGCAATCGTACCCCAAAGTCCCCCCGCCAGTGCCCACAAGAACAGTGTTCAAGGATTACTTAGGTAATTGGGGTGGGCCAGGAAAACACTCGCCTCTGATCGCGCGGATGAGCGCAGATAAGCAAGAGAATCCCCGCTGGCTCTACGGATGAACTGCGCGTGTTTATTTGTTGTCCGAATTTGATCTTCGTTAATCACAACAATTGAGATAAGCTGTCCCGTCGAGAGAGCTTTATGTTTGACTGGCTGTTTCGCAAGTCTCCGCATGGCGGTTTGCCGTATTACAAGGTACTCGAGCGAAACCAGCATGGAAGAAATCGACGTGATTTCAGCGATCTGGAAAAGTCGCCCGAAATCGACCGGCTCCGCACACAGTTTGCGGCCGAATTACTGAGCCAGCCTCGCCGTCCAGAAGAGGACCAACCGCTGCTCACAACTTTCATAACAGGTCCAGCAAGTTTTTTTATAATAACGTTACCTAATTCCATACCTTGCCTTCTTTGCTTCTCGAGTCCGATACGAGCAGCCGCGTACGCACGTACCCATGCAAGAGCGCTACGATTAAAATATCTATCCTCAAGTGCGCAGCAATTCGCGCAAATGCTGGGCGACTTGCGACGTTCCGGAGCCATACAGGACTTTGCCATGGATGTGTGCCCCCATTGCTTGATTTTTCCAGCCATACAAATAAAAGAATTGATGACAGCCGCCGATATCTTAAAAATCTGGTCTATCTGTAAGTCGGCTGAACTGGCCCGGGAGTCCCTGTATTTCACCCGCGCCAAAGAAGCCGCAGACCGTGGCGACCAGCAGGAGGCGAGAGAAATCGCCCTTGAGGCCATCCAGCATGTGACTATGGAATCGGTACGTCTCCATCTGCTGTTGGCCCGGATCGCTGTTTCTTTCAAGGATAAAGATTTGCTCCGGGATGCGCGAGCGTTCCTCGAATTTCTGCATGCCAAGCAAGGCATGCGGGAGCTTCTCTCAATCGAACAATCTGGAACAGGATGATGGCAGGAATTCAACAGCAACTGGCTGGTAGACAAACAGTTTCCAGTTGTGGTGCTTTAGCACGATGAAGGACGGAAAAGAGTGTCTCTTCTTCCAGCATCCACGCATTTAACAGATGCCCAGAGTGCTTAGGTTGGGTATCGCGCTGCCTACTTATGACTGATTTCTAGAAGGCACCTGGGCTGGCACGATGATTGTTTCTCACGGCCATGAACTCTGGCGTGGAATATCGCGTGCACTTGCAAATGAAGCTGTTCCCCACCTGAAAGGAAACCCCGCCCAAATGCCTTCCGCACGGAACAGTCTTCTATTTTCAAATCTGCTGCTTTTTCTGCTTGTTGTTGCCGCGCCACTTTCGGCGCAGATCACATACGAAACCAGCTATACAACTCAAACCCAGAACAACACTTCAGCCTGCAGCGCTGCAGGCGACAACAATGGCGGCTGTACCAGTGCAAATTCCGTAACGGGAACCAAAAACAATAATCCCATTCCTATTAATACCAGCAAGATAAATCCGCGCACCCTGCTGGGCAGCTGGTTCGCAGGGAACATCTACGGCGCCGATATGGGCTGGTGGCAAAAAAACGGCCATCTGTGCTGTGTCGGCTACCTCTCAGTCAATTCGATTGAAGTTCAGGCACAGTTGCAGGACATGAAGTCACGCGGTTACAACGGCATGACCATGGCGTGGGCCGGCGTGAATGGAGGCACTTGCACAGTGGCCGGAGGCTTCCAGAACTGCAACAGAGATATTTCAGTACAGGCTTTTGAAGTGTGGTTGGCCGCTGCCGCTGCTGACGGCACCTTTCAGGTGGCAATCCGCGGACAGAAAAGCATGGTTGACACCTTCAAGAATACCGGCGAGACCGATCAGCAAGCCATGATTCGGCAATTGCAATATGTGCAAAGCAAATATTTTGCTTCGGCAGGCTACATGAAAATCGACATCAGCGGCGATGGATTGGGACCACGGCCTATTGTTAGTTTTTTCATCGATCCAACTACCTGCTCAAGCTGCGACTGGGCAGCAATCAAGTCGGCTGTGGGGAACGATGTCCTATTTATGAATCAGGACAAGAACAGCTACACAATGACCGGATTCGATGGAGCCTACTCGTGGGGGCCAGCGAAGGACGACAGTTTTGCTTATGAAAATGACTTCTACGGATCCTCGCCCAACGGAGCCGTAAACCAACCTGCGACGAAATTGGTGTGGTCAGACGCTTCTAAAGGCTTCAATGATGAAAATCCGAATAACCTCGGGCACTCCATCTGGGATTCCACTGCGCCCGCGCGCTTTGTTGACCAACGGTGCGGTCATCGCTGGCTCGATACATGGGGACACGTTTCCACCAATTACCAAGGCTCTACCCGACGGCTGGATGCCGTTCTGGTTCCAACCTGGAACGATTATGAGGAAGGCACCGAGACGGAAACGGGGATCAGCAACTGCTTTGATGTCAGCCAGTCAAATCCGATTACCACAACTTTGACCGGCAACACCCTGACGTGGCAGGACAACTGGGACCAGAGTGAGCTTACCCGCCTGAGCTTAACTGCGACTGATATGGAGCAGACGATTTATCAGTATGAGTTCTACGAATCCGATCCCACCAATGATGAACAACTGCATCTCTTTTATACGCTGCCCAATCCATCACCGTACGCGTCTCCATATAGCCCGCCGGCCCATTCGCTTGATCTCACTCAATTCAGCATTCCCTGCAACGCAAAAATTTATGTGAAAGCTGTTGGGCAACCATCGATCACCAATCACATGACCAGTAAAGCAGGAGCGCCAGCTTCTTGTGGCGGATCAGGACAACCGGCATACACCTACGTTACCGGCCTGGAACTGCAACCCACGGACTGGGCGACACTGGATGACTGCGGCGGGACTGCCACTTGCAGCACGGTACTCGCAACATCTACGGTACACACTCCTCCGAATGCAGTAAAGTTCACTCTTGCCGGAAATAATCCACCGGGGTCGCAGATTGGCAGATGGCTGCGCACCGTAAGCCAGAGCACGGGAGACACTTCCGATTTCGAATTGGACCTCTGGGTAGACCTGGATGCAACTGCCTTTACCAACTCAGCCGGCCTTATCTTTGAGCTTAGTGATGTCTACAACTCAAATTGGTACCATTTTTCCTTTAAGTGTGATTTCTCAACCTGGCAAATATGGGATGAGGTAAACAATGCCTGGCTCACTACGTCAATTCCCTGCAGCCGTCCGCCGCAGGATACTTACACTCGGTTCACCTTCCACATGCAAAGGTTGGCAGGAAATATGTTGCACTATCAGGATTTGCAGGTAAACGGAGGAACAGCATCCGTGATCAACCACGACCTTGCCGCACAAACCACTACCTGGACGAATTTCAACAAGATCGGCGTCAAACTCATGGGCAATACAGCCATGAACGACTATTCGCTCTATGTTGACGATTTGAGACTGGGATATCGCTAGATGTGAGAAACCTAGCTCGGATCCTGATGCAACCTGAAAGACTCGACACCGGGCGGACGCCCGGGTGTCTCTTTTTTTTCGTGCAGAGGCGACGCGAAATGGAAGCACCGGCAGGGCTTCCGCGCGGCGGGTCTGCACGAGGGCTCACTTCAGCGCAAGCACAGCCGAGGGCGGCTGTGGTCCACGAGCTTTATGAGGGGCAGTTGGCGGCTGTGCTTGACGAGTTGGAGGGACATTGGCTATTTCGCCGTTGAGGCGAATAAAAGGTAGAACTGGCAGCATCTGGCAGCTAGCAATTGGCAACTAGCCAAACCCTTAAACCAAGACAACTGGACGGTCAAAGGACAAAAACAACGAATTTGACGCGATTCAGGGCCAGTTTGACGCGGTTGGAAGCCGGTTTAGCACGGAATCCCCGGGATCGAATGGAATAAGCCCTTTGGAATCATAGTTACCACAAAGGGGGGTACCCCCCAGTGGAGCAATTAGCACTTAGTAATTAGCACTTGGCCAAACATGAGAATTGCAACACATGTCGGGAGCGAGAACGCCGGGCGGTGCTGGAAGAAGCCGTGGCGCAGATGCGCAAACAGGGCAGGCCGGAATGCGAAATGGCCGATCTGTTTATGAACTTTAAGGGCATCAACGTGACGTTGTCGGTGATGGCGCAAGCGGTAATTGACGGCAGAGTGGACTGCAAAACGGCCGGCAGGCTGGTGGTGCAGTTACAGACGGTATCAAAACTGTTGCGGATGATGAAAACCAAAAACTCACCACTGATTAACACGGATAACACTGATCTGCAAAAGCCGGAAGATCAAAACCTCACCGCGGAGGCGCGGAGACGCAGAGAAGTGCAGAACAACTTACCCGTGATGAACACGGATAACACTGACGGGAAAAAACTGCAGAAGTGCCGGAAGACCAGCCGAAGGCAAGAAGGAATCGGGCCGCGAATGAACGCGAAGAGACGCGAATTGCTTTAGTGGCAAAGGTGCTGGAGATCGCGAACGGACGCGGTTGGGCGCACGCGCCTCCGGGGTTGTTGAGAGCGGCTTAAGCGTCAAGATAACCGGCAACGTTGACGGTCTTTGGGTGGTAGATGTTGGGGTAGATGTTCCGGCTGATACCAGTCGGGCGAACAGGGTCTTTGACAACTTAAAGGAATGTGCCGCTGCTGCGCAGTCGTGCCGTATCGGCTGTCGCAAGAACAGTTCCTTACTCTTCCTTGCGCCGCAGGCCCGCGCCTGCCCATTCACGCCAACAGCGGGCGTAAATGGGCCCCGCGCAGTTGCTCCCAGCACGCCCGGTTTGGCTTGTTGGGATGCAATGCATCGGAGCGCGCGAAAAAATGCCCAGCACGGTTATGGCTTTGGATTTTTCACGCCGTTCAACTTCCTATCAAAAAACTCTGCCGTCGCTTTATATCCGTTGACCCACGTTCGCCACATCAGGAAGTCATGGATCTCGTCGGGAAAAATGATTTGCTCAAGATCAACGTTCTGCTGACGCAGGCGCTGGATCAGGTCGATGGTCTGGGAGAAAGGCACGTTGCGGTCATCGTCGCCGTGCATAAAGAGCACAGGAGACTTCCACGTGGCCACGGACGCCACCGGCGACGAATCAAACGCCAGCTTTGCGGCTTCTTTTGCGTCGGGCGCGTCATCGGCTCCGCGGCGTGAGAGAAGAGCAGACCAGTCATGCACGCCGTGGAAGTCCACGCCGGCGGCAAAGATATCTGAATTGCGCGCCAGGGCCAGAGCGGTAAGGAAGCCGCCATAAGAACCTCCCCAGATGCCGATGCGCTTGCGGTCAACATATGGCAGCGCCTGCAGGTAGTGCGCGCCCGCCAGTACATCTTTGTATTCGGCAGCGCCGCGCCAGCTTGTGTTGGGCGCTTCACGGAAGGCGCGTCCGTACATTACGCCCAGGCGGTAATTGACTGAGAGCACCACATAGCCGCGGCTGGCCAGATACTGATTTTCCGCGTACGAGTTATGGTAGTAGTACATGTAGTGGAAGCCGGGCATCATCTGTCGCGGCGGGCCGCCATGAACAAACACCAGCGCCGGAACTGACGCCTCATGATTGCGCGGAACAAAAAGCTGTCCATGGATTTCCAGCCCGTCATCGCTTTTGAACGTGACGGTCTGCGGCTCTACCAGTTGGTCCGACGGAAAATCTTTCGGCAGAGCGCTGGCGGCGATCATCTCACGGCCTTTTTCAGTGAGGCGATAAGGCATTGCGGGCGAAGTTGCAGACGAGCCGAAGCAAACAATCGTTTTGCCATCGGCAAGCATGATGGGGTGCCACTCAATGGTTTTGCCCTGTGTAAGAGGTCGTGGAGGGGTCAACATCGGGATGGTTGACTGTCCAACTCTCTCCGTCTCGGATATCAAAGTCGACCAAACATGTCGTCGATCAACATCGCCATAGTTTGAAGTAAACAGGATCTCAGTTTTATCAGGACTCAGCTCCACATCTTCCACATCAGAGTCACCGAATGTGAGGGCGCGCGGGGCGTGCGCGCGTGTTGTGATCAGATAAAGACGGTTCCGTCCATCGTGCTCAGAGCAGAATATGACCCGACCATTAGCTGCAAACTTCAATGACTCACTGGCAAATGGCGGCAGTGAATCATTCATCTCCTTGCCGCTATGCCAGAGCTCATGCGCTTCTGCTGTAGCGGCATCGGCCAGCCAGATTGCCCACGGCTGCGCGCGCACAGGAATTAATGGCAAATGATTTTCACTGCCCGCAGTGCGGATAAAGATCAACTGTTTGCCGTCCGGCGACCAGCGCGGCGCGGAGTCATGGTCAACGCTGGGCGCAACGTAGTGCACGCGCTGATCGGCCAGATCAAAAATCGCGATGAATGCATGGTCTCTGCGGCCAGTCCTGAACGCCAGATGCTTCCCGTCAGGCGACCACTGCGGCTCGCTCTCGTCGCCGCGCAATTCCGTAAGCTGACGCGCAGGCTTGTCCGCAGCAACATTGGAGATCCACAGATGGTTCTTCGGCCCCACCCAAACCGCTGTCAGCCCGTCGGGAGAAAGCTGTATGTCCTCGCAGTCTTCTTCTCCGCAGCCCATATCGCCCAGCAGGCGCGGCTTGCCGCTATCGACATCAGCGGCCCACACCTGCTGCTTGGGCTCCTTCGTCTCGGTCGCAGGATTTGCGACGTGACCTTCACTGCTTACCTCAGACCCGCGCGCATAGACAACCGTCTTGCCATCGGGCGTGAGCTTTACGGCAAAAATGTCCTGGCCATCGTCACCTTGGTAATGCGTGACTTGCTTTCCCGCAAAATCAGGCGCGTCAGCCACCCAGACGTTGCGTTCGCCCCGGCTGTCAAAGACCCAGGCAATGCGATTCGCCTTGGCCGCCGCAGTCAGCGCCGTCGGGAACGGAGAACTCATCACCTGTTCCAGGGTGAAGCCGGCTTTGGTTGCGTTGGAATTTTGTGCGATGGAAGAAGCTGCAAAAACCAGAATGAGCAGAGAAAGTCGAAGGAGTTTCATACGCCCCGACATGATAGCAGCCCGCTTACGCCTGTCAGAAAGGCTTTAGCGCGGTTTTTCCAGATATCCACTTACCAGCTCAGCGCACGCTTCCACAAACCGCTGCTCATCAACGTTAAAGGTATCGGCAAAATAGCTGTTGATATCGATCACGCCGTAGAGTGCGCCCCGAGTAAAAATCGGGACCACCATTTCCGACTTCACCAGGGCCGAGGACGACTTATAGCGCGGATCGGCAGCCGCGTTGTTTACAACCACGGTCTTTTTGGTAGCGGCGGCTTCGCCACACAGGCCTTTATCCAGGGACACGCTTTCATGCGGCTCAAAGCTGCCCACGTGCGGCCCCAGATTCAGGCTGCCCGGACGCGCATTGTCCACCAGGTAAAATCCCACCCAGTTATAGCGCGTCATGGTGTCGTGCAGGCGCTGGGCGATCTCATCCATCAGCGCGTCCAGCGTGCGCGCGGATTGCGCTACATAACCAAAATCTTTCAGCAGTTCTTTATGTTTCGACATTCGCTCGCATGGGCCGGCAGCCAGCCATCCCCAGTCATGCTGCTTTTATATAGTCAGCAGCCACAGCAAACAATGCCATTGTGGGTTACTTTGCGGGTACGAAAGCAACAGCCCATCCGGAGACTGGACAGCGACCTGAAGCTAACGCTTCTTCTCCATATAGTGTCCTACCAGTTGCGCCACGTCTTCCGCAAAGGTCTGTTCTGCCTTGGAGAATGTGTTGGTGAAATAGCTTTCAATATCCAGCTCAGCCAGCAGCTCATTTTTCGCCAGAATAGGAACAACCAGGTTGGCCTTCACAATTTCCGATCCGGCAAGATAGCGCGGATCGTTGGCGACGTCATTTACAACCACGGTCTTTTTCGTGGTGGCTGCGGCGCCGCAAAGACCTTTATTGATGGGAATGCGTGTGTTGGGGCTGAAGCTGCCCACATACGGCCCCACCACCAGCACTCCGGGATCGGCTTTATCCACCAGGTAAAAGCCGACCCAGTTATAGCGGGCCAGTTCGCTATGCAGCCGCTGTGATATGTGGGTCATCAGCGCGGTCGCGTTTGGCGCGGTATCGGCAAA
>Ga0070683_100005967_pt1 | contig 10196 bp, 5 predicted proteins | sample KBSC713LmetaG_FD_64662 | JGI IMG/M metagenome (GOLD analysis project Ga0070683, IMG submission 64662) | Corn rhizosphere microbial communities from Kellogg Biological Station, Michigan, USA - KBS C7.1-3L metaG | ecosystem: Host-associated > Plants > Roots > Rhizosphere ... | reverse complement strand
ATTTATCCAATTCCCTGTCATTAGTTTAAAGGTGCTCATATAGGAAAACTGTTGCTGTAAAAATTCAAAGGAATACAATACATGTTCCGATGCTGGAGTAAATTGGTTTGAAAAGACCCTATGTAGAAAACACAGGGTCTGCTGCTGTATGTGAGAAACTGAAATTGCATCGGAATCCTTGTTCTGTTATGGCTTGTCCCAGAACACACGGGTTGTTAATAAATCTCCGCCCAAGCTGGCAACCGCTGCCTGGTAATTTTCAGGATTAATGGTTTGCTCATTAATCGGATAAATAAACCTCCTGATAAAACCACCATTCAGGTTATTGTTAAACAAATTAGGGGACAATACGGGAAATCCACTTCTTCTCCAATTGCTCCAACCTTCGTGTCCATTATTAAAGCATTCGATCCAGTATTGAGTATTAATTAGCATCAAGGCATCAGTTTCATTAAACGCTACTCCCGGGCGTGTTAGATAAGCTGCTTTTTCAGTAGCGGTTGGTAATGCTCCCGCTGTATTTGGGAAGATAGAATATTCATCCATCGACGCTATAATCCCTTCTTCATAATATTCCTTTGCAGTTTTTGCACCCGCAGGAAGCCAGTTTCTGACGGCAGCTTCGGCTAGGAGCAATTTAGTTTGTGCATTGCTTATAATAACCGATGGCGTTGTTGAATTAGCAACCACATTGTAATTCAGTTGAGAAAAAGACTCTCCGGTTCCGGTAGGAGCTCTGTAGCCTGGAGAAGTGGTTTTCCAGTTGCCGCCAACCTGGTAACCAACTGGGAATCCAAATTGATGCGACGAAATAGTATCCGGATTTGTAACATTTGGAGCAGTGCTTTGAAGCGGAGAATAATAAGCTACCATAAATTTCAAGCGGGGATCACCGAGATTTTTTAATGTAGTAACGAGTGGTTCGGCCACATGATAAGTATATGGATTAGTACCACGAACTCCACCCATTCTGCCATTTGTATAATTCACATCCGGCGCTCCGGCATCAGTGGTATTTTTCACGTAGATGTTATCCGCATTGCTTTGCATTACACCCCCGTTATATGCTTCCTGGACAATACTCTTTGCTTTGGCCTGGTCAACTTTAGAATAACGCATCCCCAATCTTAGCAATAAAGAATAGCCCAGTCTTTTCCATAATGTTATTTCTGTTGCCGCGGTAGCATTAGCTGGAACAAAAATGTCGAATTTGGAATTATTATCCTTAGCCGGATTTAATGCGTCAGTGGCTTCTTTGATTTCTTTGTGCAAATCGTCATAAATCGCAGCCCCCTTATCATATTTTGGATAAAAAACACCCTCTTTTTGACCCAACTCCGCTTCAGAATAAGGAACATCACCATAGTGATCTACCAACCACATATAATGGTAAGCTCTCCAGATCCTCGCCATATTATAGAGATTTGGTCGTGCAGTATCACTTTTTACGTAATCTATAAGAGACTGAGTAGTCCTCAGGACTCCTGTATATACTCCCCAAGGAGCTCCACTTAAGCCAGGAGCATTATCATTAAATTGATAACCCAGAGTAGCCCCTAAATTATAAGGGAGTACAAATTGTTGAATTATGGTTGATTCTGCAGCCCAGTCTCCTGCTACCGCAGTATTCCGCTCTATATTAGTCAATAGCATACCCGGGTCATTAATCTTTTGTATGGCCAGTGGATTTGTATTGATCTCTTTAAAATCTTTATTACAACCCGCCATAAACACTAAGGCTGTAGTTGCTATTAACAGTCGCTTCATTGTTTTCATAATCTCTTTGTTTTAAAATTTCACATTTAAATTAAGGCCCCATGTACGTGTAGTAGGTAAGGCAACCGCCTCATATCCGGCTCTGTCATCACCAGAAGATGCAATTTGCTCAGGATCGATATCCTGGACATATTTTTTAAGAATAGCAACGTTGCGACATGATGCTGCTAGCTGAAGACCTTTGACGAATTTAACTCTTGAACCTATTAAGCTCGAAAAATCATAGCTCAAGGTAATGTTCCTCAATTTTGCATAATCAGATTTGAAAACAAAAGGATCTGCTATTTGCTTTCCGCGATAATCGGTGTAAAATACTCTGCCAAATACAGCCACTGTTGCAGCAGGAGTAGAACCATTTAATAAGCCCGCATTAGGGTTGGTAGGGTCTGCATCAAACACGCCTGGAAATACGACTCCATTTTCACCTTCTCGGCGACCCACTAACGATGCCTTAGAATGGCCTTGTCTCAATCCATTTAGAGCAGTACCAGAAATCATTTTACCGCCGGCCTTGCCATCAATTTGTACTAAAAGGCTTAATTTTTTGAAACTAAATGTGTTGTTCCAGCCGCCTGTCCATGTTGGTAATGCACTGCCAAAAAGAACATCAGTTCCATTATCTATAAGTTGTCCTGTTTTTGAAATTAGAATTTGTCCTTTATCATTTCTTTTGTAGGTTCTTGCTGCAATTTGTGCTATAGGCTTACCTACTTCATACACCTGTTTTCCTATAAACTCATTGCTTGCTCCTCCATTATACCAATCTACGCGGGTAATTCTTGTTTGACCGGCCAAATCCAACACTTCGCTTATATTATAAGCTGCGTTAATGGCAGAACTCCACGAAAAATTCCGGGTCCGGTATGGTGTTACATCTAAGAAAAACTCAAAACCTTTATTTTGCAAAGTAGCCAGATTTTGATTCACACTATTTCCACCTGATGCAGCAGAAATGGGCACGCTCAATATCTGGTCAGTAGTTTTTTTCTGATAAACAGCCATATCCATAGTAACCCTGCTATGAAACATCTTAAGTTCCAGACCAATTTCTTTTTCCTGCAGGCTATAAGGCGTAATTTTTGGATTGGCTATATTTCCACTCACATTACCAATGGTGCGATTTAAGTATTTATTGGTACTATAGCTGTAAGTAATATCAAAACTTGCGTATCCCACATTGTTAAGTTGCCCCACATCCGCCCATGAAGCGCGTAGTTTACCATAGTTTAACCAGCTGAATTTATCTTTTATTAATTCAGAGAAAACAAAGCTACCACTTACGGAAGGATAGAAATAAGAGTCATAACCCTCATTTAATAAAGAGAACCAATCATTACGCCCGGTGACATTCAAAAAAACCATATTTTTCCAACCCAACTGTGCCCATCCAAACAAAGAATTTGTTTGTGTTTTACTGTATCCCTGTCCCTGGCCAAATTGTGAACCGTTACCAATCGTATATATGTCTTTGGTAACAAAAGCCGAAGAATTGGCATTGACACCGCGACCCAGCGTGTTTCTACGGTTTCCTGAAAAGCCCAGATCAACAGAGAAATCACCAAAGTCATGATTGCCCCCCAATATAAAATCATAGTTCATGTCTCTATTCTGATTCTGATTTATATTGTAAGTACCATTGTAATATTGAAGTGTCGCATCAGTGTAGAGTTGTTGGTTAGCGGTACCAAATCCGCCACCACCTGTAGGATTATTAAATTCGCTTGATGTGGCGCTAAAATTTGAATTTACACGACCCTGCAAATACAGCCATTTAAAAAACTGGTATTTAACGGTTGCTGTAGCCAATAGCCGGTCACCCCGATCAACAAAAAACTGTCTTGGAATATAGAAGTAGGGATTAAGAACTGTTGTAGCAAAACTGTTTGTTGGGGTTTCGATACCTGCCGGAGTTGCGGCGTGCTCTTCAAATGCCGATAATGGAATCACAGGAGACATTCTCACAAGGAAGTTATAATAGTTTTGTCCCTGGATACCTACCTGCGGTGCATTTTTATTCTCATCATTTGTATAGTTTAGATTTACCGTTACGGTCAATTTATCGCTGAGATTCTGATTAAGGCCAAGGTTAAATATTTTCCTGTGGTATTCATTGCCGGGTGTAATACCATCGGCTCTCAAATCGGAATAGGCAACTCTGGCACTTCCTTTTGGACCTCCGGTTGAAAAAGCCACAGAATTTGTATAGGTCATTCCTGTGTTATAAAAGTCTTTTACCCGATTTTTATTGGGAGAATAGGGCCTTGAAACACCGTCAAACTGAACAGTAGGTTTGCCGTCATATCTTTCACCCCAGCCAAATTGACCTGTATTAACTGCAGATACACCATTTAAACCTGGCCGGCTGCCTTTTAGAGGTGTTGCTGTAGAATTATCTCCCTGTCCATATTCATACTGAAAATCGGTAAGGTCTAATACTTCATCCATATTAACACCGGAAGTAAGCTCTACCCCGATACCAGTATTTCTTGTTCCGGATTTTGTTGTAATAATGATAGCACCATTAGAAGCTCTTGCTCCATATAATGCAGCGGCAGTAGCTCCCTTTAATACAGTCATACTTTCAATATCGTCGGGGTTAATCATTAACAAATTATCACCCCCGTCCCTGCTTAGGCCATCACTACCACCACCACCACCATTCGCACTGTTTGCGCCCTGACTAATTGGAAGACCATTAATGACTAATAAAGGAGCGTTGTCAGTTCCATTGAACCCAGATTGTCCACGCAACCGTATTTTAGTACTTGACGCAGGGCCGGCAGATGGTGGAGTAATATCCAGGCCGGCAACCTTGCCTTCGAGAGAGGCCATTACATTGTTCGTACGGTTTTTTTGCAGTTCTTCTACATTGGCCGTAGTCGTAGAATACCCTAATTCTCTGGGCTGGCGTTTGATACCCAAAGCTGTTACTACAATACTTTCCATGTTGCCGGCATCAATACTCATGGAAACATTTACAGATGACCGACCATTTATCGGCACCTCCTGGATCAGGTAACCTACATAGCTAAATACCAGGACCTCTGTCCCGGAAGCCGCTATGCTGAATTTTCCGGTTTCATCGGTTACTTCAGTACGATTCGTTCCTTTTACATGTACAGAAACTTTACTAATTGGTTTTTTATCCGCATCAGTGACTACACCAGAAATAGTCTGCGTAAAACCAGCCATTGAAATAAGCATGAAAGAAATTAAGAAGAACAGTTTGTTCGATTGGGCAGCAGGCTGCCTGTTTCCATTTCTCATAATAGCAAGTGATTTGTTAGAAAATAGCAGTGTTAAAAAATAAATACTCTTTATAAACTTATACAAGTCTCAGATTAATTCAAAACAAAAACTTCCAATAAAACACAGTGACAAATTTTATACAAGCTTTGTAAACTTTCTGTACGGTTTAATATTATTGATGCTGTTCGATCTGTTTTTTTGACAAATTAATTTTATTGTTCATTAATAAAGCTTCTGTAAAAACAAGTCGATTGAGAATTCTTTTTTCAATTAATTCCGCGTCGCATTTCATTTAACAAAGCAATGTTCTGCAATTCTATTTAATTTGACCAAGGTGCTCTCCACCGAATCTTTCTACACCTTGTACATTCATCCTTTGAGTAAAAATCTTACCTGAGCCTCCACCGGTAATGAATAATGTTTTTTGATCCAGTGCACCAAAAACATTATTGGCGGCACCACCAGGAGTAGCGATCGTTTTAATAAGTGCTCCCTGTGGATTATATACTTTAATTCCGTTAGCACTTAGATAAATATTTCCGAATTCATCGGTTGACATACCATCGCAACCACTAAGCGGTACAGCAAAGGGCATCATGTTGGACAGAGTGCCATCGTCATTAATATCAAATACCCAAATTCCACCTGGATAGCCTACATCAGAAGGGTTATTACCACCGGCCCATTTGTTTATATAGAGCTTTTTCCCGTCGGGAGATCCAACAACACCATTCGGTAATGAAGTTTCAGGGTGCCAATTAGCATCAGTCGTCACTCTAACCAATGAATGACTTCCCGGAGCCAGGTAATACACATTACCCCCTACACCAGCACCTTGTTCTGAATATTTTGGAGGCCAACCCGGTGCGTTACCTATTTTACGCGGATCATTGGCATCCCAATAACCTCTTGGGAACATCGGGTCGGTGATATACATTCCACGGTCTTTAGGGTTAATCCATACATCATTGGGACCGTTTAATAATTTACCATTGTAATTGTCCACAAGCACTTTGTGGTTACCGAATTTATCTATGCTCCACAATTCTCCATGCATATCAGCACAAGCAATAAGGCTTCCGTCTTTATCGAATGCCATTCCATTAGCACGACCGGCACCAGTCAACCACAAAGCCACATCGCCTGTGGCCGCATCCCACCTGTAGATTTTATCATGATTTTGATCAGTAAAAAATACATTCCCGAATTTATCAACAGCAGGACCTTCGGTGAATGTGTTCGTTGCATCATGAGCATACGAAACTTCAGCCAAATTTCCATTGGTAAGGCTTGCAGGCGGCAAACTTCCCTGCTTCATTGCGGCTGCAACAGAAGATTGATCGGGTTCAGCCTGGTTTGAATCCTTTACATTTTTTTGACAGGAATAAAATCCAAATGAAGCTAATACTCCAAAGGAAAAAAACAGAACTCTTTTCATAGCAAACAATTTTTAGTTTTAAAAAATATTACAAGAAAAACTGTTGAATGAAGCAAACGCCTATAGAGTTTTCAGCAAGGTTATAATAGTTAAAGCAATTGTCCAGGAATAAATGTCTTTTTTACGCTTCTACAAAGTAATCTGAACTTAATAACATAAAACTTCCAATAAAACCCAGCGAAGAATATTGTACAAGCTCATGAATTTTTATTCCTAATATCGCTAAATAAAATAATTGCAGCTGCAGAAACTAACGATTGCATGAATCAATACTTTTTAAAAAAAGAATGTAAAGAGCTTCATGCTTTCCCGCACATTATTGAATTTGCTTTAAAAAAAATCAATACCATACAATTTGATTCTTTGAAAAAAGAAACATCTCATTTTCTTCGGTTTTATTATGTAATTGACGGACGCTTTGATTGGATGATTGAAGACCAGCATCACATTTTGTACCCGGGTGACCTGGCTATTATTTTACCGGGCCAACGGTTTGGCGGCGAAAAAGACCTCCTTGATATAGGCACGGTTTCATGGCTGCACCTGGCATTACCACAACTGGAAAGAAATGGAAAGATTGCATTGGGACAGTGGAGTCGCCTTACTGAAAACGAAGGCATGACTATTGGAAAAATTATCGTATTGAATGGCTGTCCTGTCCTGTCAAAATTGAAAGAAGCAGGAATGCTTTTTCAAAATATTTACAACGAATTTCTTAACCAGGAAATTGGATATTATGCCCGCATCAATCAATTGATAGACGAACTATTTATCTTAATTGCGCGACAACTAACAAGACAAAACAATTCAAGGCGGGATTTCCCACAAACATTTATGAAGCTGGAACAATCGCTACGTGAAAATCTTTCGCATCAATGGACAGTGGAAGAAATGGCTGCGCTGGTGGGACTGGGCATCACAGCATTTTCCGAAAAAGTAAAAAACTATACAGGCTTTTCACCACTGAATTATTTAATTAACATACGCATTTCTGAAGCCATTAAATTATTAAAGCGCCAGGATGTGCATGTAACCGATATAGCACTGGATGTTGGATTTTATTCATCGCAACACTTTGCCACCACTTTCAAAAAACTTACTGGTTATACTCCCAGTGATTTTAGAAAGAAAAACATTCCCGAAACCGAATAAATGATTAAACATGGAATGCGTTATCACCATCGAAATAGGAACCGGGGCCATAAGGGTTAGCGCCTTTGATTTGGAAGGAAACCTGATTGGTTATTCAAAAGGCTCCTATCCTACTTTTCATGCCCGGCCTGATTTCAGTGAACAGGATCCCGAGCAGATCTTTATCACCATGCTGTATATACTCAAGAATTTTTTAAACGAAAAGATCTATTCAAAAAAATACCATGTCATTAGCATTTGCTTTAGCTCCGCTATGCATAGTGTTTTACCTATTGATAAAAACGGAGTGCCTCTTGGTAATGCAATGGTGTGGTCCGATAACCGGGCAAAGAAAGAAGCCAATGATCTGAAAAATGCGGACCTCGGCAAAACATTGTACAAGGCGACCGGCACACCAATCCACGCCATGTCTCCACTTAATAAAATTACGTGGCTCAAAAACCATGAAAAAGACAGGTTCCAGACAACAAGTAAATTTTTATCGATTAAGACCTACATTATTCAGCAACTGACCGGGGAGTACATTGTTGACCACAGCGTAGCTTCGGCAACAGGGATGCTGAATATTTATTCGCTACAGTGGGAAGACAATGCACTGCAAAGCGCAGGTATCAACAAAGAAAATCTCGCTGATGTTGTTCCCGTATTTTACTCACCAAAAAAATTGAAAAAAGAATATCAAACATCACTGGGCTTACACGACAATGTAAAAATTATTGTAGGCTCCAGCGATGGCTGTATGGCCACATTGGGTGCCGGTGTGTGGGGCGATGGGAAAGCCACCATTACACTGGAAGAAAGCGGTGCCGTGCGGGTGGTTAGTAAAGAAGTGATACAGGATGAGAAACAACGGATTTTTAATTATGTATTAACCGAAGGCAATTATGTGTCTGGAGGACCAACTAATAACGTGGGTTCGGCATTTGAATGGTATGCAAAGCAGTTTGGAGATTTTAAAAAAGCATTTGACCTTGAAGACTGCATGGAGAATTTGGTCAATGATGCAAGTAAAGTGGATGCAGGCTCGCGGGGATTGATTTTTCTACCGTACCTGCAAGGTGAGAGGGCACCTATATGGAACGCCAATGCACGGGGTGTGTATTTTGGACTAAACATCAACCACGAACAGCAACATTTTATTCGTGCTACCATAGAGGGAATCATGTATGCTTTTTACAGTATTGGAAAAACCCTCGAAGAACATCGCTGCATCAAAAGCCTTTCTGCTAATGGAACTTTTGCATCGTACCCACTGTGGACACAAATAATGGCTGATGTTTTCAACAAGCCGGTGCACATCAAAGAAAATTCAGGTCCTGACAGCGTTGCCTGCGGCGGCTTTTTGGTGAGTGCAACAGTATTGGGTAGGTTTAAAAACCTGGAAGAAGCTGCACAAAAAGTGAAATTGCTGGACGGCTATCAACCGCAACAGCAAAATCATGAGCTTTATGGAAAGCACTACGCCATCTTCGAAAGATTAGGTACAAAACTGTTTGATGAATTTGAAGCCATTGCCGAATTACAACAAAACAGTTAATACTAATAACTTCTAATCACTTGCTATGAATAAAAAATCTATTTATAATCTTTTTTACCTGGCTGCAGGCATTCTTTTAATTGCCTGGCTTTTTGTTACCATCAAACAATTGCATGAATGGGCCGGGTGGCTTTTAATGGGTTTCTTTTTGAGTATTGCCATTGCCTTTAGGGGACATCCTTTTTTAAAAGGATTTTCTTACACCTTAATGATTTTTGCTTCCGTTACCCTGGCTATCTATTATCCAAATTATTTTAAAAAAATCGGCAGTTTCAATCTTAGTGCTGTTATCGTTCCTATGCTGCAACTTATTATGTTTGGAATGGGTACCGAATTAAGCTTAAAGGATTTTCAAAGAATCGTTCAAATGCCAAAAGGTGTTATAGTAGGCGTAACATGCCATTACATAATCATGCCTATGGTAGGCTTTGGCATTGCACACATATTTAATTTCCCTCCTGAAATTGCTGCCGGTATCATCCTTGTAGGTTGTTGCCCTAGTGGCCTCGCATCAAACGTGATGTGCTATTTATCACGAGGCAATTTAGCATTGTCTGTTTCAGTAACTACTGTATCTACTTTAGCGGCGCCCCTGCTCACCCCACTATTAATGCGTCTTCTTGGGGGCAGTCTTATCGATATTCATTTTATGGCAATGGTGAAAGAAATGGTGAAGATGGTAGTGCTTCCCGTTGCATTAGGTGTACTTGTTCATTACCTGTTAAGAGACCGTGCTAAATGGTTGAATAAAGTTTTGCCGATTACTTCCATGATCGGTATCGTCATCATATTGGTTGTAATTATTGCGAAGGGAAGAGACGCTCTTTTACAAGTTGGGGGTTTGATCATCCTCGCCACATTCATCCATAATACATTTGGATACCTGCTAGGTTATGGGTCGGGCAGGTTGCTGCGATTTAATGAAAGGGACAGCCGAACGATTGCTCTCGAAGTAGGCATGCAAAACGCAGGTCTTGCTTCGGCACTGGCCTCCAGGATAAGTACAAATGCTGCTGTTGCATTAGCGCCTGCCGTTTTTGGTCC
>Ga0070683_100005959_pt1 | contig 10203 bp, 8 predicted proteins | sample KBSC713LmetaG_FD_64662 | JGI IMG/M metagenome (GOLD analysis project Ga0070683, IMG submission 64662) | Corn rhizosphere microbial communities from Kellogg Biological Station, Michigan, USA - KBS C7.1-3L metaG | ecosystem: Host-associated > Plants > Roots > Rhizosphere ... | reverse complement strand
TTGCGATCCAAAATTCGCGTTTCATGAAAAATGGATCCCTCACCTTATTTATCATTTTGCTGGCCATAAATTTAATGGCGCAACCTTTTCTTCACACAAAAGGTAAAGAGATCGTCACTGCCGATGGCAAACCTTTTGTCATCAAAGGCACTAATCTCGGCAATTGGCTGGTTCCCGAGGGCTATATGTTTCATTATAAAAAAGCAACTTCCCCGCGACTGATCAATGAAACACTAACCGAACTTATCGGGCCTTATGAAACAGATAAATTCTGGCGTCAATACCTCAAAAATTATATCACGCAAGCCGATATTCATTTTTTAAAGATGGCCGGGGTAAATTCTATCCGCCTGCCTTTTAATTACCGGCTATTTACAAATGAAAATTACCTGGGAGGCAGTGGTAGCAAAAGAGCTTTTGCGATTATGGATTCGCTGGTGAAATGGTGTAAAAAAGAAAAGATCTATGTATTGCTCGACATGCATTGTGCACCCGCAGGTCAAACAGGTGATAATATCGACGACAGCTATGGTTATCCATTCCTGTTTGAAAGTACGGAAGCGCAACAGCTCACGATTGATATCTGGAAACAGATCGCTACTCATTATGCCAGTGACCCGACCATTATGGGTTATGATCTGCTGAATGAACCAATTCCACCGTTCTTTGACACAGCATTTTTCAATCCAAAGCTGGAGCCATTATACAAGAAGATCACGGCGGCTATCAGAACCATTGATAAAAAACATATTATTTTTCTTGGTGGTGCCCAGTGGGACTCCAATTTTGATGTATTTGGAAAACCATTTGACAACAACCTTGTCTACACTTTCCATAAATATTGGACACCGCCGACCCGAAAGGTTGTGCAGCCCTATATTGATTTTGGAAACCGTTACAACGTGCCGATCTATTGTGGTGAGACGGGGGAAAATTCAGACGAATGGATAACCAGTTTTCGCCAGATGCTCGATAGCAATAATATTGGCTGGCATTTCTGGCCTTATAAAAAAATGGATAATAGCCGGTGTATGGTCAGTTTCAAGCAGTCAGAAAGTTATCATATGGTTTCAGCCTACGCAGATACAGTCAGGGAAAGTTTTAAAAATATTCAGCAGTTCAGGCCCCATGATATGGAATCTGTAAAAAAAGCTCTATCTGATTTTTTGCTGAACTGTCGGTTTGAGAACTGTTACTTGAATGATGGTTATATTAAAGCATTGGCATTTAAAGTCCACTAACATGTCATTCTTAGCGTGCAAATCTTTTTGGTTTGAGAACCTTGTGCCTTGTTTGAAATTCCTTACCCAGCAAAGGCCAATTTCGAATTATATCTCAACCTCAGGAATCAAATTTCCCTTTCTTTTACCCGTCATATGCACAAATGCTTCCGCAGCTTTTACGCCCAATTCTCTTCCGCGAAAATCTTCTGAACTGGCATGACCACAATCATAAATACTAGCGGGATCCTGGCTCGTATGACAGTAAATGGCCTTACGTTTTTGCTCCTGCGTTTCTGTAATATCAATATAGCAATCGGGATGAAATCCCAATGTTTGTGAACCGGGACATGCCTCACCGAAGTAGAGGTCAAATTTATTAGCTGCTCTGACCCATGTTTGGATCGTAAGCAAGCTGGCCGCCTGGTGATCCTTATGGGTGTCAATGGGCCAATGCGTAAATACAATATCAGGTTTTTCAGTCATTAGTAATTGCTGCATTTTCATCACCCAGTCATTGTTCACAATTGTATCACCATCGATTTGTCCGGCAAAAACCGGTTTCGCTTTCAGGATCTTTGATGCAGCGATCGCTTCTTTACTTCTTATATCAGCAGCTTCATTGTGCGATTTGCCTTCAATACCGGCTTCGCCTCTTGTCAGGTAAATGATGGTAACATCATGGCCTGCAGCTGCGAATTTTGCGAGTGTGCCTCCGCATATACTTTCGGGGTCATCCGGATGACCACCCACACAAACGACTTTCATTTTCTTGAAGGGCTTATCGGTCGCCTGTAATCCAACAGGCATAGTGAATACTCCTAAACCACTTAATGAGTTTTGCAAAAATTTGCGACGCGAAGAGTTCATAACAAGCGGGTTTTGGTTTCATTTGTTTTATATCTACAGTTGCAACTTCAATTTCATTTTATTCAATAAGATGACAATGCCCATTACCGCAACTGCGAAAAATGCGGACCATAATATTCCCGGCCACCCGGATCTGACAAAATGTGGCACAATCGCGATTCCCATCAGGGCTGTTGTGTAATAAATGATATCCGGAATGATGTACGTAAGCAACGGGTTTGATGCTGCAGGTTTGAAAAAATTTGTCCAGCCCTGGACCTTTCTCCTGTCGATCAACCAGTAGAAAAACGAAAATATAATGGTACAGAAAGCAGCGCTATACAAACACCAGGTAGGAGTAGCATAAATTTTTGATATCTTAAAATATGGCCGCAAGAGATAACCGGCAATAAATAAAAACACCGAAAACGCCAGGGCGTTAAGGAACCGCATTTTCTCACTCATCTGTTCGGCCTTATCAAAAAACAGCAAGGTTACTATCATGCCGCATAGCGTGATCGAGGTGTGTGCAGCATCTCCCCTTCGTGCACTGATCCAACTCCACCAATTAGAGTGTTGAACCTCAGGCAATTTCCCTATCGCATAAAATGTCACACACGCGCCTAACATGAGTGTAAGCAGATATTTATTGCCGGAAAATAATTGATAAAAAATACAGGAATATAAATATGCCCACCCGATCAAACCCAGAATACCCCACCAACGTGGCGTAATATATTGTCCATTTTGTCCACGATAAATGAAAGCCAGAATGATTAATATTATAAATCCAATCGCCCGTAAGATGTAAACAAGCAACTTATTTGATGTTCGATAGACTTTCCATACCAATAGTACAGCGACAAAAAATAAAATTGCCCATAAATGAATAGAAATCCCCATTGCTTTCTCGTCATAACCTCCCTCTGCATTTACCATAAAGAAACCGAGGACCAACAGGCCAAGGGTTCGAAAAAGAATATGTTGCCATAATTGAGCAGACGTTGCGCCTTTTTTGAGACGTTGATTAATTGCAAAAGGAATTGACATGCCTACGATAAATAAGAAGGCCGGGAAAACCACATCAACAAAACTCATAGCATCGGCATCCCTCGGCATGTGTTTCATCCATTCCGGAATATCGTGGATGCCGGCAAGCTCGTTGACAAATATCATCACAAGAATGGTAATGCCCCGGAAAGCGTCAATGGATAAAATTCTTTCTTTGCTCAACTGGTTATAGCGCATATCAAGCTAACAGGAGTATTGATGTAAAATAGATGTAAATTGACATGAAACTAAATACAAAATGCTTATCAAAAAATGAATGAAATGAAAAAGATCTTTTACAATATAAGCTTTTTGTTTTGCAGCGCAACCATCATCCTTTCACCGCAGTTCGGGAAACCTAAAGCAAAACCTGTTATCATTGCTTATGTCGGTGGATTCAGAGGATTGATCAATCCCGACTCTATCGATGTTTGGCGACTGTCGCACATTAATTATGCTTTTATTGATATAAAGGATAACCGCGCATGGTTACATCACGAAGCAACCGACACGATCAATCTGAGAAAATTAAGTGAGCTGAAAAATATAAACCCCAATCTGAAAATATTGATCTCCATTGGCGGGTGGACATGGAGCAAGAATTTTTCCGACGCGGTTCTGAGCGATAGTTCCCGGCAAAATTTCGCCACGAGTGCCGTGGACATTGTTTCAAAATATAATTTAGATGGAATTGACATCGATTGGGAGTATCCGGGCATGATTGGCGACAGCAATGTATACAGACCCGAGGATAAAGAAAATTATACTTTTCTTTTTCGCGACCTGAGACATGGGCTCGATAGTCTAAGTCAAATTACACACCTAAAATATTTTGTAACAACGGCCGTTGGAGGATGGAAGGCTTACATTGATCATACAGAAATGGGGAAGCTGCAGCAGTACATGGATTTTATCAATATAATGAGCTATGATTTTGTAGATGGCTCGGATACTATGTCCGGTCATCATACCAACCTTTATAATTCTTCGAAAGATACCAGTCAACATTCTGCGCACCGGGCCATACAGGAATTTATTGCCGCTGGTGTACCGGCGTCTAAAATTGTGATGGGCATTGCTTTTTATGGAAAGGGTTGGCAAATGGAATCAGGCGATAACAACGGGTTGTACAGGAAGACATTAAAAGGGATGCGCGGTGGCGGTTTTACTTATTTGAAAGATAGTGTTATTGACAAAAATGGATATAAGGAATACTGGGACGCTGTCGCTATGGCTCCTTATCTTTTTAACTCCCAGACAAATGTTTTTATTTCCTACGACAATGAACGATCAGTAAAGGAGAAATGCAATTATGTCAAAAAAAATCACCTGGCCGGTGCGATGTTTTGGGAATATAACAACGATAAGAAAGAATATCTTCTTAAAATCATTGCGGATAATTTTAAATACAAGAAGAAAAAAAAGTAGCGTGTCGGCGCAGATTGAAAGGGGCTGAATCGGAAATTGCAGAACTTATCAGCTTAGTGAGACCGGTATACAAAACACCATATTTTATTACCTCATAAATATATCCGGAGACGAAACAGGGTGAGCTTCCTTACTGGTAATTCGGCATTAAGGTTATAAGATTAATCAAAATATTCTCGATTACCTTTACCTAAGCCACGGCAATGAATACAGCGGCCTTCACTAAAACCCGGAAACTTCAACGCTAAACAAAAAAATTACAATGGAAGTTCAACTTCACCTGGTCGACTACATCATAATGGTGATCTATTTCGTGTTTGTGTTGGGTATTGGTTGGTTTCTGCGCAAATACATGAAAGACGCTAAGCAATTTTTGGAAGCTGGTCGTTCGCTGCCCGCATGGGTCACGGGTTTGGCATTTATCTCAACTAACCTGGGCGCATTAGAAGTAATGGGCATGACAGGTTCCGGAGCAAAATATGGAATGCTGACGACGCATTTTTATTGGATCGGCGCCATTCCAGCAATGGTTTTCCTTGCAATTTTTATGATGCGATTTTATTACGGCTCAAAAGCAAGGTCTGTTCCTGAATTTTTGAAATTGCGTTTCGATGAAAAGACCCGTGCTCTGAATGCAATTTTATTTGCCGTGATGACCATAATGGCTTCCGGCATCTCTATGTATGCGCTTGCCTTGCTGATGGAAAAAGTTTTGGGATGGAATTTCAATATCAGTTTATGGTTGTCAGCTGCGATCGTACTTGCCTATACCTACCTGGGTGGCTTGTCGTCTGCTATTTATAATGAAGTACTTCAGTTTTTCATTATCCTAATCGGTCTATTGCCATTAGTTATCCTCGCATTAATGGAAGTAGGTGGCTGGAGTGGATTAAAAGAAGGGCTGGCCCCTATTGCAGCCCAAAAAGGATTTGCACCGGATACTTTAACAACAACATGGAAATACACAGGTGCGGCAAATGCAAACCCGATGGGTGTGAAATGGTATGGGATTTTTGCCGGCCTCGGATTTGTTCTTTCATTTGGATACTGGTGCACCAATTTTTTGATCGTACAAAGAGCCATGGCTGCAGAATCTACAACGGCTGCACGCAAGACCCCACTCATTGGCGCGATCCCAAAAATGTTTATCCCATTCCTGATCATTGTACCAGGAATCATTGCCCTTGTTTTGATTAACAACCCTGGTTCCGGGTTTAGCATCATGGAAAATGGAAAACCGAACTATGATCTTACCATTATTATGCTGCTGAAACATTATTTGCCAGCAGGTGTGCTTGGCGTTGGTATCACAGCATTGCTTGCTTCATTCATGTCGGGCATGGCAGGGAATGTATCTGCGTTTAACACCGTATGGACCTATGATATTTATCAGAGTTATATAAGGCCTACAACAAATGACGCGGCTGCTGATGCAAGACATTATTTGCGTGTGGGTAGAATGGCTACAGTCTTTGGTGTGCTGGTGAGTATCGCTGCCGCTTATCTCGCGGGATTGTTTGGAAACATCATGGATTTCCTTCAAACTATTTTCTCTATGATCAATGCACCGCTCTTTGCCGTGATATTTCTCGGCATGTTTTGGAAACGAACCACTGCAAACGGCGCATTCGCCGGATTGCTGGGAGGTTTTCTCGTCGCACTGGCTCACCATGGTTTGACTGCACCTGAGGGAGCGACCACGCTAGTGAAAGGTGGCTGGCTGGGCTTGATCCGTACTTACCCGGTAGAGATGGCTCAGAATTTCTGGACAGCCATTTATGCATGTGCATCTGCAACGCTGATCACAGTAAGTCTTTCATTGGTTACCCGAAGAAAGAAAACTGACGAAGAATTAAAAGGACTTGTTTATTCATTGACACCGAGGATCAGTGAAGAAAATATTCCCTGGCTTAAACGAACCAATACTTTGGCTTTATTTGTCTTAATCATTTTTGTCATTTTATCTGTTTTATTCTGGTAAAAAATATTCTATGTTAGATATAAAAATTCCGATTGGTCTCATGTTCTTTGTCTTTGGGGTAATCCTGACGATCTATGGATTGATAACAAAGAATGATGCAGCATTATATCAAAAATCTTTCTCACATAACGTCAATCTTTGGATGGGAGTCCTAATGCTGGTGTTTGGTGCCGTTATGTTGTTGTTGGTTCGAAGGAAAAGGTCGTAGACGTAACGCCTTGCTACATCGTCTTGCGAAAGGACCAAAGGTAAAGTTGAGTTGCTACCTCTTAAAGCTTATAATAAAATTACTTCCTTTATCTAACTTGGTCTCTACATGAATGCTCCCCTGATGTGACTCAATGATTGAATAACAAGCGGCAAGCCCAAGACCCATTCCATTTTTTTTGGAGGTAAAGAACGGTTCAAAAAGCTTTGGTAAAAACTCATCAGGAATTCCTTTGCCGTTATCGCGAATAGAAACACAGTATGTCGTCGGCAATGTAGCTATGGACACAGCTAATTCGCCTTTATTGGTTTCCATGGCCTCAATGGCATTTATCACCAGGTTAGTAAAAGCAATGATCAATTTTGACTTGTCGACTTCGATCTCAATGGGGGAATCAGGATAATTTTTCTCAACCCTGATATGCTGCAAGTTTATCCTGTCGGTAGCAAGCGAAAGACTTTCGTCCAGTATATCCTGCAAAGAGTGCTTTTCAAATTTTAATTCAAGCGGCTTGGTAAGGTCCAAAAGCTCTGTGATGATCTTATTTATTCTTGTGCAGTTTCGCTGTACAATACCGACCAGGTAATTTTGAATTTCCTCATCATCACTTGGTGCTTTTAGTTGTTCAACTGCAAGTGTGATATTGTTCAGTGGGTTTCTTATCTCGTGTGCCAGGATCCGTATCAATCTTTCATTGGCGGCTAACTTTTGCGCCTGGATATTTGCCTGCTCTGCTTTTTTGATGTTAGTGATATCATGGATGATCCCGTGTATGAGGTGGTGAGGATGAGAATCCAGCTGAAATGAAACAGAAAGAAGACACGGCTTTATTTCACCCAGTTGATCCTGTATCTGTATTTCTATATCGCTTGCATTTTCTTCTTTTGCCAAAAGATAACGTAGCTTTTCCTTTTGTGTTTTATCTTTTAAAAATTCAAAAAGACTGCTCTGCAAAAGTTCGCCATTCCCAAATCCGAATAAAACGCAGGCAGCATGATTACACTCTGTAAAGACCAAATTGTTATCGGATATAAATACAGCGTCTTTAGAGCCCTCAAAAAGATTGCGGTATTTATTTTCCCTTGCTTTTAGTTCTCGCAAAGATTCTGCGCGGTCAAGTGAGTAACGGATGCATCGCTCCAATTTTTCCGCATTCAGTTCTGATTTAACCAGGTAATCCGTGGCGCCACTTTGCATGGCCTTGATGTCGATGGCCTTATTTCCTTTTCCCGTAAGTAAAACAATCGGACGGTCGCATTGTATTGCTAATGCCTCCTGCAAAAGTTCCAGGCCGGTCTCATTTCCTAACCTGTAATCAAGAAAATAGAGGTGATAGGCGCCGGCTTTTATTTTATCAATTGCGGTCTTATAGCTGTTGATCCAATCGATCACGAAATTCACATTCTCGATCTCACGCAGATAATCCTTGATTATAAAAAAATCATCTTCGTCGTCATCAATAATGCCAATGCGGATTTGATTTCCTTTTAACATGTATGGTCAGTGGGTTTCGGGTAAAATTAATGTAAATCGTGAACCTTTGTCTTCGTCTCCTTCTGCATAAATAATCCCATGATGATTGTCGACAATTTTTTTACAGATGGAGAGACCGAGACCGCTTCCTTCATATTCGGCTTTTGGATGAAGGCGCACAAAAGGCTCAAATATTTTCTCTGCATTCACCTGGTTAAAACCAATGCCATTATCGTCGACCTCAATTTTATAATATTTCTTATCCGGTGGAAGATTGAAAAAACTTTTTTCATCTTTCCCGATTGGCTCAGAACTTATACGGATATCCGGCGAGATCTCTTTATTATTAAACTTGATCGCATTTTCAAGAAGATTTTTAAAAAGCTGCCGATATTGAATATAACTGCCTTTCACTGCCGGCAATGGGTCTACTGCAACCTTTGCGCGTTTTTCTTTGATCTCCTCATTCATCACATCCAATGTTTGTTGTACAATTATGTTCAGATCGCAATCGACACTAGCAGAGGTATGTGCGTCTGCTTTCGCCAGTTCAGTTAAACCATCAACTAACGACCTCATTTCTTCAATGCAAGCATTTATTCTTGTGACATATTCTTTTGCGTCAACTGAAAACTGTTCGGTATGTTTGGTAAAAACTCTGTCGACTAAAATAGATAACTTTCTTAAGGGTGCATGCAGATCGTGAGCCGCTGCCTCGACAAAATCCGATACCTGGTCCTTATATATTTTTATTTCATCCATGATGAGATTGAGCTATAAATAACAAAATTATTACCTAAAAATGCCATGGCGATACTGAGTGCATTCCACTCATTTTTAACCCTTCATCAAAAAAAGTGTGGAAAATTTTCCCTTTTATCAGCAATAAGAGATCATGTACTTGATAGCTTCTACCAGGTCACTCACCCGTGAAGGCTTTATGATATAATCATTGGCCCCTAGCTCGAGGCATTTTATTCGGTACGTCTCGGTGCCAGAAGTGCTCCAAATAATCTTGGGAATATCATCGTATCGCTGCCTTGTTTTTAAGGCCTTGAGGATATCAGCCCCATTCAATTCAGGCATATTATAATCCAGTATCAACAAGCATGGCAACTGGTCGCTCGAAAGAGTATCTAAATACTCCATCACGTGCCTCCCGTTATTTATAAACGTTAGTTCGAAGGAGTCATTAACAGCCGAAAACAACTCTTTCAGAAGCTCTTCATCATCAATATCATCTTCGCCGAGAAGTATCAATTTTGATGAAGGAACTTTTCCTATTAAATTTTTCTCATTTTGGTGGCTGTATGGCACAATGTTTACGTGTAATAACTCTCTAAGATAGGCATTTCCATCATTCATTACAGGCCCTGAACATTTGAACGTCCCTTACAAATTCGGTCCTTAAAAATATAACTCTTGGTCAAAAAGCCAATATTACACTTTTAATATTATTAAGATGAAGAGGAAAACAAAGTCTTCCGCCAAATCTATGTCCCCTGCAAACATTACTGCCGGCCTTGTTCCGGAAACCGTAGCGGTTATTAAAAAAACAAATGGCGCCAATGGTAAACCTAAAAACAAGATAGCAACAAACGGCATCAGCCACACTGAACTGGATGCACCTGGGCTTTTAAGAGTCCTATCCGAAATAAGAAACGGGAATTTTAGCGTAAGGATGCCTATCGACAAATTAGGCATCAACGGAAAGATCTGTGATACGCTCAATGATATCATTTCTCTCAATGAGATCCTGGTCGAAGAGTTGACCATCGCGAGGAATACCATTGGAAAGCAGGGCCGGTTAAACCACAGGGTAGAGTTACCTAAATATGCAAGAGGTTCGTGGAATACCGGTGCCGATTCCATCAATAGTTTGATCTCGGACCTTGTATATCCTATGATCGAAATTGCCCACGTGATTAGTTCAGTGGCAAAAGGAAATCTGTCCCAGGAAATGCCATTGAAGATCGGGGATCATATTTTACAGG
>Ga0070683_100005958_pt1 | contig 10204 bp, 11 predicted proteins | sample KBSC713LmetaG_FD_64662 | JGI IMG/M metagenome (GOLD analysis project Ga0070683, IMG submission 64662) | Corn rhizosphere microbial communities from Kellogg Biological Station, Michigan, USA - KBS C7.1-3L metaG | ecosystem: Host-associated > Plants > Roots > Rhizosphere ... | reverse complement strand
CACGGCAAGCTCCACCCACCCCGGCGCGGGATTCCGCGTGCGGATGACGACGCGAGCCCGGTAGGCGAGAACTTGCCCGCGTTCGAGAGCAGGTTGTAGACGATCTGCTGGACCCGGACTGGATCCGCCCAGATTGCCGGATCTGCGGCGGTGAACTCCTCCGTCACCGGGATCTGCTTCCTGTTCAGCGCGGGCGCGGCGGCGCGCATCGCACTGCGCGCGATCTCGTGCACGTCGCATCGATGACGAGGCGTGGCGACATGGCCCCGCGTGACGCGCTGATAGTCCAGCAGATCCGCCACGAGCCGCGCCTGGTACGCGATGTGGCGCTCGATCTCGTTGGCCATCTCGCGCACCTCGGAGGGCGGTACCTCCCGGCGCGCGAGCGCCTGGGCCAGCGCGCGCGCCGGCGCCAGCGGCGCTCGCAGCTCGTGGCTGACGGCCGCCAGCAGGTCGTCCTTGGCGCGGCTCTCCGCCTCGGCCTTCGCTCGAGCCGCTTCCGCCGCGACGCGGAGATGCTCCGCTTCGACCAGTCGTGCACGCGCGAGTGCCTGCGCGCACAGGTCGGCGAACGTCTGGAGGAAAGCGACTTCCTCGTCCGCGAACTTCCGCGGTCCGGCGAATGTGACCGTGAGCCCGCCGAGCAGCCGTTCCTCTCGTCCGTCCTCGACGCGGAGTGGCAGCGCCGCCCATGCACGATCGTAGTCGTGCGAGTTGACCGGCACCTCGGGGTGCGCCCGTTGCCACGCCGCGGCGCTGTCGACGATCACCGGTACCCGAGTCCGGATCATCTCGCCCGCGGGAAGTGCCGTATCGACTGGAACACGCGTGATGCGCCGCCGTGTCTCGTCGTCGACGCCCTCCACCCCGAGCAGCCAGAGCTCCCGCCCGTCCTCCGAGATCTCGAAGACGCCTGCCTGCCGAGCACCCAGTGCCAGGTCGAGCTGGCGCAGCACGGCGTTGACTACGGCGTCCACCGTCGCGCACCGCGTGAGCTCCGCGCTCAGACGTTGCAGCCGCTCCGTGCGATCGCGTGCGGCGTCCGCTTCCGCCCGCGCGCGACGCTCGCCCTCGAGGAGCCGGTCGCGTGCCGCTTCGGCCCGCGCACGTTCGGCCGCCTCCCATGTCCGCTCCGCCGTTTCCACGACGAGCGCGATCTCGTCCGCCGTCCAGTCGCGCGCGACGGCGCTCTGCACCCCCAGGATCACGACGAGGCGATCACCCTTCACGAGTCCGGTGGCAACGGCGGCACGAGTTCCGACGTTGCTCCACGCGGCGCGCTCCGACGCAGTGTACTCCGGGTCGGTGTCGATGTCGTTCACGACGATCGTCTCGCCGCGCCGACAGCGGACCATCATGCGCTCTCCGAATGCGCGGCTCCTGACGCGCTCCGGAAACGGCTCGGCGTCCCGCACATACTGGCCGAGGATCGTGCCGACCTCCTCGCCCACCGTTCCGCTGATCTCCGTGTACGACGCGCGGTTCACGCCGAGCTGCTCGCCGAGCAGGCGTGACGCGATCGCCTGGATCTCCCCCAGCCCGCGATGTGGCCGCAGCGCGTCCCCGAGCCGCACGAGGAACGCCTGTCGCTCCGAGTTCGCACGGAGCGCCGCCTCGGCGCGGACGCGCGCCGTCGTCTCCATCGAGAAGGTGAGCAGGCCGAGGACGGATCGGTCCTCGTCGCGAATCAGTGAGAGCGCGTAGTTCCAGTACGTTGCCTCGCACCGTCCGTCACGCTCGATGACGAAGCGCGCGTCGGCGTGGTGGACGGGCGGCCCTCCGGTGAGCAGCGTCGCCAGGTTCTGCTCCATCAGCTCCGCCGCGTCCGGCCACACGTCGCGGGTCGGGCGGCCGAGCGCCCACGGATGCTTCCGTGCGCCGAGCGAGGCGATGTAGGCGTCGTTGTAGATGAGGACTCGCTCCGCTCCCCCCTGCACGCTGGAGGGGAAGGCGCAGTCGAGGCAGAGTCGCACCGCCGCGCGCAGTGCTCCCGGCCAGCGCTCGACCGGCCCGAGCGCGGTTGCGCCCCAGTCGAAGGCGCGACAGCACGCACGCATCTCGCCGGGGCCGGCGAACAACGCCTCGGCAGTGGGATCGGCGATTTCAGGAGCGATGCTTCCGGTCACCGGAGCTCTCTGCTGCTGTCGACACGCAACTTAGTGCCCCCATTGGTGCAACGCACCGCGTCTTCATGCAACCGGACTGCGCGCTGACGTGCTGTTACGTACGTCGCCTACCGCTGGAGCCGTCCGGAGCACATTTGCATTGCTGGCTCGTCGGTCCTCCTTCGCATCGTCCATCTCACATGCCGGCTCCTCGCACTGTGATTCGACGCGTCGCGTGCGTCCTGCTCGTCGCCTCCGACGCCGCGACGTGGTGCGCCACGCGATACACCTAGGTGCGAAGGGAGCGACGGCCGTCGTAGCTCGCCAGGCTTCGCCAGACGGATGTCCTGCAGCAGGTCCCGCCGATGCGATCCGTCGATGGGGTGGTCACAGGACAGATAGTCGCCCGAGCGGCGATTGTCGTACACGGCTCCGATGCTTTCGAGCACCACGGCCGCGTTGCGCTGCAACGCTCGGAGCGTGGCGCCGTGATGAGCGCCGGACGAGCGTGCTTGCATCGAGCACCCTCATCCACTAGGTTCAGGTCAGCGAGACACGCGCCGTGCGCGTGGACAAGTTCCGATCGAACAGGGGCCTGCCGAATGCGAGCGGGCCCCTTTTGCATTCTGTCGCCCCCATCTGTGGGCACACCCATCGTGAGGGTTCCGATCACGAACACGTTGTGTCGGTCAGTTGCATCAGCACACTCCGAACACAGCACAACACAATTTCCGTAAGGAGTAGAACGATGCGTACCACCGGCACCGTGAAGTGGTTCAACGACACCAAGGGCTTCGGCTTCATCACCCCCGAGGGCGGCGAGAAGGATTGCTTCGTCCATCACTCGGCCATCCAGGGCGGCGGCTTCAAGTCGCTGTCTGAAGGCGAACGCGTGGAGTTCGACGTCGTGCAGGGCCAGAAGGGCCCCGCCGCCGAGAACGTCGCGAAGCTCGGTCGGTAACCTCCGCCTCCCTCGCCCAGCGAGGGCGCGGAATCGCCAACGTACCGCCGGGTCACTTCAGTCCCGGCGGTGCGGAGCTTCCTCATCCAACCCATGCCCGAACGATGGTCGAGATCCACCTGAACGAAACAGACCGCATCGACTGGGCGCTCAAGAGCTTCAAGCGCAGCGTGATGAAGGCAGGAATCCTGCGTGAGATCCGGCGCCGCCGTCACTACGTCAAGCCGAGCGAAGCGCGACAGATCAAGTCCAAGGCGGCACAGCGTCTTCGCGCCAAGGCCGCGCGCGCTCGTCGGGACTGAGACAACCGCACTCATCGCTCACAAGCCCCGATCACGCGGAGGCCGATCACTGCATGCCGAAGAAGCCGAACTACAATTTCGAGAAGCGCCAGAAGGAGCTCGCTCGCAAGCAGAAGCAGGAAGACAAGCGCGCTCGGAAGCGTGAGGAGGACCAGCGCCCCGATGCCACGCCTGAGGTGGCTTCCGAGATGCCTGCGTCGCCCGCGACGAAGTAGTCCGGCGCGACCTGCGCTGAGTACACGCCCAGAGTACAGGCGCTAGATTGCATCGTGCTGGCGGGCGCCGCTCTCGGCGCCCCCTTGGCGCTCTGTAGCGGTACCGCAGCGCCCCGAGCCGTCCACGGCCAGCGTGCTCCGACGTTTCCGGAGGCACCATGGACCGGCTCCCGCCCGCCCGCGCCGCCACGCGTACCCTCGCCCAGCACCGCGACGCGCGCGACCTGCGCGCCGTCGTCGTCGACGCGCTCACCGCCGCGCCCATCGACGAGCAGGCACTCCGTGACGGTGTCTGGACCTATGTGCGCGGGGAACGTCAGATCGGCGTCGCCCCCGGCATCGTGATTCTGGCTCTCACCGACATGGTGGAGCGGGCCAGGATCGTTCCGGACGACGTCCGGACCGCGCGCACGCGCGACGTGATACTCTGGTGCGTCGAGGCCTACTTCGGTCAGCTCGGTGGTACGGACATCGGTCGCGCTCGCGCGGCCTCAGTCGATGATTCCGCCGCCGACCCGGAGCAGGAGCCGTCCCGGGCGAGCCCGTGAGTGGGGTTCCACCGGCCGAGCCGCGCCCAAGGGAGCGCGAGGCACCCGTGTCCCCGAGGCTCGCGCGGTTCATCCGTGACAACACGGAGCCGATTCTCGCCGAGTGGGATACCTTCGCCCGGAGCATGCATGCCGCCGGCGAGACGAATGTCGAGACGTTGCGCGACCACGCGAAGGAGATGCTCCTCGTCATCGCGTCCGACCTCCAGCGACCACAATCCGAGCTCGCACAGACCGAGAAGGCCCACGGCGAGCGCGACGCGGACGACGCAGGCGAGACGAGAAACCTGACGGCCGCGCAGGAACACGGCTCCGGACGCGCCGGCAGCGGGTTCACGGTCGGCCAGATGGTCGCGGAATTCCGTGCGCTCCGCGCGAGCGTCACGCGGCTCTGGTTGGCCGACGAGACCGGACCGGCGCGCACCGACCTGATGGACCTGATCCGGTTCAACGAAGCCATCGACCAGGCCATCGCGGAGTCGGTGTCGCGCTTCAGCCAGGTCGTCGCGAGAACGCAGGAGCGATTCCTCGCCATCCTCAGCCACGACCTGCGCACGCCGCTCGGCGCGATCATCACCTCCACGCGCTTCATGCTCGACGCCGGCGATCTCGAGGAGCCGAACCGCACGCTCATCGCGCGCGCCTCGAGCAGCGCGCGACGCATGAACCAGATGGTGCTGGACCTCGTCGAGTTCACGCGCACACGTTTCGACGACACGATCCCCATCGTGCGCGCCGAGGTGGACGCGCGGCGCCTCGTGCACGACGTGGTAGTGGAGATCGCCGCCTCGTACCCGGACAGCGTGGTGCAGGTGGAGACTGTCGGCGACCTGCACGGCGCGTGGGACGCGGACCGCGTCACGCAGGCGCTGACGAACCTCGTCGGGAACGCGGTGCAGCACGGCGCGCCCGGGACCCCGATCCGCGTGTCCGCGCGCGGCCTCGCCAACGAGGTCACCCTCTCCGTGCACAACGAGGGGCCGCCGATCCCGGCGGAGCAGCAGGCGGCGATCTTCCAGGAAGGGCAGCGCGTCGCACGGCGGGCGGCGTCGTCCGACCGGCGACACCAGGGGCTGGGACTCTACATCGTGGATCGCATCGTCGCGGCGCACGGTGGAACGGTGTCGGTGCGCTCATCCGCCGCAGAGGGCACGACGTTCACCATCCGCCTCCCGCGCCGGCCGGCATGAGCGGCAGCGCGATGGAGTAGCTGACCGGGCTGCTGCACGGCGCCGGTGAGTTCCGCACGTGGGCACCCGACGGCGGGCGCTAGCGAGTACCTCGGTGGCCAAACCAGCCCGCCTCGAGCCCCAGCGTGAAGACGGAGTACCGCACGCGCTCCGGCCCCACGATGCCCGAGAACGATGCCGCCGCACCAATCACGAGAAGGTTGGCGTGCGCGGTGACGTCGTAGACCATCACGCCGACGGCTGGCTCCACACTACTGGCGCCGCATCCGTCGCACTCGTGATGGCGACTCGCGTTCGCGAACCCGAGTGCGGCGGACCCGAAGATGCGCCGTCCGCCGGTGCGAACCCCCCCGAGCAGTCCGTCGTCGCGAACGAAGTCACCGATTCCGATGAACGGTCCAGCGTCGCGAAAAGAGAGAATCACCGGACCCACCGACAGGTTGATCTTCGCGATGGCGACGTCCTGCACGGTGGGAACCGAAGCGACGTGCGCGTTCCCGAACCCCGCGGAGCCCCACAGGGCGACCCGGGGGACGTGCACAGGTGGTGCGGTCGTATCCACCGACGCTTGGGCGGCCAGACGCTGCGGAGACATCCCGCCCAGCACGCAGCCCGCAACCGTGAGCCATCGGGCAATGACCATGTCGTCGACCGCGATCCGAATGGTGGTGTCGATCGCACGCTGGGGCGAAACGCCCCGCCACGCGCACGCTGCCATCCAGGAACGCGCGAAGTTCATCGCCTGTGGCTCAGGAGCGGCCGTCGTTTCGTGAGGTGCGGATGCGCTGGCAGAGTTCCCGCACGGCGCCATGCCGCTTCGTGCTTCACGCGTCCGCGTCGATGCCAGAGCGTGTTTCCAGGCTGGCTGGATCGGCCCTCCTCGTCGCGTCGGCGGCATGTGCCGACAACATCACGCAGGCGAAGGGACACCCCGTCGACGATTCGCGCGAGCCGGCAACGAGCGTGAGCAACTCGGGCGCGACGCAGCCGACGCTCGTCGTGGCGGGCAAGTACGGCACCGCCGCGGATTTCGCCGGCATGCAACTGTCACCCGGCTCTCGACCCGGGTATGTCTTTCGCCTCGAATATGAGGGCCAGGACTTCCCGGTCGGCGCGAACGACGTGACGCGCGTCTACGGCGTCGTCGCGCCGGGCTCGCGGGCCGTTCCCGTGTTCGCGATCGGGGTGATCCCCGCCGATGGCTCGGTGCGCGGGATCTACAGCTCCTCCTGTCCCACGGGGTTCAGCGCGATGTACGTCGTCGTCACGGTCAACGGCCGAGCGATCGAGTCGAACCACGTCGACACGGCCTGTTAGCGCGGTTCTCCGTCGCGAGCGCTGATGTTTCCGAGCACCACGGCCGCGTTGCGCTGCAGGCCGTGGAGCTTGGCGCGCTTCATCGGCGAGCCCTTGAACGCCGCAGAGAATTCCTCCTGCGTCATCGCCAGCAGCTCGCGGGCGAGTGTGCGCGCGTCACGCCCCGCGATCGCGGCACGCGGCTGGAATGGGGAATCCGTCGCGAGCGCCGTCGCGAACCGCTCGTTCCACGGACACACCTCCTGACACACGTCGCACCCGTACAGCAGCTCACCGATCTGCGCTCGCAGCTCGACCGGGATCTCCTCGCGCAGCTCGATCGTGAGGTAGGAGATGCACCGCCGCGCATCCAGCTCGCGCGGCGCGGTGATCGCGTGCGTCGGGCACGCCTCGATGCACCGCGTGCACGTGCCGCACCGATCCGCCTCGAACGGCGCGTCCGTCGCCAGCGCGACGTCCACCACCAGCGCGCCGAGGAAGAAGAACGAGCCGCGCCGCGGGTGGATCAGGTTCGTGTTCTTCCCGAACCAGCCGAGCCCCGCGCGCCGCGCGAGATCCCGCTCGAGCAGTGGCCCCGTGTCGACGTAGGGCTTCCCGTGCACGGCGCGCCCCGCGTCGCGCTCGAGCCGGCGATGCAGCTCGCGCAGCCGCGATTCCATCACGTCGTGGTAATCGTCGCCGCGCGCGTACCGCGCGACCGGCCCGGATGGCTCCTTGCCCCCGTAGTCCATCCCGACGACGATCGCGTGCGTCGTCCCCGGCAGCGGCAGCCGAGTGTCGTGCCGCTTGGCGGCGCCGCGCTCGAGATACGCCATCGTCCCAGCGCGGCCCGCCTCGATCCACGCGTCGAACGCGGGAGCCGTCGCCGCCGGCCCGAGCGCGGTGATCCCCACGAGGTCGAACCCCAGCGCGTATGCATGCGCCTTCGTCAACCGCGCGAGCTCCGTCCTTCGCTCTGCGTCCAGTTCAGCGATCGAACCGTCCGTCCGGCTCGCGATGCTGCCAATCATTCGTGTGACGTTCCCGCCGGGTCTCGGTACTTCGTACTCGGTACTCCCGACCGGGAGCGGCAGTTGAATACGAGGTCTGACTCCTCATTCCGGGAGCCAGTATGCCAGTCCTGGTACCTGGTACCCACTACTACCTACTGGGCGTGGTAGTTCACTTTTCCCGAACCGCCCACCGCGCGAACCTGACGACATCCTCGGCCGGTGGCACCGCGTCGTAGTCGCCGTACGCCGTGAGCATCCGCCACCGCATGTAGTCGCGCGCCGGCAGCGGCAGGAACGGGAAGCGCCGCCACCACGCGCGACGCCGGAACCGCCACGCCACGCGGACCAGTGCCGACGCGGTGCGCGGGTTGCGCACCGCACGCGCCACAAGCGCGAGCGTCAGGCGAGGCCATCCCACCGTCGCGCCTCAGCTCTTCGTCAGACCGTACCGGCCTCCGCCCGCCAGCGCGAGCGTGAGCGCCATGACGAGATACATCGCCTCCACCTCGATCGCCCACGCCCCGCCCATCGGGTTGACCTTCCCGATGTCGCCGAGGCGCGCGAGGTAGATCGCCATCACCATGTCGAACGCGATGATGAGCGCCGCGATCCGCGTCCACAGTCCGAAGATCAGCAGTACCGGCGCGATGATCTCGGCGACGTACACGCCGTACATCATCCACGGCGGCAGGCCGTGCTTCGCCAGCGGTCCGGCGATCCACGCGACGCCGTGCGTCGCCTTGTAGATGCCGTGGAACAGCAGGAGCGCGCCGAGGCCGAGCCGCAGCACGAGCAGTCCGGTGTCCGGATGCGTCTTGATGGAGGGCATTGCCATGGGTGAAATGTCTCGGGAGCGGGTGTCTTCGCGCAATGCGCCGCGTACCACTTTTCACCGATCACCCATCACGCATCACGCATCACCGCAGGATCAGCCGGACTCGTCTTCTCCGAGAAAGCTCCGCCCGTCCATCCGCTCCGGTGCCGCCACGCCGAGCGCGTCCAGCGCGCTCGCGAACACGTCCGTCGTCCGGCGCGGCGTCCGGAGCGCCGGCCGATTCGTCAGCAGCGGCACCATCACGTGATCGCGATGCAGCGCCCCGTGCGCGCTCCGGTGCGGGATCGGCTCGTAGCGCGCCCGGAAGTCCCACCCCGGCGTCGACGACACGATGAGGTCCCCCGCGCGCGCCGATCCCGCCAGCGTCACGATCTGCACGATGCCGTCCGGGTACGTGCTCTCGAGCGTGGCGTCGAACACCGCGTCGACCCCTCCCTCCACGTCGGCGCCTATGCCTAACGGATCTCCGCTGAGCCGCGCGTAGCGATAGCGAGCCCCGCACCGCTCGACGGACGCCGCGCCGCGCGCCGCGCTCCGCACCTCGCACCGCTCGGGCCCGTGCGGCAGCAGCAGCAGGTCCACCGACTCACGCGCCAGCAGCTCCTCGGCCAGCGGCTCGTGACGGCCCGCAAGCGCCGGCCACCACGCACGCTCGCGTCGCTCCAGCTCGACGTACACGTGCGCCATCGCGTTCCCACTCACCATCACGGCGGCGTCCGGCGCGATCCCCGCCGACCATGGATGAGAAACAGTTCGGCGGCCGGTAGCGGCGACCACCGCGGCGAGGTCCTCGTGCGTGTGCACCGGCGAGTGGCCGTGATCGCTCACGAGCCAGAGATGCGTCTCCCCCCACCACCCGCCACGCTCCGCGTCCTCGCGCAGCCGGCCGGCGACGCTGTCCACGATCGCCAGCGCCTCGTGCACCAGCGCATCGGCGTGCCCGCGCGCGTGCGACGCCTTGTCCACGCCGGTGAACGCGGCGAAGAGGAAGTCCGGTCGCTCGTCACGCATCCGCCGCACGACTTCGTCACCGACCTCCTGGTCGACGTCGAGCCATCGCTCCGCGCGGCCGCGGAAGTGCGTCACCGCCGCCCGCAGCGCCAAGCGGGGCGTCAGAGCACCGATGCGCCGCTCCGGCGCCAGCCCGCGCGTCACGACGCTCAGCGCGGCGAGACTCTGCGGCACCAGCTCGAAGATCGTCGGCGCGGTCGGATCCAGGTCCTCGTCGAACCGGCGCATCTGATGCCCGACGTAGCTGCGCGCGTAGTCGGGCCACTTGCCCGCCGTCCGCGATCGGTCGAACCAGCGCAGCCCCGGTATCCCGATCGGCCCCGGGAATCGGCCCATCAGGAACGGCGTGTATGCCGGCCCCGTCACCGACGGAAAGACCGAAGCGACGGAGTAGAGAGCGCCCTCGTCGCGCAGCCGGCGGAGCGCCGGCAATCCGGCCAGCGCCGCGTCCTCGAGCGCGTCGGGACGCGCGCCATCGGCGACGAGAACGATTACCGGCACGCGAGTCGGTGAGTCATGCCGCGAAGGAAAGCGATGCGCACGAGACGCGGCAAGACGGAGCGACGCGCTCGCTGGCGCGCCCATACGTCACTCCGCTACACTCACCCCATGGCTACCAGCAAGCGACGCTCGGCGAACGACGGCAAGCCGAAGACGAAGAAGGCCGCGGCGAACGAGCCCGCGAACGACTCCGCGAACGACTCGGCGAACGACGCCGCGAACGACGC
>Ga0070683_100005957_pt1 | contig 10205 bp, 10 predicted proteins | sample KBSC713LmetaG_FD_64662 | JGI IMG/M metagenome (GOLD analysis project Ga0070683, IMG submission 64662) | Corn rhizosphere microbial communities from Kellogg Biological Station, Michigan, USA - KBS C7.1-3L metaG | ecosystem: Host-associated > Plants > Roots > Rhizosphere ... | reverse complement strand
CCGGTGAGCCGGTTGACGAGCGTCGACTTGCCGACGTTCGGGAAGCCGACGACCGCGACCGTGCCGAGCAGCTCGTCGGTGCTCACGGCGGTGGCGTGGCGTAATCCGGGCGCCCGTTCTCGTGCAGCTCGCCGAGCCAGCGCCAGAGCCGGTGGATCTCGTCCTGGATCAGCGCGGAGCCCTCCCGGTAGCCCTTGCCCGAGCGCGGAATTCCTTCGAAGCGCATCGGCTCCCCCCACGCGATCGACACCGGGTGGAAGTTGCCGAGCGTCCAGAACTGGCTTCCGTAGATCGCGGCCGGCACGACCGGGACGTCCTCCTGGAGCGCGACCATGGCCGCGCCGGGCATCGCCTCGCCGGGCATCCCGTTCTTCTGGCGAGTTCCCTCGACGAACAGCCCGAGCGCGTGCCCGTCGCGGACGATTTCACGCATGGCGCGGACGGCCTCGCGGTCGGACTCCCCCCGACGAACAGAGCGCGTGCCGAAGGCCCGGATCAGGTGACCGAGGCCGAAGTGCCGGTGGATCTCGCTCTTCGCCAGGAAGTGGATCGTCCGCGGGCAGGCCGAGCCGAAGGCGGGAGGGTCGAGCCAGTGAAAGTGATTCATCGCGAGCACGACGCCGCCTTCCATGGGAATGCGTTCGGAGCCGTAGTTGCGAAGCGGAGCGAACAGCTTCGTCAGCGGCTGGATCGTCATCCGCCCGACGGCCCAAACGGCGTCGACGCCGTTCATACCGCTAGACGTGCCCGGACGAGCGCCTCGATCTTGTCGACGACGTTCTCGACGTCGAGGTCGCTCGTGTCGATCACCTCGGCGTCCTCGGCGGGCTGCATCCGCGCTCGGTCGCTGTCGTCCCGGGCACGCAGGTCGGTGGCGAGTGCATCCGCACCGATGTCCGGACGCTCGGCCTGGCGGCGCTCCTCGCGCACCTTGCGATCGGCGACGAGGTAGACCTTCACGTCCGCGTCCGGACGGACGACGGTGCCGATGTCGCGCCCCTCGATGACCGCGTCGCCGAGCTCGGACAGCTCGCGTTGCCGCTCGCGCATGACCTCACGCACCTCCTGGTGGCGCGCGACGACGGGGACCATGCGGTCGATCCGCGACTGGCGAATCGCGGACGTGACGTCCTTGCCCGCGATCAGGACGCGTCCGGACTCATCCAGCTCGACGCGGTCCCTTCGCGCCAGCTCACCCAGCCGCTCGCCTTCGCCGAGGTCGAGCCCTTCCTGCATCGCCAGCCACGTCAGCGCGCGGTACATGGCGCCGGTATCGAGGTAGCGGAAGCCGAGGCGCTCCGCGAGGCGGCTGGCGACCGTGCTTTTACCGGCCCCTGCGGGCCCATCGATGGCGACGATCATCTCTGGGTGATCGACTCGAGAAGGTCGAAGAATCCGGGGAAGCTTATCGCCACCGCTTGAGCGTCTTCGAGCCGCACGCCTTCACGGGAGACGAGGCCGGCGACGGCGCCGAGCATCGCGAGCCGGTGATCGCCGAACGAGCCCATGCCCCCACCCCTGGGGCGGGTTGGGACCCCTCTCACCCTGAAACCATCATCGCTCGCCGCAATGCGCACGCCAAGGGCTTTGAGCGAAATTGTCACGGTTTCGATCCGGTCCGTTTCCTTGACGCGCAGCTCGGCGGCGCCGCGGACGACCGTCTCACCCCTCGCCATCCCTGCGGCGAGCGCGACCAGCGGCAGCTCGTCGATCAGGCGCGGCACCTCTTCGGCGTCGACCTGGGTCGCGACGAGCGGCGCCGAACGCACCTCGAGATCGGCGACGGGCTCCCCGGCCTCTATGCGCCGGTTGAAGACGGCGATGTTCGCGCCCATGCGCTCCAGCACGTCGAGCAGGCCGGTGCGGGTCGGGTTGACGTTCACGCCCTGCACGAGGAGCTCGGACCCGCTGAGCAGCGTGGCGGCGACGACGAACGGCGCGGCCGACGAGAAATCGCCCGCGATCCGAACATCGAGCGGTGGCAGGCTGTCGATCGGCGAGACGGAGATCTCGGCGCCGCGCCGCCGGACCGCGACGCCGAGCTCCCGCAGCAGGCGTTCGGTGTGGTCGCGGGTGGGGTGCGGCTCGACGACCCGGGTCGCTCCGCCCCGCGCGAGGAGCCCCGCCAGCAGGACCGCCGACTTGACCTGGGCGCTCGCCATCGGCGGCTGGTAGCGGATCGGCGTGAGAGCCCCGCCCTCGATCACGACGGGTGCGTGGCCATCGGTCGTCTCCACGTGAGCGCCCATCTGGCGGAGCGGCTCGGCGATCCGCTCCTGCGGCCGGCTCGACAGCGACTCGTCGCCGACGAGCTCGAAGCGCCCCTCCTGGCCGGCGAGGAGCCCGGCCGTGAGCCTGAGCACGGTTCCCGCGTTGCCGAAGTCGAGCGGCTCGTCGGGCGCGTGGAGCCCGCGCACGCCGAGGCCGCGGATGCGCACCGTCTCGGAACCGTCGTCGTCGACCTCGGCGCCGAGCTGCCGCACCACTGACAGCGCCGTCTCGGTGTCGGCCGCGCGCCCGAAGCCGTCGATCCGGCTCTCGCCGTCCGCGAGCGCGCCGAGCAGCACCGCGCGCTGGGAGATTCCCTTCACGCCCGGCACCGCGATCGCGCCCTCGATCGAGGCGGCCGGCTCGATCTTCATTCGTCGATGATCGGCGAGACGACGACGCCGTAGCCCTGCTGCTCGAGCAACTCGGCGGCGCGGTTCGCCTCGCGCTCGCCGCTGATCAGCAGCATCAGCACGCCGCCGCGCTCGGGCGAAAGGTGCTGGAGCTCGAAGTCCTCGATGTTGATCCGCTCCGCGCCGAGCCCCTGCGTGATCGCCGCGAGCACACCCGCGCGGTCCGGGACGTGAACGCGCAAGCGATGCAGCGCGCCGGGGTCGTCGTAGGCGACCTCGAGCATGCGCCGCCGGTTCCCCGACGCCTCGCCGATCCAGCGGGCGACGAAGCCGGCGTCGCCGGAGGCCAGGGCCTCCTCGAGCTTCTCGATCCGCCGCCGATGCTCGGCGAGCGACTCGCTCAGCGGCGTGGCATTGTCGAGGAAGATGTCGACCCAGATGCGCGGGTTCGCGCCCGCGACACGCGTCATGTCGCGGAGCGAGCCGCCGGCGGACAGGAGCGGGTCGTGTCCCTCGACGCGGGTCGCGCCGGCCTGGTTCACGAGCAGGTTGGCGAGCGCGTGCGGGAGGTGGCTCGTGAGGGCGACGATCCGGTCGTGCGCCTCCGGGTCGACCGCGACCGGCGTCGCACCCAGGCTGGAGACGAAGGCGTGCACGAGCCGGTAGCGCTGCGCGTCCGTCTCGGGAAGCGGCGTCAGGAACCACGTCGCGCCCTGGAAGAGCTCGCCGCTCGCATGCTCGGGCCCGCGAGCCTCCGAGCCGCAGACCGGGTGTCCGCCGACGAAGCGCGCCGAGCCGTTCGCTCCCGTGCAGACCGCCGACTTCGTCGAGCCGACGTCGGTCACCGTGCAGCCTTCCGGGGCCGCCTCGAGCACCGTCACCACCTCGCGGGCGAGCTGCGCGACGGGAGCAGCGACGACTGCGAGCTCGGCGCCCTGGAGCGCGTCCTCGCGCGTGGCCGCAGCCACGTCGACCGCGCCCTTGTCGACCGCGCCCTGGAGCGCGCCCGCATCGGGGTCGAAGCCGGCCACCTCCGCACCGGCCCGCTTCGCTGCAAGCCCGACCGAGGCTCCGATCAGCCCGGTGCCGACGAGCGCGACTTTCACTACCCGATCTCTTTGCCCATCAGGGCGACGATTGCGGCCACCTCGGCCGCGAACGCCGCGAACTGATCCGTCGGGATCTGCTGGGCGGCGTCCGAGAGCGCCTCTTCGGGACGCGGGTGCGTCTCGACGATGATCCCGTCCGCCCCGACCGCGGCCGCGGCGCGCGCGAGCGGCAGCACGAGGTCGCGGCGGCCAGCTGCGTGCGACGGGTCGACGATCACCGGCAAATGGGTCTCGTGCTTGAGGACGGCAACGGCTCCGAGGTCGAGCGTGAACCGCGTCGACGTCTCGAAGGTCTTGATCCCGCGCTCGCAGAGGATGATCCGGTCGTTGCCCTCCTTGGCCACGTACTCGGCGGCCATCAGCAGCTCCTCGACCGACGTGGACAGGCCGCGCTTCAGCAGCACCGGCTTCTCGGCGCGCCCGACCTCGGACAGGAGCAGGAAGTTTTGGCTGTTCCGGGCGCCGATCTGGATGACGTCGGTTGCCTCGACGACCTCCTCGACGTGCCGGGGGTCCATGAGCTCGGTCACGATCGGGAGACCGGTCTCGGCCTTGGCTTCCTGGAGCAGCTCGAGCGCCTCGATGCCGAGGCCCTGGAACGTGTAGGGCGAGGTGCGGGGCTTGAACGCGCCGCCGCGGAGCATGGTGGCCCCCGCATCGGCGACAACGCGCGCGGTGGTCAGCGTCTGCTCGCGGCTCTCGACGCTGCACGGGCCGGCGATCAGCCCGAAGTACGTGTCGCCGATCCGGCGCCCGTCGACGTCGATCACCGTCGGGTCGGCCGCGAGCTCGCGCGCGACCAGCCGGTACGGCTTGATGATCGGGACGACCTGCTCGACGCCCGGGTAACCCTCGACGGGCAGGGTCGCCAGCAGCTCGCGGTCGCCGATCGCGCCGATGACCGTCGCCTCGCGGCCGCGGGACACGCGCGCGTCGACGCCGGCCTCCTCGAGCCGTGCGACGACGTGGTCGGTCTGGTCCGGCGTCGCCTCCGGGCCCATGACGATCAGCAGCTCGGGCGAGCCGTTCGTAGCCATCGCCTCGCTAGTCTAGGTGCGCCGTGCCCGGTGACACCGACCCAGTCATCCAGCAGTTCCGGGACAAGATCTCCGACAACGACCGCGCGCTCGTCGAGGCGGTCAACGCGCGTCTGCGCCTCGTCGCACAGCTGAAGACGTACAAGGAGTCGCGCGGGATCGACTTCGTCGACCCGGAGCGCGAGGAGTGGATCCTCCGCGACCTGGCGCGCGCGAACCGCGGCCCGCTGTCCGCCGACGGCCTGCATGCGTTCTACGAGCAGCTCTTCGCGCTCACGAAGCGCGAGGTTTCGAGCACGGACAAGTAGGTCCGCTGGCTTCGGCCGAATCAGGCCAACAACGCCATACCTCGCTCGCGCAACGCCGAGCTTGGCCGGTCCCACCTCGGCTGATTCGACCGAGCGACCCAGCTTGACGGCCGCCCACATGCCGCCTACTCTGGAGCCAATGACCCTCCCGACCTCACTCTGGGCCTGGACCTGGCGCCACGAGCGGGGCGGGAGCGTCGCCTGATCTGACCTAGGCCACAAGCCCGTTCCGCTCGAAGACCTCCCAGCCGGAGGTCTTTTTGTTTGCCCGAATGAACGCAACCACCGTCATACCCACCGATCTCGTCACTCCCCTCGGGGCCTACCTTCGCCTGCGCCCCGAGGACGGAGCGGCCTTCCTCCTCGAGTCCGTCGAGCACGGGCGCCTGGGCCGGCACTCGTTCGTCGGCTACGGGACGCGGATCGTCGGCTTCGAAGAGGCCGAGTCGCTCGACGCGCCGGTCGTCGGCTACCTCGGCTACGACCACGTGGCGCAGCTCGAGCCGAGCGTCCCCCTGCCGGACACGGGGCCGGCCTTTCCCGAGAGCCTGTTCGTCGTGGCCGACACGCTCGTCAAGTTCGACCACGTGCTCGGGATGGCCGAGATCCTGCGCGGCGACCCCGTCGAGGTCGCGGAGCGGCTCGACGGTCCGCTGACCCGGCTCGAAGCGGGCCGCAACGGGACGGGCGGACGCACACGGCGGTCTCCGGGCCGGTTCGAGTACGTTCGCGCCGTCGAGCGCGCGAAGCAGTACATCCGCGAGGGCGACGCGTTCCAGATCGTCCTCTCACAGCGAGCGGAGCGGCCCACCCGCGCCTCCGCAGTCGACATCTACCGCTCGCTGCGCCGCGTCAACCCGTCCCCGTACCTGTTCCTGCTCGAGCTGGGCGAGCTGGCGCTGATCGGCTCCTCGCCGGAGACGCTCGTCAAGCTCGACGCGGGCCGAGCGAGCGTGAACCCGATCGCCGGGACGATCCCGCGCGGGCCGGGCGACGCCGAGAAGCTGCTCGCCTCGGAGAAGGACCGCGCGGAGCACGTGATGCTCGTCGACCTCGGGCGCAACGACCTCTCGCGGGTCTGCGAAGCCGGGACGGTGCACGTCGAGCGGTTCCTCGAGGCGGAGCGTTTCTCGCACGTCACGCATCTCGTCTCGGAAGTGGTCGGCGAGCTGCGGCCCGACGTGAGCCCGTTCGACCTGCTTCGCGCATGCTTCCCGGCCGGGACGGTCTCGGGCGCGCCCAAGGTGCGGGCGATGCAGATCATCTCGGAGCTCGAGCAGTACCGGCGGGGCCCGTACGCGGGCGCTGTCGGCTACTCGCTGCCGGGCGCCTCGCTCGACACGTGCATCGCGATCAGGACGCTGGTGCTCTCCGACGGCATTGCTCACCTGCAGGCCGGCGCGGGCATCGTCGCCGACTCCGTTCCGGCGCTCGAGCACGACGAGTGTCTGAAGAAGCTCGCGGCGATCGAACGCGCGATCGAGCTCGCGGAGGCCCGGCTGTGATCCTCCTGGTCGACAACTACGACAGCTTCACCTACAACCTCGCGGACATGATCGCCGTGCAGGGCGTCGAGGTCGTCGTGCGACGGAACGACGAGATCGACGCGGACGAGGCCGAGCGGCTCCGACCCTCGCACCTCGTCGTCTCGCCGGGCCCGGGACGGCCGGGCGGTTCCGGCAATACGCTCGAGATCGTGAAGCGGCTGTCGCGGTGGCCGACCCTCGGTGTCTGTCTCGGGCACCAGGCGATCGTCGAGGCGTTCGGCGGCGAGGTCGGGGCGGCGCGCATGCTCGTCCACGGCAAGGCGACGACCGTGCGCACGGACGGCCGCGGGCTCTTCCACGACCTGCCCGAGGAGTTCGAAGCCGGGCGCTACCACTCGCTCGCGGCGACGAGGGTGCCGGACGAGCTCGAGGTCGCCGCGTCCGCGCCCGACGGCGAGATCATGGCGGTGCGGCACCGCGAGCTGCCCGTGCACGGCGTCCAGTTCCACCCCGAGTCGGTGCTGACCCCGGTCGGGCCGCAGCTGATCAAGAACTTCCTGGAGTTCTCGTGATCCAGCCTGCGATCGCAGAGCTCATGGACGGGCGCGACCTGACCCAGGAGAACGCACGCGACGTGATGCGCTCGATCATGGACGGCGACGCGACGCCCGGGCAGATCGGCGCGTTCCTCGTCGCGCTGCGGATCAAGGGCGAGACGGCTGACGAGATCGCGGGCTGCGCCGAGGCGATGCGGGAGCATGTCCTGGTCGTGCGGCCGGCGCGGACGGATCTCGTCGACACGGCCGGGACCGGCGGTGACGGCGCACGGACGTTCAACATCTCGACCGCAGCGGCGCTGGTGGCAGCTGCCGCGGGCGCGGGCGTCGCGAAGCACGGGAACCGCGCCGTCTCCTCGTCGTCCGGCTCGGCAGACGTCCTCGAGGCGCTCGGCTTCAACCTCGAGCTGCAGCCCGAGACGATCGCGCGCTCGATCGACGAGCTCGGCTTCGGCTTCCTGTTCGCGCCGACCCACCATCCCGCGATGCGCCACGCGGCACCGGTCCGGCGCGAGCTCGCGACGCGGACGGTGTTCAACGTGCTGGGGCCGCTCACGAACCCGGCCGGAGCGCGTGCGCAGGTGGTCGGCGTGTACGCGCCCGAGCTGGTGCCGACGATTGCGGAAGTGCTCGCGCGACTCGATGCGGAGCGTGCGTTCGTGGTACACGGCGCGGGCGGCGTGGACGAGCTGTCACCGGCCGGCGCCAACCTCGTCTGCGAAGTCGTCGGCGGGCAGGTCCGGCGACGGGAGATCGACCCGCTCGACTTCGGCATCGAACGCTGCGCGCCCGAGGAGCTCACGGGCGGCGACCCGGCCGCGAACGCGGAGACGATTCGCAGGATCTTCACCGGAGCCCAGGGCGGAAAACGCGACGCGGTGCTGCTCAACGCAGCGGGCGCGATCGCGGCAGGTGGCCTCGCGCGCGACCTCGGAGAAGGCGTGGGGCTCGCGCGCGAGGCGATCGACTCCGGTGCGGCCGGGGAGCGGCTCGAGGCGTTGATCGCGTTCTCGCAGGAACCGGTGGTGACGGCATGAGGTTCCGTGACGCGCTGGCGCATCCCGGTCTCGCGGCGATCGCCGAGATCAAGCGCCGTTCGCCCTCGGCCGGCGACCTGCGACCGGCTGCGAATCCCGGAGAGCTCGCACGCGAGTTCGAGCGCGCAGGTGCCGCCGCCGTCTCGGTGCTCGTCGACGAGCGCTTCGCCGGTTCGGTCGAGGATCTGCGGACAGCACGCGCCGCAGCGTCGCTTCCGCTCCTTGCCAAGGGGTTCTTCCGCGAGCCGGACGAGCTCGCCGAGCTGAAGCGAAGCGGCGCGGACGCGGTGCTGCTGCTTCTGCGAGACCTCGACGACGATCTCACCGCACGCCTGATGGCAGCCGCCCGGGACCTCGAGCTGGACGCCCTCGTCGAGGCTCACGACGCCGCGGAGCTCGAGCGAGCCGTCGCGCTCGGCGCCGACCCGATCGGCGTCAACGCGCGCGACCTCTCGACCTTCGCCATCGACCGGAGCGCCCAGCTCGACCTCGTGGCGCTGGCTCCCGGCGACCGCGTCGTGATCGCCGAGAGCGGGATCGAGTCGCGTGCCCAAGCCGCGGCCGCCGAGCTCGCCGGCGCCGACGCCGTGCTCGTCGGCTCGGCGCTCATGCGCGCTCCGGATCCCGCGGCGAAGCTGCACGAGCTCATCGACCGGCCGCTGGTAAAGATCTGCGGGCTGACGCGCGAGGAGGACGTCGCGGTTGCCGCCGAGGCCGGTGCGGACCTCGCCGGGTTCATCCTGGCCCGCGAGAGCCCGCGGCGCGCCGCACACGTCCTGCCGGTGCCCGAGACGATGCTCTCGGTCGCGGTCTTCGTCGGCGAGCGACACGACGCCGGCTCCGACCTCGCCCAGCTCTACGAGCGCGAGGACGGTCATCGCGGCCGCGACGCCGTGCTCTTGCGCGGGGACGAACCGGTGGCACAGGTGCTCGACCTGCCGTGGCAGGAAGGCGATCCCGGGCATCACGCGCACGCAGCAGCCCGTGACGGGCGCATCGTCCTCGCGGGCCGGCTTGGACCGGAGAACGTCCGGGCTGCGATCGCCGAGGTCCAACCGTGGGCGGTCGACGCGAGCTCCCAGCTCGAGCTCGCGCCCGGCATCAAGGATCACGACCGGATCCGAGCCTTCGTCGAGGCCGTGCGCTCGTGAGCATCGGCGTCTACGGACAGTACGGCGGGCGTTACGTGCCCGAGACGCTGATCCCGGCGCTCGACGAGCTGACCTCGGTGTGGGGCGAGGCGCGCGACGATCCAACGTTCCGCCGAGAATTCGAGGAGCTCCTGCGTACGTACGCGGGCCGGCCGACGCCGCTCACGCTCGCCGAGCGCTTCGCCCCGGGCAAGCGCCTCTACCTGAAGCGCGAGGACCTCCTGCACACGGGAGCGCACAAGCTGAACAACGCGCTCGGCCAGGCGCTCCTCGCCCGGCGGCTCGGCAAGCAGCGGATCGTCGCCGAGACCGGTGCGGGCCAGCACGGCGTCGCATCGGCGACCGTCTGCGCGCGCTTCGGGCTCGAATGCGTCGTCTACATGGGCTCCGAGGACATGCGCCGCCAGCGGCCGAACGTCGAGCGCATGCGGCTGCTCGGCGCCGAGGTCGTCCCCGTCGAGCTGGGGACGAAGACCTTGCGCGAGGCGACGAGCGAGGCGATCCGCGACTGGCTGACGAACGTCGAGACGACGCACTACCTGCTCGGTTCGTGCGTCGGCCCGTATCCGTACCCAGAGCTCGTGCGAGAGCTGCAAGCCGTGATCGGCCACGAGGCTCGCGAGCAGATCCTCGAGGCCGAGGGCCGGCTGCCCGAGGTCGCGGTCGCGTGCGTCGGCGGAGGCTCGAACGCGATCGGCCTCTTCGCGGGCTTCGTCGACGATGCGGACGTCCGGCTCGTCGGCGTCGAGGCCGCGGGCGCGGCGAGCCTCGGAACCGGGCGCACCGGAGTCCTCCATGGCGCACGCTCGTCGATCCTCGCGGACGAGGACGGGCAGGTGCTCGACGCGCACTCGATCTCGGCCGGGCTCGACTACCCGGGCGTCGGCCCGGAGCACGC
>Ga0070683_100005956_pt1 | contig 10206 bp, 8 predicted proteins | sample KBSC713LmetaG_FD_64662 | JGI IMG/M metagenome (GOLD analysis project Ga0070683, IMG submission 64662) | Corn rhizosphere microbial communities from Kellogg Biological Station, Michigan, USA - KBS C7.1-3L metaG | ecosystem: Host-associated > Plants > Roots > Rhizosphere ... | reverse complement strand
AGCAGGTAGTCGGTGAGGTCCTCCGACATCTTCTTCGTCAACGTCGTCACGAGGACGCGCTCGCCCTTCTCCTCACGGCGACGGATCTCTCCGAGCAGGTCGTCGATCTGGTTCCGTGTCGGCCGAAGCTCCACCTCCGGGTCGACGAGGTACGTCGGGCGGATCAGCTGCTCGGTCACCTGCGAGGACTGCCGGAGCTCCCAGGCGCCGGGCGTCGCCGAGACGAACACGACCTGCTGCACCTTCTCGAGAAACTCGTCGAACCGAAGCGGTCGATTGTCGAGCGCGCTCGGCAGCCGGAAGCCGAAGTCGACGAGCGTCTGCTTGCGGGAGCGATCGCCCTCGTACATGCCGCCGATCTGCGGGACCGTCTGATGCGACTCGTCGATGAACACGACGTAGTCCGAGGGGAAGTAGTCGAGCAGCGTGTGCGGCGCGGAGCCGGGCGGCCGGCCGTCGAGGATGCGGGAGTAGTTCTCGATCCCGTTGCAGAAACCGAGCTCCTTCATCATCTCGAGGTCGTACTCGGTGCGCTGGCGGATCCGGTGCGCCTCGAGCATCATCCCTTTCGACTCGAAGTGCTTCACCTGCTCCTCGAGCTCGTGCCGGATCTCGACCGCGGCACGCTCGACCGTCGGCGCCGAGGTCACGTACTGCGTCGCCGGGAAGACCGTGATGTGATCGAGGCGCGACAGCACCTCGCCGGTCAGCGGATCGAAGTGCGTGATCTGCTCCACCTCGTCTCCGAAGAACGAGATGCGGTATGCCGTCTCGGAGTGCGCGGGCTGGATCTCGATCACGTCGCCCTTCACCCGGAACCTCCCGCGGCCGAGCAGCGTGTCGTTGCGCGCGTACTGGATGTCGATCAGCTTGCGCAGCACGAGGTCGCGATCGGTCTCCTCGCCGACCGTGAGGAAGACGATTCGCTTTTCGTACTCCTCCGGCGATCCGAGTCCGTAGATGCAGGAGACGGACGCGACGATGACGGTATCGCGCCGCGAGAGGAGGCTGGACGTCGCGGCATGCCGCAGCCGGTCGATGTCGTCGTTGCGCGAGCTGTCCTTCTCGATGTAGAGATCCGCCTGCGGGACGTACGCCTCCGGCTGGTAGTAGTCGTAGTACGACACGAAGTACTCGACCGCGTTGCCGGGGAAGAACTCGCGAAACTCGTTGCACAGCTGGGCCGCGAGCGTCTTGTTGTGCGCGATCACGAGGGCGGGCCGCTGAACCTGCTCGATGATCCACGCCATCGACGCCGTCTTGCCCGTCCCCGTCGCGCCGAGCAGCGTCTGGAAGCGCTCGCCCGCACGCAGGCCGTCGCTGAGCGCTGTCACCGCGCCCGGCTGGTCCCCGGTCGGGACGTACGACGACGAGGTTTTGAGCGGCGGCATTGTGGGACAGGGTATCCGGCGTGACCGCTCAGTCGAGACCCCCGTACGGCGCCTACGCGGCGATCATGGCCGTGTTCGCCGGGGGGCTCGCGGGCGCGGGCGCGCTCGGCCGCGCACTCGGCCGCGATCCGCGCGAGCACGACTCACTCGACCTGGCCGTGCTCGCACTCGCGACGTTCAAGGGCGCGCGCACGATCACGCGTGATGAGGTGACGAGCTTCATCCGCGAGCCGTTCGTCGAGGGGCACGCCCACGGCGGCGACGAGGATCCCGTCGGAAGCGGCGACCTGCGGCAGGCGATCGGCGAGCTCGTCACCTGCTCGCGGTGCATCGGCACGTGGGTGGCGGCCGGGCTCGGCGGCATCCAGATCCTGGCGCCCCGCTTCGGCCGGATCCTCAGCTGGTCGCTGGCCGTCGCCGGCCTGAACGACTGGCTCCAGGCGAGCTTCGCCGCACTCACCCACAAGGCAAACGTGCTGGAGCGGCGAGCGGGGTAGTCCGGAATCGCCGGTACCCTGCCGACGTGCGCCGGCTGGGTCTCGTAGTCGCGGCGTCGCTCGCCGTCACCGCCCAGGCGCACGCGGCGACGCTGACCGTCGCCCCGAGCAACTTCTCGCCTCGGAAAGCGACGCTGCAGGTCGCAGCGCATCTGACCGTCGAGCGCCAGTTCGGCATCCGCCTCGCGTCGCTCTCGGGCCGCCGGGTGGGCTGGATCGTCCCACCCTCGCGCCGGACGACGCTGGCGATCGGCTGGAACGGCCGCATCGGCGGCAAGCTCGTGCGCGACGGGTACTACCGGGTGCAGCTCGTCTACGGCTCGGCGGTGCTCGCGACCTCCCGCGTGCACATCGACAGTCATCCCCCCGTGCTCGCCGGCCTCCGGATCGGGAACGGCTCGAGCAGGTTCGCAGGCGACAACGCACTCCTCACGACGGTGAGCCCGAACGGCGACGGGTTCCGCGACAGCGCAAGCATCGACTTCACGCTGGCGGAGAAGGCGACGGTCACGATGGAGGTCACGCGGACGGTCAAGGTACCGGCGGTCATCTCGACCGTCACGGAGCGGCTCACGCCCGGGCCGCACACGCTCGCGTGGGCGCCGTCGCCGTCGCTGAACCCTCGCACCTACCTCATCCGCATCACCGCGGTCGACACGACAGGCAACGCAATCACCTACGGCGCGCCGAACGCCAAGGTCGGGCGCTATCCGCGCGGGCCGGTCGTCCGGCTGCAGGGAATCGACGCCGGCTTCACCAAGCCGAGCTATCTCCCAGGCGAGCTCGCCCAGGTGCACATCGCGACCGACGAGCCGACGCTGACGATGCGCGTGTTCCACGCCGGTCCCGAACAGGTCGTGACCTACGCCGACAACCAGTTCGCCGGGATCGAGGTGGACGAGGCGCCGACGACGATCGACTGGAGCGCCTGGCGCAGCGTCCCGCACACGATCTCGTTCCCGGTCCCGAACGTGGCCAGCGGGCTCTACTACCTGCAGTTCGGCGGGCCCGACGGCCGAATCGGCTACGCGCCGTTCGTCGTCCGGCCGGCGACCCTCGGGACGACGAGCCGCGTCCTCGTCGTCCTGCCGACGAACACCTGGCAGGCCTACAACTTCCAGGACACGGACGGGAACGGGTACGGCGACACGTGGTACGCCGGGCCGCCGAACCGGTTCGTCGACCTCGGGCGGACGTACATCGCGCGCGGCGTCCCGCCGCGCTTCTACCGCTACGACCTGCCGTTCCTGCACTGGTTCTACTGGTCGGGCAAGTCCGCAGAGTTCATCTCCGACTCCGACTTCGACCAGATCGCCTCGGGCGACGACCTTGCGCACGCGTACGACCTGGTCGTCTTCGAAGGCCACGAGGAATACGTGTTGCCGCACGAGTACGACGTGGTGCAGCGCTTCCGGGACCTCGGCGGGAACCTGATGTTCCTGTCCGCGAACAACTTCTTCTGGAAGGTGCGCAAGACGAAGCAGGTGCTGCAGAAGATCGGGCGGTGGCGCGACGCCGGCCGCCCGGAGGCGGCGCTGATCGGGGTCGAGTATCGCGCGAACGACGACGGGCAGCGCCAGGGCCTCTTCACGGTTCAGAACAGCGCTGCGGCGCCGTGGCTCTGGGACGGCACCGGGCTCACCGACGGCTCGATGTTCGGGCAGTTCGTCGGCGGCTACGGGATCGAGATCGACGCCACCGCGCCCCAGTCACCGCCGGGGACGCTCGTCGTCGCCCAGATCCCCGATCTCTACGGTCCGGGCCTGACGGCGCAGATGAGCTACTACGAGACGGTCGGCGGCGCGAAGGTGTTCGCGGCGGGCACGCTCGACTTCGGAGGCTCGGCCACGTTCTGGCCGGTGAAGCGCATGCTCGACAACGTCTGGGCCCGGCTCAGCCAGCCGTAGCCCCGCCCGCTGCCGACGGAGCGGTTCAGTCGCCCCAGTCGAAGTCGCGCGAGCGCGACCAGAGGTTCTCGTCCGAGGGCTGATCCGCGTCGGGCCGGGCGGCCGCGTCTTCGACCGTCTCCTCGGGCACCGCGGTCGCCGCCGACGGCGCGTCGATGAAGGTGTCCTCGGTCGTCGGCCAGTCGAGCGAGGTCTCCTCCGCCTCGATCCCCTGCACCCCGTCCATCGTGTCCTCCATCCGCGCCTGCTCCTCGGTCTTGAAGAGCGGATGGTTTTCGAACGGATCGTCCGAGATGTAGCGCTCGAGCGGCATCTCGTGCTCGAGCGCTGCGTTGCGCCGTTTCAACTCGAGGTGGTCCTGGATCACCTTGGCGAACACCGACGGGCTCTCAACCGCCATGAATTCCTCCTGCTCCGACGCCATTTCTTCCGCTGCAGGAGTTTAGATGATCTACGAGGCGATCGATTCCGTCGAGACGACGACGCGGTTCCGGCCCTGCCGCTTCGCTTCGTAGAGCGCGGAATCCGCGGCAGCGAGCAGCTCGCCGAGCTCCTGGCACTCCGGGAAGGACGCGACACCGAAGCTCGCCGTCACGGTGATCTCGTCGCCGTCCCCGGTCGTCACGACGTGCGCGGCGATCTCGGTGCGGGCGCGCTCGGCCAGGTGCGCACCGCCGGCCGCATCCGTCTCTGCGAGCACGAGCGCGAACTCCTCTCCGCCCCAGCGCGCCGCGACGTCGCTCTCGCGCACGGTTCGGCGCAGCGTGCGCGCGAACGCTTTCAGCACCTCGTCGCCTGCGGGATGCCCGTACCGATCGTTGACGAGCTTGAAGTTGTCGAGGTCGGCGAGCACGACCGTCGTGTCGTTGCCGAATCGAGCCGCGCGGGCGAGCTCCGAGCGGAGCGAGTCCTCGAGGCTGCGTCGGTTCGCGAGCCCCGTGAGGCTGTCGACCATCGCCTGCCGCTGCACCATGCTGTGCAGCCGCGCGTTGTCGAGCGCGACCACGACCTGCGCCGCGAGCGACGCGATCGTCTCGACCTGGCTCGCGTCGAAGCTGTCCGCGGTCAGGACGAGCGAGCCGAAGTCCGACGAGTCGATCCGCAGCGGGAAGGCGATCCGGTCGGGCCCTGCGTCGGGGTCGCCGGCACGCGCGAGCTCTCCTTCCAGGCCGAGCACGACGCCGCCCTTGGCGCCGGTCGCCTCGACGGCGGACTCGACGACGACCCGCATCAGCTGGGCGGGATCGTGCGTCGCCGCGAGGGCCTCGCCGAACCGCGCCGTGGCCGAGCGGACGCGGACACGGGCCGTGTCGAGCTCGGCGATCCGCTGCTCGAGCTGCGCGGCCATGTTGTTGAAGGCGCCGCCGAGGTCGGCGAACTCGTCGCGGCCGCGCACCTCGACGCGCTCGCTGAATTGACCGCTCGCGATCGCGTTCGCTGCGTCGGACAGGCGCCGGAGCGTGCGCACCACCGAGCGGCCGAGCAGGTACGTCACCGCTGCGAACACGAGCAGCGAGGCGAGCAACGCGACCAGGATCTTGGTTTCCGACGAGTGCGCCGCCGCGTCGATCGCGTGTTGCGGCACGAGCGCGGCTAGCGCGACCCCGCCCGTGGCGCGCGGCGGCGCGGTCTGGAGCGCGCGATACGCACGTCCCGCGACGACGACGCGTGCGGCTCGTCCCGGCACGAGCGCAAGTCGTCCGCCGCGTCCGGGACCCGCGACGATGCGTCCGGAGCGAAGCGCGATCAGCCGGTCGGAGGGAGCGATGCCACGTTCCAGCGCGGCGAGGAGCGCGCCGTCGACGCGGAGGTCGGCGGCGACGGAGCCGAGGACGCGATCGCGGTCGACCACCGAGACCGCCCCCGAACCGGTGGCGCCGAATCCGACGTGGATCGAGAGCGTCGGATGCGCCGCGGCGAGACGTGCGAGCGCCGGGCGATCCTTCGTTCTCAAGGCGCGTTGCAATGCGGGATCGGCGGCGAGCCGGCGCGCGGCCGCGTCGGCCCGGTCGAGGCGCTCGGCGTAGCGCGCGACGGCGGCGCGGAGGTCGCCCTGGAGCACCGCGTCGACCCTGCGCGTCTCGCTGCGATGGGTCAGCGTGTCGTAGCCGAGGAACGCGACCCCAAGCGGGAGCAGCGCGAGCAGCGCAAACCATGCAACCAGCTTGAGTTTGAAGCTCCCCACGACGCTCCTCAAGGTTTCCGGCGGCGGTGCCGATGGTTCTCTCGTTACTGGTTGTCGGCGCGAACGGGGGAAACATGAGGGTCTCATGGGCGCAGGCGGCGGCGGGAGCAGCCATCCTCACCGTCCTCGGGGGCCTGATCGTCCTGCCGGCGCGGGTGCTCGGGCCGATGCAGAGCACAGCCCTCGTCCGGCTGCCGCCGCTCGTCACGCCGCAGGCGGTCGAGGCAGCGCCCCAGGCGGTCGAGGCAGCACCGGCCGTCCCGAAGCACCACCGTGTGCCGGCGCCCGCACCCGCCGCTGCGTTGCCGCTCGAAGCATCGGTCGCGCAGCTTGCGACCGTGGCCCGCTCCTCCCCCGCCCCCGCCGCGGCGCCCGCGCATCGTCCAGCGGTCCACCACGCGGCTGCGCCGGCGCCCCAGTCGCCGGGGAACCAGCACCGCCGCCGTGCCCTGCCTCCGGACGAGACGCCTGCCCCCGCGCCCGCCCCGGCACCGGCACCTGTCCCGGTGCCGCCACCCGCACCGGCTCCGGCTCCGGCGCCGGCCCCGACACCGCCGCCGGTCGTCACGCCTGCGCCGCCCGCACGGGTGCTCGCGGACACGGGCGCCACCACCCCGCCCGACGGACGCTGCAACGACAACGACGGTCCCACGCCCGAGCCTGAGCACGAGCACGACGACGCCGACCACGGCAGCGGCAACGACCAGGGCCGCGGCCACGCTGCAGACCACAGCAACGACCGCGGCCCGGGCCGCGGGCACGGGAAGTAGGCAGAATGGGCGGCGTGGCCCGCCTGAAGCTCACCCGCCGCGCCGGCCCGATCGGCGCCGCGCTCACCGCGTGGGACCTCTGGCGCCGCCTGCCGCCGCGCCAGCGCAAGTGGGTCGCCCAGCAGGTGCGCAAACACGGCCCGCGCGTCGCGAAGCAGGCGCTGCAGGCACAGCGGCAGCGGCGCCGGCGCTAATCCTCCTCGGAGGATTCGCTAGCGCGCGAGCGCGTCGCGGGCGATCCGCGTCTGCTCGATCAGGTGCGCGGTCGGATAGCCCTCCGACGGGCTCGCCCGCCACGGGCGGCCGATGAAGCGCAGCGGGCGGCCTGCCGCCGCCTCCTCGAGCCGGTGCCGGATCGACCGCCACGGACCCATGTTCTGCGGCTCCTCCTGGGCCCAGACCACCTCGTCGAGCCCGGGATAGGACGCAACGAGCGCCGAGACGTCATCGGTCGGGAATGGATAGAGCTGCTCGATCCGCGCGACGGCGACTGCATCTGCATCCGCGCGCGCCTCGTGGCCGACGATGTCGTAGTAGACCTTGCCGCTGCAGAGCACGAGGCGCCGCACCAGGTTCCGGTTCGCGCGCTCGTCGTCGATCACCACCTGGAACGACCCGTCCGCGAGATCCGCCAGCTGTGAGGCCGAGTCCTTCAGCCGGAGCAGGCCCTTCGGCGTCACGACGACGAGCGGCCGCGCGGTCGCGTCGAGCGCCTGGCGGCGCAGCAGGTGGAAGTACTGCGCGGCCGTCGTGCAGTTCACGATGCGGATGTTCTCCTGGGCACCGAGCTGCAGGAAGCGCTCGAGCCGGGCGCTCGAGTGTTCCGGCCCGTTCCCCTCGTAGCCGTGCGGGAGCAGCAGCGTCAAGCGCGACGTCTCGCGCCACTTCGACAACGCCGACGAGATGAACTGGTCGATCACGATCTGCGCGCCGTTTGCGAAATCGCCGTACTGCGCCTCCCACAGGACGAGCGCCTCCGGCGCGGCGACGGAGTAGCCGTACTCGAACCCCATGCATGCGTACTCGGAGAGCGGCGAGTTGAACGCCTCGAAGGACGCGGTCGCCTCGTCGAGGTGCTGCATCGGCGTGAAGGTCTCGCCCGTATGCACGTCGTGCAGCACGAGATGGCGCTGAGCGAACGTCCCGCGCTGGACGTCCTGGCCCGTCAGCCGGACCGGGATGCCGTCGACGAGAAGGGACGCGTGCGCGAGCGCCTCTGCGTGGCCCCAGTCGATGCCGCCCGCCTCCATCGCGGTCCGCCGGCGCTCGAGCTGGCGCGCCAGCTTCGGGTGAACGGTGAAGTCGCCCGGCGTGCGGAGCAGCTCCTCGTTCAACTGCATCAGCTTGTCGGCGGCGACCGCGGTGATCACGTCGGCGGTGGTCGCGCGCGGGATCGCGCCGTCGTGCTCCTCCTTCACCGAATCGCCGAACGATGCCTTCAGGCGCTCGTGCGAGGCGCGCAACATCGCCTCGACCTCGGAGACGAACTCCTGCGCCTGCGCCTCCGTCAGCACGCCTTCCTCGACGAGCTGGGCCTGATAGATCTCGCGCACGCTCGGGTGCGCGTTGATCTGCTCGACCATCAACGGCTGGGTGTACGCGGCCTCGTCCTGCTCGTTGTGCCCGAAGCGGCGGTAGCCGACGAGGTCGATGACGACGTCCTGCCCGAAGCGGCGCCGGTAGGCCATCGAGAGCCGCGCGGCCGCGATCGAGGCCTCGGGATCGTCCGCGTTCACGTGGATGATCGGGACGTCGAACCCCTTCGCCAGGTCGGAGGAGTACCGCGTCGAGCGGCCCTCGTTCGGGTCGGTCGTGAAGCCGATCTGGTTGTTCGTGATCAGGTGCAGGGTGCCCCCGGTGGAGTAGCCCTCGAGATCGTGGAGGTTGAAGGTCTCGGCGACGACACCCTGGCCGGCGAACGCAGCGTCGCCGTGCAGCAGGACGGGCAGCGCGACCGAGGGGTCGTGCGCGCCGTTCTGCGTCGAGCGGGCCGTCTGCTCGGCGCGGGTGCGTCCCTCGACCACGGGGTCGACGGCCTCGAGGTGGCTCGGGTTCGCGACGAGGCGCACACCGACCTTGCCGTTCGCGGTCGTGCGGGTGCCGTGCGCGGCGAGGTGGTACTTGACGTCGCCGGTGCCGCCCTCGGGATCGACCGCGACCGCCTCGATCGTCCGCTCGCCCTCGAACTCGCGCAGGATGTACTCGTAGGGCATGCCGATCGTGTGCGCGAGCACGTTGAGACGACCGCGATGGGCCATCCCGAGCACCACGTCGTGGGCGCCGGCCTCCGCGGCGAGCTCGATCGTCTCGTCCAGCATCGGGATCATCACGTCGAGCCCCTCGACCGAGAACTGCTTCTGCCCGAGGAAGCGCTTGCGCAGGAAACGCTCCATCCCCTCGACCTCGCAGAGCCGGCGGAAGAGCATCCGCTTCTCCTCCGCAGCGAGCGGCGCGCGGTAGCGGCCGGACTCGATCGCCTGCCGGAGCCAGACACGTTGCTCGTGGTCCGAGCAGTGCTCGATCTCGTACGCGATCGTGCCGCAGTAGGTCTCGCCGAGCAGCGGGAGCACGTCGGCGAGGGTCTCGCCCGGCACGTGCACGCGAAGGACCGACGCGGGGATGCGCGCCTGCAGCTCCGGGGTCAGCTTCGGCTCGAGCCGAAGCGGCTCGAGCGACGGGTCGCCGACCGGCTCCGAGCCGAGCGGGTCGAGGCGCGCGGCGAGGTGACCGTGCGTCCGGTGCGCCTTGACGAGCGCCATCGCCGCGGCCACCCCGCCGAGGAGCTGCGAGTCGGGCGCTGCGGCAGGCGCGGCCTGCGGCGGCGGGGCGGTCGCCGCCGTGGCGGTCGCGACCGGCTGTCCGTTGCCCGCGGTCTCTGCCGGAGTCACGGACGGCGACGCGGCCGGCGGCGGGGCCAGCTTCTCGAGCAGGCGGGCGACGCCGGGATGCGTGGCGACGAGATCGGAATCCCCGCTCTCGAAGAGCGCGCGCCACTCCGACGGCACCGCCTCGGGGTTCTCGAGGTACTCGTCGAGCAGGGCGCGCGCGTAGCCGGCATTCAGGCCGTCGACGTCGTGCGTGCTCACCCCTGTGTTGTACCAGGGTCGTGTCGGTTGTCCTCTTCTAGAAGAGCGGGTGGTGGGTCAGCACCTGGAGCGCGGCGCCGGTGACGAAGCAGATCCCCACCATCGCGAAGCCGAGCCGGATCAACCGATGCTGTTCCCGGCTCATCACCGTCGCAGCGAGCAGCAGGATCACGGCCGCCGGCGCGAGCCGAAACGGCCGGTAGAAGAGCTCGAGCCCGCCGAGGAAGACGGCACCCGCGGCCATCAGGCCCGCGACGGTCTCGCGCGGGCTCGCTCCTTCGCGTGCGGTCGAGGTCACGGGACGATGCTATCGCGATGGGTGCGGCGCGGCTCGCCCGAGTGTGCACGGGCGGTGTCGCGCGTCCCGTGC